>WNGA01012715.1_pt1 | contig 10849 bp, 14 predicted proteins | sample 5400061 | NCBI WGS metagenome assembly WNGA01 (sample SAMN13153366, study PRJNA577476) | soil metagenome | isolation source: 100 cm soil or saprolite under grassland replicate 2 | place: USA:California | collected 2016-06-15
TGCGTCCGAGCAGTTGCAAAGATACGCAACGGTCATCCACTTGCGATCGCCGCCGGCAGGCGCCGGATACAACCACGTCAACCCGCTGCGCATTGAGTCCGCCGTCGAAGCGGCCGCCATCGACGAGCGGATCGCTCGAGCCTGGAATGGGCACCCCCGACGTTTCTTCGTCGAGAGCACGCCCGACTTCCTTGCCAAGGCGCAACGGGCGATCGAGATCTTACGCGCAGAAATGCCTGCGTGTTGCCGGCGGCACTTCGTCCCGGGCGTCGACACGAGCGCGCAGACGTCGTCAACGAGAGACGCCTGCTTGGTCAACGAGCCGAGTCAGGCCAAGTAACGTTGGGTGGCGGGGATGCTGGTCGAGCCCGTTCGCGTTGGGCGGGATCTGGCCGCGCTTCGACCACCGCGCGCTTGGTCACCGATCCAACAGCACGATCAACCGGTCGCACGCGCTGCATCTCACGAGAGGTGGAATCCTCGCACGCGGCGACTCCCCCCCGACGATCTGACCGCACGGGCACGCGACCTCCCAGCGGGCTCGCTCGAGCCCCTCGGCTACCTCCGATCGGCAGCGAACTCGGACCACCTCATTCGCCGCGGCCTCCTCGGGCATCGTCCGTGCGTGTGCCATCGCTCGTCCCACCTTTCTTCGGTGCCGGCTCGAGATGAATCGAGAACCGCCAGCCGATCGCCTTCGCGTACTTCGCCACGGTGGTGAGAGTGGGCTCGTTCTGCCCGGCTTCCAGCTTCGCCACCCTGGCCTGCAACAGACCCATTTTCTTCGCGACTTCGGCCTGGGTCTTCCCTGCTGCGACTCGGGCCTTCCTCAACATTTCGGCGAACCGCTTGGTAGCCATCTCCGGCTTAACCTCGAGGTGGACGCCGATGTCTGGCTCGTTGGGGGGGCGGGGCATCGCCCCCTTGTATCCCCTTGGCGGCCCGCTCCTCAAGCACCTCGGACAGAAAGCGCAGCCCAACGATGAGCGCGTTCTCCACGACGATCTCTTCGCTCCACGGTTTTCGGCGGGCTCGTTTGGCCAGCTCCGCGACGGCGCGAATCCTCCGGCGCTGTCCGAGGGTCGGCGTCACGAACCAACCGGTCACCGTGCGCGTTATCATCGTGTGACATATGTCACGCATGACATACAAAGTCAAACGACGAAACGACGCCGTCTCGGTCGCTGACGCCGGTCCTCCCGGTCTGCGCGCGCTCTCGCTCTTGTCGGCGAGTGAGCCCTAGCTGATCCGCCCGAAGTCGGGGAGCGCGTCGAATCCCGGATCGAAGCTGGCGAGCTGATCGATCGCACCGTCGCGTTTCAGGACGGCCACGAGCGCGTCGTTGAAGTTGAGCGCTCCGCTCGTCTGATCGATGACGTCGAGCACCTCGTCCACGAGGCGCGTCGCCTCTTGAGCTACGGTCTGGACCTGACCGTCGCGAAACCAGCCGCGCACGGCGGTCAAGACCGCCGCGAGATCCGGCGGGCTGGTCTTTCGCTCGCGCGCCCGGCGACAGAGGACCGACACTGCCTCGAACACGAGGAAATCGAGCATCACGACGATGTGGCCCTCGCGCTCGAGGCGATCGACGAGCTCGCAGGCGCGATCGTGATGCACGTCCGCCTGGTAGAGGAGCGCGACGAGAACGTTCGCGTCGAGGACGACCTCAGCCATCGTAGAGTCGGTCGGTGTCCTCTACCGCGTCGGCCGGCTCGCCGTGCACGATGCCGATTACGGCCCGAAGCGAGCTCCACGGCAGGGTACGCCGTCTGGCCGGTGATCGTTCAGACTGGCTTGCCTCGGTGTCGGCCTCGCGCACCACGGCCCGTCGCTCCTCTTCGGGGAGGGAGGCGAGCTCCTTGACCAGGCGGCGACGATGAACGGATTCCACGAGGGGAGTATAGCGGCTCCGCATCCCGCTGGCACGCGCGTCCTTTCAGGTCCCAGGGTCAGGCAGCAGCTCCGCATCACTGAAGGAGATGGGTTGGTAAAAACTCCTTGGACCCCGTTTCCACCGAAGGGGCGATGTCTACGACCACGAGGTGCATCCGGCGACCGTCGTGTGACACAGACCGCGATACTACCAAGGGACCAGACCGACGGAACACAAGCACAAAGGCTTCGGGGACAGGGTAGCGTTGCCGTAGCCGACCCCACGTGACCCATACCTGACGGATTCCCCGTGCGATGTCAGCGCGTGGATGGTCCTTGTTGTACTGCTTGGCTTCCACGTAAAAGAGCGAGGCCGGTACTGGATCAGACCAGCCACGGTCGCGTCGATGAGGGGATTGAATCCTTGGTCGAACAAGTACGCCGCTAAGTCGAGCGTTAGGGACCGTTCCGCGTTCTTCGAATTGCCCGCCGCCAGACCTCTGAGGCGCTCTGCATCGAAGGCCTCACACCTTGCGGCGTAGCGACGCACGATCGCGGCGCGACTGGCGCCCTCAATCACACGCGTCCGCAGGTCCTCGTGCAAGACGCGGGCGTCTTCCGCGATGCGATCGTTCGCTACATCGACCGTATCGTATGTTTCCAAGCTGACATGACCGCCGTGCACCAGGTCGGCGAACCCCTGGGCGGCGTAGTATTCGGCAACCACCTCGACGGCATCGTCCGCGCCGGGAGGCGCTGGATTGGCTCGCTTCGCGATATATGCGAGCCGTTGCAGCGCCAGGCCGGCAAGCGTTTCGGACGCCATCCTGAAAGCCCGATGGGAGTGCTCGTGCTCCCCACGCAGTTGATCGACTTTCCCAAGAAAGTCGGCGAAATCGGACTCGGAGGCACACTTGGCCCAATGGTTGAAAGTCTGAAGCAGACCGGCGGCACCGCGATCGTCCTTGTGGGTGACGGGCCCGCGCTTCGGAAAGGCAATTTCAGACGGCGTCTCGAGTCTGGTCGTACAGTTTTCGAAGTTCAGGCCGAACGTCCAAAGATGGTCGTCATCCTTCCTGCTTTCAAGCGCTACGCGGAGAGCCGACCCCCTCTCGTTCCAGAGGTCGAGGAGACCCTTACGGACCTTCTGGTCCGCCAAGCGGTACGCATCGAGCGCATCGTTGACTTCCGCTTGAAGATCTCTGAAATGCTCGGCGATTCCGGGCTGCCGTGCCAGCAGCGCAAGGAGGCGAGGTAGGAAGACAATTCGACGCTTACCCGTATGCTCCAGCAAAAACGCGAATTGCCTGTCCAAGAGCTCGACGAGCTGGGGTGCGACGAAGAGTGTGGACATGGTCCTCGATTCTGCTCGACGCATGGCGGGACGCCGATGCCGATCGACCTTGATAGTACCCGAAAGGTCCTCCGGGCGGTCTCACGCGCGACGGGGCTGACGCGCAGCCATCTCGCTGGCGATCGCCCTTGCAAAATGCTGCCGACACACCGCCCAGCCGGGATAGAGTGGCCAGTCGCCGATGACGCACCGTGTTCGCATTCCGAGTAGGGGCCCAGACGCGCTTGCACTCGCTGCATACGAACGTCTTTTCGTCGGCCAGCCACAGCTCGACCTAGAGGGCATGTACGCGGTCGCGGAGAGCTACTACGTGGTCTGTCCGGGAGTCGATCGAGAGACCAAGGCGGCGGATGGGTCTCCCCTGATGCAATGGCTCTTCGAGCCCTTGCCGGCCATTTTCCCGCCCCTCACCATCGTTGCGGAACCGCCCATCGGCTCTCGTCGAGTCGAACCTCGCGGGATAGAGGCCACTGTCGATCTACGCGGCGTGACGCGGACCCGGCGTGACATCTTCGCCGACCTCACCCTCGCGGTGGGGGCCGAGTTTCCGGAGTTCGCCCTGATGAACCCCATTGGGGGCGAAATGGAAATCCATGTCAGCAGCGAGCTCGACGCGGAACAAATTGCAGCCCTTCGAGCTGCGGTGGAGTCGCTGGACGAACCGGTGACGTTCACGATTGTTCACCCGAGTGCACCGTCTGACGCCCGGTCGTTCTATCGTCCGAGGGGCGGCGACCTGATGCTGCTTCCAAGTCGAGCCTTCGCGCCGGACCTGCCACAGAAGGTGCGCTGGCTGATCGAGGAAGACGAAGAATTCTGGCTCGAGAACCGGAGGGAGGCTCTACTAGGCAAACAGGGCGCCTCCGCATTTTCAATGCTGCCCGCGGATTGGCAGGGCAAGGACCTTCGATGCGTTGTGGATGCGACGGCGTTTCCTCCGGCAAACATTCGCAGCTACCTGACGCTGTTCGAGACTGTCTTCCTCGCGCTCCCGCTGGCTGAGAAGTTTGATGAGGGTCTTGAGCGGCTCGGCGTGACGGCGTCGGAGCTGGCAGACCTTCTCGGCACTGGGCGCCTGAAGCTGCTCCTTCCACAGTCGGTAGATCGATACGATATGCAATGGTTGGCGCGTGCGTTGGACATCGGCGGCGAGAACATCATCGCCTCAAGACGTATCGCAGGCGCGGTCCTCGCGGACACGCGATCTCGCGTCCCGTTCTTGCATCCTCCGTTGGAGCTCGAAGAACGACGCATTCTCATCGCCGCGCTGGACTCGGCTTCAAAGGTTCCCGAGATTCCGCCCGAGCTACGTACCTGGTTTCAGGTTATCGCCAATGAGAGCCGGGATTTCTGGCAGTCCACTCCGCTGAGTATCCAGCGCGAAGGGGCGCTCCAAACAGCCCGAATGGGGATCGGATGGCTGGCGTCAGGACTTCACGAAGAGTTGACTGGTGAGGAACGTATCATCGAAATCATGGGTGCAGCAGCAGCTGTCGAATGGGCGGCAGCTCTTGGAGCCCACGTCTTTCCCAAGTCGACTGAGACCTATTCCGAGGAAGCTGCGTGCAACCTCCTCGCCGCATTGTCTTCTCCTCTGGATCCGACCCGTGTACCGGTCGCAGATCCCCGCATTCACAAAGTCGTGGACGATCTGTTGGCGATCGACAGCGACATGCCCGCCGTTGAGTTTGCAACGACGTTTCGCGGAGCCGACATCGACAGATTCCGTGGTCTCGTCGCGGAGCTCACGACATGGAACCAAGACGAATCGTACTTTCAACAAGAGGTGGATCGATTCAACCGTGAAGTCAAACAGTGCGAGAGTAGGCCGAATCGGCTCCGAACGATGAACATCACGAGCCTGATGACCTCCGTCGCCGCGGAGGCGGCGCCCGCTCTACCGCCCGCGCTTCATGCCATCCATCATCTCCCCATAGGGGTGTGGTTGCTCGGCGTGCTTATCGGCCTGGCGGCTGAACCGACTCCAAAGAGCGGAGTCGTCGGTCGCATCTGGGATTACACGAATGGTTTGCTGGCCCGGGCCTCGCCTCGTTCCGTTCTCGTGAGCCGTCTTCGACAACAGGCTAAGACGCTGAAGAGGTAGGCGATCGACGAGGACGTCTCGCGGTACACGGAGCGGTGCGGGGGATGTGTCAGTCATGCTTGGCGGGCCATTTGAGTACGGCCAAGTCATCGACCCGGTCGAGAGCTTGACGAGCCCCGAGAGGCCCACCTCGAGAAGCTGCTCAAAGGTAGTGAGACCCTGCTCTCGGAAGGTGGGCATGCGCTGTAACCGCGCTCGTTGAGGAGCCGAATAGCAAGCTCGGTTCCGCCTTGTGCTGGTGGTCCGAATTTTGGGGCCCCACCTCACTCTTGCCTCAACACAGCCTCAGGGCGGACATGGTAGGCGCATCGTCAGGTCCGCTTGGCCGTTGATCACACAGGGCCCGACCGGGGCGGGCCATGCACGGCAACCTTGACCAACACTCGGCCCCCCACCACTTATGCATGGCCCATTGGGGGTTACTTCGACGACGAGATTCTCCCGAACGATGCCCGTCACGAATCCCCATAGCGGCTCACCAACGTCGCACGTGTCGTCCGCGTCGTTGTCGACGTAGAGCGCGATCTCGGTGTAATAGCCGTACTCAAGCGTGGCTGGGATTGTCAGTTCGAAGGCACCGCTGACTATCGCCATATCGGCCACGCCACGCCGGCCGCGAACGTCGGCAGAAGCCACGACGCGGATCCGGCGGCCATCGTACGCGTCGAACTGACGACCGATGATCTGCAGGTCCAGCCACGGTTCCCCGCCGCTTCCTGTCACGCTGACGCAGGAGTTGCTGTCTCCGCCGTCCATGTCTGCGCCGACATCGGGCGTGCTGCCGCCCATCGCGTCCGGGTCGGGCTCACTCGCGTCCGCGTCTGGCCAACTCCCGTCCGGCGCGTCCGAATCTCGCACCCCGGAATCATTCGACGCGGCCGACGGCGCGCCTCCACAGCCGTAGGCGACCAGCGACACGGCGATCAGACGGAAGGGAGACCGCCATGGTCGCATCCATCACAATGTAACCCCGCGAGGCCGTTGCCGCATTGTTTGATCAGGGCTCCCATGACGCGGATGGCCTATGATACAGGCGCTTGGGTCCGCGCTCCAGAAGGACGTCGAGGTGCGGCCAGAGATGGGCGAGCCGACGCGGACTCGCCGTTCTCCTGTCGTAGTGAGGCGTTCTCCGCTTGTAGCTCCGTGATGACCACCGACATGAGGCGTCGAGCTTCTGTTCTCCAGCCCGCACCAGGCTCGCGATGGTGCACCGCACGGCCCCGCTGACGTCGCTTGTTCGAGCCGACCGCGTAGGTCTCGATTTCGCGATGTTGTTCGTCGAGGGCACGTACTTCGTACTTGTCGAGCCCTGATCGCTGGCAGCACGCCTGGATGCGTGCTGCAAGATCTTCGAGGTCGGTTTCTTCGTCGACGTCGAACAGTCGTTCGCAGGACCGATGATTTCGCATCACGAGGACCCGCTCGAACTGGCGAGGCTCGGCGATGTGTCGCACGTGCTCGAGCCATTCGACAATCGTCCCCTTCACGTTAGGCCGTACCGTCTTTCCCATTTCAGGATCCCGTACGACGAGCGAACCGAGCGAAGGCGGGGAGGAGCTGTGCCGCTCGGTGGAGCTGGGACGCCCGATCGGTGTGCGTGAACGATCGAAGCGCCCTTTCGGTCACCGAGCGTTCGGCTGTCCCTGGCGGCAGCGCACGGATGTAGTCTAGGATGGGAGGCGCGAGCCGCAGCAACGCTAGAATCTGCGTGATCCTCATCGCGGATAAACCGGTGCGCCGTGCGAGGTCGGCCCGGAACCGGACCTCGCCGCTGTCGAGGAGCCGCTGAAACTCGACCGCCTGGTCCAGCAGCCGAGCGATGCGCACGCGCAACTGCCGGGATTGCTGTCGCTTTCGCTCCCGCTCCAGGTCGATGACGAACGCCGACGTGAAGTTCTTACTTGGTCGCCGTTGGGGCGCAGATATCAGGGGGGCGGGCTGGCCCAGGCTCAGCAGGAACCGCACACGCGTCGACCGTCGTTGCACGTCATCCAGGCAGAACCGTCCGTGCCGCAGCTCACGCCGCAGATCGCGGTGCTTGCGCACGTGACGATGCAGTCGCAGAAGCGCTGCAGGAGATCCGGCTTCCATCGCCGCCATTGCCTTTGCATTCGGAGGTGTCTCGGCAGTCGATGATCGTCGACCCGGCGCCCATTGCGTTGCATTTCGATGCCGTCTGGCAGATTACGGTGCAGGCCGCCGGTCCGCACGTCGCCTTGCAGTCCGCCCCCGCCGTGCAGGTGCAGACGTTATCGCTGGCACACGCGCACCCCGCGCCGGTGCAGCCCACCGTCGGTGGCGCCGAATCGTCGCCCCCGCACGAAACAAGCGAAACGACCGTCCTGACGACTGCAACGAACAGCGCGCGATGAGCGTGGCTACGGATGGGCCCCTCCCTTTCGCCGCAACCGGCCGAGTCATGGATTTGAACGACTTAAGCCGTGGTTCCGCAAGGGAGGCAAGGTGGGCCGCTGCCTTACCCGCGGTTTTCTGCTGGCTCCTCTCTTCGCGCTCAGGATGAGCATGGAGCCCCTCCACCGCGAGTCGGTCGACGGAGTCGGCCAGCCTGCGTTCCTGACGTCCGTTCGCCGCCATGTCGACCGGGCATTGCGTAGCATCGACAGGATGACGGCCATCGTGAACGACTTGCTCGACGGCGTCAGGATCGAATCCGGGATGCTGCGCTCTCCAACCTCATCGAGCCTGCTTATCGTGCGCCGGACAGATGCTTGACATCCGAGCTGTGATCTTTGCCCGCATAGCTCTCGATGAAGCGCTGGATCCTCGGGCTGTCCAACTCATCGAGCGTGTCGACGCGCCCCCATGCCGTGAGCGCGATTCGCTTGCTCATCAGCGGGAACGGCGCCACGAGGACGAACTCGCGCCCCCGCGCCATCCCTTCGAGCTTCGCCACCAAGTCTGGACAGCCCTCAGGGCAGTTGTACTGAATGGCCACGCCTCCGTGCTCCAAGTTGTGAACCTGCAGCTCGAGTGGAACGGGCACCCGGTGGATCCCCCAATCCGCCAAGTACGGAAGAACCGGGCCCGAGGTGGGCGGAGAGGTCGTATAGCCGGCATGCGGCTCCTGCGGTCGACTCAAGAAGGTTGCAGGCATGACCGCAACGGGATGGCCCGGCTCGTCCGATTCGCGGCGGCCCGAGGCGTCCGCCGCGAGTGGCTGCGCCTCGTGACCAGGCGTCGCCCCACCCAATCGGGTGACATCGAATTTCGTCGCATCGAGGGCGCTATTCACCACGAGTCCCTCGATTCGGACCTCCTGCTTCCGGCGTCCATCGACGATCCGCTGGAGACGCGTCGGAAACTCGACGCCTCCCACGACCGCGAACTGTTCGAACTTCGTTTCCACGATCCCACCGAAAGCGCGCGACCCGTGTCCTGCGGCCTCGAAGGTGGGAAACTGCTCGACGAGGTTGGTCGCGCGCCCGGTCCGCGCATCGACCCACAGCTGGGAAACCCGCTCGCCCGGCTTCGACGCACCGATGAGATAGTAGTGGTCGTCTGCCTCCCGTATCTCGCGGATCAAGTCGACGGCGACCCCACCGCGAAGGTACGGACTGTGGGCAACGTCGCCCGCAAGTCGCCGAACCGCGTCGTCGACTGACAGATTCGACAACCCGAAAAGCGCCCCTGCGAGATCTTGACGAGGCGCCACCCAAAAACGCCCCTGGGCATCGAGCGAGACGGCGTGTCCCCCCTGAGCCAGTCGAAAGCTTCCGTCCTCGAGCTCGAAACGCAGGGAGTCCGGAGCCTTCAAAAACGCCCTCAGGTGACGGACACCCTCAAGGGCCTCTACATCGGCGCCCTCCTGGGGAGCATCGTTCGCTCCTTCCGCGGCACTCGGCCGAGTCGTTTCGGTCCAGGAGAGATCGCTCACGGGTCGCGAACGTTGCTGGAGGAGAGCCAAGGCCTTCTTCAGGAGCACCCGCGACCGCCCCTCCTCGCTGTTCAAGCGGTCGCGCGCGGCGGGAGGCACATCGATGACGACGACGTCGAGCGGAACGTCGCCGGTCGGAAACTCGCGCAGGCTTCCTAGGGTCTTCGCATCGAGCTCGAGAAGACGGTTGCCGGTGCGATCCACGACGTAGACGCGATCGCCGGACGGAGAAAAGCTCGCCGCCACGAGCCCGCCCACGATGGTGACCGAAGCCTCCTCCGCGATCGCGGGCCAAGGCCGCTGCTGAAAGTTGGTGCGGTAGGACACGATCTGGCTTTTGGGACTGCCGTCGCCCGACCAGCAAGCTACGACCATGCTCGTCTCATCCGCCGAAAGCGTGATGGCGTGCGGCGAGGGACAGGACGGAACAGCGCGCCCATCGCCCAGCTTGTTGATCAAGCTGAGCCCGTTGGTTTCATGATCGGCGCTGATGGTGAACGCTCCGCCGCCTGCCGTGCGAACATGGATAGGACTCTTCCCGGTGCGACGGGACACGGGCACGACCTTGGCTGGATCGGATTCGCCGAGCGGGTAACCGAGTACGTAGCCATAGCGTTCGTGCTGTCCTTTGGCCATCGGGTCGAACTGGGCGAGGTACAACGTCTGGCCGTCGGGATCGGGCGCGACGTCATACACCTTACGCACCTCGGTGGACTGCTCGGTGATGGTCGCCAGGCTCTGTGGGTCCACCTTGAGCAGCGTCGAGGAGGGCCAATCGAACGTGAGAAACTGGTCGCCGCGCGCCGTGAATGCGCCGGGGCCACGCGACGAAATCACCCCGATGATTTCGTGATCGTCGAGTCCGACGACGGTCGTGGTTCCGGAATACCAGTGCTGGACCCATAGACGCTTCTTGTCGGGTGAAGCGACGAGCCGCCAGGGCGCGATTCCGGCGTAGATCTTTCGCAGCGTGCGCCCCGAAGCGAGGTCGATGACTTGGACGTGGTTGTTACCGGCGCATGCGACGTAGATCAGGGGAACCGCGCGGCTCGTTCGTCGGGCGATTCCCAGCCAGAGCAAGACCCCGAGCACCGATGCGAGAACCGCGAATACCACTAAGTTACGAATGCGCGCGGTCCTCGCATGCGCCTGCGTCGCTTGTCGCTCCACCTCAGTGCGTACCTGTCTTGAACGAACTCGCGAACGGAGCCTCCATGCTCGCGCCGGCGAGATCGCGGACGCCGGTGGTGACGGTCACGCAATAAAGCGTTTTGGTGCCCAGGCTCGCCGCGGGATCGAACGTCCAGACCGCCTGACTGGTATCGGCGGTGATCGTTCCAGCGACGGCCGCTCCCAAGATGCTGCAGTCTCGGCCCGTTCCGCCGGCTTGGTTCAGGAGGTAGGTCTGGTTGGTCACGTTCGTGACCGCCTCGGAAAACGTGACTACCACGTTGCTGGCGATGAGCACGCCGGTAGCTGCATTCGCAGGATTGACGACGGTCACCGTAGGTGCCGGGTTGCCGCCACCTCCACCATTGGGCGGGAAACCGAGAGGCACGGACGTGTTGCCGCTGGCTTCCGCGGGTGTTCGCGCCGTCTGGAAGGTCCAGGCGACGTTCTGCGA
>WNGA01012720.1_pt1 | contig 10846 bp, 13 predicted proteins | sample 5400061 | NCBI WGS metagenome assembly WNGA01 (sample SAMN13153366, study PRJNA577476) | soil metagenome | isolation source: 100 cm soil or saprolite under grassland replicate 2 | place: USA:California | collected 2016-06-15
CCGACGGCATCGGCGCTGCCGCTCAAAAAAGGACCTCGGCATGTCCGGCTGGCAGCTCTTCGGCAACTCTACACTACTTGTCCGTGCGCGCGGAAGGGGAATGCAAGCATCAAAACGATCGTAGATCTTGCGGCCCGGCGACATTCGAGGGGGACGCCCAGGGCAGGCCGGCTCCGAGCCAGTTAACTCTTCGACATTCGGGGGGCTTCGCGGCGCCCCTTTGCTTGCTCGAAGGCATCGTGTCAAAGCGGAGGAACTCTTCTTATCGCGCTGACCTCGAAGGTTACGAGCTGGATTGCCAACGACGCCGGTCGCAATCAATCTGTAGATGTGAGCTATTTTGCTCAGACTCCGGACGGACAAAGGCGTAACCGTAACACTAATCGGTACGCCATCGCAAAGCGTTCGGTCTTCATTTCAACTTGCTGAACCGGAACTCATCAGGGTGTCCGTGGTCTCGCTCCGAAACATATCGGGCGACACCAATCAGGGCTGCTGCGTCCCCGCGAGCTCGAGTGCCGAGCTTTGAAGGAGCTCAAATGTTAGCTGGTATTAAGAGACGACTGCCTTTGAACTCTTCGAGGCTGAGCATGCCGCTGTGATCAGCGTCGGCTGCATTTCACCGGTCGGTGGCAAAAAACTTTTATTGTGTGAACTGCTTCACCGTCGGATGGGCCGCGCTGAGCTAGCTGTCGAGAACTACGGAGGCGCATTCGGCCCGTGCCTCCGTCACAAACAAAGGAGGCAGATCATGATCAAGTTTCAAAAGCTCATTGCAGGCGGCTTCACCGTCGGTCTTCTGGTGGTGGGCGTCCTGGCCTTGTCCGCGCCGGCCTCAGCTCGGGGTGGCGGCGGTTCGCATGGTTCACACGGACCGGGTCGCCCTCCGCCTCCCGTTTTTCTGGAAGGCTCCGCAGCTGGCCGCGCAGTCGGAAGCAATTGCTCCATCTCAAGCAAACCAGTCACCAATGCTTCTGGCAAGATCGCTGGCTCTCGTCGCGTCCAGGTCTGCAACTTAGATTAGGGCGCCGAATCGAACAGGCCGACGCTCGTCTCGTTACATAGCGCGACAAGATCGCGCATCTTGCCGCGGTCAGCCAGAGCGAGAGGTGCGGCGAGACAATCACGATGGGAATTCGGAGCTGTGCTAGTTTAGGTGTATATTGACATGCCGGACAACTGTCATGAACTCGTTTTGGCGGTTCTTGCGTGATAAGCGCAATCAGCAGGTTCTGGGCTGGCTCGGAGGCGGGCTGGTCGTTGCGGCGACGGGACTTTGGGTGGCCTTTGTCTATTTCTTTCCTCCCCTGAAATCTCCTGAGACGAAAGCTTCAGAGCCGGTGCCTGTCAACGTCCAGGCAGACTGTAGTGGCATCGCCGTAGGCGGCAACGTGACCGGCGCGACCATCACGACGGGCGCCACGACCAATTCGGATTGCGCGTCGAAACCGAAATGAGGTGCCACGCCATGAAGCGGCATCTGTGCTTCATTGCAGCATTGGGCACGTACTTCTTCGCGTCGATTACCGCTGCCTATGCTCAGGTCAGGTCGGATACCGGTAGCATCGCTATTGGCGGCAGTGTCACTGGCTCCACGGTTATCATCGGCATCCCACAAGAGAAGGTGGATGAACTTGTTCGCGATACCAAACGCCCGCTGGAAGAACTGACCACTCAACAGCGAGATAACATCGCCCTACTCAAGGAAAAATTGGACCTCAATGAACGCCAGGTGCGTGCCGCGCTGGGTATTCTTGGCGAGAATGACATTCCCCCAGAGCGCCTGGCTGCGAAGCTCGTCGAAATCGCAGAGCGCTTCAAGGACCTTCAGGCAACGGCATCGGCTCAGCCTGGCGACGATCCTAAAATCGCTGCCCTGAAAACTGATGCGCAGAAAGCTATCGAAGCAGGCCAACTGGCCGAGGCGGACGCTCTGCTGGCGGATGTAGAGATGGAGCAGAGGCGCGGTCTCGACCGCCTCGCTGTCAACGCGGCCGAAACGTCAGCCCGACGCGGTGACCTTGCACTCACCCGGTTGCGGTATGGCGAAGGCGCAAAGCATTTCGCCAATGCGGCTGCACTGTTCCCCCCGAACAGCGCTTACGAGGACAAGCGGATCAGCTACCTACAAAAAGAGGCAAGCGCCCTCTATCAGCAGGGAGACGAACTCGGCGATAACAGTGCTTTGCTTTCGGCGATTGAGCGATACAAGCGGCTAGTCCATCTGACGCCCCGCGAGCGCGTGCCGCTGCATTGGGCCTCGACCCAAAACGATCTGGGCAACGTGCTTTTGGCCCTTGGGCAGCGGGAAAGCGGGACGGCGCGGTTGGAAGAGGCGATCACCGCTTATCTCGAGGCGCTGAAGGGGTGGACTCGGGAACGCGCGCCGCTCGATTGGGCGACGACCCAAAACAATTTGGGGCTCGCATTTTGGGCCCTCGGGGAGCGTGAGAGCGGAACGGGCCGGTTGGAAGCAGCCGTCACAGCGTTTCGCAATGTCCTAAAGGAATGGACGCGCGATCGCATGCCAAACGATTGGGCCGTCACCCAGAACAATCTCGGCAGCGCGCTCATGCGGCTGGGCGAGCGCGAAAGCGGGACGGCGCAGCTAGAAGAGGCGATCGTTGCTTTTCGTTACGCGCTAAAGGAAAATTCTCGCGAGCTTATGCCGCTCGATTGGGCGATGATCCAAAACAACCTGTGCAATGCGCTACGCACCCTCGGGGAGCGCGAGGGCGGAACCGCCCGGCTGGAAGAGGCCGTCGCCGCCTGTCGCGAGGCGCTGAAGGAATGGACGCGTGAACGCGTTCCGCTCCAGTGGGCCACGGCCCAGTCCAACTTGGGGAATGCGCTCGTGCGTCTCGGCGAACGGGAAGGCGGAACGGCGCGGCTGGAGGAGGCCACTGCCGCCTTTCGTGATGCGCTGAAAGAAAGGATTCGCGAGCGGGTCCCGCTCGACTGGGCCAAGACCCAGAATAACCTGGGCGCCGTCCTTCAGACGCTTGGCGCACGCGAGATCAGGACGACCCGGCTGGAAGAGGCCATCACCGCCTATCGCAATGCCGCTGAGGAAAGAACACGAGAGAGGGTGCCGCTAGACTGGGCCAGGACCCAGAACAACCTTGGCGCCGTACTCGAGCTTCTCGGTGAGCGACAAGGCGGAATAGCGCGACTCGAGGAGGCGGTTGCCGCTTTTCGTGAGGCGCTGAAGGAAAACACCCGTGAGCGCGTGCCGCTCGACTGGGCCAAGACCCAGATCAATTTGGGCAATGCACTGCGAACGCTTGGAGAGCGCGAGCCGGGAACGGCGCGCCTGGAGGAGGCGGTCGGCGCTTTTCGTGAGGCGCTGAAGGAAACCACTCGCGATCGCGTGCCACTTGACTGGGCGAAGACCCAGACGAGCCTGGGCAACACGCTCCGAGCTTTGGGAGAACATAACAGCGGGACGGCGCGGCTAAAAGATGCTGCTGTCGCCGCCATTCGCGAAGCGCTGAAGGAAACCACCCGTGAGCGCGCGCCCCTCGACTGGGCCAAGACCCAGACCAGTCTCGGCAATGCGCTTCGAACCGTTGGAGCGCGTGAAAGCGGAACGGCTCGCTTGGAGGAGGCGGTCGCTGCCTACCGCAGTGCGCTGGCGGAACAACCACGCGACCGCGCGCCGCTGGACTGGGCTTTTACACAAACCAATTTGGGCACAGCGCTTGTGATGCTCGGCGAGCGCGAGAAGGGGACGGCTCGGCTGGAGGAAGCCGTCGCAGGCCTTCATGAAGCATTGAAGGAAAGGACCCGCGAGCACACGCCATTCCTTTGGGCGCAGACCCAAGAAAAACTCGCCCTGGCCCATTTCGCCTTTTTCGATAAAACCAGCGATCCAACCCATTGCGACGCTGCGCTCATTGCCATCGGCGGAGCGCTCGAAGAGTATGGCAAGGCTAAGGCCGTCTTCCACATTGAGAAAGCCACACGCCTGCGCGAGAAAATCCTCGCAGCTCGAGATCGCAAGGTGTAAACGCGCCATCGAGTGCCCGCGAGACTTGTACTGATCTTGTGCAATCGCCGGTGTCGCTTGTCGAGACACCGTTTACGCCAAGAAGCTCGTGCGGGCGTTCGGCGAGAAGGTGTTGGCGTGAAGAACAGGCTGCCGTAGAAATATCCCGTCATCAGGCAGAGCGCGACCGCCGCGAGCCCGGCCCAACGGCCGACCGCAAGGCGCCCGATCGGCAGCAGCGCGGCCACGCCGGCAAGTCCGACGAGGAAAGTCATGGCATGTCGAACCGTGACCCGGTCGGCGAGGTCGAACGATTGGATATAGGCCGTGAGCATCTGAAACCACGGCCCGTAATACCAAAGCGAAAATTCGACGATCTCGAAGTGGGAGCGGTCCACAAAGCCGCTCGTGTACCAGGCGAGCGCCTTGGGACCGTAATCGTCGCTATTGAACTCGTCGACGGTAAGCCCGTAGTCGGCGACCGTCGCAAGCCCCACCATCAGCACGGCGCTCAGCAAGGCCGCAGCGGCGACGATCTCGGCATCGATTGCACGGCCCGCTTCCGTCCACCGCCGGAGCCGGCTGGGAGATGTCGCCACGTTGATCCCTCGATGACCGGACTACCAACGCTTAAGGCGCGAATTTGTGCCGCACCCGACCAGCTGTGCATTGGAACTGAACACATCGGAGCGTGTTCGAATTTCGGGTAGAAAAGACGGGACCACGATCTCCGATGCCGCAAGAGCTTCTGTTTGAGTTGAACGGCGTACGAGTTACGCCTCACATCGCCACATTTGGCGGCACCTCTTATCAGATCGCGAACATCGGAAGCGTTCGAGTCGTGCGACGCAAAAAGTATAACCCGCTGGCTGTCATCATCTTTCTAGTTGGGCTGGGTGTACTTGTTGCCTCGATAGTGAAATCCCGCATGACGGAACTCGTCGAGGAGTACTCTTCAATGGCCGCGACTGGGGTCGCCGTCATGGTTGCATCGGTTCTCCTTCAACTCATCTGGCCTAGGCGGGTGTATGTGTTGATTTTGAGAACATCTGGTGGCGACGTGGACGCTGTTACGTCACGCAACAAGGAGTTTGTTTCCAACGTTCAGAAAGCTGTTGAGCAGGCATTTGTCGTTCGCGCCAGGCAGCCGCCTGTAAGTGAGACCTGAGCACTGGTGATTTGTTAAGGCTGGTCGTTCACAGACCCATCCCTCACATTGGCAACCGCAGACGGCCACGCCGAGCACCGGGACGCTTCTCATTTTTAGGACCTCGTGGCATCAGGGCCTCTGACCAAGGTGCCAATCAGGCGCACGAGTTCTTGCTTCTCTGGTCCGTTGCCGGCCGCGATGAGAAAGGCTCCGATCTCAATATCGACGACTTGGCCACCTGAGGGAAGATTAGGCTCGTGCCTGACGAATACCCGACCGCTATCAGGATCGCGGACGAGCAACCACCGATCCCCGTTGGCACTGCGGTAAATCTCTCTAGTCCGAACGGCCACGCGACATTGCTCCATGCTCCCACCCCGAACGATATAGCAGCGGAGGGCGCAGTGCGACACCAAACACTGCCTTTCGCGCGCGCGCCTTGACGCGAGTCGCGCGCCGGCACGCAAGCGGGCGGCGTTGCAATCGCTGTTGCCCGACGGTATTTAGCCCGCATGTTGCAGCGTACCGTCTCGCCTCGGTCCGCTTTCATCGCGCCGTGCACCAGGTGGCTTCCGCAACGAATTGCCGATCGGCGAGCCATACACTTCGAATGGGGGACGGCAACTTCACCCGCGCCCGCACGACGCGAGCTTGATCGGGAACGGATCCCACAATTCCAACCTGATGGGCCAGAGATCACGACGGTGCCGCCGATCTCGCCAGAGCTCGCTCAGCCCCCACTCGATCGAGAAGGGGTCAGTATCTCTCCTCCAGTCTCACCGAAACCCTCACCGCGCCGACTTAATCGGAACCAAATTACGAGTGTTCCCGCGCGCGGAAAGGATAATTTTGGGATCGCTCGCAAGGGCAGTACTCCGCGTGCGCCATTCACTGACGCATATGCGGGCAATAGCACAAATGCACCTAATGGATTTTGGGATTGGTCCCGATGAGCGGAAGTAGATGCGCCGCCCCCGTTGGAGCAGAAGCGAACATAGAATTGTTCTTCGTTGTGCCAACCGCGCCCCCGCGGATCGGTATACACGATCCGGTAGGACGCATTGAGCTCAAAGCTCTCGTGGGTAAGCGCAACTCGGCAATGAGATCAGCTGAACCCACAAAATCTTTCGGTGGAGCGATCCAAGCATAATGCAGATCCGTGGCAGACAACTGCCAGGCGTCGCCGCCCATTGAGCCCCCCGTTGACAATTCCATCCCAGGCACCAAGCCCGTGATAATCACAACGGCGCCTTCGGCCTGCCCCTGCAGCGCTAACCCGAGTGGCGCGGGTTCCCCCGATATCCCGCGCGATGCCTGCACGGTCAACTTCGGCATCGTCGGCCCGGCCCGCGTTGCTGGTATCGGTAAGGGCCAGTTGCTCCGACGAGGAGTCCAGCTCGACCGTGCGATCGATTGCCGACTGGTTCCAGCTATCACCGAGCGGGAAGTGTGAGATAGCGGTTAGAGCGAATGCCAATATGAAACCGATCAAGCCAACCACAACGAAGCCCGATCTGCGCGCCGATGCGGGAGGAACGTCATAAGCGAGCAAGCGATCGCGCGCAGGGTGCGCAGGTGTCCCCGTGGTCGCGACGCCCCTGGCGGGCGGCGATGGTTGCGCGGGCGAAACGCCCTCCGCACTGGTTTTCCGATCATCCGGAAGAGCCATCGGAGTACCCGCCTTGTGACGACCTGCGCCTAAGTTTCCGCGTTCAGCCTTACTGATGTGTCATTTCTATTCCAGCCCTCGCGTTGGAAAGGGGTCGCGTCCCGCTTTAGGGGGTGAGACGCCTCATCGTTCGAGCGGCCGCAGTGAGAGGCTGATGCGTGTCACCACCGGATCCCACGCCGGCTTTTCCTCCTGCGGATACACAAGGTCAAAACAATGTATTGACCCCTTTCGCAGAACGCGAGAAATTGCATCGGCTATAATAGATCCTTCCGTCGCGTTCCATCGAAATGGCAAAGAAAGATCGAGTGACCCGCGGATAATCGAGGCCGGATTGTCGCAGATTCTTTCTAAGATAACTGACAGGTGTGTCGGCAGCATCATTCCCGCGGGAGTAAATAGACAGGACGGCACGACCGTCGGGGCTTTCGAAGCGCTGACTGCATTGGGATTGGCGGCATCCTGCGGTCTGGTCCGCTAGATGGAAGCGCTCATTGGCAACGTGCTGGATCGCTGCATCACCGATGCCGGTTATCGCGGCCACAACGCCCCGCTCGATCACAAGTTCAAGGTCTACACCACCGGCCAGAAGCGGCGCCTCACGCCGCAGATCAAGCGCGAGTTCAAACGGCCGCCATCGAACCCGTCATCGGCCACCTCAAGGAACATCACCGCATGGGCCGCAATCACCTCGCCCACGCCAGCGGCGACGCCATCAACGCCGTGCTCGCCGCCGCCGGCTACAACTTCCGACGACTCCTCGTGTGGTTGAGGGCTTCTCTTGCGTAGAATCCTGATCGCGCTCGGCCTAGCCGCCCAGCTCAAAATTGCCCTGAAACCGAGTTCTTCACAGACGACTGTTAAGTTCCACAGAACGTCTCGCGCACCACTTGGTCTGTCCTTGGCGGGTCGGCGTATTGCGCGAACTCGGGCCGATCGTCATAGGGCGCGGCTAGAGCGGTCAACAGTTCATCCAGCAGCGTGAAATCGGACCCGTTCTGTGCCGCCCCGATGGCCGCCTCGACCCTGTGATTGCGCGGGATGAAGGCGGGGTTGACCGCCCGCATGGCGGCCCGGCGCTCCGCCGCGGTGCCTCCCTCCTGCGCGAGCCGCTGTCGCCACTTTGCCGCCCAGCCATCGAAGGCCGCAGGGTCGTCGAAGAGGCTGCGGATAGGGCCGTTGGCATCCGGCCCCGCGTCCGCCGAATCGCTCAGCCGCCGAAAGGTCAGCGTGAAGTCGGCCTTGTTCTCCGCCATGCGGTCCAGAAGATCCTGCGCAAGCGCCATGTCGCCTTCCCGCTCCTGCGCAAGGCCAAGCTTGCGCCCGAGACCCGCAAGATAGGCGGCCTCGAAACGGGCGGGGAAGGTCTCGATCGCCTCCTGAGCGGCGTTAATTGCGGCATCCTCGTCGTCGCCGAGCTGCGGCAGCAGCGCCTGCGCGAAGCGGACAAGGTTCCAGTGCGCGATGCGCGGCTGGTTGCCATAGGCATAGCGGCCGGTGATGTCGATCGAACTGTAGACCGTCGCTGGATGGAACGTGTCCATGAAGGCGCAGGGGCCGTAGTCGATGGTCTCGCCTGCAATCGACAAGTTGTCGGTGTTCATCACGCCATGAATGAAGCCGATCAGCTGCCAGCTCGCGATAAGCTCCGCCGTGCGGTCGATCACCGTTTCCAGCAGCGCGCGATATGGTCGCTCCGCCCCGGTCGCGTCCGGGTAGTGTCGGGCGATCACATAGTCGGCGAGAAGACGCACGGCCTCCGTATCGCCCCGGTTGGCGAAGAACTCGAAGGTGCCGACTCGCACATGACTCTGGGCGACGCGGGTCAGCACAGCGCCGGGCTGAAGCCCCTCGCGCAGAATCTGTGCGCCGGTGGTCACCACGGCAAGCGCGCGGGTGGTCCGAATGCCGAGGGCGGCCATCGCCTCGCTGACGATGTACTCGCGCAGAACGGGGCCGAGCGCGGCGCGGCCGTCGCCCATGCGCGAGAACGGAGTCCGGCCCGCGCCCTTGAGCTGGATGTCACGGCGCACCCCATCTCGGTCGTGCACCTCGCCAAGCAGCACCGCACGGCCGTCGCCAAGCTGCGGCACCCAGTTGCCAAACTGATGCCCGGCATAGGCCATCGCGAGGGGTTCGGCCCCTTCCGGCAACCGGTTGCCCGCCAGCATCTCCACACCGTCCGGCGCGGCAAGCCTGTCAGGGTCGATCCCGAGATGCCGGGCGAGGTCATCGTTCAGCCGGATCAGCCGCGGGGCGGGCACCGGGGTCGGCGCAAGCCGCGCGAAGAACCTCTCCGGCAGGCGCGCATAACTATTGTCAAATGCCATGTGCGTCCCGAAGCCATGCGTGGAACCGGTGAAGGGCACTATCCGTGGGATCTTAAGGCCCCCGAGCACCATGACCAACGCCAACGTTGAACAGACCGTCGCCGGAGACCCCGCAACCTAGGCGAGGGACTAAAATGAAATTTACGCCGCCGCACTTCAGGAACGCCTCATCAGACGCCGGTACGGCCCCCCGTGCGGGCAGACTTGAAGAGCCGCCGGCACCACCGACGGCTCTTGGTTTAGTCGTGTGATCCGTCGAACGTCAGCCGACGTAGACGACGCGCGTCTGGGACTCTGCCTCAACTGGCGTCTTCGGCTGTGCCGGAAGCTGAAGCACCGTTGCCTGCTGACCCTCATGCAAGTCCGTCAGGAGAACAATCGTGCCGTCCGGGAATTCGAGTGCGTCGTGATGCACCCGCGGTTCGTCCTTGTTGATTTGTCGAAAGATCGCCGTCGTGGAGTTTATTGTTCTCGGTTTCCAACCAAGCATTCCGGACGGTGCACACATCACCTCCCCGGAAAAGGCGAGTTCCGTTCCGGGAAGAATGCAGACCGCCGTTGTGGAATCCTCAGGCGTGGCAAACCCTCGTGTACCGGTGTTGAAGTTGTGGGTCGTAAGCTTGTCACCGACCTTTGCAGGGCGTGACTTGACGTTGTGTAGGCTGAAGTCACACATGGCAGAGGAACTCCTCTCTTGCGAGCGCTTATAGCAGAAAACGGGCCAACAAGCCAGCACGCACGGCTGGCAAAAGACCCGTGCGACAGTTGCGATACCTCCGGCTCACAATTTTTGACTCATTATGGCGACTTTGCGTCAGCTTCTTCTTGTCCGTCGCCCGCCGGCGACTTCAGCAATTCGCCGCCAGCTTTCGCCAGCCGCCGCACGCTTGTGTGTACCGAAACCGCATCATTAATCGCCGCTCGAAGCTGTCGGTTCACTGTCGGAGCTCATCAACGAGCGCGGCCGAAGCCTTATACAAATTATCGAGCGGATGCCGCTTACAATGATCATCAATCCTAGCCATCAGTTCTTCAGTGTCTTTTCCTCCAGACACGTCACGCTGAGGCTTAGCACCGTATTGATTGAAGGCGGTTATAAACCCTAGAACCCAGGCGGTTCTGGTCGCTGCGAGAGGATTGTCATCCCGGCGATTTTCATTCCAGGAACCACACGAGATATTACCTTGTCCTAAAACGGCTTCTTCCGAGGTCGCCTGACTCGGTAGAAACCCAATTAAGATCGCGGCAGAAAAGAGAGCCCAGCGGATCTTCATGATGCCCTCCTGTGATAAACTAAAATCTCCTCCGCTGAGGTGGTAGGCCTCCGTCGGTGAGCTCCATTTTGGCCAGCACGTAGGCGGGGAAGAACTTGCGCTCGGTAGCGTGCTTTTGTCCGTTGCGTACGTCCACAAGCTTTTGAATCTGTCCAGGCAGCTGTTCTATCCGACTTGCTGAGACGGATGTCAGGGGGCTCATCGTTCATCCTCCAACTTGTACGCTGGTAACGTCGTGAGCCGTTTGTCCTCGACGGGGCCACCCACCGTGAAGTGGTAGAAGCTCTGCCAGTCGTGCGAAGAGATGCCGAACACCTCGTGAACGGGATCATCGAAGTAGCAGCCGATCCCGGTAGAACGAATGCTCGCCTCTTCAGCTTCGAGGTACAGCACCTGGCCTACGAGACCGGCCTCCCAGAAGAGATTTCGATAGAA
>WNGA01013684.1_pt1 | contig 10846 bp, 12 predicted proteins | sample 5400061 | NCBI WGS metagenome assembly WNGA01 (sample SAMN13153366, study PRJNA577476) | soil metagenome | isolation source: 100 cm soil or saprolite under grassland replicate 2 | place: USA:California | collected 2016-06-15
TAATCTAAATATTTTTTAAAGCTATAAAGCATTGCTAGATGTCTCGTAGTTTTTATCAAATATTAAGCCTTTCTTATGCTCTCAAATCACTATCCCAAGCGATGGTTATCCTCTATCCTCTAAAGACTTCTAGATTATCAAAACACAGAGTATAATGCAGATATATTACCACGCATTCTGTGCACGAACATTAATCACATATCATACGACCCATTTCACTGTTAAATCAAGTACTCATTTTTGAATTTCTGGTAATTTCATAGGATATGAAAGATACTTTACATGACTTTGACGATGCTACGTCAATCTCTCCCACGCTGATCTCTCCCACGCTGATCTCTCCAATCGCTATCCTTTTGAACTCGTATCTGTCAGGCGTCAATCTCTCCACTGCCCATCTTTCGGGTGTTATTGGAGCCGACTTCACAAGTACGCCGTAATAAATTCTAAGGATTAGATAACCGTCCCCATACTGGACGGTTATGAGTACCGAAACATCCAATTAGTATTACTTTTCTTCTGAAGAATAGGAAAAAATGTTAACGTGAAAACAAATGTGAAACGAGGGTAGACATGTTACCTGCAGACGTTATAACAAATTGACTTTCCACATTTCCTCTGACTTATATTTAAACTATAAAACTCTAAAGTTAAATATGGTAAACCAGAAATTCTCGAAAGGTTCATTCACCATTATAACAGTCACATTGCTAGTAGCTGCTGCGGTACTAGTAAATCCTGTGAATATGGTACATGCGCAAGGTAATGCAACTCAAGCACAAGGTAATGCAACTCAAGATAATGCAACTCAAAAACAAGGCAATTTGACAGCAGTAATAGATGTTGATACTCTGTCCAAAAACATTAAAGATAGGCACCCAATTTTGGCTCAAATGGCTGCTGATGAAGATAAAAACACCATCGTGGTAATAAAAGGTATGGACCCGAAGGAAGCGGCAAAGACTATCTTAGCGCTGAATATGCTGCGCTTATTACAACAGTATAAGGAAGTCGACGCAAAATAACTTCCTCTCCTTTTTTCTAAAAATAATGAACTAAACTAATTTGCATTGCATATCTAATTCACGTTTTGTAATTCTTGATTTTGTTTTACATTTCGCACTGATTATTATTTTTAATTTTAGATAATTTCCTAAGAAAGATATTTTGTCTATCTGACCTTAAAGAAATATTTCACAAGATCATGCATTAACGCATCACTCTAATGGTAGCAAATTTGGGTACGGATGCTGAAAAATTTGCACTCAAAGTAATACCAGTTGTAAAGTGAAATACCTTTCGAAAGAAACATGACATACTCTGTAAATACAGGTGATTATGAATGCCCGCCAGTTTTCATCATGATAATTGACTCTAAATCGAAAATAATTTATCTATATGTAGATAATTTGGTATATACAGTAAAATTGAAAAAATATATTGGTGCCGTCGCCAAAACTTTTCCTCTGAAAAAAGCCAGTCTCTTTGGTTGTCTAATAGTAACGATATTTTTAACTTTGATATTTGTGGGAACAACTAATACTATATATCAAACTAAAAATATTGTGGCTATTGCTTCTCAAGCAATAAACTCTACTTTTGTTTATGAACTAATTGAAAAAGGTAATATGTCATTTAACAAGTCAAAATATAAGGAAGCAGTTAAATGGTACGACCAAGCCCTAAAGATCGATCCTAAATCTATTGGTGCTCTAAATGGTAAAGGATTAGTATTCAATAAACTTGAAAGATATGAAGAAGCAATTACTTGGTTTGATAAAGCAATAGAAATCGATCCTAATTTTGTCGATGCTTTATACAATAAGGGAGGTGCGCTAGCCGAATTAGGTAAATATGAGGAGGCCATCGTGTGGACTAATAAGGCTTTGGACATTGATACAACCAAGCAAAATGCTTCAAACTCTAAACAGCAGATACTTCCAAATCAATGAAAAGGATTATCTGTTTGCTATCACTCATTACAGCAAATAATCAACTTTCCTACAACGTAATACTTCCAAAATTAAAAGATTATGCGGTTTTAAGAAAAATGAATTAGAAGGGTTTGTAAGCGAAAACAACACGTCCATCTTGCATTATGATCGATAAAGTACATATATCATTTTGCTGCAGCATCTTGAAGAGGTAACATGATACTTGCTGATAAATGCTCCCACAATTCCTGTTGTCATAACGATGATTAATATTCATAATGTAACCTGTTAGCTCTATGTTTCACAATTTGATATTCCAGTTATAAAAAAAGTCTAAGTTTCTTATCTGCGCATTTATTCATTAATTAGACTTTAATCAATCCTAAATTTTATTATTGATTTAAATACTTCTAGTTGTTCTAGCATTGAGACGCCACCCAATTTTCATTACCAAATTCAGAAATATCACAAAATTCAGTGAGTATTCTCGCCAATTTACTGTTCATGAGTTTTTCGTTTGCGTTCAGGCCATCACAGTAAACTACACCAATTTCTCTACCGTACCTGTCTCCCCTTCTTTGCCCGTTGTCTTCATCCAACTCTCCTTTCTTTCCCGAACACAATGACTCAACAAATTTCTTTGCTTCGTAAAATCCTGGTTGGCCTCTTTCTGGGGTATCGACTAGAGCTAACCTAATCCTAGTTCCGTTAATGTCCAAAGTATCACCATCAATTACCTTTGTTACGATTCCGGCTAACTCTATATCACTGGTCTTATTCTGGCTCGTATGTTGGGAAACAGAATGTTGGATTTTATAGTCAGGTTGGTCTGCCTTTCCAGTCAAATCTTGTACTGGTGGACTCAACTTGTTCGATCCGTTCCCGTATGTTAACGCGATTGGACGGCCCGCTACAATGAAGACTACAATACCAAATATGTAACAAAAGACAACGATTTTTTTAATGTCCCTCAAGATACAAATCAATAATTTGGATGATTAATCTACTTTGCTGGTCAATTTTTAGATCTGTTCATTACTATGTGATACCATTTATTTGTGATATAATGATAAAATCAATAACAACCTAAAAATAGACTATATGAAACGAATGATTGATTTAACTTTGTTATGGAATCAGACTCAATGAGATAAGATTTGACCATGATCTCTGCTCAAGAATTAGAGGATTATATCCGTAAATGTTCACTTTTTTTGAAACACGCTTTGACAAGTACATTGTAAGTGAACTCACCAAACGCCACAATCTGGAATTCGGATTTGAAATAAAAGAATCTATTGCCCATTTGACTATAGAATAAAATTTTGGATTTTTTTCGTTTATTAAATTTAATATAGATTGACGTGAAGATGAGATGATATAGTGAGCATGTTCATGCATTTCTTCCCTGCTTGCGTAATTATGTTTGCCTACTTTGAATTTTCCTTTTATTAAATTTTCTAAAATAGAATCAATGTTGTTTTCTGATTCTACTGTATTGATGCTTCTCCCAATGGTGGATTTGACATGAGAATCGCTACCGGCTATTGATGTCAAATTATTTTGTTTGGTGAATTTCTCAGCAATTAGATTTGAAAAGATATCAACGTTATTGCTGTTAAATGATTCAATTAAGTCACATTTTTTTGCATATTCTCTAATCCCATTTGAAACTGCGAACGGATGAGCAGCACATGATACACCATTTTGCTTTCTTATTACATCAAGTGTCTCGTCCAAAGTCATACCTGGTCTTATTTCATTTTCAATACCATAAGCCAATACATGTCCTTTATTGTTGATTGTTATTTCTTCGGCAGGATAGATTCTTATATTTTGATATTTTGCATGGTTTTGTTTACATTCTAAAATTTGAGAATAACCATCAAGAGTATTATGATTTGTGACAAACATGACGTCAATTTTCTGAAGATACGCATTTTCTAGTTGTTCTTCAATCGTGACACCGCAATCAAATGGTAATTTTGAAGGGTAGCTTCTGTGATTTGAAAAAACGTTGTGACAATGAGTTTCAACTTTAAGAATCTGGGACATATCTTCCTTAAATATCCAAGCAGTATTTACCTAATATATATTGAGGACTTTTTCAAATTTTAAAAAACGAATATTTCACGAATAGGGAAATAAACAGTAAGTTTTATTCAATTAGACACAGATTCTTTGAAAAAATTAGGAAAAACTTCTATTTATTAATTAAAATTATGTAAATTAGACTTTATTTCTCTACTCATCCATCGCTATTGAATTCTTTATCTGATTTCTATAACTTCTCCGACTATCTGGTTCATTCCAGCTTCTGCAATGTCGAAGGAATATTCTGCAGTTCTTCTTATGTGTTCTAGGATTAATTTTACATAGATATTGTTATAATTTTTTGGATTCTTTTCTTTATCAATAAATGTGATAATATCATCTTCAATTGTTCTGATATTCTCAGATTTATCTACTATGCTATCGGCCAAGTAGTAATCCTTTCTAAGAAACGCTTCTATGGAATCGTTTAATAGCTGAAGCGACAGGTCACTCATCTTTATAATTCTCTTGCGCAATTCTTCAGGTATTGTTCCTATCTGTGAACTCTTAAAAGCAATTTCCGAAGCATGGTCTGCAATTCTCTCTAGACTCCGTACAGCTGCACTATAACTGAGACAATCAGCAGGGCTTTTCAAACCTATCGCTTTTAAGGTGCTTTCATTCTGAGAGGCTATTACTAGGTTGCGAAGAACATAGAGACTGAACCTATCTACTTCATCATCTGATTTTATTACTGTCTGATACAACTCCTGGCTGTCTCCTGCTAGTGTAGAAATTGCGTCCCTGTGCATGGATGACCCAATTAGAAACATTCTTCTTACAGCAGTGTTAATAGACAACTCGGGCAAGCTCAATAGAACCTGAATTGTTACCATATCTGAGGAATCAGCGATAATTTCAGTCCCAATTAAATTTCTGCGCACAACTTCTCTGATCGCGTCACGCTGTGAAGGATGAATTCTTCCTGTTTTTGATTTTAAATGCATAATATTGAATCCTCTTAGGTACATGGATACTACCGTACGCTTTAGTGTAGGGCCGCTCTTGTCACTGGTAACAAATGAAGTAGCTTCAAAGGTACTTGGGCCCCTTACAACATTTGGGACTATGGAAAGTGAATTGTTGGCCTCTCTCATAATTGTGACGGGATCGCCAGCCTTAAGTTTTAACTCAGTCACCCATCGCTTTGGCAGTGACAAAACGTATGTAGACCTGCCAGTATACTGGATCTTTCTTACTTCGTTATTTTCAAATGCTTGCAATATAGATATGTAGATATCAGTAGAATATGGATTTTGTGATTAGTGATCTGTAGTTATCATATAGATATACACATTCTATATAGTTAACGCCTTGGACTGGGATCTCCTGTGACCACGTAATAAACACAGTCTCCTATGTAACAGGCGTGATCTGATATTCTCTCCAGGTAGCGAAGTATCAACAGAGCTGAAATGTAGCATCTTGGCTCAAAGTTCCTTTTTTTAGTCTGAGTTAAGGCTTTTTTTAGGTAGTTTCGAAATATTGAATCTACACCATCGTCCATCATGTACAATTTCTGTGAGGCATTTTTGTCAAGCTTCTCTAATGATTTTACGCTTAGTTGTATCATTTCCTTAACAGTCTTTGCCATTAACGTAACTTGGGACTTGTCGCACTTTGGAAGCGGACCTATTGTCTCCAGTACCTCAGCTATATCATAGGCGTATCTACCGAATCTTGAAAAACCATATGCTGCGTCCATATACGATTGAATGACCCTCAGATCCTTAGCAACTGGCTGATACCTTGCTATCAATTCGGTAGCAAAATCTGTCACTTCGATTTGCAAAAATCTCAGCTTTTCAGAACCTTCAAAAATCTGTGAGCGGAGCATTATTCCTTTTTCATACGATTCTAATGCTGAATTAACTAATTCCTCGGACAAATGACCCATGTTCATGATGAGGTTAGTAATCCGCTCTAAACCAATATCTAATAATCGCGTCAACTTGACAAACTAAATAGAGCTAACCAAACTTTCCTGAAATGTAGCGTTCTGTGAGCTCCTTTTCCGGTTTCATGAATATTTGATTTGTTGATCCATATTCTATCAATTCACCCAAGTACATAAAGGCTGTGAAGTCGGATACTCTGCCGGCCTGTTGCATATTATGAGTTACGATTATTATTGTAACACTATCTTTTAGGGTTCTAACAAGCTCTTCTATTTTAGACGAACCAATCGGATCTAGTGATGATGTTGGTTCATCCATTAGTAACACCTCTGGCTGCATCGCAAGTGCTCTTGCAATACAAAGTCTCTGTTGCTGTCCTCCCGATAGGCTCATTCCTGGCTGTTCAAGCTGGTTTTTTACTTCATCCCATAACGCTGCTTCCTTTAGACTTTCTTCTACAATTTCTCTAATTATGGTTTTGTTAGTAAGGCCATTGAGCTTTAAGCCTGCTGCAACATTATCAAAGATGCTCATCGTAGGAAAAGGATTTGGTTTCTGAAAGACCATTCCTATACGTCTTCTAATTATAACCGGATCAATTGATTTATCATAAATGTCAATTCCATCAACTATAATTCGTCCATCCGCATGAGCACCAGGAGTCATTTCGTGCATTCGATTTAGACATCTAATAAGCGTAGTCTTACCACAACCTGATGGCCCAATAAACGCTGTTACGGTTTTCTCCTTCACATTCAGGTTGATATCCTTTATTGCTCGTTTAGTCCCATACCATCCATTAACATTTTCAATCCTAACCTTGTACTTTTCGGTGGATTGAATTACACCCTTGTACTTTTCGGTGGATTGAATTACAGCTTCTTTAGCTTCCATGGGATCCTCTATGGCCAATTGGTAATCATCATTGAGAATCTCAATAATTATGCATTATCTATATAGTAAATATAGACATATTGATCAGGTAACTGGCCTAAGTGATCTTTTTTGAACTAAAAGTCTTAATCCCATACTCAAGGCCAAGATCATCAAAATCAAAACCAGTGCTGAACCCCACCCAAAGGCATGTGCGGATTCATAAGGTTGGCTTGCTAACCTCCAAATTCTTAGAGGCAGAGCATCTACTGGACCTGTAATGCCGGTAAAGAAGAGGCTTGTGCCAAGTATTGTCATTATAAGAGGGGCAGTTTCACCCGCAATTCTTGATATGGCAACGACAATACCTGTGAGAATTCCACCTTTTGCAGCAGGAAGTACTATGAATAAGGTAATTTTGGCCTTGGAAAGTCCAAGAGAATGACCTGCTTCTCGCAGCGAATACGGAACCACCTTCAATGTTTCTTCTGTGACGCGCACTACTATTGGTATCATAATTATAGAAAGAGATAGTGCTCCAGCTAATACTGAAAAGGAACCCAAGGCTAAAACTATGAGAACATATCCTACAATACCAATGACTATCGATGGCAGTCCGGTAAGGACATCATTAAAGAATCTAACCGCATTTGAAAATGTGCTTTCTCTGGCAAATTCTGAGAGATATATGCCTGTTAAAAGTCCTACTGGTGTCCCTATCGCAGCGGCAAGTCCTACAACAATAAAAGTTCCTTGTATAGCAGGCGCTATTCCACCACTGCCTGAACCAATAGAACCTTGTGGCTGTGTGAGGAAGTCATAACTAATGGCACTTATTCCATTCTTGACGACTTCAATCAATATACTAGTCAAGGGGACTATCGCAGCGATAACACAAACGACTGTAGATATTGTAACAAGTTTATTGACAAACATGCGTTTTCTGTATTTCTTGTCTACAGTTTCCAGCAGAATATCCCTGTACTTCTTGTTATTATTCATTGTCATTGTGATTTGGCCCCTGATTGCACCTTAATTTTCTTTTTCACCATAATACGGGCTGCTATGTTGATTGCCATCGTCAAGACTAACAAAATGGCTCCAAGAGCAATCAGAGCCGAAAGATGTAGATCAGACGATGCTTCATTAAATTCATTGGCTACCAGACTTGCGAGAGTTTGACCCTGGGAAAAAAATGAAGTAGGTATTGCATTAGGACCTATTACGTTGCCAATAATCATTGTAACAAGTATCGTTTCTCCCACTGCTCTACCCAAACCGAGCATAGAAGCACCTACGAGTCCTGATTTAACATAAGGAAATACAGCCATTCTAACAGTTTCCCAGCGAGTAGCACCAAGGCTATATGCTGCCTCTCTCTGTGAATAAGGAACGACTTTCATAACCTCTCTACATATTGACGATATTATAGGAATTATCATAATTGCCAATACTATTCCCGCAGTAAATATGTCAAGGCCAAATGGTGTCTTTGCAAAAAAAGGGACAGAAGCATGAAACACATCGTACAACGGCTTTTCTACCAAATCTCTTACCCAGAATCTAAATACGAATAATGCCCAGAGACCGTAGATTATACTTGGAACCGCAGCAAGAAGTTCAGATATAAAAGCTAGTGGAGTGCCTATTTTAGGGGGTGCTATCTCTGAAATAAAGATAGCAATTCCCAAACTAATTGGAACTCCTATGGCCATTGCTATACCCGCGCTCAAGAGGGTACCAATAATGTAGGGAAAGGCACCAAATGATTCACGCCCTTCAACTGCGTCCCAGTTTGATTGAGTAACAAAGTTAATTCCTTCTTTTGAAAAAATATCTACAGATCCTTTGCCTACTGAAAAGGTAACAAGTCCCACCATAAGTAACGTATAAGCTGCCGCTCCGATAACAAGTCCTGCGAATATCTTATCGGTTTTTCTGTTTCGTACTACAAAAAGAGTAGATAGGTATTGTCTATGTTTGGAGCCTATTAAAGAAATACCCTACCACCCGCCATTTTTCCAACAAGGACACTTGATATAGTCAAGCCATTATTATTGTTATTTGTATTCGTATTATAATCCCTTATAGCAAAAGACAAGAAATCGAGAGATGAAAAATAAAAAAAATAGCAAGGGCCTTTATTCATTGCTGTCACGTTATAGACAATATTATGATATTGGTTGGCCCTTGAATGTGAGGGATTTCAACGTGTCTTGGTCCAGCTTTACCACACCGTCAGGTAATGGAACGTAGCCTAGACTTGGGCCCATTTTCTGCCCATCAGTTATAGCCCATGATATGAAATCAACCAATGCTTTTGCTTTTGCCTGATCTAGGTTTGGATCGGTGCTCATTTCCTTGTACAAGAGTAGGTATGTCAAGCTTGCAATGGGATATGAATCAGCACCTGCTGCATTTACAAAGGTAACATTGCTCCAGTCTCCATCGCCTTTTGGCAGTGATGCTACGTTGGCCTCCACTGCGGCCTTGGTCGAATTAAGTGAAGGTTCAACAAATTTACCTTCCTTGTTCTGAACAAATGCAAACGGCGTCTTTGTAGTCAACGCATAACCTAACTCAACATATCCGATTGTATTTGGACTTCCTTTAATTGCATTTGCAACTCCTTCATTTCCAGGGGCGCCAATTCCCACCGGCCACTGAACTGATTTTCCTTTACCTAACTGCTCTTTCCATGCTGGACTTACACTTGACAAGTAGTCAGTCCAAACATAGGTTGTACCTGAACCATCTGATCTATGCACTACAACGATGTCATCGGGAGGTAAAGTTTTGTCCTTATTTAGATCCTGTATCTTTGGATCATTCCATTTGGTAATCTTGCCTAAAAATATGTCCGCTAGAACTTCACCTGTTAACTTTAGTCCCTTTTCAGGGATACTTGGGATATTATAGGCCGCAACAACAGAACCAATAGTTTCTGGAATATGTACTGCTCCTGGCACTTTCTGACTTTCATTTTGTGACAGAGGTGCATCAGTAGCTCCAAAATCAACTGTTTTTGCTGTAAATTGCTTAATACCGCCACCGCTTCCAATAGATTGATAATTAATATTGGCTTCCGGATGTACTTTTTGGTATTCTACTCTCCATGTATCAATTAATGGGAAAGGAAAGGTTGCTCCAGCCCCGTTGATCGTTACCTTATTTTGGGCATATACTGCACCTGTCATTACCGTAGATGTTGCCAAAAGTATAGCTCCAATAATTCCTATGAGTATTTTGCTTTTTAGCATAGATCACCTTGAATAAAGTTAGTTCATAATTATTTACCATGTTTTTACTGTAGTCAATATGCATCTATACTCATCAACATAATGTATATGTTATTTGATATTAAAGGAACTCGAATTTTTTTGAATTTAAGTGTTGAATGAGATAACTTCTGTAGCTAAATGAATAGTTTTCTCTAATCACGTTTTATTTAGAAGTTAATAATCTGTGCGAGTTAACGATGCATACAATGACAAGCATTTTGAGGCTTGTAACAATAGCTACAGATCTTTCCTTCCTTCAAATCCATTTCCTTCCTTCAAATCCAACCCACAGATCTTACATTTACCTTGAACAACCAGTCAATAAAATCATCCGACTTATAGAACTAGTTGAATTTAACTCATGCTTTATTCTAATAGTTTGAAACTGACCATGAAATCCGACTTCCCAATAGTCATTTCCCAACATACACTACCGGACTACAATAACTGCAGCATATTTCAAATTGATAATGCCACTAATCGCAGGAACCAGAGACAACACTCCATTAACATTTGACTTTTTGTATTATTGCTGATCTCGGCGTTTATGAATCAATTTTGAGACTAAAAGGCTGTCTAATAGAATTACTTTAGTATCACAGAACAAAAGTAGGAATATAATGAATCTGTTGGGATCCGATTGAATATTCATTCGAATCAGATCAAATTAGTCTTGGTGGCAGACTACCGAAAAAATTGCGGATGCAGTATGCAATAAAAATGAAATCTAAAGATATTAGAGAGGCAAATAAAGATCGCAAAGTTG
>WNGA01025782.1_pt1 | contig 10845 bp, 10 predicted proteins | sample 5400061 | NCBI WGS metagenome assembly WNGA01 (sample SAMN13153366, study PRJNA577476) | soil metagenome | isolation source: 100 cm soil or saprolite under grassland replicate 2 | place: USA:California | collected 2016-06-15
CTGACCCTACGTGTTGGGAAAGCGTGACACTTCGTCCCCAAGGCCGGCCGGCCTTTGAGGCGTGGCCCGAACGGCAGGGTCTGACCCTAGGTGTTGGGAAAGCGTGACTTTTCGTCCCCAACGCCGGCCCGCGCCCGACGGCCGTTGAGCGCCTCTTCGTAGAGGAGCTCCGTCCGGTCCGTGCAGCGCTCCTGGAGGAACTGCTCGAGCGCCCGGCGACGGCCCGCCTCTCCCATCTCGGCAGCAAGCGGGAGATCGCCTCCGAGCCGGACGATCGCGCGCGTCAACGGCTCGGCTTCGCCCGCTGGTACGAGCAGGCCCGTGACGCCGTCCTCGACGAGCTCGCCGAGACCGCCGATCTCCGCGGCGATCACCGGCCGCGCCCGCTCCATCGCCTCCAGAGCGACCATCCCGAAGCCCTCACCCATCGACGGCACGACGACGATCGCAACGTCCTCGATCGCCCGCTGCACCGGCGCGACGTAGCCGAGGAAGTGCACCGCGTTCTCCACGCCGAGCTCCTTGGCCAGCGCCCGTAGGGCAGGCTCGAGCGGACCACGGCCGGCGATGTCGAGGCGCAGGGACGGCAGCACCCGCCGCGCGTCCGCGAACGCGCGCAGCAGCACGATCTGCCCCTTGATCGGGATCAGACGCCCGACGCAGAGCAGCCGAGGCTCGCGGCCGAGATACGGACGCGGTGAGCCGTCCGGCTCGATGCCGTAGTGGACGACCTCGAAGCTCTCGCCGTCGAATCCCTCCACCTCTTCCAGATAGCGGGCGAGTCCACGTGAGATCGCGATGTGCGTGTGCGCGAGGCTTGCGATCGCGCGGTCGCCGAGTGCGAAACCGCGGTTTTCGCGGAACTCGTTGAAGCCGTGCTTCGTCGACACGCGCACCGGAACGCCGGTGAGCGCGCCCGTCAGCTGCCCGTAGACGTCGGCGTGCACGAGATGGGTGTGAAGGATGGTCGGACGATTGCGTGCGAGATACGCGGCGATCTTCACGAACGCGACCGGATCGACGTCCGCCGCGAGCGGGATCGCGTCAAGCGGAATGCCGCGGGCCTTCAGCTCGCGCGCGAAGTCCCAGGCGCCCTCCTCGTACTCGTGCAGCATCAGGAAGCGGACGTCCCAGCCGCGCTCCTTCAGCCGTGGCAGCAGCGAGAGGAGATGCGCCTCCGACCCGGAGATGCCGGCCACCTTCTGCAGGTGCAGCACGCTCACGTGGCCGCCGCCTTCAGGATCCCGTCCGCCCATGTGTCGACGGAATGGTGCCGTGCGACGCGCTCGCGCAGGGTTCGACCGATCTCCGCCCGCTCCGCGTCGGTCGACGACGCGAACCAGCGCAGGCGCTCGGCGAGGCTCTCGGGGGAATCGCGCTCGAAGCTGAGCGGGTAGCCGGAGAAGAGCTCGTCGAACACGGGGTTCGACGCCAGCACGGGCAGGCACGAGGCGCCCGCCTCGTAGACGACCTTGTCGGGCGCGCCCGCCTCCATGTTGTTGACGAGGACATCGGCGCGTGCGAAGAGCTCCGGGACCTGCGAGCGCGGAACTGCGTCTCCGAGCTGGAAGCCGAGTCGGGACAGCTCCTCGCGGTGCCGCCGCTCGAGCCCGTTCAGCGCCGTGCCGCGGAGCTCGACCTCGATGCCGTCCACCTGCCGCGCGGCACGCAGGATCGTCTCGATTCCCTTCGCCGGCGAATAGCGTCCGAGCACCAGCGCCCGCAGGCCGGCGCGACCACTGCGGTCCGTACAGACGAATTCGTCCACGTCGATACCGTGCCCGATCGGCCGCACCTTCGCCGATTCGAGCGGAAAGGAGCGCCGGTCGACGCTGACGATCGCGGTTGCGAGCCTCTCCGCGACTCGCAGCCTCGCACTCGCCTTCCAGTGCGTGTACCAGAGCAGAAGGGGAATCCGCCGCGGGCGCACGAGCGGCGCCGCCAGCAGCACGTACACCGGGATCATGTGCGCCACGACTGCGTCCGCCGGCAGGGCGCGCGCGAGCTCGCGCTCGAACCGCCACGCGCGCGCCGGCTGCGATGAGGCGCCGAACGTACGCACGTGAACGTTCGCGGGAAGCCCGTCGCCCTCGCCCGACTGCGCCAGCACCACGACGTCATCCACTCGGTCCGCGAGCGCCCGAATCTTGGGAATCGTCGCCGCCAGCACCGGATGCGCGGGATCGACGCTCTGCGTCAGGAAGACGAGCCGCCGCATCAGAAAAAGTCCGTGTCGCCGAGGGTGAAGCGCCACGCCCGCGGATCGGCGTCGAGCTCGCCGGCCAGGGGTTTGCCCATGAAGTCGAGCGTCATCGGCGTCGGCAAGAAGCCGCACGACGCGTACGCGGCTCGTTCGCCGGGGAACGGCAGCGCGAACAACGCACGCGTCCCCTGCTTCACGCCCGCCACGCACGCACGCAGCAAGGGCCGCACCGGTCCGACGAGGTCTGCGACGACGGCGATCGGCCGACCCTTGTGTCGCTTGTGCCCGAGCACCGCGTAGCCGCCGACCGCGCGATAGGCGACGTAGTCCCGGGGCGAATCCAGGTATCTCCAGTTCAGGTACTCGGCGTCGCGCACGATGTGGTTCGGCCACCCGGCCGCCGCGTCACCCTCGAAGTCGAAGCGATCGATCGCGCGTCGCCGCCCGCGACGAAACGACACGCGCGGGAGCAGCCGCGCCCAGATGCGCAAGCGGCCGATTCTCGTCCAGCCGAGCGGCCCGAGGAACAGCGGCGCCGTCGGCGCGGACGCAAAGGCAAGCACGACGGCCGCGCCGCGAGCCTGCGCCTCCTCCTCGTGCTTCCGTTCGAGGCCGACGAAGACGCCGCGACCGCGCGCCGCGGGATCCGTCGTCGCATGCACGGAGAACGTCGCCTGCCGCTCCTCTCCGCCGAGCACCACCCGGTAGACCGAGTGCGCGGCGACACCGATCACGCGCCCGTCGTCGCGCGCGACCGACATCAGTGACCCCGCCGGATTGCCCGCGAACCACCAGTCGAACTCCGGCGGACTGAGCGCCGCGTCACCCCACGCGTCACGCAGCAGGCGCAGGTAGTCCTCCCGCTGCGCCGGCTCGTACGCGGCCAGCTCGTAGCCGGACACTTACTTGGTCGACGTGCCGAGCGCCGCGTTGAAGATGCGGCGCGCGTGCGTGCCCGTCACCGTGTCCTTCAGCGAGATCAGGTCGCAGGCGCCGGCGAGGACGAGCTCGAACGTCCGCGGCGAGTACGGCTCGATGTTGTACCGGCGCAGCTGCAGCGGATCGGTCGCAGGTGAGTTCGCACCCGAGACGGCCGTGAACGCGACGTCGTAGCCCGCCTGCCGCACGAGGCTGAGGTGCACGAGCTTGTAGTGCGCCTCGGAACCCTTCACGTACGAAAACGCGCGTACGGACCGACCGAGCCGCTCTTCCAGCCGCAGCTTCGAAAGGGCGATCTCACGCGCCGCCTCGTCCACCTCGAGGTCGGCTAGCGGGCGGTGCGAGATCCCGTGCGACTCGATGCGGATCCCGGCGCGATCGAGCTCGACGAGCTCTTCCCAATCGATCGTGGGGTTGAGGATCCCCTGCGCCGCAAGATGCTCCTCGTGGGGAAGGGGATGCCTGTCGTCGAGGTAGCCGATCGGGACGAACAGCACCGCCGGGTAGCCGTACTTGCGCAGGACGCGAGCCGCGTTGTCGAGGTTGTCGTGGTAGCCGTCGTCAAAGGTGATCAGCACGGCCTGAGGCGGAAGCGGCTGCGCATGGACGTAGTGGTCGAGCACGGCCTCCAACCCCACGACCGTGTACCCGAGCTCGCGCAGCTGGTCCATCTGCTCGTCGAAGAGCGTCACCGGCATCGTCAGCGGGTTGCCGGGCAGATCGTTGATCTTGTGGTACATGAGCACGCGCAGGCTGCGGTGCCCGTTGGCATTGGCCCCGATCGCCGCCGCCGTCTCGCCGATCGTCCGGTAGACGGAGTTCTTCAGCACCTGCTTGATGCGTTCGGCGCGCACGGCGTCTAGCTTAGCCCTGCGATCCGCTCGACCAGGGATCGCAGGCGGGACGCGAACTCCTCCGGCGAGATCGTCCACAGACCCGAGCTCGCCTGCGCCCCGGCGGCGAGCCGCTCGGCGAGCTCGCGGTCGCTCAGGACGCGGACGAGCGCATCGGCAAGCGCATCGATGTCCCCCGAGTCGACCAGGAGCCCGTTCTTCCCGTCCTGGACGAGATCCGGAATCCCGCCAACCCGGCTCGCGACCACCGGCCGCGCACGACAGAACGCCTCGACGATCACGCGACCCATCCCCTCGGAGCGCGAGGGGAGGACGAGCAGCGTCGAGTCGTCGAGCGCGTGGGAGACCTCTCGCTGCGAGAGGCGCGCGGTCCAGCTCGTCTGCGCGGGGAGATCGCGAACGAGACGTTCGACGACGGGCTCCAGCGTTCCCGCACCCACCAGTTGAAGCGACGCCTCGGGGACGCGCGAGGCGGCCCGCCGCCAGGCCTCCGCCAGGCTGTCGACGTTCTTGTAGCGCTCGAGCACGCCGACGAAGAGCGCCTGCGGCCGCGCCGGCAGCGGTCGCGGCGCCTCCTGGAGGAAGGAGTCGAAGTCCATGTAGGCCGGGAACTCGTCTGCGGGCTCGAGACCGAGATCGCGCACGAGCGCGGTCGTGTAGCCGGTGACGGTGCGGATTCCATCGGCATTGCGCAGCGCAGCGAGGGCGACGCGGTCGGCGACGGGATTCAGCAGGCCCCGCAGGCGCGAGCCGTACAGGCGCGTAGGAGCGCGCCAGTCCCCGTGCAGGTCCGCGATCACCGCGGTCTCGACCCGTGCGAGCCGTCGGGCGGCGAGCGCTGCGGCAGTCTCGTGCGCACCCTGCGCAAGCACGGCGTGCGGCCGGAAGTCACGCAGCTCGCGCGCAATCCGAACGGGAAGCGCGGCAAAGAACGCGGGGCCGTCCAGCGCAGGCAGCTCCCGGGCGAGGTGGAAGGCACCGGCGCGAAGCGCCTGTCCGCGAAGCGGACCAGTGGAGGGGGTCTGGGGGAACCGGGAGGTTCCCCCGGCGCTCCGCACGTTCCAACTCCTCCCCCCTGCGAGCACGCGAAAGTCCAGCTCCTGACCCACCGCCTCCCACTTGCGCGCAAGGCTCGGCGGAAGCGGAAGCTCGATGCGCCGGGAGACGAAGAGGACTCGCGGTCTCACCCGCGCGCGACCCGCCGCAACGTCTCCTCGAGCTCGCCGAACACACGCTCGGGCGCGTACTCCGCCACGGAGGGGGCTGCGGCGGCGCGAAGCCGCTCGCGGAGCGCCGCGTCGGAGAAGTAGCGCCGCACCGCATCGCTCAGCGCGGCCGTGTCGCCCGCCGCCACGACCAGCCCGTTGACGCCGTCCTGCACGACCTCCGCGACGCCTCCGGCCTCCATCGCGAGCACCGGCGTGCCGACCGCCAGCGCCTCGACCACCGTGTGCGGGAAGTTCTCCCAGCTCGACGACAGGATCGTCGCATCGGCGGCCCGGAAGAGCTCCACGACTCGCTCACGAGGCTGCGCTCCGAGAAAGCGGACGCGGTCGCCGATCCCGAGCTCGCCGGCGCGGCCTTCGAGCGGCTGACGATCGGGGCCGTCGCCCGCGATCACGAGCTGGACGCCGTCGGCACCGGCGACCGCCTCGAGCGCGCGTTCGAGCGATTTCTGCGCCGTGAGCCTCCCCGCAAACGCAAGCGTCGCGCCGTTGAGGCCGAATGCGCGGCGGAGATCCTCGCGTGGCGGCAGGTCGTGCACGACGGGCGCAGGATTCGGCAGGACGCCGACCCGCTCGGGCGCGACGCCCCACGAGAGGACGAGCTCGCGCAGGTACGCGCTGGGACAGAACACGTGCGCAGCTCGCCCGAGCTCGAAGTCGCGCGCGCGTCGCAGTACGCCCGCGGCAGGACCGCCCCCGCCGCGCTGAAACGTGTCGACGTCTCCGGCCACGAGACCACGCCGGCGTGAGCGCTCGAAGGCCGGGTCCGCCGTCAGCTTCACGACGTACGGGCGACGCGCGGTGAGCGCACCCGCCGCGCTGCGGCCGAACATCCCGGTCGTGTAGACGACGTCGGCGCGACGAGCCCTCGATCGGATCAGCCCGGCGGTGCGAACGTGGATCGCGCCCTTCGGCAGCCGCCGCGAGACCCAGTTCACGCGATACGCCTCGGGGAACGGCTCGGTCGACGCCGTCGTGACGACCTCGACCTCGTGCCCGCGGGCGAGCAGGAACCCCGCAACGTCGGGTGCGTGACTGGCCGGGCCGCCCACGTCCGGAGGCCAGATCCCCGAGACGACGAGAGCTCTCACGGCAGCGCCGCCTCCAGTGGAGACGCGCTCGGTGCAGCCGGACCCGGCTCGCGCCGGATTCGCAGGAACAGCAGCGTCCAGTAGCCGCAGAAGGCGACGCTCGACGCCAGCACAGCGGCCGCCGCGCCGGTCGCTCCCCACTTCGCGCCGAGCACGCCCGCGAGCGGGACGAGCACGAGCATCTCCAGGCCGTGCGTCCAGATGCGCAGGGCGGGCCGGCCGATGGAAACCGGAAACGACTTCGTCCACCCGTAGACCATGCGGAGCGCAGCCGCGATGATCACGATGCGGGTCGCGTCCACCGCACCCACGTTCTTCGCCGAGAAGACCAGCCGCGCGAGCTCGGGCGTGAACGCGCGTCTGCTCCGTGAGGAGGATGAGGCGTGCGGGCGCGGAGACGACGGCAAATGCCTGCTGCGGCGACATCGCCGCGCGGAAGTATGCGACCTGTCTGGTCGACGCCACACGGCCGAGCACGAGCAGCGAGAGGGGCGCGGTGAGCGAGATCACCGCCGTCGCGACGCTCGACTGCGCGACGAAGGACAGGATGTCGCGACGCTCGTCTCCCAGGGGCACCGACGCCTGCTGTGGAAAACGGCGGTAGGCGATCCAGCCGGCGAGGCTGATCGCCGACGTGGCGACCACCTGCGCGGCGACGATCGCCGCGATCGTCGCGCTCAGGCCATGGGGCGCGGCGACGGCGATCGCCGTGAAGCGCAACGCCATCGAGACAAAGAGGAAGAACGCGCGGACGTCGTACAGGCGCCAGCGCGAGCAGCAGTCCCGTGGCGAGTACGCCCCCGACGAGCTTGAAGGCGATCGCGCTCGCGAACAACCGCCGCAGGCGTCCCCAGTCCTCGCGCGTCGTGTAGCGGAACCCGAACTTGACCAGCGCCTCCTCGACCGTGAGATCGAGCAGGCTCTGGACGAACGCCGTCGCTGCGAACACGAGCGCGTAGCGGCCGAAGGTCTCCGTCGAGAAAACGTGGAGGGCGACGACCGTGGCCCCGAAGCCGAGGGCTGCTGAGGCGTAGGTCCCGGCGGCGGCGGCCGAGCGGCGCCAGAAAAGCCGCGAGCGCATCAGGAAGAGCATTCTACGGACGGCCCTCCGCGGCCTCGGGGCTAGACTCGGCTGGCCCCGTGGCCGCCGAGACACTCTCCCTGCGGGCGCGCACGGCGCGTCTCAGCGCCCTGACTCGCAGCGCGGTCACACCCGAAGCGCTCGTGCTCGCGGCGGCGCTCCCCGTCGTCTTCCTGCACCTGCGCTATCAGCCGACCATCCGCTTCGACGCGGGCGAGACGACCATCGGCATCGAGCTCTCGGACCTGGCGATCCTCGCTGTGGTCCTCGCGGCCGTCCTCGCCGCGCGCCGGCTCGGCGCGGCAGGGCTCCGTGCGGGCACGCCGTTGTGGATCAGCGCAGGGCTGCTCTTCCTGTGGATCCTCGTCGAGATCCTGCTGCCGCTGCACGGGTCGCAGGACTACTCGTGGCAGACACACGGAGTGACGGCGGCGAAGTTCGTCGAGTATGCGCTGCTCGCGCCGGCCGTCGTGCTGCTCGTTCGCCGGCGCTCCGACCTCCAGCTGATCGTGAGCGTCGTGGTGGCGTGGAGCGTGCTGGCGACGCTGGCGGGACTGGCGCAGTTCTTCGGCGCGAACATCTTCGTCTCCGGGGCGACAGGCGGCCGGCAGCTCTCCTTCCTCGGCTTTCACGACTTCGCCGGGCTCTCCGCTGCCGCCCTCGCGGTCGCGTGCGCGGTCATCGCTCTTCCGAGGCTCGGGCTGGATCGACGGCTTGGCTACGTCGGCGCGGCCGCCGGCTCGCTCGGGGTGATCCTGTCGGGGGCGATCGCCGCGGTCGTCGGCCTGGGGTTGGCGGCGATTGCGCTCCTCGTCACGGCGCGCCTGCGCAGGGAAGTCGTCGTTCGCCGCCTCGTCGTCGTCCTGGCGATCCTCGCGGTGACCGGCGCCGGCGCGACGGCGATGCGCGGCTCTGAGCTCGACGCATTTCTGCGGTTCGTCGGTCTGAAGCCCGAGCAGACATCGGCGAACGTCGAGTCGTACGCGCAACGCACGGTCCTCGCCTGGATCGGCTGGCAGATCTTCCTCGACCATCCAGTCGCGGGAGTCGGCTGGGAGGCGTCAGGGGATGCGGACGTGTTCATGCCCTACGTCCCGGCTGCGAAGCGCAAGTTCTCAGAGGAGCCGGACCTGGCGTTTCCCTCGGTGGATCGCCGCTACGGCGTCCAGAACCTCTATGTCCAGTCGCTCGCCGACCTCGGCATCGTGGGCTTTCTGCTCCTCGTCGCCGTCTTTCTGACGGCGGTCATGCTCGCCCTGCGCCGCCTCGGCGAGCCGGCCGTCATCGGGCTCCTCTGGACGGCCGTCGTCGCCGGCCTCTGGCTCGCTCAGGGAATCGTGGCAGGGATACCCCTGGACGCCACGACCTGGCTGGGCTTCGGACTGGCCGCCGCAGCCGCGCAGAGGACTTCGGCCGCCGCTCAGGGAAGATTGGAGACGTGAAGGTCCTGGTCACCGGAGGAGCCGGGTTCATCGGCTCGAACCTCGTCGCGGCGCTCGTCGACCGCGGCGATGACGTGCGCGTCCTCGACAACTTCTCGACGGGCAACCGCGACAACCTCGAGGGTCTCGACATCGAGGTTGTCGAGGGCGAGCTCCGCTCGTACGAGCGCGTGCACGCGGCGGTACGGGGCGTCGAGATCGTCTACCACCTCGGCGCGCTCGGATCGGTCCCCCGCTCTGTGCAGGATCCGCTCACGTCCAGCGCGGTGAACGTCGAAGGGACCCTCAACGTCCTGCTCGCCGCGCGCGACGAAGGAGTGCGCCGCGTCATCTTCTCGTCGTCGACCTCCGTGTACGGATCGAGCCGCGAGCTGCCGACCTCCGAGTCGACGCCCCCGGATCCGATCTCCCCCTACGGTGTCGCAAAGCTCGCCGCCGAGCGGTACTGCATCAGCTTCAGCCGCGTCTACCACTCCTTCGAGACCGTCGTCCTCCGCTATTTCAACGTCTTCGGCCCGCGTCAGAGTCCGTTCTCGCAATACGCAGCGGTCGTTCCGCTCTTCATCGCCGCGATCGACCAGGGCGAGCCGGTCACGATCTACGGCGATGGGGAGCAGTCGCGCGACTTCACCTACGTCGGCAACGTCGTCGACGCCACGATCCGTGCCGCAGACGCGCCGGGAGCAAGCGGTCGAGTCTTCAACGTCGCGGCCGGCTCGCCCGCGAGCGTCAACCACGTCGCCGAGACGATCGGCGCGATCCTCGGCAAGCCGGTCGAGAAGCGCTTCGAGGCGCCGCGCGCGGGAGACATCCGCGACTCCTGGGCCGACATCACGGCGGCGCGCGAGCTCCTCGGCTACGAGCCGCGGATCGACCTCGCCGCCGGGCTCGAGGTCACGGCCGAGGCGATCGTTGCCCGAGTCTGACGAGGGCCGCCTGAGGCGTCGCTTGCGATGCCGACTTAGAGGACATGCCGGCTTCGCCGGCATGTCCGTCCAGCTTTACGCGTCCCTTTGTCGCAGATGACCACTCGAACCGATCGCGCCGATCAGCGAAGGTTCTCGAACGAGCCGGTCAAGATCCTGCGGGTCATCGCCCGGCTGAACATGGGCGGCCCTGCGCTTCACGTCGCCTACCTCACGGCCGGCCTGCGCAAGCGCGGCTACGACACGACGCTCGTCGCCGGGTCGCTCGCGCGAGGTGAGGATTCGATGTCGTTCGTCGCCGACGAGCTCGGGGTCGAGGTCGTCCGGATCGACGAGCTCGGCCGCGAGATCTCACCGCTCCGCGATCTTCTGGCCACGCTGCGCCTGGCCCGGCTGATCCGGCGTGAGCGTCCCCAGATCCTGCACACCCATACGGCGAAGGCGGGCACGGTCGGACGCGTGGCGGCCCTGCTGGCCGGATCTCGCCGGCCGCCGATCGTCGTCCACACCTTCCATGGCCATGTCCTGCGCGGCTACTTCGGGCCCTTCCGCTCGCTCTTCTTCCGCCTGCTCGAGCGCTGGCTCGCGTCGAAGACGACGGCGCTCGTCGCCGTCAGCCCGCAGGTTCGTGACGACCTCGTCGCGCTCGGCGTCGCGCCGCGCGAGCGATTCGTCGTGATCCGGCTCGGGATCGAGCTCGACGAGCGCGTGGCGACCGGGCGGAACGGCCGGCTGGAGAGCCGTCGCTATCTCGGCATCCCGGAAGGCCGCTTCGCAGTCGGGTGGATCGGACGCATGACGGCGGTGAAGCGGACCGACGACGTGCTCGTGGCCTTCAAACGGCTGCGCGACGGAGGCGTCGACGCGTGCCTGTGCATGGTCGGCGACGGCCCCGACCGCCGGGAGCTCGAGCAGCGCGCGCACGAGCTCGGCATCGTGCGCGACACGCTCTTCCTGGGTTATCAGGAGGAGGTCGCATCCTTCTACGCCGCGTTCGACGCGCTCGTGCTCCCGTCCTCGAACGAGGGGACGCCGGTCAGCGCGATCGAGGCGCTCGCCGCAGGGCGCCCGGTCGTCGCGACG
>WNGA01028347.1_pt1 | contig 10845 bp, 6 predicted proteins | sample 5400061 | NCBI WGS metagenome assembly WNGA01 (sample SAMN13153366, study PRJNA577476) | soil metagenome | isolation source: 100 cm soil or saprolite under grassland replicate 2 | place: USA:California | collected 2016-06-15
CTTGGTGAGTAGGATGCCACGCTCGTCGAGCACGCGGCGCAATTCGGAAAGTGTCACGCCAGCCTCCGCAGTTCTTCGCCCAACGCCCGCACGGCCGCGTGAAGATTCGCCTCGGTAATGGTGAGGGGCGGAGTGAAGCTGATGACGTTGGCGTGCTCGCCCTCGGGCAGGACGATGAAGCCGCGGCGGAGCAGCCGCTTCACGACGGACAGCGCTTCGGCCGTGGCGGGCGAGCCGTCGAGGTGGCGGAGTTCGAGGCCGGCCATGAGGCCAAGTCCTCGGGCAGTGATTTGAGATTTGAGATTTGAGATTTGAGATTTCAGATCATCCAGGAGCGACCGGCCCAAACGCGCGCTTCGCTCGACGAGCTTCAGCCGGCGCAACTCGCTGATTTGCGCCAGCGCCATCGCGCAGCCTACCGGATGGCCGAGAAACGTGCTCGTGTGAATCGCCTCGCCGCCTGACTCGGGCCACGCGGCGTCCATCAGTTCCGCGCGGCCGACGCATGCCGAGAGCGGGAAACCGCCCGCCAGCGCCTTGCCGAGGCAAATGAGGTCCGGCGCAACGCCGCTGTGCTCGCAGGCGAACCATCGGCCCGTTCGGCCCAGGCCCGTGTAAATCTCGTCCAGCACCAGCAACGCTTTGTGCCGGTCGCACCAGGCACGCAAAAGCGACAGGAACCCCAGCGGCGGCACGCGGATACCGGCACGCCCCTGCACCGGCTCAACCAGAATCGCGCCGATGCGATGCCGGTGAAACAGAGTGTGCAGGCCCTTGTCGACCCGAGCCAGTCCGCCCTGCGAATCGGGGAATGGCACGAAGTGCCCGAACCGCCCGAGCTGCGCGCGGAACGGACCCCGAAAATGCTCGCGATGCGTGGCGTTCAAGGCGCCGTAACCGACGCCGTGGTAGCCGCCCTCGAACGCGATTATCCCATGCCGGCCAGTCGCCAGCAACGCGGTTTTGAGGGCCGCCTCGACCGCCTCGAAGCCGGAGTTGCAAAAAATGGTTTTGCCGCGATGAAGCGCTGAAGCGTTGAAGCGTTGAAGCGACCCCCGCTTCAACGCTTCAACGCTTGAACGCTTCAACGGCCCGCCGGACCACTGCTCGAACGTCAAGCGGCTCAGTTCTCGCGCGAGTTGCGCCTTGCCCGCATGCGGATGCACGTCGCCCATCGCGTGGAGCAGCCGGGCCATCTGCCGTTGGCCGGCACGGACGACGCGCGGATTCGCGTGCCCCGCCGCCATCACGCCGAATGCCGCAGTGAGATCGAGATACTTGCGGCCCTCCACGTCCCAGACGTGCACCCCTCTGGCCCGTTGCCAGACGATGGGCCACGAGCCGTCAGGTTCGATGTGCGTGACGTTGCGCGACTCAAACTGGCGCAGTAGGGCAAGCGTCTGGCGCGAAGTCATGTGTCGGGATTCGTTCAATCGTTGAATCGTTGAAACGGTAGCGGATGATTGCGGCTTCCTCTCCTTACGACTTAACGATTCAACGATTTAACGATTCAACGATTTAACGATTTAACGATTCAACGATTCAACGATTTAACGATTTAACGATTCAACGATTTAACGATTTAACGATTCAACGACTCACACTCCCCTCCGGTCCGCCGCCCAGATGACCTTGTGCATCTGCACCTGAAAACGCACGGGCAATGCATCCGCGACAATCCGCTCGGCGAGTTCACGGCGCGAAAGCGGCGTCTGGCCCGCGGGGACTTTTTTGAGTGATTTGTCCTGCTGGCTGGGAGTAAGCGGCGCGACCCACGAAAAGAGCAGCGGGCAAATCGCGGAGAGATGGTGCTGACGGATTTGCTCCTTCGCCCACTCGTAATCCTCGACCGTGCCGATGACGAACTTCACCTCGTCCGTCGCCTGGAGCAGCGGAATGTTTTCCCATCGGTTGCGCCCGGCTTCGCCACTGCTCGGGCATTTGAGGTCCATGATGCGGCGCACCCGGGGATCGACCGCGCCGATGTCGTGCGCGCCGCTGGTTTCCAGCAGCACGGTGAAGCCGTTGTCGCAAAGCTGTTTCATGAGAGGCAGCACGTTGGACTGGAGGAGCGGTTCGCCGCCGGTCAGTTCGACGAGGGGAAGGCGCGGATTTCGGATTTCGAATTTCGAATTTCGGATTTGAAACGGCTCGGCCAACCGCGTGACCTCGGCCAGAACGTCCGCGAGTTGCATCTTTTTCCCTTCCGTGAACGCATAAGCCGTGTCGCAGTAAGAGCAGCGCAGGTTGCACGCCGTCAATCGCACGAACACGCACGGCAGCCCGGCGAAGGTGCTTTCGCCCTGCAAGCTCAAATAGATTTCGTTGACGATCAGCGTATCGGGCATCAGCCCGATTCAGCCACGGCGGGCGCGGTTTTGGAAGCGGATTGCCACTCCGACCAGACCGCGGGAGAGCAGACGGAGGGAATGCGGCAAGAAGGCACAGATGCAACATTGACGAATTGAGCGAAACCTGATCCATTGCGCTGCCGGACAAACCCAAGTGCCGGCATTATGGAATTGAGACAACTGCGGGTTTTTCAGGCCATCGCTCGGAGTGGCAGCGTCGCGGCGGCGGCTTCGGAGCTTCACCTGACTGCTTCCGCCTTGAGTCATGCGCTCAAGGCCCTCGAATTGGAAATCGGTTGCCGGTTGTTCGATCGCGTTGGGCAGCGCTTGCGGTTGAATGCGGCGGGAGAACGATTCCTGGCGGAGGTCGAACCGCATCTGGCAGGAATTGACTCCGCGCCCGAGCAGGTGCGCCAACTCGTTCGGGGCGGGCACACGCGGCTGCGCCTGGGCGCCTCGGCGTCCGCGTGCAATCACATCCTGCCGAAGGTCATTCGCGATTTGCAGAAGGCCTTTCCCCGGCTCGAAGTGCGGATTGAATCCGGCGATTCGGCGCAATTGATCGCCCAGGTGAAGCGCCAGGAAATGGACCTCGCACTCTGCGTTGCCCCCGAGAACGAACCAGGCCTGCGGTTTCATGCCGTGTTCGCCGATGAACTCATGTTCACCTTCGCTCCCTCACACCGTTGGGCGAATGCTTCGGCCATCACCCCCGAGGAAATGGCGAGCCAGCCGTTCCTCCTTTCCCAACGTCACAGCGCCAGCGCGCGCCTCGTGGGATCCTTGTTTCGCCGCCTGGGAGTGACGGTTCCAATCGTCATGGAGGTCGGCAGCATCGAAGCAATCAAGGAATTCGTCCAACTCGACCTGGGCGTGGCCGTGCTGCCGCCGTGGGTGGCGGAGCGGGAGTTGCGCCGCCGGGTCTTGCGCATGCGGCCCACGGGCCCAAAACCCTTGCGAAGAGAGTGGGTGGTTCTGCATCAGGTCCGTCGCAAACTGGCTCCGGCCGAGGGGCGCTTCATTCGTCTGTGTCGTGCGCACACGGCCGGGCTTCGAACGGATCGAAAAGACCTCGCCGGGCTTGTTCGGCGGTGATGCAGGCCGGCGGCCGGACTCCAACCTCAATAGACGTCGCGCTGATAACGCCGCTCGGATTTCAACCGGGCAACGTACTCCGCCGATTGCTCCTCGGTCTTGCCGGCGCCGCGCAATATGACCTCATGAAGTGCGGCATCGACGTCCTTCGCCATTCGCCTGGCGTCGCCGCAAACGTAGAAGTGCGCGCCCTCCTCCAGCCACGCGAAGAGCTCGCGGGCGTGCTCCAACATCCGGCTCTGGACGTAAACCTTGTCCGCCTGGTCGCGCGAGAAGGCGGTGTCGAGGCGTGTGAGCAGGCCGTCGCGGTGCAGCGTCTCCAGTTCTTCGCGGTATAGAAAATCCGTGGCCGCGTGCTGCTCGCCGAAAAAGAGCCAGTTCCTGCCCTTTGCCCCAATGACGCGGCGTTCTTCCAGGAAGGCGCGGAACGGCGCGATGCCCGTGCCGGGTCCAACCATGATCATCGGCGCGTCGGGGTCGGCCGGCGGGCGGAACGCCTTGTTCGAGTGGACGAAGACGGGCACCGGCGCGCCCGGCGCGACGCGCTCGGCGAGAAAAGTCGAGCAGACGCCCCGGCGCGCGCGGCCCAGCGAATGATAGCGCACGATGGCGGTGGTGAGGTGCACCTGTACTGGATGCGCCTTCGGACTGGAGCTGATGGAGTAGAGCCGGGGCTGAAGCTTTTTCAGCAGCTTCACGAATTCCTCCGGCGCCCATTTCACCGCCGGGAACGCCAGGAGCAAGTCGATGATTTCCCGGCCCCAGAGAAACTTCGCCAGCTCGCCGTTCACACCGGGCGAAGTCAACTTGAGCAATCCGACGTCGCCGGTGCGCGCCGCGACTGCTTGCAGCAACGCCGTGGGAATCTTCGTAATGTCGTAATGACCCAGCAGTGCCTCGTGGAGCGACACCGTGCTGCCGTCCGTGCCGGGCACGGGATCGGTGGGCCGGCCATCGAGCGCTCGGATGATTTCGCGGACCAACTCCGGGCAATTCGTCGGGAACACTCCAAGCGCGTCACCGGCCTCGTAGCTCAGCCCGGAGCCTTCGAGTGAGAACTCGAAGTGCCGCGTCTCCTTGGCCGAGCCGGGGGCGTTGAGACGCCGGTTAGAGAGGAGCGGAGCGGGAAAGGGGTTGGAACGGGAGTAGGCGGGGAGCCCACGCGGCTCGGCTGCGCACTTCTCAACAACGATCGTAGCCGCCGACGTGAGGAGGCGGAGGGACCGTGCTTCCACGATTTCGGCCTCCTCACGTCGGCGGCTACAGACCGTGCTGTCCTCAAGCTCATGGTGAGAAATGGCGGCTGACATTTCTGCGAATTGGACATCAGTGGCTGAAGTCTCGGGCGGTCCGCCCGACGCTTCACTCGGGCTGCACTTCTTCGCCATCGCCCCGAGCACTTCATTCATCCACTTCGCGAACGGCTCTTCGTAGTCCAGGTCGCAATCCGTGCGTGGAGACACGCGTTGCGCTCCGAGCTTCTCCAACCGCTCGTCCACCGCCTTTCCGAACCCGCAGAACTTCGGGTAGTTCGTGTCACCCAGCGCGCAGACGGAAAAACGCACCTCGGCCAGGCTCGGCGCGGAGTCGCCGCTGAGGAATTCCCAAAAGGCCCTGGCGTTGTCCGGCGGTTCACCGTCGCCGTAGGTGCTGGTGACAATCAACAGTTGTCGTGCGGCAGCCAGTTGCGTGGCGGGATATTTCGCCAGGTCGTAGAGGTTCGCCGCGAAGCCGTGTTTGCCTGCTTCCCTGGCCAGGCGCCTGGCCAGTCCTTCGGCGGTGCCCGTTTGCGAGCCAAAAAGGATGGTCAACGGGGTGAGTGCGGGCATGGTTCCCGGCCCCGGCTGGCCGACTGCCGCCGGCCCGCGCGAGTAAAGGCCGGCAAAGAAGCCGTTCAGATAGGCGCGCTGCTCGGCCGTGAATGGCGCGCTGTCGGGCAGGACTGGAACAAACGCGCTCATTCGGAGAACAGTTCTTGAAGGATCTTCACGTCGTGCCGGCGCGTGAATTCGCTGAAAGACTCGCCGGCGTTCCGTCGGGCCAAATAAGTCTTCAACACACGCTCCAACAGTCTGGGCACCTCGTCGAACGAGATGCCTTTGAAGACCTCGCGGCCGATGCCCGCCTGGGCGCCCGTGCCGCCCCCGAAGACGATGTTGTAACCCTCGACTCCGGCCGTGCCGACCTTCACGCCCAGCAATCCGATGTCCCCAACGTAATGTTGCGCACACGAGTTCGGGCAGCCGGTGAGGTGAATATTGATGGGCTGGTCGAGCGAAACGCGCTGACCGAGATGCTCGGCAAGCTTCACCGCCTGACCCTTCGTGTCGGTGGCGGACCACTTGCAGCCGGTGTTGCCGGTGCAAGCGATGAGCCCACCGGCCACATGACTGGCCTCGTAATGGAAACCGATGCGCACCAGTTGGCGTTTCACGGTCTCGACGAACGCATCGGGCACGTCGGGGATCAGGAGATTCTGCCACGGCGTCAGGCGGACGCCGGCCGAACCGTAGTTCGCCGCGAGGCTGGCGAGGCGGCGCATCTGCCGGCTCGTCATCACGCCGACCGGGATGACCACGCCGAGGTAATTCCTGCCCTTCTGCGCCTGTCGATAGACACCGATATGGCCGTGCTTGAGCGCGGGGGGCCGCGGCACGCATTGCTCCAGCGGAAAGCGCACCAGTGGAAAGGCCAGCTTCTTCTGCGTCTCGGCGAGAAACTTCTCCACGCCCCATTTGTCGATGAGATACTTCAACCGTGCCTTCTTCCGGTCGGTGCGATCCCATGCCGCAGAGCTCGACGCGAAAGTAGATGCCGGGCTCTACTGCGCTCGCAGTGGAAGTGACCGTGCTCTGACTCGTCTGCAATTGCGGATTGCGGATTGCGGATTGCGGATTGGCAGCCGCTGGGCCAGCCTGCTGGTCAATCGCCAATCCGCACTCCGCAATCCGAAATCGACCAGCTCCGGCCCGAACCGCAATGAACCCGATGTCGTTCGTGTCGGCTACGGTGTCCACGGAGCCGCCACCTTCGAAGGCGACGTTGAATTTTCGCGGCAGGTCATAAAGGTCGCGGTGGTTAAGTATGTAGTGGTGCAGCGAGTGCGCGTAAGGACGTGTGTCGATCAACTCCTGAGGGTCAATGCCCGCGGTGGGCGAGGCGGTGATGTTGCGCACATTGTCCACTCCGCTGCCCTTCGACGTCAGGCCGAGGGATTGCAGGCGCGTCAGCACGCTGACTAGATTGCGCGGCGCAATCTCACGGATCTGGATATTTGACCGCGTGGTGATGGCGGACTTGCCGTTGCCGAACTCGTCCGCGATGTCGGCCAATCCCTGGAGCTGCGCGGCGGTGAGTTCGCCCGCGGGGATGCGGCAACGCAGCATGAAACTTTTCTGCGCCGGCGCGACGTGGAACAAGCCGTGGAAACGCATCCGAAACGTGTTCTCCTCATCCGGAAATTTATCGCCCTGGGCGTGCTCCAGGATGCGGTCCCACGAATCCAGCCCGTGCTCCTCGTGCTTCCAACGCTCCTGCTTTGTCACCTCGGAGAGCGGTGTGCCGTGAACGGTTTCCCCGGCGGGCGTGGCGGGATTCTGTCCACCCGCGGCCAGGTCGGCAGTGAGCTGGCCCGCGGGGTTGGCGGCGACGCCGGGCGTGACTCCGCCTTGGGCCACGCCTGCCATGAACCCGGCCAGGTATTCCTTCTGTTCGTCAGTGAAACTTCCGGAGGGGGCCTTTGGCATTTCGACCACGTTGGATTCAGTCGCAGGCATGGGCTCCATTTGCAGGACGCACTGGCTCAAGTCGCACCGCGCAATGCTTGTAACTGGGTTGGCGCGAGTGCGGGTCGAACTCGGCGCGCGTGAGCTGGTTGGCCACGCCGTAGTGCATCGGGATGAACAACTGCCCCGGCTGCACCGTGGGCGTGATGAAGGCCGTGCACTCGATGCGGCCGCGCCGCGAAATGACGGCGACGGTCGAGTGCGGTTCGAGACGCAGCCGGGCAGCATCGGCGGGATGAACCTCCACGTAGGCATTGGCCGCGTAGAGCGTGCGGAGCACGGCGGACTTGCCGGTGCGCGTGTTGGTGTGCCATTGCGCGCTGGTGCCCCGACCGGTGTTCAGGAGGAACGGATACTCGGCGTCCACCGGTTCAGCGACGGGACGCGGCAGGTCGAAGAGAAATTTTGCGCGCCCGTCGGCAGTGTAGAACCTGCCGTCGGCGAAAAGGCGGCGCTCGCAAAGCGCGTAGGGCAGGCGTCCCGCCTGCCCTGCCGCGCCGAAAGGCGCGGCGTTCACCTCACCAAGGCCTCGCTTCACTCGGCCGGGCAGGCGAGACGCCTGCCCTACGTTGGTGGGACTGGCAAGGTGCGCTCCGCCGTCAGGCCACGGCCATTGAATCCCCCCACACGCTTCCAGGTGCCGAAAATCCTCGATGCCCGTGATGTCACACGGCCGGCCGGCGGAGAGCTTTTTGAGAATTTGGAAGACGGCTTGCGGCGACGTCCATTGCGTGAACAGCTCGCCGCAGCCCCAATAGTGCGCGACGAGGCGGAAGATGTTGAAATCGCTCATCGCCTGGCCGGGGGCGCGGGAGACTTTCTTCACCAGGCCGAAGCGTCGTTCGCTGCTGATGAACGTGCCTTCCTTCTCGCCCCAACCGGCGGCGGGCAGGAACAGGTGCGCCCGCCGGGCCGTCTCCGTCGTGGCATACATGTCCTGCACGACGAGGAATTCCAGCCGGTCGAGGGCGCTCGTGGCGCGGCCCGAGTCGATCCACGAATGCGCAGTGTTGGTGGCGATAACCCACAGGCCCTTTATGCGTCCCTCGGCGACACCTTGCAAAATCTGGTCGTACGACAGGGACGCCTTGGCCGGGATCCGCTCGACGGGCATGCCCAGGAGGCGCGCGACCGCCTTGCGGTCTTCGGCGTTGTGGAACTCACGGCCGGCGGGCAGGCCCGTGATGTTGGCGAAGAGGCGTGAGCCCATCGCATTGCACTGGCCGGTGATGCTGTTGGCGCCGGTGCCGGGGCGTCCAATGTTTCCGGTCATCAAAGCGATGTTGATGATCGCCTGGGCGGTGCGAGTGCCCTCGTGGCTCTGGTTCACTCCCATCGTCCACCAGAAACTCACGGACTTCCCCTTCGCGATCGTTTGGACGGCGCGAAACAGCTCGCCCATGGTCAGGTCCGTCTCCGCCGCTACGCTCTGCGGCGTGAATCGTTGCACGAACGCGGCGAACTCCGCGAAGCCCGTCGTGTGCCGCTCGATGAACGGGCGATCAATCCAGCCGCTTTGCACGAGCAGGTTTGCCAGGCCGTAGAGCAACGTGAGATCGGACTTGGGCCGCAGCGCGAGGTGCTGCGTGGCGTTCATCGCCGTCTCCGTCTTGCGCGGGTCGATGACGAGGATGGCCGGGCGCTTCTTGTTCCGCAGCACGCGCTGCCACAAAATCGGATGCGCGATGCAGAGGTTCGAGCCGATGAAGACGAGCACGTCCGACTCCTCGAAGTCCGCGTAGGTGTAAGGCGGCGCATCGAAGCCGAAGCTCTGTTTATAGGCCACGTGCGACGTGGCCATGCACTGGCGCGTGTTCGAGTCGCAGTGCAACGCGCCCATGCCGAACTTCCACAGCGCGCCGAGCAAGCCCATCTCCTCGGTGCAAATCTGGCCGGTGCTCAGAAACGCCACGCTCTCCGGCCCGTGTTGGTCCATCAGCGCGCGGAACTTCAGCGTGAAGACTTGCATGGCCTCGTCCCAGTCGGTGGGTTCGAGCCGGCCGGTTTTGGGATTGCGGAGGAGCGGCGTTGTGGCGCGGTCAGGTGCGGCCAGCGGCGTGAGAGATTCCCAGCCTTTCGGGCAGGCCATGCCGAGATTCACCGGGTAATCGGCGGTCGGAGTGAGGTTCACAGCGGCCCCGGATTGCAGATGCACGTCGAGCGAACAGCCGGTCGAGCAATAGCCGCAGACCGAACGCGTGGTGCTGTCAGGACGCAGCCGCGCGGGGACTTTACCCAGGCCGAAGTCGCCGGGATGCAGCGTGAGGTCGGCGGAGAGCGGGCCGGTCCATTGGCGAAGAAGGGAGTTTGCGTTCACAACGCGCGCGGCGGTCACCCGGCCGGCCTGTTCCGCCTTGCTTGAGGATTCTCGCACGGTTTCGGAGCCCGGCCCTCCGCCCACGACTGGCACCGTCGATGGCGATTTTCTGCGACTCATAAGCCACAGCCTCCGGGCATTTTAGGGGCGACCTCGGCGACGAAGAACAGGTGGCGCTCGATGAGTTCACCAACGAGGCACAACACCAAGGCCAGCGCGGCCAGGCCGACGACCGGCGCGCCTGCGAGCATCATCGCCGGAAGCACAACGCCGCCCACGACGGCGCACATCACCCGCACGCGCGACAGCCGGCCGAACGGGCCATTGAGCAGCAGCGCGGTCTTGTTGAGCGCGGTGAGATGCGGGCTTCGTTCGTTTCCCAGGCCGCGAGTTTCATGCGGAGCATGAAACGCCCACGGTCCGTAGCCGCCCACGTGAGGAGGCGGACCCGTTTCCTTTATGGAACCATCCACCTCCTCACGTCGGCGGCTACGGTGCGCAAAGGATACCCGGGCTGGAAAGCGGAAGATGCGCTGCTCCACGGCGAGTTTGAAAGCAGCGCCGAGCACGACGAACGCAACGACCAGGTTCCGCGGCAGGACGGGAGCGGTGCCGAGGGCTGAAAGCAGCAGCGCTCCCGCGCCGCCGAGCAAAAGTGTCGTGCCGGAAAATTTTCCGAACGTCATCGGTGCATTCCAGAAGGGCCGGCGCGTGTCCACGTAGACCATCGCCGAGCAAGCAACAGCGACCAGACCGGCGAGCGCGGCGAGAATCGCGGAGAGTGGAAGGCCGATGACCCGATGCACGCCGAGCGCGCAAAGAAATGCCCCGAAAGCAATCAATTCACGACTCAGCCACGACTTGCGCCAGCCGAGGAAGCTGCGCCACGCCTTGAGCGGTTGGCCAAGGTGCAACGCGCCGACCCCGACGCCAAGAGTGGTGACCGCGAATGCAACGACCCCCATCCAGCGCGAACCGCCACCCAGGAGCGCGTCCATCAGGGCCAGACCGGCGCCGAATTGCGACAGCACGAGCATGATTGTGAGCGGCGGATGCGCCTTCGCGCGGCGGACTTCGTGTGCGTCCACCGCCTTGAGGTCGGCGGGAAGGGCACGCCGGGAGACGTAGCGCGTCGTGGGAAGCGTTATGGCGGGGTTGGGCGAGTCGGGAAGGAATGCATTCGCCTCGGGAACTCTTTGTCTCATTCCGATTTTGCCCAACACTGGGAGTTCTCGATACCGCCCCCGCACCTTCGCCTGGTCCACCACCGTGATGCGAATGGCCTCATTCGGACACG
>WNGA01032791.1_pt1 | contig 10843 bp, 8 predicted proteins | sample 5400061 | NCBI WGS metagenome assembly WNGA01 (sample SAMN13153366, study PRJNA577476) | soil metagenome | isolation source: 100 cm soil or saprolite under grassland replicate 2 | place: USA:California | collected 2016-06-15
TGGGCTTCGGAGTCACCGGACTCGTCGCGCGCAACGGCAGGGCGGTGCTGATCGACGAGGACTCGCCCCGCAACCCCGTCCATCGAAAGCTGTTGGGCCTGGGGCCTGGAGAGACGGTGGCCCGAATGTGCGTTCCGGCGCCCGGGGTGTCGGGAGTCGTGGTCGGCGTGCTTGCCGCGCACCGGCGACCCTCGCGCCCGTTCGCCGCCGAAGACCTCGCCGCCGCCACGTCGTACGCCGCCCTGGTCGGTCTGGAGCTGCACGCCGAGCAGCTGTGGCGCTCGGTGCACCGGCATCGCACCGAGCGCGACCGCCTGATCGAGGCCGCCATCTCGGCGCAGGAGGCAGAGCGACGTCGGATCGCCTTCGACCTGCACGACGGCGTGACCACGGCCCTCGCGTCGATGTCCTTCCACCTGTCGGCGGCCGACCTGTCCGTCGCCGACCTGGTCCGGGCGATGTCAGGCTCCGAAGCCGCCGAGCGGGCTCTGGCCGAGGTGGGGGCGGCCCGGCAGCTGGCCGATCTCGCCTACCGGCAGACCCGGGTCGCGATCTCCGGGCTGCACAGCCTGGTCCTCGACGACCTCGGACTGGTTGCCGCGCTCGAGTCCCTGGCGCAGACGGCGGCGGGCGCCGACGGACCCCAGGTCGACCTGGTGGTCGCTCGCGGCGCGGCCTTCGACGACGTTCCGGACCATGCCGCCGCCGCGCTCTACCGGATCGCCCAGGAGGCCCTCGGCAACGCGGTCAAGCACTCCCGGGCCGCGCGGGTGGTGTTGTCGCTGCGCCGGGTCGGCGAGTCGGTCGTTCTCGGCTGCACCGACGACGGAATCGGCTTCGATCCCGAGGAACGCCGTGGCAGTCGCGCGGACCCCGACGGCACCCAGCACTTCGGCCTCTCTTCGATCGCGCAGCGCTGCGCCCTGATCGAGGCGTCGCTCCGCCTGGAGTCCATGCCCGGCCGCGGGACGACCGTGCTGGTCGAGCTGCCCCTGCAGCGAGGGCCCGGGTGATCAGAGCGCGGCGGCCGCGGCCCGCTCACAGTTGTGGGCGAGCGCCTGCTGGGCCCGGGTGACGTTGGCCGGCGACCCGCTCCAGGTGGCGAGCGCGTCGTTGACGAGGGCCCGCCCGAACGAGAAGGTCATCGACCACGGAGCACCCTCGATCGCGTTGAGCTCGCGCAAGAACGCACAGGCGTCGTCGGTTGAATGACCGCCGGAGAGGAACGCGATGCCCGGCACCGACCCGGGCACGGTCTCGCGGAGCACGCCGTACGTCGCGGTCGCGACGGTTCGCGCAGCGACGCGCTGGCAGCCGAGTCCGGGGGTGACGAAGTTGGGTTTGAGCACGATCCCGCCGAGATCGACCTCGACCTGCCGCAGCTGGTCGAAGAGCGTGGTCAGGACCAGCCGGGTCGCCTCCGCGCAGGCCGCCAGGTCGTGGGATCCGGCCGCTAGTACCTCGGGCTCCACGATCGGCACGATCCCGTGCAGCTGGCAGAGCGCGGCGTAGTGGGCGAGTGCCCGCGCGTTCACCCGGGCGGAGTACGTCGTGACGGTGTCCACGTCGAAGACCGCTCGCCACTTGGCGAAGACGGCCCCGCGTGCGGCGTACGAACCGAGTCGCTCGCCGAGGCCGTCGAGGCCCTCGGTGACCAGGGGCCCCCCGGCGTCACCGAGTGGCACCGTCCCGGTGTCGACCTTGATGCCGGGAAGAATGCCGAGCTCGCGGGCGGCCTCGGGGAACACCCGCCAGTCCCTGAGCTGCTGGCCGAAGGTCTCGTCGGACCAGATGATCCCGCTCACCGACGCGGCCAGTCCCGGCGTGGTCAGCAGCAGCTCCCGGTAGTCGCGCCGGCTCGAGGCGCTGACCGGGATCGACTGGGCCTCCAGCCGTTTCGACATGGTCGCGATGCTCTCGTCGGCCGCGAGGATGCCGCGGCCCCCGGAGGTCAGGCGGCGGGCGTTGGTGGACAGCTCGCGGGACAGGGCGGTGACGGTCATGGTTCCTCCTGGGGGACGTCGGCTGGCCCAGTCTGTGGCGACCGGAACGAGCGCTGACTCACCCCTGCGGGGGAGTTCGGGTGTGAAAGGCGGCTCCGCCCACCAGCGCAGGGTCGGTCACGTGGCTCAGGAACAGCCGGGTGGCCGCCGTCGGCGCGGCACCGGTGCACAGGTGCCACGGTCGGTCCAGCGGAGTGCCCGGCAGCGCGTACGCCGTGAGCTGGCCGCCCGCCAGCAGGTCGCGCGCCGCGTCCTCGTGGACCAGGGTCACGCCCAGCCCCTCGCGGGCGGCGGCGACGACCGCGCCCGAGGTGCCCAGCGTCAGCCGGCGCGGTGTGAGCTCCAGCCGCGCGAGCAGCTCGAGGGTGGTGGTGCGGGTGCCGGAGCCCTCCCCGGTGAGCAGCCAGGTCGCCTCGGTCACCGGCGACTCGAGCCCCGGCCGGCCGACCACGACCAGACGGTTCGGCCGTCGGGCGCGGGTGCGCAGGCCCGAGCCGCGCGGTGGTCGCCCGGCGAGCACCGCGTCCACCTCGTGGTGACCGGCCTGGGTGAACAGCTCGTCGCGCGGCAGCACCAGCAAGGAGAGCTCGACCAGGGGATGCGCGGCGGCGAAGCTCGCCATCAGCCGGGGCAGGACGTACTCGCTCGCCGTCGCGACCGCGCCGATCCGCAGCCGCCCACGGTCGGCTTCGCGGACCGCCCCGGCGGCCTCGCCGAGCAGGCCGACGAGCGATCGGGAGTACGCCGCAAAGGTGTGGCCGGCCTCCGTCGGGGTGATCCCGCGGCCGGCCTTGGCGAACAGCGGCGTGCCGAGAGCCACCTCCAGGGCCGAGACAGCAGCCGACACGGCGGGTGGTGTGACGTGGAGTGACTCCGCGGCGACCCGGACGCTGCGGCCGTCGTACACGGCGAGGAAGGTCTTGAGCCGGCCCCAGGTGGCAGCGGCAGGAAGGTCGTTGGTCGGCACGGTCAAAGCATAAGCAATCGCTGAACGATAGACGAGAAAGATTCCATTGTGCCTGATGGGTCTCCTGCTCATGCTGGAACCCTTCATGCACACGGAAGGACACCACGATGACCGTCGTCGACCGCCCGACAGAGACCCAGGGTCGTTGGGACCCGGGCGTTCAGAGCTACGCCGGTATGGGCTACTGGAACGCCGACTACCAGCCCAAGGAGACCGACGTCCTCGCGGTCTTCCGGGTCACCCCGCAAGAGGGTGTCGACCCGATCGAGGCCGCGGCCGCCGTCGCCGGCGAGTCCAGCACGGCCACCTGGACCGTCGTGTGGACCGATCGGCTGACCGCGAACAGCCACTACCAGGCCAAGGCCTACCGGATGGAGCAGGTGCCGGGAAGACCGGGTGAGTACTTCGCCTACATCGCCTACGACCTCGACCTGTTCGAGGAGGGCTCGATCGCCAACCTGACCTCCTCGATCATCGGCAACGTCTTCGGGTTCAAGCCGCTCAAGGCGCTGCGGCTGGAGGACATGCGGATCCCGGTGGCCTACACCAAGACCTTCCAGGGGCCGGCGCACGGGATCGTGATGGAGCGCGAGCTGCTCAACAAGTACGGCCGTCCGCTGCTCGGCGCCACCATCAAGCCCAAGCTCGGGCTCTCCGCACGCAACTACGGCCGGGTCGTCTACGAGGCCTGCCGGGGCGGGCTGGACTTCACCAAGGACGACGAGAACATCAACAGCCAGCCGTTCATGCGCTGGCGCGACCGCTTCCTCTACTGCATGGAGGGGGTCAACAAGGCGATGGCCGAGACCGGCGAGGTCAAGGGCCACTACCTGAACGTCACCGCCGGGACGATGGAGGAGATGTACCGGCGGGCGGAGTTCGCCAAGGAGCTCGGCAGCGTCATCGTGATGATCGACCTGACCATCGGCTACACCGCCATGCAGTCGATGGCGCACTGGGCGCGCGCCAACAGCATGCTGCTCCATCTGCACCGGGCCGGCCACTCGACGTACACCCGGCAGAAGACGCACGGCGTCTCCTTCCGCGTCATCTCGAAGTGGTGTCGGCTGATCGGCGTGGACCACCTCCATGCCGGCACCGTCGTCGGCAAGCTGGAGGGCGACCCGGCCACGACTCGCGGCTTCTACGACACACTGCGCGACGACAAGGTGCCGACCAACCTCGGGAACGGCATCTTCTTCGACCAGGACTGGGCCTCGATGCCGGGCGTCATGCCGGTGGCGTCGGGCGGCATCCACGCCGGGCAGATGCACCAGCTCCTCGACCTCTTCGGCGACGACGTGATCCTTCAGTTCGGCGGCGGCACCATCGGCCACCCGCTCGGGATCGCGGCCGGCGCCGAGGCCAACCGGGTGGCGCTGGAGGCGGTCGTGAAGGCCCGCAACGAGGGCCGGGACGTCCTGGTCGAGGGACCGGACGTCCTGCGCACCGCCGCACGGTCCTGCCGCCCCCTGGAGGTGGCGCTGGCCACCTGGGGCGACGTCACCTTCGACTACACCAGCACCGACGCGCCGGACGCGGTGCCCACGGCATCCGTGAGCTACTGAGGAGCCACCATGAAGCTGCGGCACGGAGCCTTCTCCTACCTGCCCGACCTCACCGACGACGAGATCGCCGCTCAGGTCCGCTACGCCCTCGATCACGCCTGGCCGGTGTCGGTGGAGTTCACCGACGACCCGCATCCGCGCAACGTCTACTGGGAGATGTGGGGGCTGCCGATGTTCGACCTCACCGAGCCCGACGGCGTACTCGCACAGATCAACGAGTGCCGCGCCACGTTCCCGAACAGCTACGTGCGGGTGCTGGCGTACGACGCCCGGCTGGGCCGCCAGACCACGGCGATGTCGTTCCTGGTGCAGCGTCCGGCCCGGGAGCCCGACCTCCTGCTCACCCGGGTCGAGGGCGAGAACCGGACCCAGAGGTACGCCGTGCGGTCCCGCGCCACCACCGAGCGCGAGGGCGCCTGGCAGCCATGAGCCGGTCCGGGTTCGGGCACTACCGCCCGGGCGCAGAGGACACCGCGCCCACGACCGCACCGGCGGAGCCGGAAGGAACCGTCGAGACGACCCTCGGAGAGGACGCGGAGCTCGACCTGTCGCGCGACGAGGCGACGGCCCGCGTCGAGGTGACCCTGGCCAAGCTGGAGGCGGAGCTGGTGGGCCTCGCCGCGGTGAAGCGCAGGGTTCGCGAGATCGCATCGCTGCTGCTCGTCGACCGTGCCCGCCGCCAGTTCGGGCTGGCGTCGTCACGGCCGACTCTGCACATGAGCTTCGCCGGCGGGCCGGGGACGGGGAAGACCACCGTGGCGTTGCGGATGGCCGAGATCCTGCACGCGCTCGGCTACATCCGCGTCCCTCGAGTGCACACGGTCACCCGCGACGACCTGGTCGGGCAGTTCATCGGCCACACCGCGCCCAAGACCAAGGAGGCGATCGCCCGCGCGGCCGGCGGGGTGCTGTTCATCGACGAGGCCTACTACCTGTTCCGGCCGGAGAACGAGCGCGACTACGGCCAGGAGGTCATCGAGATCCTGCTCACCGAGATGGAGAACGAGCGGGGCAGCCTGGTGGTGATCTTCGCCGGCTACCCCGACCGGATGGCCACCTTCTCGAGGCGTTCTCGTCGTACCTCACCCGGCGGATGGAGCGCCCGCAGTTCTCCAACGCACGCAGCGTCCGCAACGCCGTCGAGCGCTCCCGGCTGCGCCAGGCCCGGCGGCTCGTGGAGCTGGACCGCCCGCTGAACCGCGACGACCTGATCACCCTCACCGCCGAGGACATCTACGGCTCCAGCCTGTTCACCGAGCCGAATCGCTAGGACAGCACCAGGACGAGGTCGCCGCCTTCGACGGACTGGGTGCCGGCCAGCGCGACGCGTTCGACGGTGCCGGCGACGGGGGCGGTGATGGAGGCTTCCATCTTCATCGCCTCGATGGTGGCCACGGTGTCGCCGGCGGCGACGGTGTCGCCGGCGGTCACGACCACGGTGACGACCCCCTGGAACGGCGCGGCGACGTGGCCGGGGTTGGCGGCGTCGGCCTTCTCCGCGGCGGGCACCTCGGCCGCCACCAAACGGTCGCGCACCGAGATCGGGCGGAGCTGGCCGTTGATCGTGGTCATCACGATCCGGTAGCCGCGCTCATCCGGCTCGCCGATCGCCTGCAGCCCGAGGATCAGCTTCTTGCCCTCGGCGATGGTGACCTCGTGCTCCTCACCCGGGCGCATGCCGTAGAGGTACTCGATCGTCGGCAGCACCGAGGTGTCGCCGTACGTCTCGCGGGACTCGGTGAACTCCCGCGTCGGGCCGGGGAACAACAGCTCGTTGAGAGTACGACGTCGCTCCGACCCGAGCGCCGACGACTGCGCCGGCGTGAGCGCGGCCGCCGGCGCCTTCCACGTCCGGCCCTCGAGTGCCTTGGTCCGGAACGGCTCCGGCCAGCCACCCGGCGGGGCGCCGAGCTCGCCGTTGAGGAAGCCGATGACCGAGTCGGGGATGTCGAACTTCGCCGGGTTGGCCTCGAACTCCGCCGGGTCCGCGCCGACCGCCACGAGGTGCAGCGCCAGGTCGCCGACCACCTTCGACGACGGTGTCACCTTGACGATGTGGCCGAGGATCCGGTCGGCGGCGGCGTACATGTCCTCGATCTGCTCGAACTTCTCGCCGAGCCCCAGCGCGATCGCCTGCTGCCGGAGGTTGGAGAGCTGGCCGCCGGGGATCTCGTGCGTGTACACCCGACCGGTCGGCGACGGCAGCCCCGACTCGAAGGGCGCGTAGACCCGGCGGGTGGCCTCCCAGTAGGGCTCCAGCGCGCACACCGACTCCAGCGAGAGGCCGGTGGCGCGGGAGGAGTGGTCGGTGGTCGCGACCAGCGCGGAGAGGGCCGGCTGCGACGTCGTACCCGCCATCGCGGCCGAGGCGGCGTCGACCGCGTCGACCCCCGCGTCGATCGCGGCGAGCAGGGTGGCGAGCTGGCCGCCGGGGGTGTCGTGGGTGTGCAGGTGCACCGGCAGGTCGAACTCCGAGCGCAGCGCGGTCACCAGCGTCCGGGCGGCGGGCGCGCGGAGCAGCCCGGCCATGTCCTTGATCGCGAGCACGTGCGCGCCGGCGTCGACGATCCGCGACGCCAGCCGCAGGTAGTAGTCGAGCGTGTAGAGCTTCTCGTCCGGCGACGACAGGTCGCCGGTGTAGCAGAGCGCCACCTCGGCGACGGTGGACCCGGTCGCCCGCACGGCCTCGATCGCCGGCCGCATCTGCTCGACGTCGTTGAGCGCGTCGAAGATCCGGAAGACGTCGATGCCGGTCGCCGCCGCCTCCTCGACGAAGGCGTCGGTGACCTCGGTCGGGTACGGCGTGTAGCCGACCGTGTTGCGGCCGCGCAGGAGCATCTGCAGGCAGATGTTGGGTACGGCGGCGCGCAGCGCGGCCAGCCGCTCCCACGGGTCCTCGGCGAGGAACCGCAACGCCACGTCGTACGTCGCCCCGCCCCAGGCCTCGACGCTCCACAGCTCGGGCGTCGTACGCGCGACGTGCCCAGCGACCGCGAGCAGGTCGCGGGTCCGCACCCGGGTCGCCAGCAGCGACTGGTGCGCGTCGCGGAACGTCGTCTCGGTGACCGCCACCGACGCCTGGGCCCGCAGTCGCCGCGCGAACTCCTCCGGCCCGACCTTGAGCAGCAGCTGCCGGGTGCCGTCGGGAGCGGGTACGGCGAGGTCCACCGACGGCAGCTTGGAGACGGGCGAGATCGAGACCGGCGCCGGCCCGTGCGGCTGGTTGACGGTCACATCGGCGAGATAGTGCAGCAGCTTGCTGCCCCGGTCGCCGGAGGCGCGGGCGGTCAGCAGGTGCGGGTGGTCCTCGATGAACGACGTGGTCAGCCGGCCGGCCACGAAGTCCGGGTCGTCGAGCACCGCCTGCAGGAAGGCGATGTTCGTCGAGACGCCCCGGATCCGGAACTCCGCTAACGCCCGCCGCGCCCTCTCCACCGCCTTCTCGAAGGTGCGGCCGCGACAGGTCAGCTTGGCCAGCATCGAGTCGAAGTGGGCGGAGACCTCGGCGCCCGTGTACGTCGTACCGCCGTCGAGGCGGACGCCCGCACCACCCGGCGACCGGTACGTCGTGATCTTGCCGGTGTCGGGCCGGAACCCGTTTGCGGGGTCCTCAGTGGTGATCCGGCACTGCAGGGCCGCGCCGCGCAGCACCAGCGTGTCCTGCGACAGCCCGAGGTCGGCCAGTGTCTCGCCCGAGGCGATCCGCAGCTGCGACTGCACCAGGTCGACGTCGGTGACCTCCTCGGTCACGGTGTGCTCGACCTGGATCCGGGGGTTCATCTCGATGAAGACGTAGTTGCCGGCTGGGTCGAGCAGGAACTCCACGGTGCCGGCGTTGCGGTAGCCGATCTCCTTCGCGAACCGGATCGCGTCGGCGCACATCCGGTCCCGCAGCTCCGGGTCGAGGTTGGGCGCGGGCGCGATCTCGACGACCTTCTGGTGCCGCCGCTGGACCGAGCAGTCGCGTTCGAAGAGATGCATGACGTTGCCCTCGGCGTCCGCCAGGATCTGCACCTCGATGTGTCGCGGGTCGACCACGGCCTGCTCGATGAAGACGGTCGGGTCGCCGAACGCGCCTTCCCCCTCGCGCATGCAGGTCTCGACCGCCTCACGCAGGCCGTCGGGGGAGTCGACCCGCCGCATCCCGCGGCCGCCGCCACCGGCGACCGCCTTGACGAACAGCGGATAGGGCAGCGCCTCGGCCGCCGCCAACAGCGCGTCGACGTCGGTGGACGGCTCGACCGACGCCAGCGTGGGTACGCCGGCCGCCTTGGCCGCCGCGATCGCCCGCGCCTTGTTGCCGGTCAGCGTGAGTACGTCGGCCGTCGGCCCCACGAACGTGATCCCCGCGTTCGCGCACGCCTCCGCCAGCGTCGGGTTCTCCGAGAGGAAGCCGTAGCCCGGGTAGACCGCGTCCGCCCCACACCTCACCGCGACCTCGACGATCGCCTCCGGGTCGAGGTAGGCCCGCACGGGGTGGCCACGCTCGCCGATCTCGTAGGCCTCGTCCGCCTTCAGCCGGTGCTCCGACCAGCGGTCCTCGTAGGGGAAGACCGCCACCGTCCGGGCGCCGATCTCGTACGCCGCGCGAAACGCCCGGATCGCGATCTCGCCGCGGTTGGCCACCAGCACCTTGGAGAACATGGGCGCAGGCTACCGAGGCCCGCGTTGCCAACGCGTTACTCGTCCGTACGACGGTCCGTCCCCGGCCGGGACGACCGAGCCGCCACCGCCCGAGTAGGGCGATGGCGGCTCGGGAGCGGGGTGGTTCAGTAGACGGTCACGCCGTACGCGCTGGCCGCTTCGGGGACGGGCTGGAAGAACGTGGTGCCGCCCTTCTTGCAGTCGCCGCTGCCGCCGGAGGTGATGCCGAGTGCCTTGGTGCCGTCATACATGGGGCCGCCGGAGTCGCCGGGCTCGGCGCACACGGTGGTCTGGATCAGCCCACGCACGGTGCCGCCGCCCAGGTAGTGCACCGTCACGTTGAGGGCGGTGACGACGCCGCTGTGGGTGCCGGTGGTGGAGCCGGTGCGCTTGACGTTCTCGCCGACGAACGCGTCCGCGGCGGTGTAGCCGCCGGGGTGGCTGAGCGAGGTGTTGTCGTAGCGGACCAGGGCGTAGTCGTTGCCCGGGAAGCTGTAGCCGATGGTGGGGCCGATCAGGGTGGTGTGGCTGGCGTTGGTGTACCAGGTCTTCGCGACCTTGCCGCAGTGCCCGGCGGTGAGGAAGTAGTACGTGCTGCCCTTGACCACGTTGAACCCGAGCGAGCAGCGGTACTGCCCGCCATAGATCGCCTCACCGGCCGACAGCAGCGACCGGAAGACGCCGGCGGACCGTTCGACCCGGATCGCGCCGGCGTTGCTGCCGGCACTCTGCTTGACCTTCGCGAGCTCGGCACGCGAGACGGTGCTGTCGGCGGTCACCACGACCCGGTTGGCCGCCTTGTCGACGTAGAACGCGATGCCTTCGACGCCGGACCGGTCCACGGCGTGGCTGGCCGCGGACAGCTGGCTCGCACCGAAAGGCTGGGAAGCCGAGGCTGGCGCCGGGACAGCCGGGGCTTGGGAGGGAAGGGTGAAGGCCGAGAGGGCGACCAGGCCGATCGCGGCGGTGAGTAGTCGAGCTGCCCGGACAATCTGCGGTCGCCGGTGCTTGAGGTTCGCGTTCATGCGTCCTCCGAGAGGAGTGACGGGACCTGGGGGTCGGATCCCTCGGTGGCTGTTGCGGAGTCCCAACACTGTGACACGAACCGACACCTTTTGGGATCGGTTGTACCATTTGGTACATGAAATTCGAGAGTGGGACTACCATCGCCGCTGCGCCCGCCCGCGTCTGGGAGGTCTTCGCCGACGTGGAGCGCTGGCCGGAGTGGACCGAGTCGATCGACAGCGTCGAGCTGCTCGACCCGGCCGACCGAGGCGCTCCGCTCCGGGTCGGGGTCCGGGCCAAGGTCCGGCAGCCCAAGCTGCCGGCGGCGGTATGGGAGGTGACCGAGGTTGTCGACGGCGAGTCGTTCACCTGGGTGGCCCGGAGCCCCGGCGTGCGCACGACGGGGGTGCATGCCGTGTCGGCCGATGGAGCCGGGACCCGCGCCAGCAACTCGGTCGAGCAGTCCGGTCCGTTGGGCTGGCTGGCCGGCGCGCTCACCGCCCGGCTCACCCGGCGCTATCTCGCCGTGGAACTGGCCGGGCTCAAGCGGCGCTGCGAGTCGCCGGAGTGAGTACGGCGGGGCCGAGCACGGCCCGCGACAGGCTGTTGGCGGCGGCGATCGAACACTTCGCGGTGCACGGGATCGGCGACACCAG
>WNGA01012729.1_pt1 | contig 10842 bp, 14 predicted proteins | sample 5400061 | NCBI WGS metagenome assembly WNGA01 (sample SAMN13153366, study PRJNA577476) | soil metagenome | isolation source: 100 cm soil or saprolite under grassland replicate 2 | place: USA:California | collected 2016-06-15
TACCGAAAGCCTGATACGCGATGTGTACGTCGCCGCTCTTGGCGTAATGGGTCTCGGGCACGCCAGCCATCACGACAGTCTTGTCCGCGACGGCCCGCCCGGTCACTTGACGGCGACCTACGCGGAAGTGATGCCGGATGCCGGGGCGATATCGCGCCCGGCGAGGATCTCATTGCTTGCTCCCGCGAAGCAGCGGCGATTGCCCGATCGGGGCTTGCCGTGCCGGGCCCAGAGCCACACAGAACGACGCCGCCAGGGGTCATGGGACCGAGCGCGGAACCGGCATTCTGTGCAAGCAGCCGTCCCGTCCCGCGCGTCGTACTCACCTCAGAAGAGAGGACCGGTCACCAGGTAAGCGTCCTCTCACCCGAGCACTCACCTCGCGAGACGACTGTGGCCTTCTACCCTGATGGCCGTGGAGGCAGAGATCCGCTACGCGAAGCGAGGGGATCGCCATGTCGCCTATCAGGTCCTCGGCGACGGCCCCGTGGACCTCCTCGGTCTCACCAACGGCACCACGATCTCGATGGACCGGGACGACGAACCGCACTGGAGTCGTTTCGATCGCCGGCTGGCGTCCTTCAGCCGGCTCATTCGGTTCGATCCCTGCGGCTTCGGGCTCTCGGATCCCCTTCCCAGCGGATCGGCCCCGACGATCGAGCTCTGGATGCAAGACGCCATCGCCGTGCTCGATGCGGTCGGGTCCTCGCGTGCTGCGCTCTTCGGCGTCAGCACTGGGGGCCTGGTCGCGATGTTGCTGAGTGCGACCGCTCCCGAGCGGACCTCGGCCCTGGTGCTCATGCACTGCTGGGCTCGCCTGGTGCGCGACGCGGACTATCCGTGGGGGATTCCGCAACATGTGGTCGAACGATTCGTGGAGGCGGTGACCGATCCCGGCTTCCAGGGCCAGCCCGTGGACGATGTCGGCCTGATGGCCCCGAGCCTCGTCACGGATCCCGAGTTTCGATCGTGGTGGAAGCATGCCGGCCAGCAAGGCGCGAGTCCGGTCAACGCCCGCGCGATGAATCTCCTGGCCGTAAACGCGGATCTCCGTGGGGTGCTGCCGACGATCACGACGCCGACGCTGGTGCTCTATCGAGTGGACAATGCGTACATCCGGATCGGCCACGGCCGGTATCTCGCCGAGAACATCGCCGGCGCCAAGCTCATCGAGCTGCCCGGTCGCGACCACCTCCCTTTTGCGGGCGAGACCGATGAGCTGCTCGGAGAGATCGAGCAGTTCCTGACCGGATCACGAGGAGCACCGACCGCCGATCGCCTGCTGGCGACGATTCTCTTCACCGACATCGTGGACTCCACGACCCGCGCAGCCAGCACCGGCGACCGTCGCTGGCGCGATCTGCTCAACGACCATGACCGCATGGCCAACCGTCAGCTGCACCGCTTCGGCGGCCGACAGGTCAAGGCCACCGGCGACGGCATTCTGGCCACATTCGACGGACCCGCGCGGGCGGTTCAATGTGGGCTCGCCCTGCGCGAAGGCGCACGCCAGCTCGGTCTGGACGTGCGCGTCGGCCTGCACACCGGCGAGGTCGAGCGCCGCGGCGACGACATCGCCGGGATCGGTGTGCACATCGCGGCGCGAGTCGAAGCGCTCGCGCAGCCCGGTGAGGTCTGGGTGTCGCGAACGGTTGCCGACCTGGTCACGGGGTCGGGGATCATCTTCAGTGACCGAGGAGAGCACCAGCTCAAGGGCGTGCCCGGGACCTGGCGGATGTTCGCCGTGGAGGACTGAGCCGACGGCGTGCTCGGGCCGGGAGGTCCGCGACATGGTTCGGTCATCTCGTCAGCGCGGAGTCCACGCCAGCCCAGAGTCCATCCGAGCTCGGGCTGCCGCTGCCGGGGCTGTCCGTCGCGGTGAGTCTCAGTCGACGGTCAGTTCGGCCATTCGCGACCAGCCCGCGGCACCTTCGATGGTGGTGTTGACGATGCGGGGCGTCTCGGCCAGGGCCATCGGCAACGTCTGCATGGCTCGCGTGAAGTGATCGCTGTTGACATGTGGCGCAGCACCATCGTCTCGGAAGGCCTCGACGAGGACGAACTCGTTCGGATCCTCGGTGCTGCGCGACCACTCGAACCAGAGGTTGCCGGGCTCAGCGCGCGTGGCCTCGGTGAAGTCGTGGACGAGGTCCAGCCATCGATTCGACCAGTCGGGCCGGGTCTTGAACTTGACGACGATGAAGATCATGGGCTGATCCTGACGTCGGAAAGACTGGCGCCTAGACCAACGAGTCCTTGTCGGCTCGGGGGTTGAGCACGAACGCGTCCGGGGCAGTCTCGTGGTACGTCGTCCCAAAGCCCGCCAGCATTCCCTTGGACTCCTCGTTGGGATCTCCGAAGCATCGGCATGTGATCGCGTCGCAGGCGTCCACAATCGCAGCGAGTGGTGCCTTGCCCTTCTCGTCGTCGAGGTGAGCCTTGAACGCCGCATCCGTTGCGTAGATCTCGGTCCACTCGCTCACACCCGGAGTCGGGTACTCGGCGTGGTAGCTGATCACACCCGGATGCTCGAGCATCACCGCGCAAAGCGTCTTCTGGTTCGCTCTGAAGTCAGCCTCTGATCCTTCCTTGATGTTCCACGTGATCTTGAGCATGAAGGGCATGATGTCGATCTCCTTCGGCTGTCTCGCGACAGCACTGCTGCACCCACGCCGAGCGACCATAGACGGCGATGACGACTCGGGCGGCGCTCACGAGCTTGCGGATCGACCACACGATTACGCGGGTCGATGCATCTACGCCCGTCGTGCGAACTCGTCCACGACGCCGAGCACGCGTGATCGCGCAGCGCCTGTCGGATGCACCGATCGTTCGTGTGCGAGCTCGGTCGGCGCGTCGTCGGCGAGCAGGCCGTCAAGTGCTCCTGACACCCTTCAGGCTCAGTTGAGCCAAGCGTCGAGGAGCTCGCGTTCGAAGGCTTGCTTGCGCGCGAACTGCTCCTCGGTGGCTTCGGTGATGTGGACGTCGAGTTCGGGCTCGGCGAGGAAGTTGCCTTCGACGTAGGCGACCTTGCGACCAGGCAACTCGAGGAAGCAGTAGCCGTGGCCGTCGAAGATCGCCTCCTCGCTCCCGATGAGATCGGCGGCGATGTTCTTGGCGGCAACCCGTCCCTCGGCGGCGGCAAAGACGCCGGCCTTGGGGAGCTGACCTTTGACGTTCGGGATGAGCGTGCAGTCACCGACGGCGTACACACGGTCGAACCGGGTGCGGAACGTGCGCTTGTCGGGCTCGATCCAGCCCGACTCACCGGCGAGGGCGCTCTCCCGCACGACGGCGGGCGCGACGTTGGCCGGCACGCCGAGAAGGACCGAGTAGTCCAGCGAGGACCCGTCGCCGAAAACGATCTGCCTGGACTCTCCGTCGACGGACGCGACCGAGTGCTGGGCGAGCAGCTCGACACCGCGCTCCGCCAAGTGTTCGGCCACGTACCGGCTTGCGTCGGGACCTGCGGCCGGCAGCGTGATGGGCTGTGGCGTCGTGACAGTGACGTCAACGGTGTCGCGTGCACCCCGTTGACGGAGGAGCTCGTCAACGATCAACGCCGCCTCGTACGGCGCAGGCGGGCACTTGAAGGGGGCGCCGAGGATGGAGACCACCACCCGACCACTGTCGACGGACCACAGTGCCTGGTGCATGGCTGGGAGCTGGTCGCCGTCGTAGAGGTCATGGGCTCCCGCTGCGGCGAGCAGTTGGCGATGGCTGGGGTTGGCATCGGCGCCGAGCGCGACGAGCAGAGCGTCAGCGGTCAGGGTCCCTTGTTCTGTCGTGACGGTTCGTTGTTCGGGATCGACCGCGGTGATCGGCGCCTGAAGGAACGGGATGCCGCCCGCTTCGAGGCGTGAGAGGTCGCGCGTGCCGTCGGCTAACGGGCGGATGTCACCGAGGTCCCATAGCTTGGCGAAGCCCATATAGAAGCGGTCGTTGCGATCGACGAGCGTGATGTCGTGGTCGTCGCCAAGGAGTGCCCTCAGCTCGTGGGCGGCCGCCAGGCCACCGAACCCGCCGCCGAGAATCAAGACGCTCGCCATCAGTTTCGACTCCACTACTTGGACTGTGCATCGCGAGCGATTTGGAAGCCATGTCGGGCGATCGCCCGACGGCGACCTAAGTCCAATCGGGGCGTGCCGGGGTCGAGGTGGATCCCCGACTGCCGCCGAGCCTACGACGCGCCGACGCGAGGCACTACGTGGACTTGCGCGAGGTCTTTGTCGTGCGAGGCACCGCGGCGCCCCAATGCGACTGCGATGAGCTCGCGGACGTGCCTTGTCCACGTCGTGGTGAGCGTCGCTGACGGCCGAGCAGGGTCCCCGACCACCGACCCGAGGTCGGGGACCCCTCACCGCACGGTGAGAACGCCGGCTCAGCCGTACATGAGCGATCCCGGCGTGGTGAGCAGCTCGCCCGTCTCGATCCACGTCTTCAGGCCGGAGAGGATCATCGGCCAGCCGCCGTAGAGCTGTTCGTTCGCGCCTTCCCGCATCTGATCGTGGGTGATGGTCAGGCGGCAGGAGTCGCCGACCGGCTCGATCTCCCACGTGACCCTCGACGTCCCCTCGGCCTCTGCCTCCGGGCTGAAGTGGGCCAGCATCGTGTGGACCAGCCGGCGCGGCGGGTCGGCCTCGAGCACCTCGCCCTCGCCGAGCACGAACGAACCGTCCGCGGCGCTCATCTCGAGGTGGGAGCCGGGCTTCCAGTCCGACCTGACGCTCGCGCCGAAGTTGTACTTGGCCCGCTGCTCGGGGTCGGTGATCGCCTCCCAGAGCCGCTCGGGCGTGGTCTTGATGTAGATCTCGAACACCTTCTCCATGGGGCTCTCCAATCTCTGCTTGAGGCCGCTGAGCCCGGCGGCCCACGGCTCGGCGTACTTGCTCACCCACCGGTCGTGGACGAGCCGGATGGGGACCGGGTTCAGGAAGTGGAGCTTCTCCCGGCCTCTCCGCCGGGTGACCACGAGGCCCGCTTCCTCGAGCTGCTTCAGGTGCTTCATCACGCCGAAGCGCGACATCTCGAAGCGCCCCTCGAGCTCGCTCAGCGTCTGCCCGTCCTCTCGGAAGAGCTCGTCGAGCAGGTTCCGCCGGGTCGGATCGGAAAGGGCTCTGAACACCGCGTCCACGCCCGGCAGGATACGTGACCATTTGGTCACATGTCAAGGTAGCTCCGAGGCCGGTCCGCCTAGCAGCCGGGCACGGGGGTGAGTGACACGGGCCGCGCGCTCGAGGCGGGGGCGCCGTCTGCCGGCGTGGTGGCGCCGCCCCCGGTGTCGCCCGCCTCGGCCGATGCCACCGTCGCGTCGAAGTCGCGCAGCCGGGCGAAGAGCGCGTCGGCGTCGGATGTGGCTTCGAGCACCGACTGCCCGCCGCGGGTGGCCGATCGCGTCGGCACCGTCAGAGTCTCCGGGCCACCGCTCCCGGCGTCACCGGCGGCCAGGCCGTCGGCGAGGGTGAACACGTCGGTGCGGCCGAAGTCGCTGTCGAGGCGCAGCCGGCTGATCGCGCTGTCGATGATGTCGTTTGCCTTCAGCGGGTTCGTGAGGGCCTCGTCCATCGCGCGCGTGCCGACCTCGCGCAGGAACGCCTGCTGGCGGCCGATGCGACCGAGGTCGGGGATCGTGTCGGCGTCCCGCCACTTCCCGGTGTCGGGGTCGACGACCTCGAGGTGCCGTGAGCGCACGTACGCGAGCGCGGCCGGGCCGTCGAGCTGGTAGCAGCCGGGCGCGAGCACGTTGAGGTTCGACAGCTTGTCGCGGGCGGGCGTCGGGAAGTACACGGGCACGGTGCCGATGGCGTCGACGATCTCGCGGAACGAGTCGAAGTTCACCTCGACGTAGTGCTGGATCGGCACGTCGAAGTTGCGTGCGAGGGTGTCGATCACCGCCTGGGGCCCGTCGTTGAACGCCGCGTTGAGCTTCGCGTGGCCGCGCCCGGGGATGTCGACCCACAGGTCACGGGGGAACGACACGAGCAGCGCCCGCCCCGAGTCGGGATCGGTGTGCAGCACCATGATCGTGTCGGAGCGCTGCGGGCCGGTGTCGCCCTCGTCACCGAACTGCCGGGCGTCGTCCGGGTTGTCGACGAACGACCGCGTGTCGGAGCCGATCAGCAGGTAGTTGGCCCCGCCACCCGACGGCGACCCGGCGAGCGTCAGATCGACCCGGTCGGCCGACGCGAGCTTCACCTCGAGCACGACGTTCAGCAGCAGGAAGCCGGCCGCGACCGTGGCGACCACGAGCAGGAGCGCCATCGGGAGGCGGTGCAGGAGACCGCGCCGGATGCGTCGGAGCACCGCTCGAAGGTACCGGCGCCACCCCGGCGCCCGACGTCACGGCAGGCGCCGTACCCTTGGGCAAATGGACGACGACGCCGGACAGCCCGACGACGCGCACGCGCCCCCGCGACCGGTCGACCGCTTCCGGCGCACGGCAGTGGGGACCGTCGTCGCCGCGGGCCTGCTCGGGCTGCGCGACGCGCTCGAGGGCCGTCCCGAGCGCGACGAGGTCGCGATCGTCGACGAGGCTCCGAGCGGCCGAGTGGAGCCCGGCTTCCGGCTCGTCTTCGACGAGGACGCGGGCCGGGTGACGGTCGTCCTGCCCGAGCCGCTCCCCGACGAAGACCCCCGGCGTCTGCTGTAGACGACACGTCGCCCACGGTGGCTGCTCACCGTGGCGCTGGGTAGCGTTGTGTCGGCTCGGAGCCGGTGTCCGCGGCTCTCGTCGGGTTCTCGACCGAGGAGACTGCGATGACGGCCGAGGAGCAGTTCGTTCGCATCCGACGTTCGCTCGAGGAGGCGCACGGGGTGGAGGCAGCGACCTATCTCATGGACCGACCGCCGGGCGGTTGGGCGAACCTGGTGACGAACGAGATCCTCGACGCCAAGCTCGATGCACTGCGCAACGAGCTTCGGGCGGAGATCAACGAGCTCGCGGCTCGTATGGATCAGCGGCTCAGCGACCAGACGTGGCGCCTGACGACCGTGGTCATCGCCGCACAGGGGATCGTGGTAGCGGCCGTCGCCGCGATCGGCGCGTTGCTTCGCTTCGCCTGACGGGGCTACCGGGTCGACTCGATCCTGCGACAAACGGCTACGTTCCCACGGGTTAGCATGCTATCCTGTGGAAACCGGCGGGGTTCTCCCAGGATGGCAGCCAAAGGCGATCATGAGCGGTGCCGAAGTCGCGATCGAGTGGCACGGGCACCCGGCGCGGGCATGGCTGCCCGAGCCGCTGGCCGCCCGCCGCCTCGACCTGCCCGTCGAGGCGGTGCGAGCCACGGAACGGGCCGCGGCCGAGGTGCGCCGGGTCGGCGACCGGCTCCCGAGCGGCTGGGAGCCGCTCGCCCGGCTGTTGCTGCGCGCCGAGGGGATCGCCTCGTCGAACATCGAGGGCCTCCGGGCTCCGGTCGCCCAGGTCGTCGCGGCCGAGGCCGGCGACCCGTCGGCACCGCCCCCGGCGGCGTCGGTGGCCGACAACCTCGCCGTCGTGGTCGACGCGCTCGACCACGCGCACACGGACGCGGCACTCACCGTCGACAACCTGCACCGGTGGCACGAGCGGCTCATGCGCCACGCCGGGCTCTCCGAGCACCTGGTGGGCAGGTTCCGCGACGCCCAGGGCTGGATCGGTGGGCGCGGGCCCCAGGACGCCGCCTACGTGCCGCCGCCCGCCGACGCGGTCCCGAGCCTCATGGACGATCTCGTCGCGTTCCTCGCCGACGCGCCCGCCGACGCCGTCGCGCAGGCGGCCGTCGCCCACGCCCAGTTCGAGACCATCCATCCGTACGGCGACGGCAACGGTCGCATCGGGCGCCTCCTCGTGCTGTGGGTGCTCGCCCGGCGACTCGCGGTCGCGGTCCCACCGCCGATCAGCGTGCTCATCGCCCGCGACCCGGGCGGCTACCTCAGCGGCCTGCACGCGTTCCGCGTCGGCGAGCTCACGACCTGGGTCGAGTGGTTCGCCGCCGTCGTCGGCCGCGCCGCGACGGCGTCGCTCGGCTGGGCCGACGAGGTCGACGCGCTCATGGCCGACTGGCGAAGCCGTCTCGCCGACGTGCGCGCCGACTCGGCCGCGCGCGCCATCCTCGAAGTGCTCCCCGCGCACCCGGTGCTCTCGGTCGACATCGCCACCGCGAGCGCGGGCGTCTCGGCGACCGCGGCGCGCGCCGCGCTCGACGTGCTCGCCGCCCGCGGCATCCTCGAGGAGCTCGCCGTCGCACACGCCGGTCCGGGCCGTCCGCGCCGGTGGTGGATCGCCCGTGGCCTCGTCGATCTCATCGGCGGCTGGGAGCGCTGAGGTCGCGCCTCCCAACCCGATGCCGGATCTAGCGCCTCTCGGCGCCCTTCTGCTCGCGCTCGAGGTAGCCGATCAGCTCCGGATCGGGCTCGAACGGGGGAGGAGGGGGCGCGCTTTCCGATGGTTGCGCGCTCGGACTGTCACTCGGCTCTCGGGGCGGCGTGGTGGGGTCGTCACTCATCGGATCTCCGGTCAGAGGGTATTGGCAGCGAGACGCGCGTAAGGCCCGCGACCCGATTCAGGCCGCGGCGACGAGCCCCAGGTTCATCGCGAAGAACACCCCGCCCGCCGCGATGCCGACCGCGTGCCAGAACTCGTGGTACCCGAACCACACCGCGACCGGCCGCGGCTGGCGGAGCGCGAAGAGCACCGCGCCGGCCGTGTAGAGGACGCCGCCGAGCGTGGCGAGCCCGAGCAGCGCGGGGCGCTGCGCGAACTCGGGGATCGCGACGACCGCGGCCCAACCGAGCACGAGGTACAGGCCCCATGTGAGCCTGGGGAAGCGGTCGAGGGCGAGCGCGGCGAGCACGACACCCACGAGCGCGCCCGCCCACACCACCCCGAGCAGCACCCAGCGGAACGACCCGTGCAGCGCCAGCAGGCACACCGGCGTGTACGTCCCCGCGATCAGCACGTAGATCATCGAGTGGTCGAGGCGCTGCATCACACGGCGCGCCCGTGCCGAGCGCGCGTAGAGGTGATACGCCGAGCTCGTCAAGTACATCGCGGTCGTCGCGACGCCGTAGACGCACGCGGCGACGACTGCCTGCGGCGTGTGCGCATCGGCGAGCAGCCACGCCAGGCCGCCTACCGACGCGATCGCCGCCACCTGGTGGAGCCGCCCGCGCAGACGGGGCCGGAGCGCGTCGGCGGCGGGCGCGGTCATCGGCCGCCATGGTTGCAGCCGCGCCGCCTCGAGCGATGTCATTCGCTCAGCGACGACGCTCGGCCTCGGCGCGGGCTTGCCGCGCCGCGACCCGTGCCTGCCGGAGCGGCTCCGGCGTACGGGCGCGCGCCGTGCAGCGACCGACCACGTCGATGGCGGTCGCGACGTCGGTGCGCCACGCCGCGTGGACGACGACCGCACGCGCCCCGCGGCGCGTCCGAAGCCAAGCACCGACGACGTCACCGTCGAGGACGAGCTCGGTCCATGCGCCCCGCTCGTCGACCGGTTCGTCGCCGGTGGCGCGAAGCGGCCGGTGGGTCACGCCGACGCTGGGCAGGTCGAGCACCGCGCCGAGGTGGAGCGCCAGGCCGGCGTGCCGCGGGTGGTCGCGGCCGGTCGCATCGACGAGCAGCACGTCGGGACGCGCGGGGAGCGCAGTGACGGCCTCCGCGAGCGCGGGGCCTTCGCGCAGCGCGAGCCGCCCCGGCTCGTACGGGGCGCCCGCACGCACGGGCAGCGCCACCGCGCCGAGCAGCCGGTGTCCGGGCTCCTCGACGAGCGCGGCGCCCGCCCATCCCCGGTCGCCCGCCTGCCCGGGGCCCTGCTGGCCCCGCGCGAAGGCGAGGAAGCAGCCCGCCGCGACGAGCACCTCGGCCGGCTGCCACCGCGGGACTTCGAGCGACGCAAGGCGATCCTGCTCGGTGTCGAGCTCGTCGGCCGCCGGCCACCGGAGCCGAGGCGGCGACGGTCGTGGGCGTCCAGGCAGCCCGGGGTTCGCGATGCGCGCCGCCTCAGCTCGAGGTGGGCTCGAGGGCGGCGTCGAGCGTGATCTCCACTCCGGTCAACGCCCGCGAGACGGGGCAGTTCGCCTTCGCGTCCTCGGCGTGCTGCCGGAAGGTCGCGTCGTCGATGTCGGGGACGGCGGCGCGCGTGCGGAGGTCGACGCGGGTGATCCGCCAGCTCGACTCGTGCTGCTCGAAGTGCACGTCGGCCGTCGTGTCGACTCGCTCGGGAGGATGGCCGGCCCGACCGAGGCCCGCGGCCAGCGCCATCGAGAAGCAGCCCGCGTGCGCCGCGCCGATGAGCTCCTCCGGGTTCGTGCCCGGGCCGTCCTGCATGCGGGAGCGGAAGCTGTACGAGCCCTCGAACGCCCCGCTCCCGAGCCGCATCGTCCCGGCGCCCTCCTGCACGCTGCCCTCCCATCGGGCGCTCGCGGTACGCGTCGGCATCGGCTTCCTCCTCGTCGTCCGCGAGCATCGCGCGGTCGCACCCCTCCCGCGGCGCGCAGCCGCGTTCACCGTGTCTTGTGCCTCCGACCCGAGGAGGCAAACATGGCGATCGACGAGATGCTGGCGCGCTTGCGCCGCGACCTCGAGGAGACCTACGGCGTGGAAGGCGCAGCGTTCCTCATGGACCGCCCGTCGGGCGGGTGGGACGAGTTGGCCACGAAGGGTGACCTCGAGCGGCTCGAGCTTCGGATCCGAACCGAGCTCCACCAAGAGATCCGCGAGCAGACCCGATGGGTCGCGACAGTGGTCATCGGGGCGATGAGTGTGTCGATCGCGGCGACGGCGATCGTCGGCGCCGCCCTCCGGTTCGCCTGAGTAGAAGTCGTCAGTTACCTCCAAGTGATCGGTGACGCGGCGCGATG
>WNGA01015935.1_pt1 | contig 10840 bp, 11 predicted proteins | sample 5400061 | NCBI WGS metagenome assembly WNGA01 (sample SAMN13153366, study PRJNA577476) | soil metagenome | isolation source: 100 cm soil or saprolite under grassland replicate 2 | place: USA:California | collected 2016-06-15
ATGATCCAAATTGACCTCGACCGAATGATTCTCACTCGTGCTGATCGCAGCTACACCGATCTCGGTACCCGTGGCCACAAAGTCGGTTGCGGAGACGACAGTCTCGGCATTGCTCGGGATTGCATGAAGACCAGTGCTGAATTGCCCTCGCTCTGCGCGGCAGCCGATCAGGGTGGCATGTCCACTGATCAGAAACCCGGTCTCCGTGAAGCTTCGAACGACCACATTCTTAAACACGGATTGGGCGTTCGAGCCGGTGATCCAAACTCCCTTCTGTCCGCCGGTGATTTGGCAATCCTCGACAAAGAGGCTGCCGTAGCCAATGGCAGAAATGCCCACTCCGCTGAGAGCTGGAAGGATGACGTGCATCCCTTTGATCACTACTCGATCGTTTGCGCCAGGAGAAATGCCGATGCTGCCAGTGATCGACGCGTAAACTCCAGGGGCGGCGGTGACGGTGACTGCCTGAAGTATGGCGAACGACGAGTAGCCGCCCGACGTGGTAACGATGACCTCCCCGCCGGGATTCGTCACGTTCAGAGCCCGACCGATCGTCCGGCACTCCAACGATGCAGTGCAGTTATGCGCGTCGTTGCCTGTGACCGACACGAAAGAACGGTCGTTCTGCGCCAATGCTCCGGATGCAACGAAGAGACAGATCGACAGAACGTTCGATGTCCGCATGGAACCTCCTTCAGATGCCCGTGACCCGAATCACTTCCTCGAACGACGTCGTCCCCTCGGCCAGCTTGCGTAGTGCCGACTGTCGCAGGGTGCGCATTCCACGCTTGATGGCCATGTCCTTGATCTTGAGGAAGTCTTCGGAACGATCGACGAGATCGCGGATGGCGTTGTCGATCGAGAGAATCTCGAAAATTCCGGTGCGGCCGAAGTAGCCGGTGTTGCGGCAGCGGATGCAGCCGGCCCCTTCCTTGACGATGATCCGCTTCCCTTCGGGAGCCTGCAGGTTGAGCATGCCGGCTTCCTCATGCGTGAGCGGCCGGTTGCGTTTGCAGTCTTCGCAGATTCTCCGCACGAGGCGTTGGGCCATCGCGCCCACGAGCGTGGACGAGATCAGAAACGGCTGGATGCCAAGGTCAATGAGGCGGGTGACGGAGGTGGCGGAGTCGTTCGTGTGCAGCGTGGAGAAGACGAGGTGTCCGGTGAGCGCCGCTTGGACCGCGTTCTCCGCGGTTTCCGCGTCGCGAATTTCACCGACCATGATGATGTCGGGATCCTGGCGAAGGATGGTTCGCAGCGCCGCGCCGAATGTGATCCCCACCTTCGCCTGCACGGAGGTCTGATTGAACTCCTCGTGCACCATTTCGATTGGATCTTCAATCGTGGTGATGTTGATCTCCGGCGAGGCGAGCGTCTTCAGCGCGGAGTAGAGCGTGACCGTCTTGCCCGATCCGGTCGGCCCGGTGACGAGGATGATTCCGTGCGGCCGCTGGATCCAATCGTTGAAAATTTTCAGCTCGTCTTCGTAGAAACCGAGGCCGGAGAGATCGCGCAGCATGACGTCGGGATCGAAGATGCGCATGACCATTTTTTCCCCGAACGCCGTCGGCAGCGTGGAGACGCGCAACTCGATCTCTTTTCCCGCGTGATCCGTTTTGATGCGGCCGTCCTGCGGCCGGCGCTTCTCGGCGATATCCATGCGGCACATCGTCTCGCGAGTCGTATGCGTGCTGCAGAAGGAAATCGACGGCGTTGACGATGTGCGCGTCGCTCGCTTCGATCTCCGCGCCCGATTTCAGCTTGACGTACTGCTCGAGGTTGCTGAGATCGATCGCCCCACGGTTCAGATCGCGCTCGGCCTTGGTGACCGACGCGCGGAACCCGTACTGCTCATTGATGACTCCCATCACATCGGATTCGGCGGAGACGACGACCTCGATCTCCTGCTTCACCATCTGCTGGTAACTGTCGAAGGCCACCGTGTCGAAGGGATTGATGACGGAGACGACCAGCTTCCCGTCGCGGACGGCGACGGGGACCATCCTGTGCTTGCGGGCGAACGGACGGGAGATCTTCGCTTCGATCATCTCCACATCGAGCTTCAGCGGATCGATTTTGAAGAAATGCAGATGCGCGTCTTCGGCGATCAGGCGCGCAAGCAGGAAGTCGTCGATGCGCGTGCCGTGGCCGCTGGCGTCGGTGAGGTTCATTGCCGCGAGCGCCTTGAACGGGCTCGTGGCGTCCTCATCGGAGCGGGACTTGGACGAGCGGGCCTGCGCGCGGACCTGCTTGTCGACCGAGTCGACTTCGGCGCGCTGTTTTTCATCGATGAATCCGGCGTTGAACAGCAGGCCGCCAAGGTACGAGACAGTGATCTCGCGACTTTTCTGGTGCGAGGCAATGGGAGTGACGGTCATATAGGAATGATTAATGTTGAATGTTAAATGTTGAATGTCAACTTAGGCCACCATATTTCATTCAACATTCTTCACTCCCGCACTTCGAGCAGAAAACCTTTCAGGTACTCCCCCTCCGGACAATAGATGGACACGGGATGATCGGTCGCTGCCGTGAGCCGGCGCACGAATGAGACGCGGCGTCCCGCGTCGACCGCGGCGGCGAAAACCACCTTCTGGAAAAGGTCGAGCGACATGTGTCCGGAGCAGGAGAACGTCAGCAGAAAACCGTCGCGATCGAGAAGGCGCATGGCATAGAGATTCACGTCCTTGTAGCCGCGCGCGGCGCGATCGACTTCCACTCGGCGCTTTGCAAAGGCAGGAGGATCGCAGACGATCAGGCCAAACCGGTCGCCTGTCGACGAGAGGTGCCGGACGTGCGCGAACGCATCCGCGACTGTGAATCGCGTGATGTTCGACGATGCGTTCAGATCGTGGTTCCGCCGTGCCTGATCGATGGCCAGATCGGAGCCGTCGACGTTTTCAACGAACGTCGCACCGCCAGCGGCCGCGTAAACACCGAATGCTCCGGTGTACGAAAAAAGATTGAGGACGCGGCGGCCTGACGCGAGCGTTTGCGCGAGCGCGCGGTTCTCGCGCTGATCGAGAAAGAACCCGGTCTTCTGCCCTGACGCCGGATCGACTTCGAATCGCAGCCCGTTCTCCAGAATCGTGGTCGCCGGTGTGCCTTCGCCGATCGATTCCGGCTCGGTGGGAAGCTGCTCGAGGCGTCGTGCGGGAAGATCATTGCTGAGGTAGATCAGCCGCGGCTTCAGCTCGCGGCGAATGACATCGAGGATCAACGGTTTGATTCGGTCGATTCCCGCATTGGCCACTTCGATGACTGCGACATCGTTGTAAAGATCGACGACCAGCCCGCTGAGCTCGTCGCCTTCGGCGTTGATCACCCGCACCGCGTTGGTTGCTGTGTCGAGCAACGTGCGCCGGCGGGCGATCGCCGTGTTCATTCGCTGCGCGATCAACTCCGGGGTCAGCTTTTCTTCGCCGAAGCTCAGCGCGCGAAGACGAATCTCCGATCGCGGCGAGTAGAAGCCGGAGGCGACCGGCGTCCCGTTGGCGTCGAAGAGATCTCCGACAGCCGCATCGTCCGGTCCGCTTTCGCTGCCGATCGCTCCGGCAAAGATCCACGGATGCCGGTTCGCGATGATGCGTTCCTTGCCTCGTTTGAGGGCCAGTCGCTTTCGATTGCTCGAAATAAAAATTTCGTCCATCGGAAGCTCTTATAATGATCGTGATGCCGGCGATTCGCGAAAAACGATTCCACACCCGATGTCAGGAAGAAGTGTACCGGCAGGTGAAGTCCTACCTCGGTGAATTGGTCGACGAGTACTTCGACGACGCCGAGCACTGCGATTTTTATCTGAAGTACGGTTCCACCGTGTTGGAGATCTCCATCGATCCGTACGAAGAAGATGATGCCGTGATCGAGGTCCTCGCGTTTTGCGTGCAGGGTGTCGAGCCGTCGTTCGAGATGATGCGCGAGCTTCTGCGGCTCAACTCCCAGGTTCCGTTGGGCGCGTTCAGCCTCGACGGCAAAGATATCTTCTTCTCCCACTCGTTCCTCGGCCGCCGCATGAGTCCGGAGCAGTTCATCGCTTCGCTCGACAGCGTGGCAAACATCTCCGACGAATACGACGAAAAACTGGTCGCGCAGTACGGCGGTGAAACGGCGCTGGAGTGCATTCGCAGCCGGACGCTGCGGCGTCCCGAGGTGGCAGCAAAGGCGGAACAAAACTGAGGCATATCCTTTGCTGTTTGAAAGCGGTATGAGGATACGAGTGGGCGTGCGGGCGGCGATACTCGCAGCAGCGCTGTCGGCGCTGCTTTGTGGATGCACCGGCGGTCAGGAAGGAAGTGCCGCCGAAGAGCAGGTCCCGAAGAAAAATCCGATTACGACCGAGACCACTGCCCAGCAGCAGCCGCAGGTCGACGCGCGTCAAGAGCTGAAAGCGATCAGCCCCGCGATTCCGGTGTACGCCGGCGCAAAATATCGCGACGACCTGACGCGCCGCGATTCGGTGATGGTCCGAAATCAATATGGCGCGAACGCGCAGGTGATCACGCTGGCCACCGACGATTCGTTCCCGCAGGTTTACCACTACTACACGACGTATCTCGCGCAGTTCCGCGCCTATCCGCCGCAGCCGCCGTTTCCGCCGCAGCAGAACTGGCGCACGCTGGAAGTGCCGTTGAATCAGGCCATGCAGGATCCGTTCATCCCGGGCGACACGCTCAAATCGCAGGAAAAACAGGTGACGCTGCAGGTCGCGGAAACCGAGGCGGAACCGAAGACGGTGATTCGATACATCATTACGCCGGCGGCTGCGGGAGGGTCGCAGGTCGCCGGAAAGTAGTTGCCAGTTACCGGTTGCCGGTTGCCAGCACGTTCTCCTCTGGTAACCGGCAACTGGGAACCGGCAACTTTCATGTATCCCTGGCGTCGCATTCTCATCCCCACTGACTTCTCCACCGCGGCGGAGTGGGCATTCGACGACGCGATTCACCTCGCGGTGACGACAGGCGCCGAGCTGGTGGTCCTGCACATTCGGATGACCCAGAGCTCGAATCCCGATGCCTTGCGTTTCCCGCTCGATGATTCCGCGTACGAGTACGCGGAGAAGCAGGAGTTGCAAGCGCTGCGCGAGCGCGTGCGCCGCGCAAACTCGAACGTGCCGACACGGCTGATCGTCGAGAAAGCTCCCGATCCCGGAGCGGAGATCTGCAGCTCTGCGCGCAGTGAAGGAGCGGACCTCATCGTCGTCGCGACGCACGCGCGACACCACGTCGCACATCTGCTGATCGGCTCCACGACGATGAGCGTGATCAGCGATCCTCCAGCGCCCGTTCTCGCGATCCGCTACGGGATCCCGAAGCGTGGCCGGTGGAAAAGGATTCTCGTCCCGGTGCATCTGAAGCAGCCGTCGGAAGCGGCAGCGGAACTGGCGGGAAAAGTTGCCCGCGATCAGAATTGCGAAGTTCATCTCGTGATCCTGTGCGAGGACGCCGATCGGCAGATCGCGGAGGAGCACGTGGAAGAGGTCGCGCGCCGCTGGTTCGAGAACGTTCCGCTCAAACGCGCCGTCATCAGTGCCGCTGACGTGGAGAAGGAAGTCGTGCGCTATGCGGCAGAGGCGAACACCGACGCCGTTTTCGTGAATGCTCGCCGGGAGATCGGCACGGTGAAGCGGGACATCATCCGGCACATGGGCGCCCCGGTCATGATTGTGCCCTCCTCCCTCCCGGCTAGTGGCGGGTAGCGGGTGGCGGGTGGGCCACCCACCCGCTACCCGCCACCCGCCAAAACTGAGGGTAGGGAAATGACCGCCCCCGTCACTCCTTAAGTGGCGTCATGTCTCTAAAGCTGACTTCGCAGCATGATGAGGATTCGGTCGACGAATCGGCGACCGAGACGATCATTCTCTCGGAGGCGCAGATCGACTATCTCGAGCAAATGTCGCCCGAGTCGAACGCTCTCGGGTGGGCTCACGCGATCCGGACGATCCTCGATCGATTCGCACAGGGCGGGATCGATCTCACTGCAGCGAGCAGTGAGGAAGAGATTGCGGAGCTGGCAGCCGTGGAGCTTCGCGCTAGCGCAACGCTTTGCGCTTCGGTATCGAACCGGTCAGCAGCTCGACCAAAGTATCGATCGAGTCTGCCTGCGACAGGTCGATTCCGCTCTGGAATGCCGCCTCGATCAGGCCGCGGATAATTTCCGCCCGGCTGATCGCACGTCCGTGCTTCAGACGGATGTCGATCGCCAGCCTGTCGAGATAAGCCACGTGCCGGTCAAGCAGCACAACCGTGATCTTGGCCCACGGTTCCGTGTGCACGATCGGTCGCCCACGATTGGGTTTCGTTGTCGGAACTGGACTCACACGTTCTCCTCTCTATCAGTATCAGTCAGTCGCGGGGGATATGCCATTGCTGGGACGGCCAAGTCTACGCCTGGGGCGATGTCAAGTCCATCCGTAAGTAAAAGCAGAACGCCTTTTATCGGCCCAAGTGGAATGGCTACAGCGGTTAACTGATGGCTCTGCGGTCGAACGCCCGTAAGCCGAGCCGCATGAAAACGCCCAAAATCAGCAACAGTCCGGCGTCAGCGCCGTGGTCGGCCGCCGAACGCATTTTCCCTTCGACGCCGGGTGCTTTCTGCCTCCGCTGCTTTTTCGCCGGTTTCTTGCCTGGTTTCGGATTGCGTATGACGTGTTAGGTTGCACATGTCATGCATGCGCTCGCGCTCATTTTTGCACTGGCGATGACACGCCCTCGCCTCCGTGATCTCGGCGTCATCATCGGCACGATTCCCACCGGTCCTCTGAACGCGATCACCGACGTCGAGGGAGTTCGCGTTGGACACGCGACGCTGATTCGCGGCGAGAGCGTTCGCAGCGGCGTGACCGCGATCCTTCCGCACGGCGGAAATCTGTTTCAGGAGAAGGTGCCTGCCGCGATCTTCGTCGGCAACGGCTTTGGAAAAATCATGGGCACCACTCAGGTCGAGGAGCTCGGTGAAATCGAGACGCCGATCCTGCTCACATCGACGTTGAACGTGCCACGCGTTGCCGATGCCCTGATCGATTTCATGCTCGCGCAGCCGGGCAATGAGAATGTGCGCTCGATCAATCCCGTGGTGGCGGAGACTAACGACGGGACGCTCAATGACATCCGTTCGCGTCCGATCGGGCGCGACGAAGTGTTTCGGGCGCTGAAATCGGCGGCGACAGGTCCTGTCGAAGAAGGCTCGGTCGGCGCGGGCACCGGCACGATCGCATTCGGATTCAAAGGCGGCATCGGCACCTCGTCGCGCCGCATCAATGGCTACACGCTCGGCGTGCTGGTGCAGACGAACTTCGGCGGATCGTTGACCATCGCCGGAGTGCCGGTGGGACGGGAACTCGCCGACGAGTGCGGCGGCGCTACACACGGGTCTTGTGTCATGGTGATCGCCACGGATGCTCCGGTCGACGCGCGAAATCTGAAGCGCATCGCGGCGCGGGCGATCATGGGCATGGCTCGAACCGGGGCGGCGGGATCGAACGGCTCCGGCGATTACGCGATCGCCTTCTCCACCGCGCGCGGCAAACCATTGCTGTCGAACGATGCGATGTCCCCCCTCTTCCTCGCCACGATCGAAGCGACCGAAGAAGCGATCATCAACTCTCTACTGCGGGCGACCACAGTCACGGGCAACGGCCACACCGCGGAGGCGTTGCCGATCGAGCCGGCGAAAGAGATCCTCCGGCGGCACGGCGCGATCCGCTGAGGCCGGACCGCGAATTGCACAAAGCGGCCGCGGAGGTTTCGATGTTGAAGAAGACGTTCATTTTTATCGCTCCGCTTTTTGTTCTCCTTGCCGGCTGCGGCTCCAGCGGACTCGGCGGCGGCGTTTCCCTCGATGAGGAATGGCAGCTTGGAAATCAAATGGCTGCGCAGGTCGCGCAGCAGGTGCGGCTGGTCAACGACCCGCAGGCGCTCGCGTACGTGCGCATGGTCGGCGAGCGCATTCACGGCGTGACTCCGATTGCGGACCGGCCGTTCGACTTCGAAATCGTCAGCGATCCATCCGTGAACGCCTTCAGCATTCCCGGCGGTCACGTTTACGTCAACACCGGTCTGATCGCCCGCGCAGACAAGGCCAACGAGCTCGCGGGGGTGCTGGCGCACGAAATCAGCCATGTCGTAGCCCGGCATGCAATCAAGCAGGTGCAACAGGCACAGGAGATCAATGTCATCGGCAGCATTCTTCTCGGTAAGAATCCGAACATCGTGTCGCAGATCGTGGCGCAGATTGTCGCCGGCGGGGCGATGGCGCGCTTCAGCCGCGCAGATGAGAAGCAGGCCGACGACATGGGCCTCGATTTCATGACCCGCGCCGGGTACGACCCGCATGGCATGCTGGACTTCTTCCAGAGACTGCTGGCGATGGAGCGGGGCGGAGACAGCGCGGTCTCGCGATTCTTCCGCGATCATCCGGGCACGCAGGATCGCATTGACGATATTTCCGGCCGCATCAACAAAATGGGGCGGACCTCCGGAATCGTCGACGATCCTGATTATCAGGTGATCCGCCGGCGGATCATGTAGCCGCTCGGCCGGCGCTCCGGCGGCGTTCGTCCTCCATCGGCGCATCCATGACCAGATCGCACTGCCCGTGCAGTTCGGTCGGGGCATGCTGCGGGAGGAGTGCGCGCAAGAGCGGTGGTGTCGCGATTGCCGTAATGGCGACCATCACCGCGACCGCGCTGTAGAGACCCTCCGTCAGCAGACCAGTTGTCAATCCGATCTGCGCGAAAATCAGGCTGACCTCTCCTCTCGGAATCATGCCCACGCCGACGATCGACCGCCGCAGGCCCCGCCCCGTCGCGGCAAACCCAGCGAGCAGTTTTCCGGTCATGGCGATGGCGGCGAGTCCGACGCCGGTCACCAGAAACTTGCGTGAGCCGGCGTCGAGCGGATTGAGCGTGCGCACATCGATCGCAGCGCCGACGGCGACGAAGAAGATCGGAACGAAGAAATGCGAAAGATCGTGAACCTGCCGCTCGATCTCTTCTCCCTTGTCGGTTCGGGCGAGCACAAGACCCGCCGCAAATGATCCGATGATGATCGCTGAGCCGACTCGCTGTGCTGTGTACGCAAGCGCCAACGCAAAAATAATCGAGGCGAACAACAGTCCGCGGGCGACATCGATTCGTTCGATCAGCCGCACCAGAACGGGCGCAAGCCACGATCCGATCGTAATCGCCAGGATCACAAAGCCGAACGCCACGACGGTGAGCCAAACCACTCCGAGCGCTGTGAGATTGCCGCCTTCGGCAATGCGGCCAATCAACGTGAGCAGAACGACTCCGATGATGTCATCCACGACGGCAGCGCCGAGGATGATTTGCGCTTCCCGGTCGTGAAGGTGTCCGAGGTCGGAGAGAACGCGCGCGCTGATGCCGACGGATGTCGCGGTCAGCGAGCCGCCGAGAAACACGGAGATGATCGGCGGGAATCCGAGGAGATGGCCGAGGGCAAACCCTCCGGCAAAGGTGGCGCTGACGCCAACCACGGCAACGATCATCGCCGCCAATCCGACGTCGAGCAGCTTGTCGAGCTCTGTTTCCAGGCCGATCAGAAACAGCAGCAGGACGATCCCCAGTTGTGCGAGGAGGTAAATCGTCGGATCGTGCGGATTCACGAGCCGGAGGCCGGAAATGCCGACGATCGCTCCGCCAATCAACTCGCCGAGGACGGCGGGCTGCCCAATGCGCTCCGCGAATTCGCCGAACAGCTTGGCGGAAACGAAAATCGCGATCAGCGCCAGCAGAAAGGATCCGACATTCATCCGTTGATCAGTCTACAATTCCAGGGCCATGGCACTGGTGAAGTGTCCTGATTGCGGTCGCGACGTCTCCACTGCCGCGACCGCGTGTCCGCAATGCGGTCGCCCGATGGCTGCGGTGGCGGCGCCGCAGCCGCCGGCCGGCAGCACCAAAGAAGAAAGGCTCTGGCACGGCACGCCATCGTGGCTCCTGCTCCTCGGCAAAATCATTCGCGCGGTGATCGTGGCCATCGTGCTGCCGCTGATCTACTACTTCGGTCACGATTTCCTGGCGCAGTATTCGATGATCGTTTGGGCGATCATCGCCATCGCGATTTTGTGGCAGGTCGTGGAGGTCTTCATCGCGCTCATGCGCATCAAGACGACGATCTACACGATCACGACGCAGCGCGTGATGATCGAAACGGGAATCACAACGAAGTCCGTCGAAGACATCGACCTTCGCTACATCGACGACACGCAATTCCGGCAAAGTCTCATCCAGCGCGTTCTCGGCATCGGCAGCGTGACGATCGTCTCGTCGGACAAGACCTCTCCCACCTACGTCCTGCGCGGGATTCCCGATCCGCGTGGCCTTCGCGAGCTCATTCGCGCGAACGCGTATCAAGTATCGCAGCGGCAGTTGTTCACGAGAGCGACGTAGTGACAATTCCTGGCGGCGTCGTGATGATCCGCGGCGACGTTCGCGCCAAGATCCGTGATGTTTTCAACCTGTTCGAATATCAGCCGCTGCGCAGCTACGAAGTGTCCGATTGGAATGAATTGGGAGAGGCGATCGGGGAGTGGATTTCCGAGGACGTCGTTCGAAAAGCTGTTCTGTTTGCGAATGGATGGACGATCATTCTCGATCCGGAGATGGTCATGCCGGATGACGATCGCCTGTGCAGCGAAGTCGCCGCAGCGCTCGGAACGGAGATCGTGACCACTATTTACTCCGCCGACTTCGTGAGCGGCTTCTTCGTTTTCGATCCCGAACTGCGCCGCGCATATGAAACGTTTCAGGGCACCGTCAAGTTGGATCGCGGCGAGCCTTTGCCGGTCGAAACAACCATGCACCTCGGCCGCCTCAACGCCA
>WNGA01012734.1_pt1 | contig 10839 bp, 10 predicted proteins | sample 5400061 | NCBI WGS metagenome assembly WNGA01 (sample SAMN13153366, study PRJNA577476) | soil metagenome | isolation source: 100 cm soil or saprolite under grassland replicate 2 | place: USA:California | collected 2016-06-15
GCAGGCGTCGGCGATCACGTTTGGGCTCAGCGTGTCTCAGGTGCCACGCGTGCTGCAATCCTTCTCTCTGCTCCCTATCCCAGGAGCCGCGGCCTTTGTCTTAGGGCTGGTCGATTGGCAGGGTTACCCACTCGCGGTGATCGATTTGTCTCGCCGTTTAGGTGGTGCAGCGTCGCCCGTGATGCCCGACAGCCGGCTGCTCATTGCCCGCGCCTCGACCCGACAGGCCTTTGTGAGTTTTCCCGTGCGGCCACAGATGCGCGTCCGTAGTTTGCCCATCGCGCACCAGCCCAGTGTCCGGGCGTTACCGCTGCAGGAAGCGTTGCTTCGAGGGCGGTTTGACCTAACCAATGAAACCCTTGTCATTCCAGACATCGATAGTCTACTCGCACCACAGGAGAAACCATCATGCTAAAGCGTCTCACGTTATTCCGGGACATGCCCATTTGGATGAAGGGAGGTGTCGTCGCCTGCCTCATGTTTATCCCCATCGTTAGTCTGCTCTATTCCTTCCTCTCCACTAGACAGGAAGCGATCGCTTTTGCGCAAAAGGAGCTGTTGGGTATTGAGTATCTCGTCCCTCTCAAAAACCTGTACGAGCACATGCCACAGCACCGTGGCCTCGTCGCGATGCATCTGGGAGGACAGGTAGAACAAAAAGAGCGTATTCTCAGTGTCCAGGCAGCCATTGACACCGATGTCAAGGCACTCGAAGCCGTTGATCAGAAACTGGGGAAGACGCTCAATACCACCGAGAAGCTGCAAACGCTCTCCCGGCACTGGCAAGAGGTCAAGCGGCGCGGATTGGAGTCAAAGGCGGCGGAAAGCTTTGAGCAACATACGCAACTGATTGGCGAGATCACCGACTTGCTGCAACACGTCGCCGACCGCTCGAATCTCATCCTGGACCCGGATCTTGATACCTACTATCTGATGGATACAGCCATCAACAAGCTCCCAGAGACGGTCGAGCACTTGGGAAAGCTGCGTGGTCTGGGCAGTAGTATGGCTGCCCGCAAAGTACGCACGGTCGAAGAGCAGACCCAAATGCACTTCATAGCTCAGCAGATGAAAAGCAGTCTCGAGCCGCTGAAGCGCAGTATGCAGGTGGTCTATAAAGAGCGCGCAGGGTTAGAGAGCACCATGGCGCCGGTCGTGACTAAAGCGTTCGACGGAGCCGAAAACTTCCTGAGAACGACCACGGAGCGCGTCCTGAAGGCAGACCCGATTACCATGCCAGCGGCAGAGTATTTTGCGAACGGCACGGAGGTCATTGGACGGTTCTTGACGCTGTACGATACCACCCTCAAGCATCTGCGCGAACTCCTAGAAGCCCGTCTCGGGAAGTTGACGGCGAGTCGCGACTGGCAGTTAGCGATTGCGCTCGGTCTCGCCGTGCTCGCTGTCGCTGCAGCCCTGGGCATGAATCGGCTCATCACCAGGCAGATAGCCGTCATCCGTAACCTCTTTAGCCACATTGAGGCAGGCGATCACGCAGCCCGCGCCGCGGTGCTCTCCGATGACGACCTCGGTCGCATGGCCGCGTCGCTCAATGGAGTGCTCGACAAGACCTTCACCCTGATCCAGTCCCAGGACGAACGCGACGCCATCCAGACCGCGATCATGAAGCTCCTGGATGAGGTGTCAGGCGTGGCGGAAGGGGATTTGACCGTCGAGGCTGAGGTGACCGCCGACATGACCGGGGCCATTGCTGACTCGTTCAATTATATGATCTACCAGCTGCGTACCGTTGTCACCCAGGTGCAAGAGGCCACCCTGCAGGTGAGTAGCTCCGCCAATGAGATTCAGACGACGGCCGAGCATCTGGCCGATGGCAGCACGTCACAAGCTTCGCAGATCATCGATAGCTCGGCGGCTATTGATGAGATGGCCGTGTCGATCCAGCAAGTGTCCGAGAACGCTACCACCTCTGCCACGGTAGCCGAGCAGGCCCTGGCGAACGCCAAGCAGGGCACCACAGCGGTGCAGAACACCATTCAGGGTATGCAACGCATTCGCAGTCAGGTGCAAGAGACCGCGAAGCGCATCAAGCGCCTTGGTGAACGTTCCCAGGAAATCGGCGAGATCGTGCAGTTAATCGGTGACATCGCCGACCGCACCAGCATCCTGGCTCTCAATGCCTCCATTCAGGCAGCCCGTGCCGGTGAGGCGGGTCGCGCTTTCGTAGTCGTGGCGGAGGAAGTCGAGCGCCTGTCCGAGCGTGCCTCCAACGCCACGAAACAGATCGCTGGTCTGGTGAATACTATCCAAAGCGAGACGAACGAGGCGGTGACGGCCATGGAAGAAAGCACCCGTGAAGTGGTGCAGGGTTCGCGGCTCGCCGACCAGGCGGGACAGGCCCTTGGCGAGATCGAAGGCGTCTCGGCACGGCTCGCGGAACTCATCCAGTCCATCTCGCTGGCCGCCAAACAGCAAGCGCGGGGCTCGGAAAGTCTCTCCCAGGCCATGGGCGAGATCTCCGAGGTCACGCAGCAGACGGCTGCAGGCACCAAACAGGCCGCGGTGTCGATTAACAACCTGGCGACCCTGGCCGACACACTGCGCCAATCCGTCAGCGCCTTCAAACTACCGGCCAATACCAACGAGCGTAGCCGGGTAGCCTAGGCGCTCACGCCTACGCTGTTGGAGGGCTCGGGGCGCTGTATGTCCCGAGCCCTGTGGCACAGAGGCACCAGAAAGGGGGGAGGCAATGACCAAGAAGATACAGCGATCGATCCAAGTCAAACTCGTACTGCCTATTTTGCTGGGCGCTATCGTTGTCGTGAGCTTCAGCACCATCAGCATGTTTTACATCAAGCAGAAAAACACTGAACTCGCGGGTCTCATCACAGCCCGCGCTGTGGCGGACCAAGTTGCCACGTTACGCACGTTTTATACCAACGAAGTCGTCGGCCGGGCCCAGAAGGCTGGCATGCGCATCGACTTTGATTACGCCTCGAAGGAGAATACGCTGCCCCTGCCCACCACATTTGTCAAGGTGCTCGGGGAAGAGATCCAGAAGACGCACCCTGGGACCCTCATACGGATATACAGCCATCATCCGTTTCCGCATCGGGTGGCCAATGAGAAGTATGATGCGTTTGAACAGGAGGCCATAACCGCGGTTGAGAAGGATCCCAAAACGACCTTCTACCGTATGGAAGAGCTCAATGGACGTCTGTCCATGCGTTATGCGGTGGCTGATGTGATGCGTGCGTCATGTGTTGGGTGCCACAACACCCATCCGCAGTCGCCGCGGACCGATTGGAAAGAGGGGGATGTCCGAGGAGTCGTCGAAGTCGTCGTGCCCGTAGACCAGGCGGCAGCAGGGCTCCAAGCCGGCACGGTCAGACTCGCTGGGTTCACTGGTGGGGCGCTGGCTCTGCTCGCGGTGATCATTGTCCGGCTACTGCGACGTACGGTGATCAAACCCGTGCAGGCGCTCGTAGCCATCAATGAACGCGTCAGCGCAGGTGATTTTGCAGCGCGTGTCCCGGTGCAGAGCAAGGACGAGATGGGCGAACTCTCTACTGGTCTCAACACCCTCATCGATCGGCTCGTCAACCTGCTCGAGGCCACCCAGGCTGAGCGTGACAGCACTCAGGCTGCTATCCAGAAACTCCTGGGAGAGGTGTCCGATGTGGCGACAGGCGATCTGACGATAGAAGCAGATGTCACCATGGACATGACCGGGGCCATTGCGGATTCGTTTAACTATATGATCCACCAGCTCCGCACCATTATTACACACGTGCAAGAGACCGCGCTCCAGGTGAGTACCTCGGCAAACGAAATCTATACGACGGCCGAGGAGCTGGTGCAGGGAAGCACCGCGCAAGCAGCACAGATTCTGGAGAGCTCCGCGGCGCTGGATGAGATGGCGGTGTCGACCCAGCACGTGTCGGAAAACGCCGTCCTCTCTACTACGGTGGCCGCGCAATCCTTGGCGAATGCCAAACAGGGAGCCATGGCAGTGCAGAATACCATTGCAGCCATGCATCGCATGCAGGACCAGGTGCAGGAAACGGCTGTACGGGTCAAATCCCTCGGAGAACGCTCGAAGGAAATTAGCGAGATTGTGCAGCTCATTGGCGACATTGCCGACCGCACTAGTGTGCTCGCCCTCAATGCCTCGATTGAAGCGGCCCTGGCTGGTGAAGCCGGGCAAGGTTTTGCCATTGTGGCGCAAGAAGTGGAACGGCTGGCTGAACGCGCTGCGGTGGCCACACGACAAATCACCGGTATCGTCGATACCATCCAGAGTGAGACCCACGAGGTCGCGCAGGCCATGGAAAATAGCACCCAGGAAGTGATCCAGGGGGCAGAGCTGGCCGACCAGGCTGGGCAAGCGTTGAGCGAGATCGAGAATGTCTCCACACGCCTGGCCGAACTCATTCAGGCCATCTCGTTGGCTTCCAAACAACAAGCCCGCGGTTCGGAAAATCTGTCAAAAGCGATGGGCGAGATTGCCGAGGTGACGCAGCAAGTAGCCACCGGTACCAAGCAGGCAGCCGTCTCCATCAATGATCTGGCCAGTCTGGCAGATGCACTCCGCAGTTCTGTCAGTGCTTTTAAGTTGTCCTCAAACACTGATAGACAGAGGAACATAGCGTAGGGGTACAGGGCTGCCTCCCATGGAACCAGCCCTGCCTCTCACCCTCCCCTGTCGAGGGTATAACACGTAAGTAGACGCTAACGTACACATGGAGGGACATACAAGATGAACGGTTGGTCTTTTACGACGAAATTTGTGGTGTTTGCCGTAGCTCTGACCTGCATACCTCCGCTCCTGATGGGGGTTCTGGGTCTGTATCCACCGACTTCTGGCGATTTCACGATGGACCGAATGCTGTGCCTGGTGGGGTTGGTCGGGGCCGCCGCCCTGTCCTTGGCGGTCTTCCGGGCATTCACGCAGCAGGCGCGCCACATCGTCACCCTGACGGCGCAGCTCAAGCTCCATACTTCCCAGCCATCAGCAGCGAGCAACGGCAACAGCAGTCAGACACCTGACGGCGTCAATAGTGCCTTAGAGCAGACCTTAGCGCTGATCCAAGCGCAGGCGGCGCACCTCACTGAGAGTATGACCACCATGAATGGACTTGCCGCCTCGATCGAGCGCATGGCCGAGCATGTGGCCCTCTCTGCCACCGTAGCTGAGCAAGCCCTGACCAATGCGCAACACGGGACGACTGCAGTGCAGGACACGGTCCAGGGTATCCAGCGCATGCGTATCCAAGTGCAGGACACCGCCAAGCGTGTCAAGCACCTGGAGGAACACGCCCAAGAAGTGAGCGAGATTGGGGAACGCATTGCTGACATTGCTGATCACACCGGCGTTCTCGCCCTCAATGTCTCTGTACAAGCTGCCAAAGCCGGTGACATGGGCCAGGACGCTGCCGTCGTCGCGGCAGAGATGGAACATCTCACCGGACACACCGTCGAGGCCACAAAGCGCATCGCCCATGTAGTGCACACCATCCAGCGCGAAACCAACGAGGTCGTAACGGCACTGGAGGGCAGCACGAAGGAGCTGGCGCAGTGGGTCGAGGCGACCAGTCAGGCGGGACAGGCCCTGGGTGAGATCGAACAGACCTCCGTCCGGCTGACGGAACTTATCCAATCCATCTCCCAGGTGGTGGCCCAGCAGGCGAGCAGTTCCGCCACACTGTCCAAGACGATGGACGAGATGTCCACGGTAACGCAACAGACCGCTGTAGGTACCAAACAAGTTGCCACTTCGCTCAACCATCTCACGCTCCTCGTTGGCACCCTGCGCGGTTCTGTCAACAAACAGAGGCGGGCCGCATGAGTGTGCCGGCATGACGCACCTACGGTCTCCCACTGTACCACCAGCAATGCTGGCGCATGAGAGCGCCCTCTGGCAAGAGTGTGTCTGGCAACGGTGTGGCTTGTACTTTTCCGAAAGTCGGCTGCGCCTCCTGCACCAGGGCCTCTGGGAGCGCATGCGCCGGCATGGCATGCGTGGCTACCAGGAGTACTATCAGTACATCATCTGTCATCCAGAGGGAGAACGCGAGTGGCAGGCGCTGCTCACGCTCTTACTCAACCACGAAACCAGCTTCTTTCGCCACCTGCCCTCTTTCGAAGCCCTGACGGGATATGCGCTCCCTGCCTTGCTGTCTGACACCCAACGAGGCAACACGCTTACCATGTGGAGCGTAGGGTGTTCGATAGGGCAGGAAGCCTATTCCCTGGCCATGGCTTTTCTCGAGTTCTCTACCCCTGCTACGGCCTCTTACGGGATACGGATGGGAGACGGCGCACAGGCCAGATGGCAGGCCAGGATCATCGCCTCAGACATTGGTCAGGAGGTTTTAGATAAGGCCCGGCGTGGACAATACAAACCCTATGAGCTGCGCTCCCTCCCTGAGCATTATCGTCAGCGCTACTTTACAGCGCTTGGCGCGGGGCACCATCTGGTCTATCAGGTCGTACAACGCGTGCAGGCGTTAGTTGAGTTTCACCACATGAATCTGCACGATCCGGACAGCTGCCCACCTCTCCCTCCCCCGTTTCTAGGAGGAAGAGGCGGGGGCGTTGATGTCGTCTTTTGTCAGAACGTATTGATCTATTTCAAACGTGAGAGCCGAAGTGCCATCGTGCAGCGACTCTGCCAGTACCTACGTCCAGGTGGCTACCTCTTTTTAGGGCCAGCCGAAGTTGTTGGCTTACAATTGCCTGGGATACAGCCAGTGCGTTTCCCTGATGCCCTGATTTACCAGCGCACCCCACGCATGGCAACGTGAGACACAGGCGTGGCGCTCTTCACACACGGCCCAGGCGGGTGTGTGGGCGAGGAGAGCGTCCGTAGGGCAAGTATAGGGAGCTTTGACCTCTTGCAGCATGGAAAGGCCAACAGACGTTCCTCATGGCTTTGGTGGTACGAGGTCGGCCTTATGTACTGTCTCAGTTAAATAATCCATCACGTCATAGACGGTAATCCGAGTCCCTTCAATTTCTGGCCCGCGACCGCGATCGATAATTTTAGCGCCCATGGTCTGCGCTCCTGGTGACAGAACACATACCAACATCCTATGCGATCTTGCTTCGCGTATGCAACGGCAAGAAGAGTGTGACATAATAGTGGGTGGTGCTACATTGATCTCCTGGTGGAGTTTCAATCCACTGTCGCCCAATTAAGGGAGCGTTGTTATGACATCCCTCGTTCCTGTGGAGATTTCAGCCACAACTGCTGGTACGACCATGAGAGTGGCACTTGTCTACCGTTATCTCATGGTGCAGCCTGATCACTGGTTGCGGCAGGCGTTCTTCGTTGGTCGGCCTAAATTACCGGTCTCCCGTGTCGTCGAGGCGATGCAAGCCAATGGCCAAAGCCTTGAAGAAGCAGCGCGTGATTGGTCGCTTCCCGTGGCAGCCATCACCGAGGTGCTTGACTATTACCAGCGCTTTCATGTTGTGTGATTGAGGCTGATGCTACTGAGGAATTAGCCCTAAGCGATGCCCTTGCCCGCGAGCGCTTGCCAGTCTGATGAGGCTGTTGTTGATGAAGACACCGCCAGTGCGACGCTGATTACACGCTTGCTGGCAGCCGGGTTTGAGGTAGTCCAATTGCCTCGTGGTACGCCAGATGAGGTTGTCTTTAGCGAAGCGCAGCGTCTGGCTCTGCCCATTCTCACAGCCAATGTTGGTCGTAAAGGCCGACGCGACCCGGTGGGGCTCTACCAACTCGCTATCGAACGGGCTCCGCACTGTGGTGTCATTGGCATCTTTCGCCCTGCGCCAAATCTTGGCTCTCGGACAGCCTGATCGTTGCAGCCCTGGCTCGGCTCGTAGCCCAAGAACAAGCCCAGCCAGGTACTGCTTTACGTCCCAATGGCATCACTCGCCTCAACGATTTTCTGTCACAGCCCTAAGCAATCAGCGCCGTGCCTGTTAGACCAAGCGGGACGAGGTCTGGCCTAATTGCCTTGTCCATGAAAGTAATGTGCAGTCGCGTCTCTACCATAGCCAGAGGCAACGCCTCGCGTGGCTGGCCTTTCTCGTGGGCTAACAGCGCTGCTTGATTCGTCAGCGCCATTGCGAGCCCCGCTTTGTCGCTTAGTTCGCGGCCCAGCCGTTCCTCATATGATGCCTCTACAACAGCCCTTCCTCGATCCCCAGAGAACACAAGAAAATCAGGTTGGAGGTGCTCATCGTGCACGCGAGCCCGCATGTCCTGGATAAGGGCCTTCAAGACGATATTCTGATCGTAGGACTGCGACGCACGAAAGTGCAAATCCGAGAGATGGAGCCAGGTAATGGCCCCCATGGTGGGTACTCCTCGCTACCAGACAAGACGGGTTCACGAGGGGAGCATGTGACAAATGTCATCCACATGTTCCTCTCTCCAGACTGGCGTCACGATTTTTAGTTCACTGCTGGAGGGTTTCAGTCCAATATGGACAGAAGCTGTACTCGGTAGAGCCCCTTCATGATACTCACGAGTTCCTCCCAGGAGCAATAAAATCTTGACAGCGTTAGGGGGTACTCCTAAGATGGCTGCAATGTCAGCAAGTAGCTGTCAAAACTAACGCTCGAGATGGCACTGTTTCATTGCTCTACCAGCATAATTTTCATAGCCTATGTGATACTCATTTGTGACACTCATTGGCAGGGCATAGACCTCTGCGCATGGGATTGCTTGATGTCCCGTACAAGCTCTCTCTCATAGACAAGATGACGAGTTGCCCTAGTAGCCAGTGGGAGGTGAGGCAACATGATCCCCCCCAAATTCGAGTATTTTGCCCCAACTACCTTGCACGAAGCGTTGACTCTCCTGCACCAATATGGTTCTGAAGCGAAGCTCCTCTCCGGGGGGCAGAGCCTCATACCGCTGATGAAGCTCCGCTTGGCAACGCCTGCCTATCTCATCGACATCAACCGCATCCCAGGCTTAGATCAGCTCCAGGAACGCAACGGCTTTCTCAGCATCGGGGCGCTTACCCGCGAGGCTGACCTCGAACGTTCTGAGCTCGTGCGGGCGAAGTACTCTATTGTCTCTGACACCGCTCGGGTCATTGGCGACCCTCTGGTGCGCAACCTGGCCACCGTTGGTGGGAACCTGGCCCATGCTGATCCAGCCAACGACCACCCGGCGACCATGCTCGCCCTGGCGGCTGAGGTCGTGGCCGCCGGTCTCGATGGCGAGCGCACCATTCCAGTCGCCGAGTTCTTCACCGCTTTCTTCACCACGGCGCTGCGTCCTGAGGAAATTCTCACAGCCATCCGTGTCCCTGCCCCAGCCGCCGGCAGTGGAGGAGCGTACGTCAAATTAGAACGGAAGGTGGGAGACTTTGCCATCGTGGGCGTAGCGGCCCAGGTGAGCATCGATCGTACTGGCATCTGCACACGCGCTGGGATTGGTCTGACCAACGTTGGTCCCACGCCACTGAAGGTGCACTCTGCAGAGGCCTTTCTGCAGGGCAAGCGCCTGAATCAGGACAGCATCACGCAGGCGGCGCAACTCGCGGCTGAGGAGGCCAGACCAGAAGCAGACCTGCGTGGCTCGAGCGAGTACAAGCGTGATATGGTACGGGTGCTGACCACCAGAGCTCTCACCCGTGCCTTGGAGCGCGCCGGTGGGCAGGTGGCGTAGGCAGGAGGGAGAGGGGCATGGCTACACATCGAATTCGGGTTACCGTCAATGGCATGGCACGCGAGGCTGAGGTCGAGCCGAGGCTACTCTTCGTCCACTTCCTGCGTGATGTCCTACGGTTGACTGGCACGCATATTGGGTGCGATACCACTCACTGCGGGGCGTGCACGGTGCTCTTAGATGGCAAACCGATCAAATCCTGTACACTCTTCGCGGTCCAGACCGATGGGCGCAACGTGCTGACGGTGGAAGGCCTGGAGCAGAATGGGCAACTGCATCCGATCCAAGAAGGGTTTTGGCAGGAGCACGGGCTGCAGTGTGGCTTCTGCACACCGGGGATGCTCATGACCGGCTATGCGCTCTTGCAGCACAACGCCGCGCCGACAGAAGAAGAGATCCGCTGGGCCATCTCTGGCAATCTGTGCCGTTGTACAGGGTATGTCAACATTGTCAAAGCAGTCCAGTATGCGGCGGGGAAGGTCCGGCAGGGAGAGGCATCATGACACGCAGAACATCACCAGAAGTCGGCGGCATGGGGCACGCGGTCAAGCGCAAGGAAGACCCGCGCTTTATCCGGGGCCAGGGCACGTACGTGGATGACATCGAGCTGCCGGGCATGCTGTATCTTGATATCGTCCGCAGCCCCTACGCGCATGCCACCATCAAGAACATTGATGCCTCCAAGGCTCTGGCCATGCCCGGCGTCCTGGACGTCATCACGGGCGCCACCCTCGCCCAGTATAACCTGCACTGGATGCCGACCCTGATGTCCGACATGCAGATGGTCCTGCCGGTCGAGAAAGTGATGTATCAAGCCCAGGAAGTGGCGGCGGTCCTGGCCACGGACCGCTACACCGCGGCGGACGGAGTCACGGCGGTGGACGTTGCCTACGAGCCACTCCCCGTTGTCGTTGATCCCTTCAAGGCACTCGAACCTGGGGCGCCGGTGCTGCGTACCGATAAACCTGGCAAGACGGATAACCGCATCTTCCATTGGGAGGTCGGTGACAGGGCCGCGACAGATCGAGCCTTCCGCGACGCTGAGGTGACGGTGAAGGAGGATATCTACATCCCCCGCATCCATGTCTCTTCTATTGAGACCTGCGGTTGTGTGGCCCAGTTTGACCGTGTCTCCGGCCAGTTGACGGTGTGGATGACCACCCAGGCGCCGCACGCCATTCGCACGGTTTTCGCGCTCGTAGCCGGACACGTTGGCCTGGCCG
>WNGA01012738.1_pt1 | contig 10837 bp, 10 predicted proteins | sample 5400061 | NCBI WGS metagenome assembly WNGA01 (sample SAMN13153366, study PRJNA577476) | soil metagenome | isolation source: 100 cm soil or saprolite under grassland replicate 2 | place: USA:California | collected 2016-06-15
GGATGACCCTCTACCAGGTCCTGCACGAACTGCAGATCGTGCTCGCCCTCATCCTCGGCGCCTGCCCCCTGTGCGGCCAGCCTTTAACCCTCGACAGGCTCGCCGCCGCCCTCGCCGGAACCTAACAAAGTACTACTAGGCCGCGTTCAGTCTTTCCCGGGCGCGCGAGCGCCCCGCCAGCCGTAGCCAGCGGGGCGGGCGCGCGTCTGGTTGGGGCCCCAGACCCGCGCGAGTTCATGCTCGCGAGGATGGCTTGGAAGCTGTACAGCGCAGGAACGATATGCTGGCTGATCTGCTAACTCAGGGTTTGCGACCCACCCCGCCGTAGGCGGCGACATCATGGCGGGGCTCTGGGCCCGCTGGGCCCGGCCGCCAGCGGTGCAGCTGCACCAGGCCGGGGTCCACCAGATTCAGGCCCCCGAAGAAGCGGGCAACCTCCTCCTGTGTGCGCATCTTGATCGGGGCATTCGTGGACTCGTTGTACCGGCGTTGCGCCTCAGCCATCTCGTCGGCAGCTATGTCGATCGCAGGGTGCACGATGGCGAGGTAGCTGCCCGATGGCACCGCAGCCATCAGCCGGGCCACGATCTCCCAGGGCTGGCCGGTGTCGGGGATCGCCTGCAGGATGCCGAGGAGCATAACCGCCACTGGGCGGGAGAAGTCCAGCGTCCGGGCCGCCTCGCGCAGGATCGTCTCAGGGTCGCGCAGGTCGGCGTCGATGTAGTCGGTAGCGCCTTCTGGGCTGCTGGTTAGCAGTGCGCGGGCGTGGGCGAGCACGATGGGGTCGTTGTCCACGTACACAATGCGGGACTCGGGCACCGCCGACTGCGCCACCTCGTGGGTGTTGTCCGCGGTCGGGATGCCGGTGCCGATGTCGAGGAACTGCCGGATGCCTGGCTCGGCTGCCAGGTAGCGCACCACCCGGCCAAGGAACGCCCGCTGGGCCCGGACACCGATCAGGATGTCCGGATAGGCCTGGATCACCCGTTCGGCCGCTTGCCGGTCGGCGGCATAGTTGTCCTTGCCGCCCAGCCAGTAGTTATACATCCGGGCCTGGTGCGCCACGCTGGTGTCGAACGTCGGGCGCTCGTCCTCGTCAGCCACTGCCAGGGTCCTTTGCGCTTGGGGCATGCATCAGGGTGTTCATCTTCCCACCCACAACCGTGCCAGAGCACTGCGATCCCGCAGTCGTGGCACTGACTTCCGCTGGCGACCGCGGTCCCCGCATGTCCGCGCGGCGGTGATGGGTGGATCGCCCCGGTGATCTTGGAGGTTCGGATTCCTGGGAGGATGCAGGGCCATGCCAGCACAGCGGAAGTACCCTGAGCCACCCGGCTGATCGTCTTCGGCCTGCCCCGCTCCATTTTGGTCCATTGCCCTGAACCCGGCATCGCTGAAATCGTGTATCACCCTGCGCACGTACTCCTGCGGGCATCCAGCAGATGCGCGATTTCCGGCACACTCTGGCCCAGCGCCCGCGATTACGAGCCCGGAGTCTTCCCGGGCTTGGTCCAGACACCCGACTACGCACGGGCCGTGCACGAGGGCGCCATGCCCAGACTCAGCGCCAGGGTTATCGATGAACGGATCGAAGTCCGGCGTATCCGGCAGAATCTCCTTTACAAGGACGAACCCACCACCCTTGATGCTGTCATTGACGAAGCGGTGCTGCACCGTATCGTCGGTGGGCCAGCCGTCATGCGCCGCCAGATCGACCGCGTGATAGAGGCATGCAGCCTGCCGAATGTGACCGTGCGGGTGATCCCGTTCAGCGCCGGAGCGCACCCGGCCCTCGACAGCACCTTCATCATCCTCGAGCAGCGCCCTCCTGTGGCCAGTGTGGTGCATGTTGAGGGTCTGGTTGGCCAGATCTACCTTGAGCGGCCCCAGGATGTGCAGCGATATATGCAGGTGTTTGACCGTCTGAGTTCACTAGCACTAGACTCCGCAGAATCCAAGGACTTGATGCTGAGGATAAGTGCCAAATATGAAGAGGTCTAAGGATTTTATAGCAGGTAATTACCTCCCTGCAACGATCCCAATGACTCTTCCGTGTAGCGACAGATCGTCGCCTATCTCGGCGTGAGAAGTTAAGGAATTATTGATGACACATACTGACTTGGGGAACAATGTTCCTGCTTGGCGCAAAGCGCAGCGCAGTGTAGGCAATGGGGCGTGCGTTGAAGTAACTTCAGTTAATGGCATGATCGCCATTCGTGACTCAAAGAATCCGAATGGTGCCGTGCTCTTCTACACGCCCGTCGAGTGGAACGCCTTCCTGAACGGAGTCAGAAAGCACAAATTTGACGACCTACGCTAATCCTGCGCCACCTCGGGTAGCTGCAGCACAGCAGAGTCGAAGAGCTTCTCGACCGGCCGGGCCGCCCGCAGTTCGTGCAGGGAGATCGTGTAGCCTTCGGGCCTGCCCGTTGGGCCGTGGGTCCGCCTGGTCCGCAGTGGCCGTCGCCGATGCCTTAAAATCCCCGCCACCTTGTGCCGCCCGAATACTCGATTGAGTGGCTGACCTGCGCTATCGCCAGCAGGCTTGACGCGGTGATGGTTGGCTGGCCGGGTGCTGCTCAAGATCGTCTACCTGCTGACGTGCCGGGTGCTCGGCGTGGCTGTCCTGGTGTTCCGCGGCGACCGGGCGAAGGCTGCCGAGTTGCTGGTGCTCCGGCACGAGAACGCGGTGCTGCGCCGCCACATTGGCCGCGTACGATACGAGCCGGCCGACCGGGTGTGGTTCGCCGCGCTGGCGCGGCTCCTTCCCCGCAGGCGCTGGACAGAGATCTTTGCCGTGAGACCCGCGACGCTACTGGCCTGGCACCACAAGCTGGCCGCGACTAAGTACGACACGAGCAAGCGGCGCAAGCCCGGTCGTCCGCCGGCAGCCCCGGGCATCGCCCGCCTTGTCGTTCGGCTGGCGAAGGAGAATCCGCTGTGGGGATATCGCCGGATCCACGGCAAGCTGACGAAGCTCGGACTCGCCGTTGCGCCGTCCACGGTGTGGGAGATCCTGCATGCCGCAGGCATCGATCCGGCTCCCGCCGGTCAGGCCCGACCTGGCGGCAATTCCTGCACGCCCAGGCCGCCGGGATCCTCGCGGCCGGCCTTCCTGCACGCGGACACCGTGCAGCTGAGAAGGCTGTACGTCCTGGTGTTCATCGAGCACGGCACCCGCCGGATGCACTTGGGCGGCGTCACCTCCAACCCCACCGGCGAGTGGATTGTGCAGCAGGCCCGTAACCTCGCCCTCAGCCTCGACGAACGATTCGAGGACATCAAGTTCCTCATCCGCGACCGCGGCTCGAACTTCACCCGCTCCTTCGACGCCGTCTTCCAGGCCACCGGCGCAAGGATCCTCGCACCGCCGTCCAGGCTCCGCGCATGAACGCGACCTGCGAACGCCTCGCCGGCACCCTGCGCCGTGAGCTCCTGGACCGCGTGCTGATCCTGGGCGAGCGACATCTGCGCGCCGTCCTGGCCGAATACCAGGCGCACTACAACACGGCCCGGCCGCACCAGGGCATCGCCCAGCGCGTTCCCGACGACGAACGCGACACTCATCCCGCGACCGTAACCAACGTCGACACACGGCAGATCCGCCGAAAACCCGTCCTCAACGGCCTGATCAACGAATATGTGCACGCCGCCTAGCGCCCGGAAGACCTGCAGGTCACCTGCCGAAATCCTATTTTCGAGCGGGACAGGCACCAGCGGCGAAGGCCTCTCGTTGAGGTACGGCCTGCCACAGGAAGAAGAGCCTTGCTCCGCGCATCCTCGGCATCCATGACCACTGCTTTACCGGCCAACTCGGAGACCGTCGCAGAACTTGCCGTGATCATCAGTTGATGCAACCGTGTAGCCCGCAAACGCCTGGCCATGGAGGATCAGCCTCCAGCACGTGAGTGTAACCAGTCAGACCTCCTGTTGATCTGCGGCGTGTCGGTGCTGGTGCCCGGTTTGTGATCATGATTGGGTTCGGGGATGCCGCATCCGGAGCAGCGGTCGTATGAGGAGCTGGCCGCCGGGAACGCGGAGCTGGCGGCGCGGGTCGCGGAGCTCACGGGGGTGGTGGCGGAGCAGGCCGCGCTGATCGAGTCGCTGCGGGCCGAGGTGGTGGCGCTGCGCCGGCGGGCGGGCCGGGATTCCTCGGATTCCTCGCAGCCGCCGGGCCAGGACAGCCCCGCGCCGGGGGCGAAGGCGAAGGCAAGGGCGGGCAGCCGGCGGGCGCGGGCGGGCCGGCCGCAGGGTGGCCAGAAGGGCCATCCGGGCGCTGGCCTGCAACTGGCCGCCCGGCCTGATGAGACCCGGTCATCGTGCCGGGGTCTTGCGGCAGGTGCGGTGCGGACCTGGCCGGTGCCGCCGGGCGGATCGCCTCCAGGGTGCAGGTCTTCGATATCCCGGCGGCCGCGCTGACGGTGACGGAGTATCAGATGATGAGCTGCACGTGCGGGTGCGGGCAGGTCACGACCGCGCCGGCGCCGGGCGGGGTCAGCGGCGGCCCGGCGTGCTACGGCCCGGACGTGGTCGATGCGGCGAGGCTGCTGGCCAGCACGGACGTGATCGGGATCGAGCGGGCCGCGGACCTGATGGGCGCCCTGCTCAAGGCGCCGGTCTCCACCGGGTTCGTGTCGCGCTGCCTGGTCCGCCTGGACGCGGCGTTAACCGCCGCCGGGTTCGAGGACGCCCTCAAGGACGCCCTGCGGGCGGCGGAGGTGCCCGGCACCGGCGAGACCCCTGCCCCGCTCACTACCGCGGCCACCAGCGCGGAAGGCTGCGGGAACCCGCACGTCCATACCGTGCGGACCATGCACGCCTTTACCGGCGGCGGGCCGGACCTGATCTGGTACGGCGCGGCGGGCGACCGCACGAAGGCGCCGGTCACCGGCTTCGGGATCCTGGACGGCTACCGCGGGGTCCTGGTCCGCGACGACTACGGCGGCTACCTCAGCTACGACGCCGGGCTCGCCGGCGTCCAGCAGTGCCTGGCGCACCTGTACCGGTACCTCGACGACGCCTGCGCGACCGGCCCGGAATCCCAGATCTGGACCCGCCAGGCCGGCGACGCTCTCCGCGCGGCGGGCGCCGCCGTCAGGGCCGCCCGCGACGCCCGCCAGGCCAGCCTGGATCCCGCCCTCCTGGCCGGGCTGCGGCACAGCTACGACCAGGCCGTCGCCTTCGGGATCTCCGTGAACCTGTCCCGGCCCTGGCACAAGGGCAATCACCCCGGCCTCATCCTCGCCAGGCGGCTGAAACGCAAGGCCGCCCAGGTCTGGCTATTCGCCACCCGCTTCGACGTGCCCGCCACGAACAACGGATCGCAGAACGCCATCCGCGGCTACAAGCTCGCCGCGAAAGTCAGCGGCTGCTGGCGCACCCTGGCGACCCTGCAGCGCCACTGCCGCACCCGCTCCTACCTCACCACCGCCCGCAGCCACGGCCGTCACCCCCTCGCCGCCATCCGCGACGCCCTCACCGGCAACCCCTGGATGCCACCACACCCAGCATGATCAACTAACCAGGCACCCCTGACTGGTTACACGTGAGTGGCAGTGGTTGACTGTGAAGGAGTGCGAGGGATACTCGCAGCGTCACCTCAACTGAAAGACCCCGGCCGCTCTCCCCCCACGCGGCCGGGCACAAGGGAGGCCCCACCGATCCCCCGCGGTGGGGCCTCCCGCTATAGCGGGAGGCTGGTGCCCTTCGTGATTACGTTGCTTGTGCACGCGTTGCGTTGAGCATTGAGCATTTGCACGGGGGAAGCCGGGCACTCCCGCGGACTACCCAAGCTGGGTAATGCAACGGGCCTGACTGACAGCGGACACGCCAAGATCCCTGTAGGGGACGCGACGGCTCTCGCTCGGCTGACAGCTGATCTTTCCTTCATCTGGACTGGACCAGCTAGTTCACGTCGGTCCCACTCAAGATCCACCGGGTTGGGTCTGTGGCTAGTGAGACAGCAGAGCCGACCGCCCGGAGGGACCGTGAAGAAGTCTGACAGGGAGATCATGGAAATTCTGGAAGCCTACAAACGCGATGGGCTGCGTGTGCATTCGGCAGCGCAGCGCTTGCCCGGGGCCGATCGGTGCGCCGGTATGCGCCGGGCCCAGGATCTGGGCAGGCCACGTAGCCGACAGGACCGAGCGTCCGACGGACATCGGCAGCCGACCTCGGTGAATCCGGTCGACATCAGGCGCGACCCGATAGCGGGGGCCGCGCGACCCCCACGTCGCGCGGCCCTCCGATCGTGCGACCCCGGCTACCGCCCGGCCCGCTTTCGCGATCCGGAGTCACGGCCAATTCAGAAACAGCTCAGTTCTCGGCCGCTACGCAGCCGATCGTCCTTTCTGCGTATCGATGCTGCCGCATCGGCTTAGGTCAGAACCTTGTAGAGTTCTTGTTGCGTGGCCGCGTGCGCCGGTCTGATGGCGGCCTGTGTGAGTTGGGTCGTTCGAGCGAGGTGCGGTGGTGGAGTTCCGGCTGCTGGGTCCGGTGGAGGTGTGGTCCGCCGGCCGATGTCTGGAGATGGGGCCACCACAGCAGCGGGCGGTGCTGGCTGCCCTTGCCGTCGATGCTGGCAGGCCGGTGTTCCGGGGGGCGCTGATTGATCGGATCTGGTCCGGGCGCGCGCCGGAGGGGGTTGCGCCGGCGCTGTATGCGCACATCAACCGGATCCGCCGGGTGCTGGCGGCAGAGGCGGCCGACGAGGAGCCGGTGTGGCTGGCCCGGCGGTCCGGCGGGTACGTGCTGGAGGTCGATCCGGCGGAGGTGGATCTGCTCAGGTTCCGCCAGCTGGCCCTAGCCGCCCGTGGTCGGCAGCGGCCCGATGACGAGCGGGCCAGGCTGCTGCGAGGGGCCCTGGACCTGTGGCGAGGGGAGCCGCTGGCCGATCTGCCCGGAGAATGGCCAGCCCGGATGCGCGACAGTTGGGAGGAGGAGCGGCTGGACGCGGCGGTGGCCTGGGCGCAGGCCGAGCTGCGGATGGGTCGGCCCGATGAGGTGATCGGCCCAGTCCGTGAGCTGGTGGCCGGCCACCCGCTTAAGGAACGGCCGATCGGCGTACTGATGCAGGCGCTGGCAGCGGCGGGCCGGGACGCCGAGGCCTTGGAGTGTTACGCCATCGCCCGATCTCGGCTGATAGAAGCGCTAGGCACCGAACCGGGGCGGGAACTACGGGGCGTGCACCTGACGATCTTGAAGGGCCAACGACCGGCGGCCCCAAAGGGCGAAGGACCGGTGCCGCGCTCGGCGTCCCGTTCGGCGCCGCTACCCGTTCCTGCGCAGCTGCCGCCCGACGTGCACGGCTTCACCGGTCGCCACGGCGAACTTCACGAACTCGACCGCCTGCTCCTGGAGGCGGGCGACAAGTCCACCGCCGTGGTGATCTCCGCGGTGGCGGGCACCGCCGGAGTGGGCAAGACGGCGCTTGCGGTGCGGTGGGCTCACCGGGTACGCGATAAGTTCCCCGACGGGCAGCTATATGTCGACCTGCGTGGCTATGGCCCGGACCAGCCAATTGCGGCCGCAAAGGCCTTGGCCCAGTTCCTGACCAGCCTCGGCGTGGCCGGGCGGGATATCCCGCTCGACGTCGACGACCGCGCCGCCCGATACCGGAGCGAGATCAACAGGCGGCGGATGCTGGTGGTGTTGGACAACGCCGCCTCAGTCGAGCAAATCCGCCCGCTGCTGCCTGGCACGTCGTCTTGCGCAGTAGTGGTAACGAGCCGGGACACTCTCCCAGGACTGGTTGCCCTACATGGCGGCCGCCGCCTGGACCTGGGCCTGTTGCCCCTCCCGGACGCCATCACCCTGCTGCACAAGCTGATCGGCGAACGCGTGGAAGCCGAACCCGAGGCCGCAGCCACCCTCGCCACTCAATGCGCGCGGCTGCCGCTAGCCCTGCGAGTGGCCGCCGAGTTGGCCACCGCACGCCCCACGACTCCGCTTGCGGATCTGGTTCGCGAGCTGGCCGACCAGGCGCAGCGGCTGCAACGGCTCGACGCCGGAGGTGACCCCCGCGCCGCGGTCCGCGTCGTGTTCTCGTGGTCCTACCAGTACCTGTCCGCTGACGCTGCCCACGCCTTCCGGCTTGCCGGCCTGCACCCGGGCTCGGACCTGGACGTCTACGCGGCTGCCGCTCTGACCAACACCACCGTGGACCAGGCCAAGCGGTCATTGGACGTCCTCGTGCGAGCACACCTGGTACATCTCACCGGTCCCGGCCGCTACGGTACGCACGACTTGCTGCGCGCCTACGCCTGCGACCTCGCCAAGTCTGAAGGCTCAGAGGCTGATCGACGGGCGGCGCTGACCCGCCTCTTTGACTACTACCTGGCCGTCGCGGCGACCGCCACGGACGCTCTGAGCCCTGCCGAACGGCGTCAGCGGCCCCGCGTCTCCCCAGCCGGCTCGCCCACCCCATCGGTGGCCGACCCGGCCGCCGCACTTGCCTGGCTGGATGCCGAACGACCGAACCTGGTCGCCGTCTGCACGCACACCGCAGCGCACGGCTGGCCCAGGCATACCATCCGGCTGGCCACTACCCTGTTCCGTTACCTCGACACCCGCGCTCACTTCCCCGACGCGCTGAGCATCCACACCGACGCCAGGAACGCCGCCAGCCAGACGGGTGACCGCGCCGCCGAAGCCTACGCCTTGGCCAATCTTGGCGTCGTTCACCTGCGGCAGGGCCGCTACGAGCAGGCCGCCGAGCACTACCGGGGGGCCCTCCCCCTCTTCCGCGAAACCGGTGACCATCGCGGCGAAGCCCGCACGCTGACCCACCTCGGGCTCGTCAACTGGCGGCAGGGCCGCTACCAGAAGGCCGCCGAACGCCACCTGCAGGCGCTCACCCGCTACCGCGAAACAGGCAACCACATCGGCGAAGCCAACGCGCTGAGTAACCTCGGCCTCGTCCGCTGGCGGCAGGGCCGCTACGAGGAGGCTACTGAAGGCCACCGGCAGGCCCTCATCCTGTACCGCGAGGCCGGCCGGCGCATCGGCGAAGCTAACGCTTTGGCCAATCTCAGCGTCGTCTACTTGCGGCAGGGCCGCTACGAGCAGGCGGCTGGCGATCTGCGGCAGGCCCTCATCCTCTTCCGCGAGACCGGCAACCGCATCGCCGAAGGCTACGCACTGGCCAATCTCGGCGTCGTTAATCTGCGGCAGGGCCGCTACGAGCAGGCGGCCGACGATCTGCGGCAGGCCCTAACCCTCTTCCGCGAGACCGGCAACCGCGACGGCGAAGCCGAGGCACTCAACCGCATCGGGGAAACCCTGCACGCCATGGGACAAACCGAGAAGGCTCGCCCCCAGCACGCCGCCGCACTCACTCTGGCCGTCGAAACGGGCGACCGGTACCAGCGGGCCCGCGCCCACACCGGTCTCGCCGACACCCACCATGCGGCCGGCGAGCACGGCCTGGCCCGCCAGCACTGGCAGCACGCCTTGACGCTCTACACCGACCTGGGGGTCCCCGACGCCGACGACGCCCGCGCCCACCTGGCGGCACTAGGCCATACAGCAGAGAACAGCGGTGGTCGCTGACCGCAAAAATGCGCACGGACCAGCGCAGAATCGCTTACGGGAGCGGCGCCGGCGCGCCGGTATCGCTGAACCTGGCCTGTGGGGTTCCAAAAGTCGTGTGGGGTGTCAAAACTGTGTCATGGGCCTTGACCTGGCCTTTCACGCTGCTCGTTCGTATTCGTTGATGAGGCCTCCGAGAACTGCCCGGCGATGGATTCGTTCCTTCGTGAGGTCGGCCACGGCGTGGTCAGGGCTTGGTGGGCGCAGCTGGCGGCCTCGGTGGGGTCTTCGCCCGTTGTAGTGGCGCGAGTAATCGGCCAGGACGGCTCGCAGCTGCCGCGGGCCGATGATCAGCATCCGGTCGGTTACCTCTGTCCGGGCGGTGAGCACGAAGCGCTCCGAGAAGGCGTTCGCCCGAGGGCTGCGCGGCGGGATCTTCACTACTTCGATGCCGGATGTGGCCAGGACCGCGTCGAACGATGCGGTGAACTGCCCGGCCCGGTCCCGGATCAGGAACCGGAATCCGGCGGCGCGCTCCCCCAGGTCCATCAGCAGGTTCCGGGCCTGCTGGGTGGTCCAGGGTCCGTCCGGGTTCGCGGTGATGCCGAGGATGTGGACGTGCCGTGAGCCGATCTCGATGACGAAGAAGCAGTAGCGGCGCTGCAGCGTGACCGCGCAGTCCACGTGGAAGAAGTCGCAGGCGAGCACCGTGGATGCCTGCGTTCGCAGGAATTGCCGCCATGTCGTATCGGTGTGCCGTTGCGGCGCGGGGGGTATCTTCAGCTGCCGCAGGACCCGGCGGATGGTGGACGCGCTGATCCGGTGGCCGATCTTGAGCAGCTCGCCTTGGATCCGCTGGTACCCCCAGGAGGGGTTCTCGGTAGCGAGCCGCCTGATGAGCATGGTGATCTCGGTCCTGACCGGCTGTCGCCCTGCCCGGTTCGGGTAAGTCCACCTCCTGGCGACCAGGCGGCGATGCCACCGCAGGACGGTGCCGGGCGTGACCAGCCGGTGCGCCCGCAGGGATCGGGGCAGGTGCCGGATCAGCGCGGCGAGCACGGCACGGTCGGCCCAGTCCATGCGGGGCCTTGGCTGGGTCCGCCGCAGCATCGCGACCTCATGGCGCAGGACGAGCAACTCGACGTCCTTGGATGCTGGGGATCGGCCCAGAAGGACGAGCCATGCGGCGATCCGGGCGAAGATCAGGTACAGCAAGCGCATCAACACGGCTGATCATCATGCCCGACGGCCGCAAGGTATCTGTATCCGCAGGTCACAAGCGGTGGCCGACTTTTGGCACCCCACAGGG
>WNGA01012741.1_pt1 | contig 10836 bp, 12 predicted proteins | sample 5400061 | NCBI WGS metagenome assembly WNGA01 (sample SAMN13153366, study PRJNA577476) | soil metagenome | isolation source: 100 cm soil or saprolite under grassland replicate 2 | place: USA:California | collected 2016-06-15
CGAAGAGAGCCCGCGACGGCCGGAAGCGCCGCGGCGCCGGCTGCCCGACCGCGGAAACGGAGATCCCGGAAGCATGGTCCCGCAACGCGGACAGGTCTCGCGCCAGATCCTTCGTGGAGCCGTACCGCTCCTCGGGATCCTTGGCCAGGCACCGCTCGATGATCCAGACCAGGCTGGCGGGCGTCTTCGGCGCCGCCGCCGAAACGGGCTCCGGCTCGTCCTGGATGACCGCCGAGAGAGTCTGGACCGCCGTCGGCCGATCGAAGGCACGCTTGCTCGTGGCCATCTCGTAAAGGATCGCTCCCAGGGAGAACTGGTCCGAGCGAAAGTCCACCGGGTGGCCGCTCGCCTGCTCCGGCGACATGTAGCCGACCGTTCCCAGCACGGTGCCCGGCTCGGTCCCCCTCGTCACCGTCGCGAGATGAGAACCTTCGGACGATTCGAATCCCGCGGGCACGAGCTTGGCGAGCCCGAAATCGAGGATCTTGACGAAGCCGTCCCTGGTCACCATCAGGTTTTCGGGCTTCAAGTCCCGGTGGACGATCCCCGCGGAATGAGCCTTGGCGAGTCCGTCGGCGACCTGCGCGGAGAGCGACAGCAGCCGGCGCAGCGCGATCGGACCGGACACGAGCAGCTCCCGCAGAGTCCGCCCTTCGACGAGCTCCATCGCGATGTACGCGACGGACTCGGACGATCCGATGTCGTAGATCGTGACGATGTTGGGGTGGTTCAACGAGGAGGCCGCGCGCGCCTCCTTCTCGAAGCGCTCGAGCCGGCTCTTGTCGGCCGAGATCTCGCCCGGCAACACCTTCAGCGCGACGCTGCGCGACAGCCTCTCGTCGCGGGCCCGATAGACCTCCCCCATCCCGCCGGCACCGAGCGGGCCGAGAACCTCATACGGGCCCAGCCGGGTCCCCGCGACCAGCGTCATGCTCTTCCCCGCTTCTCGACCGTGGAGGCCGTGGAGCCGGTCCGCTTGAAGAGGCGAAAGATCATGGAGGCCGGCCCGATCTTGATCGCGTCCTTGTCCGCGAGCCGCGCCGGCTTCTCGATCCGTCGGCCGCGGACGAAGGTTCCGTTCTTGCTGCCAAGGTCTTCGACCGTTGCCCCCGAATCATCCACGGAGATCCGCGCTGAAAGTCATCGGGGGGCGGGCAGATCCAAGGAGATCGCCAGCGCCCGATTCAACTCCTCGATTTGAAATGGCGAGAGCGATCCGACGAACATCGAGAGCTTTCGTTTGAACATCAGCGCCAGGAAATCGCATCGAACTGCGGAGATCCTCGGTAACCCCGCGTCCGGACCAATCACGACTTCTGTCGAAATTCCCAGGACCTGGCTGTAGACGGGAGCACAGACCACGGTCGAGATATCGGGATTGTCCGTGACGAACTGCCGAGAGACGATCACATAGAAGCCTGGCTTGCCCCCGCGCTCCGGCAGCCTCTCGCGCGTTCTCCAGATTTCACCCCGATTCAAGGCTCGGCCTGTTCGCCGACCAGCGCCCTCGCCTGCCGCGCGATCAGCCGCCGGTGCTTTGCGTAGATCTCTTTCTCCCGTTGGTCGCGTTTCTGCTCCTCCCGACGCTTCAGGAACTCGCGGAGCGCCTCACGGACGATCCGCGAACGGTTGCCGCTCGCCGGCTTCCTGGATCTCGGCCGGATCTGCCTCGATTTCGTCGCGGACCGCGCCAGCCGATCGAGATCGCTCAACGTCGCCTCATCTATTGAGATCGCAATAGTTTTCATATTAGTAATATATCAGGACTGACCACGTCGTGCGGCCCGAGCCGGGTCCTCGCGGCCAGCGTCACCCTTGCTCCCGCTCCTCGACCGTGGAAGCGGTCGAGCCGGTCCTCTTGAAGAGGCGGAAGACCATCGAAGCCGGCCCGATCTTGATCACGTCACGGTCCGCGAGCCGCGCCGGCTTCTGGATCCGGCGACCGCGGACGAAGGTCCCGTTCTTGCTGCCGAGGTCTTCTAGTAGAGCGCCCGAGTCGTCGATCACGATCCGCGCATGGCGGCGGGAGACGGATGCGTCGTCGATCCAGACGACCGAGTCCCGGTCCCGGCCGATCAGGTTCTCGCCCGGATCGAGCGCGATCTCACGAGGTCCCCAGACGAGGCGGCAGATGAATGGAACAGGGGCCCGGCCCGGCGCCTTCTCCGGTGCGGCGGCTGCATCGGCGGCGAACGCGTAGCCGAATCGGGCCACCGTCCGGAGGATCCGCGGATGGCGCGCGTCGTCGCCGAGTGCCGCACGCAGCTCGACGACGAGGTTGGCGAGGTTCGCCGGCGAGACGAACGTGCCGGGCCAGAGGTGCTCATGGATCTGGGCCTTCGAGACCGCCTTCGGACGCCGGCGGATCAGAAGCTCCAGCAGGTCGAACGCCTTCGGCGAGAGGGGCACAGCTCGGCCCTTCCGGACCACCTCGCGCGTGTCCGAATCGAACACCCAGTCGCTCACGGCGAGCCGCATCGCGCTGCCTCTTCAGAATTGGCCCCGCCATCTTACAACCCGCCTCCGGTCTCTCGTCCAAGTCTGGAACCTCGCGGCCGCCTTCTCGAAATTGACCTGACGAATACCTTATCGAAATCCTATTTGACTCTCGAAAAGTCGCGGCGTACACCGGACGGGGCAATGAGAGAAGGATCCCGATGACCTTGACAGCCAGAAAGGAGCTTCCATGACCAGACTCCATCTCACGCGATTGACCTTGTTCACACTTTTCTCTCTGCTGTTCGCGGGAGGAGTGGCCCAGGCCCAGCTCTCCGCTAATGCGGAGGTGTTCGCCACCGGCCTGAACAATCCCCGCGGACTCAAGTTCGGACCGGACGGCTACCTCTATGTGGCCGAGGGGGGGCCAGCGACGAACACCCTGTCCACCATCGGCCTCTGCGACCAGGTACCCGCGGCTGGGCCCTACACCGGCGGCTTCAACTCACGTATCTCCAAGATCAGCCCCGCGGGGGTGCGCTCGACGGTCGTTGACAATCTGCCTTCGAGCCAAACAACGCCAGCCTTGGGCAGCCTGGTGAGCGGAGTGGCGGACGTTGCGTTCATCGGCGGTACGCTGTACGGGATGGAGGCCGGCGCCGGCTGCTCGCACGGACTGTTCGGGACGGATAACACCATCTTTCGCGTGAACCCCAACGGTACGACCACGACGGTGGCCAACCTCAGCGCGTTCGTGAAGGCCAATCCCGTCGTGAACCCTGACCTCGACGACTTTGAGCCGGATGGCACCTGGTACGGTATGGTCGCGGTCCGTGGCGCGTTTTACGCCAACGAACCCAATCACCAGGAACTGGACCGCATCACGCCGGACGGCCAGATCACTCGCGTGCTCGACATGTCCACCCTGTTCGTTCCGCCCGGTGACTGGCAGGGACCGACGGCGATTGCCTACCACGGGAACTTCTGTATCGGCACCCTCGGCACCTTCCCGGTCCGCCCGGGCACCCAGAACCTGTACAAGATCACACCGGATGGGAGCATCAAGGCGACGGCATCGGGTCTGACCGCCGTGCTTGGCGTCGCGTTTGACTCGCGCGCCCGGATGTACGCCCTGGAAACCGACACAGTCCCCGGCTTCCCCGGTCCCGGCGCGGCCGGCTCGGGCCAGGTCGTCCGAGTCAATGGCGATGGCACACTCACAACCGTTGCCTCGGGCCTGACCTTCCCATCCGCGATGACCGTTGGTCCTGATGGAAAGCTGTACGTCTCCAATATCGGCTTTGGCGTCCCCGTTCCCGGTGCCGGCCAGATCGTCCGCATCACAGTGCCGTAAGGGGAGAACAGTTCCCGGATCAGGGATGTCCTCGCCTGCAGGTGCAGGCACTGACAGGGTGGCACGTTTCGATAGAGTCGGGGCGTGCCGACCTGGAAGCTCACGCTCGAGTACGACGGGACGCGTTACCGGGGCTGGCAGTCGCAGAAGAACACCGAGAGAACGGTCGCCGGGGCCCTCCTGCGGGCGGCGCGGGAACTCCTCGGGGAGGATGCCTCGCTCGGCGGAGCCGGCCGCACCGACGCGGGTGTCCACGCGCTCGCCCAGGTTGCCCACCTGAAGGCGAAGAAGGCGATGCCGCCGCTTGCGATCGAGCACGGTTTGAACGACCGCCTCCCCTTCGACGTGAACGTCCTGGAGGTGCAGGCTGCGCCGCTCGGCTTCCACGCCCGGCACGACGCGAAGTCGCGGACATATCTCTACCGGATCTCGCGCCGCAGGACCGCGTTCGACAAGCGGTACGTCTGGTGGGTCAAGGACCGGTTGAATTTCACGGCCATGGCCGGCGCGGCGAAGCACTTCGCGGGGCGGCATGATTTCGCTTCCTTCTGCGAGAACGCCGCGGGACAGACCTCAACCGTGGTCGTGGTCGAGAAGAGCGAGATGCTCGACTGGGGGCATGAAATCCACTTCCGCGTCGAGGCCTCGCACTTCCTCTGGAAGATGGTCCGGCGTTTGGCCGGCACTCTCGTCGAAGTTGGCCGGGGCAACCTTGGCCTCGCCGCCGTCGAGAAGCTGCTGGCCGAGCGCTCAACCGCCCCGGCGAAATGGACCGCCCCGCCCTCGGGGCTGTTTCTGGAGAAGGTTCGCTACAAGGCTTGACCGCACCGAGGCGGCGCCTCGCCAGGCAGCCAGGAGATCATCGCGCGGGTTCGGAAAGCAACACGCTCGAAAAGGTGCCCGCTCCCGTTTTCCGACTTGGTCTTTTGGGAATTAGTCTATTCTGACGAGCGCCATGGAGGTCACGATCCATCAGGCCAGGACGCAGCTCTCCAGGCTCCTCATTCGAGTCAACGCCGGAGAAGAGATCGTCATCACCAAAGCGGGGAACCCGATTGCCCGGCTCGTGCCGTTCAGCACGCCCTCACGCGATCGGATCAGCGGACAGGACCGGGGCCGACTACAGATTGCGGAGGATTTTGACGTGCCTCTTCCCGAGGACGTCCTCCGAGCTTTCGAGGGTTGAACTTCCTGATCGACACGCATTGCTGATTCCGGCGGAGAGGGTCCTCTGAGGTGCTCTGTTCGGCGATGAGGGCTTCATGGGTGCCTCATTCCAATGCGGGCAGGTCTGCGCGGGGAACAAGGAGCACGATCGAGCGGGCCTTTCCGGGAACGCGGCTGATGAGCCCGCGCCGCTCGAGGGTCAGGATCATCTGACGAACTGACGGAGGTGTGACCTTGAAGTACCGCTGGAGGTCAGCCTCGGCCGGTGCGACACCGTGGATTTTGCTGTACATGTGGATGAAAGCCAGGTACTGCCCCTGCAACCTCGTGAATCTTGGCGTCAATTCAACCTCAGGCGCCCAACGGCTTAAGGCTCAGCAGCGAGCGCAGCGGAGTTCGGCGGCCTACCGATAGACTTCTCTACGGTGCCCGACACGGACGACGACCACGAGAACCTCCACATCACCGAAGGAGTAGATGACACGATACCGACCTGAGCGGATACGATACCGGCCTTCCTGCCCCGCAAGTTTTTCATACCCTGGCGGCCGGGGATCGTCTCCGAGCGACCGAATCTTCGCGACAATTCGCTGGCGGTCCTTCTTTTGGTCCAACAGCCTCAATCTCTCTGGCCGCCGACGGTTTGATCAGGACTCTATACTTTGCCACGACGCTTGAGAGCCTTCACGAAGTGCTCGAAATCCAAGTTGGGCTCGCCAGCGTGCTCATCAAACGCCGCCAGGTCCTCCGCATCCTCCGCCAGACTTAGCTTTACGGCCTCATTGACCATGTCCGAGATCGTCTTGTCCGAACTCGCCGCCTTGAGGCGCAAGGCGCGATGGATCTCCGCATCGAAATATACGGCTGCCCGTTTTAGGCTGCGCATCTTCAACAGTTTAGCGTCTTAACGTTAAGACGTCAGGTGAGAGGCGCCAAACAGGGCTTCTCTCTACAGCACGTCGGCGGCTTCGATTGCGCGCGGAAAGGCCGTCTTCCACAGTTCGGTCAGCGCACTTACCGGTTCGTCGAGCGGGACCGCGCCTCCCCGCGCTTGAATCGAGAAACGGGGCCCTTCCACTCGCCCAAGCGCATGAAAAGGGACTGCCTCTTCTCGAGCAAGGCGCTCGATCTCGGGCAGGTTGTCTTCGGGAAATGACACCGCGGCGCGGCCGGGACTCTCGCCGAAGAGCAGCGACGAGAGTCGCAGATCAACGTCCAGAAAGAGAGAGACCCCCTGGCCGGACGCCATCGAAGATTCGGCGAGAGCCACCGCGAGGCCGCCGTCGGCGACATCGTGGGCCGATGAAAGGAGCCTTCGCTCCGCCAGGGAGACCAGCAGATCGATCAGACGTCGCTCGGCTTTGAGGTCCACCTCGGGGCAGGGTCCTTCATCTCTTCCGCGGATCGTCCGGAGAAACTCGCTACCGCCGAGCTCGTCCCGAGTCTCGCCCAAGAGCGCCACGACGTCTCCCTCGCTGCGGAACGAGATTCCGACTCGATCCTCCACGTCCTCGAGGAGCCCGACCATGCCGATCGTCGGCGTGGGAGGGATCGCGCGGCCGTCGGTCTCGTTGTAGAAGGAGACGTTGCCGGAGACGACCGGGATCTCCAGGACGCGGCAGGCGTCCGCGATCCCGCGCACCGCGGCTTCGAACTGACCCATGACCTCGGGCTTCTCGGGATTGCCGAAGTTCAGGCAGTCGGTGATCGCGAGCGGGCGGGCTCCGACGCAGGCGATCGAGCGCGCCGCCTCCGCGACGGCCAGCGCCGCGCCGCGGTAGGGATCGAGAGCGCAGAAGAAGGGATTGACGTCGCTCTTCAAGGCCAGCGCCTTCTTCGTCCCCTTGATCCGCACGACGGCCGCGTCGCCTCCCGGGCGCTCGACCGTGTTGGTCCCGACCATGTGGTCGTACTGCGTCCAGATCCAGGACTTTTCGGCCACGTTCGGACTGGCGAGGATGCGGCGCAGACAGTCGCCGTAATCCGATGGCTCCGGCTCGCTCGGCCACAACGGCGCGGGAACCGGCCCGGGAGCGGCTCGCGGGCGGTCGTAGAGAGGCGCCTCGCGGGAGAGCGGCTCGGCCGGCAGGTCCGCGACGATCTTCCCGTCGAAAAAAAGCACGACGCGGCCGGAGTCGGTCACCGTCCCGATCTCGGCGGCTTCGAGGTCCCATTTCCGGAAGATCTCGAAGACTCGTCCAAGCCTGTCGCGCCGCGCCACCAGGAGCATGCGCTCCTGCGACTCCGACAGCATGATCTCGTAGGGCGTCATGCCCGTTTCGCGGACGGGAACCTTCGAGAGGTCGAGCTCGATCCCGCTGCCGGCGCGCCCCGCCATCTCGAAGGCGGAGGAGGTCAGGCCGGCCGCGCCCATGTCCTGGATCCCGACGACGGCGTCGGTCTCGAAGAGCTCGAGGCACGCCTCCATCAGGAGCTTCTCCGTGAACGGATCACCTACCTGCACGGTCGGCTTCTTCTGTTTCGTCTCGTCGCCGATGAACTCCTCGGAGGCCATCGTGGCGCCGTGGATTCCGTCGCGCCCGGTCCGGGAGCCAACGTAGACGACGGGATTGCCGGGCCCCTCCGCGCGGCCCAGGAAGATCCGGTCCTTGCGGACGATCCCGACGTTCATCACGTTGACGAGAATGTTGCCGTTGAAGTCCGGGTGGAACGTCGTCTCCCCGCCGACCGTCGGGATCCCCATGCAGTTGCCGTAGCCGGCGATCCCGCGAACGACGCCGTCCACGAGATGCCGCATCCGCGGAGCGGAAAGCGAGCCGAAGCGCAGCGAGTTCAAAGAGGCGATCGGGCGCGCGCCCATCGTGAAGATGTCCCGCAGGATTCCACCCACGCCCGTCGCCGCCCCCTGATACGGCTCGATGAACGAGGGATGATTGTGCGATTCCATCTTGAAGGCCACAGCGAGCCTGTCGTCGATGTCCACGATGCCCGCGTTCTCCCCAGGCCCCTGAATGACCCGGGGTCCCGAAGTCGGGAACTTCTTCAAGTGAATGCGCGACGACTTGTAGGAGCAGTGCTCGCTCCACATCGCGGAAAAAATACCGAGCTCCACCAGATTGGGCTCGCGGCCCAGGATCTGGACGATGCGGGAATACTCGTCGGTCGAGAGGTTGTGTTCCGCGATCAGGTCGGGGGTGATCATGCGAGGGTTTCAGGTTTCACGTTTCAAGTTTCAGGAGAAGCAATCACGACAAAATATTGAAACCTGAAACCTGAAACTCGAAACGGCTCATTTGGCGGCGAGTACATTAACGACCGACTCGAATACCTTTCGGCCGACATCGTTTCCGAGAATACCCTCCGAACACCGGTCTGGATGCGGCATGAGTCCGACGACATTGCCTTCCCGGTTTGCGATGCCCGCGATGTTGGCGGCGGCGCCGTTGGGATTGGCCGAGTCCGTGATGCGGCCCCCGGCGTCGCAGTACCGGAAGGTCACGCGATGCTCGCGCTCGAGCTCCTCGAGCATGCCCGGCGGCGCCGTGTAATTGCCTTCCATGTGCCCGATCGGCATCTTGATGACGGCGCCCGGCTCGTAGAGACGGGTAAAGGGCGTCTCGGTATTCTCGACTCGCAGGAAGACGTCCCGGCAGACATAGCGCAGGCCGCGGTTGACGCGCACCGCGCCGGGCAGGAGCCCAGCCTCGAGCAACACCTGGAATCCGTTGCAGATGCCGAGCACGGGGCCGCCGCTTCTCGCGAATTCCGCGACGCTGTCCATCACCGGCGAGAACCGCGCGAGCGCTCCCGCCCGCAGGTAGTCGCCGTAGGCGAACCCTCCCGGAAGGACGACGGCATCGGCTCCCTTCAGGTCGGTGTCCTTGTGCCAGATGTATTCGGCCTCGCAGCCCACCAAGTCTTTGGCGATGTGGAAGCAGTCGGCTTCGCAGTTGGACCCCGGAAAAACGACAATGGCGAACTTCACGGTTATGCCCGCCCCCGCAGCGATCGACTCCGGCCGTCCCGCGGATTCCGGGGGTTTAGGGGGCGCCACGCGCCCCCTGCGCATGGACGCTCGGCGAATGCTTCGTCATCCCTCCTCCGCGATGCCTCCGACATCGCCGTCGTCGGGCTTCCTCGCCTCGCCAAAAAATCTCTCGCGGGAGCAAACGGTCGCGCGGCATTGAGTCTCAGCCCTACGAGAAACAAAGAGTTCCTCACTCTTGGCCCCCGGGCTGCGGCCGGGTGACCGCGTCGGGCCCGGGCAGGATCCTCACGTCGTATCCCTCGATGACGGTGTTGGCGAGGAGCTCCTCGGCCATGCGGCGAGCGTCCTTCTCGACCGCCGAAGGGTCCGAGCCTTCGACATCCAGGAAGAAGACCTTTCCCGCGCGCACGTCCTTGACCGCGCGATGGCCCAGACGCGCGAGCGCCGCGGCGATCGCCTTGCCCTGGGGGTCCAGGACGTCCTGGCGGGGATAGACGCGGACTTCGACTCTCACGCGTCGAAGGTCTGGAAGCCCAGGATCTGGTCGGCGACGTCCGAGGCGGCGGCACAGCCCGCCCGTTCCAGGGCCTCGGACAGGGCCGCGAGCGCGAGCGGCGGTACGTTGTTGGTGCGCGACAGATGGGTCGCGACGACTCTTCGCAAGCGCGGACCGGCCACGCGGCGGACAGCATCCGCCGATTGCCTGTTGGAAAGATGTCCCCAGCCTCCCGAGATCCGCTGCTTGAGCGGCCAGGTGTAGGGCCCGTCGCGCAGCATGTCCTCATCGTGGTTGAACTCCAGAAGCAGAGCCGTCGCGCCGCGCAGAAATGCCAGGAAATCCTCTTCGATACGGCCCAGATCCGAGGCGATGACGACGCGCGCCGTGTCCCCTTCGAAGGCATAAGCGACCGACTCGTTGGCGTCGTGCGGCGTCGCGAAGGCGCGGAAGCTGAGGTCTCCGATTCGCCCCTCGCGTCCCCCTTCGATCCGGACAAACGGCGAGAAAAGATCTCCTTCCAGACCGATGGCATCCGCCGTCCCGGCCGACGTAAAGATCGGGCACTCCCAGCGCGCCGAGAAGACCATGGCACCGCTCGAGTGGTCGTTGTGCTCGTGCGTGACGAAGACCCCGCGGATTGTCTCCGGCTCGATCCCCCGAGCCGTCATGCGCCTCTCCAGCTCCCTCGCCGAGAGGCCCGCGTCCACCAGCACCCGCGTCCCGCCCGACTCCACGACACACGCATTGCCGCCGGAGCCGGATGCCAGGATCGAGACGCGCATGGACCACTAGATTAGCAAAGCGTCTCGCTCCTGTCATTCTGAGGAGCCCCTCCAGCCTTTTTGTCACTCCGAGCGAAGCGAGGAGTCTGCTCTTGTCGTCGTGACGGCGGCGCCATTCAAGGTCGGACCAGCGACTCGAAGCAGTGAGAGCAGATCCCTCGCTGCGCTCGGGATGACAGGGAAAGAAGCGAAGGGACGACAGGGAGAACCTACTCCCTTCCGGTGGAGCCGAATCCCCCTTGACCCCGAGGACTGGCAGGAAGCTCCGTGACTCTCTCGAAGCGGGCGCGCATCACCGGCGCGAAGACGAGCTGGGCGATGCGCTCTCCGCGCTCGAGCGTCACCGGCTCCGTTCCGAGATTGGCGAGGATCACCTGGATCTCGCCGCGGTAATCGCTGTCGATCGTGCCAGGGGCGTTCAAGAGCGCCAGGCCCTTCTCGTGCGCAAGGCCGCTGCGCACCCGAACCTGCCCTTCGTATCCCTCCGGAATCGCCACGGCGACCCCCGTAGGGATCCGGGTTCTGCCCCCCGGCAGGATCAAGAGCGCCACTTCGATCGCGGCCCGTAAGTCACACCCGGCAGAGCCCACCGTCGCGTAGGCTGGTGGCTCTACGCCCTCCCCGTGGGGCAGGACCTTCAGAAGAACGC
>WNGA01025505.1_pt1 | contig 10836 bp, 9 predicted proteins | sample 5400061 | NCBI WGS metagenome assembly WNGA01 (sample SAMN13153366, study PRJNA577476) | soil metagenome | isolation source: 100 cm soil or saprolite under grassland replicate 2 | place: USA:California | collected 2016-06-15
TGAGAAGCGGCGGGCATCACCGAGTTCGGCCAGGATCGCGGTCGCGCTCACCGGCCCGACCCCGTACAGGCGCTCGATCAGCGCGCGGCAGCCGGGCTGACGGCGCGCGAACGCCCGCAACTGGCGGTCGAGTGGCGCCAGCTCGAGATCGAAAGTGTCAAGCATGCGCAACCCGAGCGCAACCAGCTCACGCCCGGCCGGGGAGAGCTCCGCCTTGGCGAGCGCCTGCCGGCCCGCCTCGGTGCGCAGCCTCAGCCCGGCCGGCACCCCTTGGTGGAACAGCTGCGCGTGGATGCGCTGCTGCCACGCGGTGCGCTGGTCGATCAGCGTCTTGCGCAAACGCACCAGGGTTCGCAACTCAAGGATGTGCGCCGGCGGGATCCACGACTCCGGCAGCTCCCCGGCAAGCAGCAGCCTCAGCTGCAGATCACAGTCGGCGTTGTCGGTCTTCGCCCGTCGCTTGCGCCCGCGCTTGGCGGCCGTCTCCGCCGGATCGGCGAGATGCGCGGTGTGGCCGGCCCGCTCGATCTCCTCGACCACGAAGCGCCAGCCGGTCGTCCCTTCGAGCGCGAACTCGGCCTGACGGCCGGCGAACTGTCCCAGCCAGGCACGCACATCGACCCGCGCCGCCGGCGCGATCCGACCGCGGCTCACCTCACCCGTGTCCCTGTCGAGCGCCTTGAAGGTGATCTGGTTTCGATGCACATCCAGCGCCACTACCATCCCCATCGAGACCTCCTCGAGCTCCGTCGATCAACACGACACCGCGTGACTACCACGCTTGAGCCGAAGAGGTCTCACTACATGTCATCTCTCTATGAAGAAGGGCCGTGGGTCAAGCAGTGGTTTCGTATCGCCCAGTCATGGAGGGTGTTGTGGCGGTGGTGAGTGGCGAGCTGGGCTCATCTCTCTATCGCCTCCTCGGGGAGGACAAGGCCGATTGGAGTTCGCTCCGGTGGCGCATCTCCTTGAGGACCGTCAGGCGGCCAGGGGGTCGGTGGCGCCTGCCGGAGCGAATGGTTCACCGCGGGTGAGCATGTGCCAGATTGCTTCGGCGAGCCGGCGGGCGAGGTCCACCTGGGCGACCTTGGCGCCGCGCTGTTTGCCGATGCGCGCCTTTGTTTGCTGGTAGCGCTCGCGGTAGATCGGGTGGGTGCAGGCATGGGTGGCGGCTTCGACGAGCGCCCAGCGGAGATAGCGCGGCCCCTGCTTGCTGAGTGGGCCGCGGAGGTCGCGTTCGCCTGACTGGTAGACGCGCGGACAGAGACCGCTGTAGCCGGCCAGCTTGCGCGGCGAAGCGAAGCGGGCGATGTCGCCGATCTCGGCGGCGATCGTGTACGCGAGCACCCAACTGATCCCTGGCACCGTCAGCAACAGCGGCACGTAGCGGTGGTCGGCGCCGAGCCGGCGCAGCTCGCGCTCGCACTCGCCGATCTCTCGGTCGAGCTCGTCGATCAGGCGCAGGCTCGCCTCGATCGTGCCCTGCCACGGCTCCGGCAGCCCGAGCTTCGCAAGCAGCTGGCGACCGCGGACACCGAAGAGATCGGAGACCGGGCAGGGCTTGCCGTGCGTGAGCAGGACCGCGTGCACGCGCTGCTTCAGGCTCGAGCGGTGGCGGACGAGGTGCAGCCGCCAGCGAGCTCGCTCGCGCTCGGCGCGCACACGCGGATCCGGTAGCCAGATCGCCGGCACCAGGTCACGGCGTGCAAGCTCGGCCAGCACCCAGGCGTCGATCCGGTCGGTCTTGCAAGCGAGCGGTGCCAGCCCTTTCACCTTCTGCGCGTCGGCGATCTCGACTTGCCAGCCGGCGAGCTCGAGTTGGTCGTGCACGAAGCGCGCGCCGTTCATCGACTCGATCGCGGCGCTGACCGGCTCTCCGTGGAGGGCGACGCGCTCGCTCAGGTGCTGCAGGCCATCTGCATCCGGCGGCGACGTGCCGACGTCGACCGTCGCACCCTCAGCGTCGAGCAGATGGAAGTCGAGACGCTTGCGACTGAGATCCAACCCGGCGTACAACATTGCGTGGGGCCTCCCTTCGTCTCTACGAGGACGCGCGGAGCATCACTCCGCGGGAGGCCCTTCTTCATGGCATTCCTTACCATGGAGGTTCTGGCGCGGTAACCGCGTGCACGCGCGGGCATTCGCGACACGGTTTCTCCTGCAAATCGGGCTGGTTGGGACGTTCGAAGTGCGTCGCGAGGCGTCGCGCGTGTCGTTTCTGATGTGTCCGTTTTGTGTCCGCGGCTCGTTGTCTGTTTTCAAAACACACAACTAAGCTGAGGGTGCGCCCGTAATCAGCTACATCACCTCGCGGCTATGCGTGGTGCCCAGACTTCGGACGGTAAGGGGCCCCGCGCTGCGGAGTTTGTCCGGCCGCTCAGCAGCAAATGTCGGGTCAGGAGTCGTTCGCGCCGTGGACTGACAGCAGAGTCACGCGTGCGTGGAAGTGCAGGTAGCCGTTAACGCTGCCGAACAGTCCCTCGTGCGCGCGGCCGCGGCCGCGAGACCCGAGTACGACGAGGTCGTAGCCGCCGCGTTCGAGTTCCGTCAGGATTTCGGGTCCGACGTGGCCGCTGCGCTGCACGGTGTGAGCGATCAGCTCGTCGGGAACGGTCGCTGACGCTTCGCTGAGGATGCTGCCTGCCCATCTTTCGAGTTCCGTGCGCATTGCTTCGATGCTGACGCCGGCGCGCGCGATGTATGTCGACGGCGGCGGTGCGACGGTGATCACCGTAAGCCTTGAGTTCATGACTGTTGCGATGTCGATTGCCTGCTCGAGTGCATGGCGCGACGCGGACGATCCGTCGACGGCGACGAGGATGTTCAGGAACATCGCTCCCTGCTCCCTAAATCGCGGTGAGCGCGGGTAGTGATCCGCATCCACGTCGCCGGCGCGCCGCGGCGCATGGTCCGGCGTGGGTAGCCAACGATCCGCCGCCCGGCGTGGCGGCGTGACTGCTTTCGTGTCGGGCCAGCGTCGTGGACTTCAACCGTCCTTGGTCGCTGGGCCGATGCGTCACGGCAGTTGTGGTGGCGCATGTCAGACCGCGTACGCGTTGAAGCGAATTTCGCGCTTTGCGAGGTCGACGGTTCCTCGGGCCCAGATCTGGATCGGGTTCACCCAGGCGTACTCGTCCGCGGCCGTTGTCAGCGCCACGTTATTCCGCAACTGAGCGATCGGCGATCCCGGCTCCAGAGTGAGAACACCATCCGCTTCGAGCGCGATCTTCTTGTCGTCCTCGGTCGTAATCTCCGCGTGGTAGTGGAGCGCGATCCGGCCGTCGGCACGCACGTGGACGTAATCCACCCCCTTGACGACACCGTTGAGCTTCGGCCCGGTCGCAGTACCTTCGACGACGGCGTCGAAGCGCGCGCCCTCCGCGGGCGGCGGTGCCGTGCCCGACACTAGTTTGTCAAACGCCAGGCCGTATTCCGTGATCTGCGTGACGTGCGCTATCTGCTCGTAGATGAACTCGCCCGGCATCGGTGCTTGTTCGCTCATTGTGTGCCTCCGTTTGTACGTCTCGGTTTCTGCTTCGTCGTCATTGAGCCAGTGGGCCGCGGGAGCGGGCCGAGGTGGGGGCGTGAGGCGCGCGCCTGGGCGACCGCCGCCACCCCTCGTGACCTTTCGTTGGTGTCCGACCACTGCACTCCCTACGCCGCTGCGCGCCTTTTCGCGGTGTCGGGCTGAGAGGCTTGTTCGTCTGCCGGCGCACTTGACGCGTACGCCATGAAGAAGCCGGTGCGCCAGGTCGGATAGCGCAGGGTCCAGCCGAGCTCGCGCTTGGCTTTCGCATTGGAGGCGCCCCGCGCCTCGGTGGACATCACGGTCACGGCCTCACCTGCGAGCAGCCGCGCGAGCCAGATCGGGAAGCGCCGGGGCGGCTTCGCGCCGAGCGCCTCGGCGAGCACGGGCAGCCATTCGCGCACCGGGGCGGGTTCGTCGTCGACGACGTTGTAGATCGCGGGCCCCTCGTGTTCCAGCGCGAGCACGGTTGCCGCGGCGGCGTCGTCGAGGTGGATCCAGGACCAGATGCCGCCGCCGTCGCCGATGATCGGGAACTGCCGTTTGCGGACCGGATCGATCATCCCGTCGTTGGCGGCTCCGTAGAAGACGCCGTAGCGCAGCGGGATTCCGCCGAAGTCGGTCACCGCCTGCTCGAGATAGTTCATCGCGGCGAAGCCCTGTTCCATGTTGGCCGGCGGGGTTCCAATCGCATCGTCTTCGGTCTTGACCGCGCCGCCCTGGCGTGCGTAGCGGGCGTAGGCGGCGCCGCTCTGCGCGACGAATCGGCGCACGCCTGCCTCGCGCGCGGCTGCCAGCAGCGCGTCGGTGCCCTTCGTTCGCAGCTCGCCCGTCTTGGCCGTCACCTTGTCCAGGTTGCGGCATACGCTCGCCGCTGCTGGGCGAGGTGTGGGTGCCGATCACTTCGTGCCCGGCATCGATCAACTGAGGAATGAGGCGGCTGCCGATCGCACCGCTCGCGCCTACGAGGAAGACTCGCATCGTGTTCTCCTTTCGTGTCCCGTGGACTGTCACGTCCTCTGAGACGAGGAGCGGCGCGTCGCTGTGACACGTCGGCGCGGCGCTGACGCGGTCGAGTGGGCGGACCGGCTACGTGCGCTTTCGTGCGCGGCGTTCGCCGTCGTGCAAGAGCGCGCGCAGGTCGGCGGGCGGCCCCAGGTGGCGAAGCTTCTCGGGGTTGGCGACGGACCGGATCGTTTGCACGAGCCCGTCGGCGATGTCGAGCGTCCAGGTCCCCACTAGCAGTCCGGAGCCGTCGAAGAACATCGCGCCGGGTTGCCCGTTGATCTCGGTGCGGCGGGCAGTGAGCCCGAGCTCGCGGCGGATGCGGCTGAGGCCGGACAGGAGCTTCGCGACGCGGTCGCGGCCGAAGAGGGGCCGCGGCAAGGTCGGCGCCTTACCGCCGCCGTCGCTGTAGACGGCCGCGTCCGCGGCTAGCAACTCGATCAGGCTGTCCACGTCGCCCTCGTCGAGCGCATCGAAGAAGCGCGCGGCCAGCTCTTCGCGTTGGCGGCGCGAGGCCTCGAAGCGCGGCTTCTCCTCCTGGACGTGGCGGCGGGCGCGGGTGGCGAGCTGGCGGCAGTTGTCCTCACTCTTGCCGACGATCCGGGAGATCTCGTCGTAGCCGTAGTCGAAGACGTCGTGGAGCAGGAAGACCGCGCGCTCGACCGGAGACAAGCGCTCAAGCACGAGCAGGAACGCCATCGACAGCGAGTCCGCCTCCTCGACGTAGCGCGCCCCGTCCAGCCTCGTCTCCTCGGTGGCCACCGGTTCAGGCAGCCACTCGCCCACGTACTGCTCGCGCCGGACGCGCGCGGAGCGCAGGTGGTCGATCGCGAGGCGGGTCGTCACCGCCGACAGGTACGCCCTTGGCGACTCGACCTCGCCCGTCTGCTCGGCCAGCGCGCGTTGGTAGCGCAGGAACGCCTCCTGCACGATGTCCTCTGCCTCGGCAACGCTGCCGAGCATCCGGTAGGCAATCGAGAACAGCAGCGGGCGTAGGTCCTCGTACGCCTCTGCCACGCGCATCCTCCTGGTCGACAGCGCTGCTTCCATCATTCATAAAGACGAGACTGCAGCGCTGCCTGTGACAGTGCCCCGACGAGCGCTTCGCTGCGCTGAGCGGGCAGTTCAGGTAGCGCCTGCGGCTCGAGTCGCGGAAGACCTGCAGGACGCCGCAGTGTCACGGGCTGATGCGCTCCCTCGTCTCAAGAGTCGATGACGTCCATGCCGCTGATCGGAGCGAGCGAAACGGCAATCGCGTTCGGGGTCTCGCTGGCGCTCTACCTGCTCGTCGCTGGTCCTGTTCTGGCGGTCTGCTTCTACGCGATCGCCCGGAAGCCGTCGGACGCGACCGAGCGCGCGGTGGCAGACGTCGAGCGCTTCATCGAGCTGCGTGAGCGCGCCCGCACGGAGCTTGCCGCGAGCGGGTCGCTCGACCGCTTCATCGAGCTCAAGGACGAGGCGCGAAGGCATCTCTGGCAGCCGGCGTCCGAACGCGCTCACCCCGAGCGCCGAAGCAGCAAGCCCGAGACGCCGCCGGTGTCACAGATCATGCGACCGGCTCGTCTTCGCGTTGCAACGAATCGAACGGTGAGGAAGGGAGAACCGATGCGAGTGTTTGTTGCCGGTGCGGCCGGGGCGATCGGACAGCGGCTCGTGCCGCAGCTGGTCGCCAGCGGCCACCACGTTGTCGCGACGACGCGGAGCCCCGAGAAGCTCGAGCGGCTCCGGGCGCTCGGTGCCGAGCCGGTGGTGATGGACGGCCTGAATGCGCTCGAGATCGGCGAGGCCGTCGCCCGGGCGGAGCCGGACGCGATCATCCACCAGATGACCGCGCTGGCCGGGATGAGCGACCTGCGCCGCTTCGACCGCGGCTTCGCGGTCACCAACGAGCTGCGCACGAAGGGCACCGATCACCTGCTTTGCGCCGCGGAGGCAGCGGGCGTCCGCCGCTTCCTCGCGCAGAGCTACACCGGCTGGCCGAACATCCGCGACGGAGGACCGGTGAAGACGGAAGACGATCCACTCGACCCGCACCCACCGAAGCAGCAGTCGCAGACGCTCGAGGCGATCCGCTTTCTGGAGCGGGCCGTGCTCGCGGCGCCGCTCGAGGCTCTCGTGCTCCGCTACGGCAACTTCTATGGCCCCGGCGCCTCCGAGCAAATGCTGGACGTTGTCCGCAAGCGCAAGCTGCCGATCGTCGGCGCAGGCGGCGGGATCTGGTCATGGATCCACATCGACGACGCGGCCGCGGCAACCGTCGCCGCGCTCGAGCAGGGTGCACCGGGTATCTACAACATCGTCGATGACGAGCCCGCCCCTGTCTCCGAATGGCTGCCCTACCTGGCCGATGCCGTCGGCGCCAAGCCGCCGCGGCGCGTGCCCGTCTGGCTCGGAAGGCTGGCGGCCGGTGAGGTGGCCGTCTCGTGGATGACCCGGATCCGCGGCTCCTCGAACGCGAAGGCAAAGCGCGAGCTCGGCTGGCAGCCGAAGTGGTCAAGCTGGCGCGACGGCTTCAGGCAGGCCCTCACCGACGACGGAACGGCCGCTCCGTCGCGATCCCCCGAGCGGCCGGCGGCTTAGTGTGGACGCGGTCGAAACCTTCGAATCGCTGCGCCGGCTACTGTTCTCGCTCGCCTATCGCATGCTGGGCAGCGTCAGCGAGGCGGAGGACGTCGTCCAAGAGGCTTTTCTGCGCCAGCAGCGTGCGCTCTCCGAGGGCGCCGAGATCGAGTCGCCGAAGGCGTTCCTGTCGGCGGTCGTGACGCGGCTCAGCATCGATCACCTGCGCTCGGCGCGGGCCCGCCGCGAGGTGTACGTGGGCGAGTGGCTGCCCGAGCCGCTTTTGACGGACGATGGTCCGAGGCTCGATCCGGCGGACCACGCCGAGCAGGCGGACTCGCTCTCGCTCGCGTTCCTCGTCCTGCTCGAGCAGCTGACGCCGGTCGAGCGGGCCGTCTTCCTGCTCCACGACGTCTTCGGCTACGGCTACGACGAGATCGCGAAGATCGTCGGCAAGAGCGAGGACAACTGCCGCCAGCTGGCGACGCGCGCACGGCGCCGGATCGAGGAGCAGAGGCCGCGCTTCGAGGCGTCGCGCGAGCAGCGAGAGCGACTCGCGGAGCGCTTCTTCGCCGCCGTCCAGGACGGCGACGTCGAGGCGCTGGTCGACATGCTCGCCGCGGATGTCGTCGTCTACGGCGACGGCGGCGGCAAGGCGCCGTCCTGGCCGCGCCCGATCGTCGGCCGCGACCGTGTCAGCCGCCTCTTCGCCGGCTGGGGACGCCAGCTCGCCGGCCTGGGCATCAGCATCCAGCTGCACGAGGTGAACGGCCAGCCCGGCGCGGTCCTGCTCGACCCCCAGCAGCGGATCATCAACGTCTTCTCGCTCGACATCGCCGACGGCGTCGTGCAGACGATCCGCTCCGTCGTTAACCCCGACAAGCTGGGCCACCTCGGCCCGCTCGCCGACATCCGCGCGCTCCTCCGCCAGCAACGCGGCCCACCTCGCAGCTAGCAGCCGCTGCCGCGGCTGACGCCAAGCTGCGTACCGGCCGCAGCGTCCCTGCCGAACGAGGGCTGCATAGAACCGCGGCGCCTTGTCACAGCGCGGTGCGCCAGCTCGTCCTATCTGCGAGCAGCAACCACGAATCAGGAGGAAAGAAGATGAAGATTCTCGTGACTGGAGGAACAGGACATCTCGGTCGCGCGATCGTCGCGCGACTCGCTGGCGAGGGGCAGCAGGTGCGCGTGCTCGCGCGCCAGCCGCGCGACGATGCGCGTATCGAATGGGTGCGTGGAGATCTCGCGACCGGAGCCGGAGTACGCGAAGCGGTCGCCGGTGCCGAGGTCGTGATCCACGCCGCAACGAACTCGCCGGCGGCGCAGCGCGGCGGCTTCCGTCCGACCGACTTCGTGCGCTCGCCGACCGACGTCGACATCGAAGGCACGAGCGCCTTGCTTGCGGCAGCAGACGAAGCGGCGGTTCAGCAATTCGTGCACGTCTCGATCGTTGGCCTGCAGTACATGGCCAAGATCAACCCGTACTCGCGCGTGAAGCTCGCCGCAGAGGAGCTCGTGCGCGAGTCGCCCATCCCCTGGTCGATCGTGCGCGCGACCGGCTTCTATTGGCTCCTCGAACGCATGCTCGCGACGATGGCCCGAAGACCGATCGTGCTCCTGCCGGGGAACGTGCACATGCAGCCGGTCGACTCGGACGAGTTCGCGGACTTCATCGTCGACGCCGCGGCCGATGGCCGGCGCGGCGAGCGCGAAGACTTCGTCGGACCTCAGACGTTGACGATGCGCGAGCTCGTCGAGCAGTACCTGGCTGCGCGCGGCCTGCAGCGGCGGGTCTGGAACGCGCCCCTGCCAAGAAAGGTCAAGGCGGCGCTCGAGGCGGGGAACACGTCACCTCGCGCCCGCCGGGGCACGACGACCTGGGCCGAGTGGCTTTGGCGCTCCGCTGCGGAAGGCGACGACGCGACCGGTCTCGTCGGCGACCTCGGTGCGGCCGCATGACGGACGCCGCTGGCTCCCTCTACCAGCGGTCGCAGTCGAGGCGGAGTCCGCCGACCGCCCGGGGCGGCTATGCAGCGCAGCCGGCTTGAGAGCGAGACGAGCTCCGGAGGTGCACGCAGCTGGTGACGCTCGACGATGTTCTCCCCGCTCCGCACTTCCGGGAGCGCGACAGGCGCCGTATCGCCGCATCCCCGGACGCGGTGTGGGCTGCGCTGCACGAGGTGCGACTGGCGGATTCGCCGCTTGCACGGGTGCTGATGGACCTACGCACGCTGCCTTTGCGCCTCGGCCGCGGTCGCCGCCCGGGGCTGGTCGCGGGACGGTTCCTTGAGGACGGGCCACTGTCCGTGCTCGCTGCCGAGCCCGAACGGATCGTTGTCGGCGGTGGGGTGCTCCAACCATGGAAGCTGCGCGGTAGCAAGCAGCCACCACAGCTAAATGTACGAGCGTTGCGGACGTTCAACGAGCCGGGTTGGGTGAAGTGCGCGATCGGGTTCGTGCTCGAATCGCACGACGACCGCACGATGCTTCGCACCGAGACGCGCGTGCGAGCGACCGATCGCCGAACGTGGTTCCGCTTCGCCCTTTATTGGTTCCTCGTCCGGCCGGGCTCGGGTCTTGTCCGCCGCGGACTGCTGCGCGCGGTCGCGCGGCGAGCGGAGGCGGCGGCCTGATGAACGCAACGCCAGCGATGGTCCGGATGCAGGGACTGTCGAAGCGCTACGGCGACACGCTGGCGCTGGACCGGCTCGACCTGACGGTCGAGCGCGGCGGGGTGTACGGGTATCTCGGCCAAAACGGCGCCGGAAAGACGACGACGATCCGGCTGCTGTTGGGTCTGCTGCGCCCGAGCGCCGGCCGCGCCGAACTCGATGGCGTCGACGCCTGGCGCGACCCGGTCGCCGCGCACCGGCAGGTCGCGTACGTGGCCGCGGAACCGCATCTGTGGCCAGGGCTGACGGTCGCGTCGTCTCGGACGTCGACGTGGGTGTCGCGCTCGGATCTCGAAACGGGGGTCGCGTCGACCGCCGGTTTCTGATCCGACCTGGTCGGCAGCATTGACGGCCGGTGGACCCAGCGCCCGGGCACGACCGCGATCTGGTCCCAGTAGACGACAGCGATGGAGTGTGGACGGGGCTGAGCTCTCCGAAAACCTCGTGGAAGGGAGTAGAAGCCTCGCCCGCTGAGCCGACATAGGCCTCTGTTAATCGGGCTCCTTCGAGCCATCGCGTGGAGGATCGTGGCGCTCTTTGCGCGGCCTGTCACGTCGGAGGTCGTCGGGCGGAAGCTAAACGCGTCCAAGCCGGTCGGATCAGCGAGGAGCGCAGAGACGAGCGTTGCCATTCTGTTGCCACACTGACCGAGGCGTTGACCCCCGAGACGACGAAAGCCCCGCGTTTACAGGGCTTTCCTGAAAGCGGATGATGGGACTCGAACCCACGACCTTCTGCATGGCAAGGGCAAGCGGCGGTTCGCACCCGTTCGCACCCGTTCGCTCAAACGGTAAGCGTTCAGCCCCTGCGCAGGGACCCGCAGTGTTACGCCGAAGTTGGGTGGCATGGAGCGGGTCGAGGTGGAGGCGATCCTTGATGGCGACCGGGAGAGGGCGGTGGCGCTGCTTTTGCGGGTCGGCGAGTTGGTCGAGGCAAATCGGCGGCTCGAGGCTCGGGTGGTCGAGCTGGAGCGGCGGCTGAGCCGCAGTTCGCGCAATTCGTCGCTGCCGCCGTCGCAGGATCCGCCGTCCGCGGCGCCGCGGCCACGCCGGCCAGGCTCGGGTCGGACGCCGG
>WNGA01012747.1_pt1 | contig 10835 bp, 10 predicted proteins | sample 5400061 | NCBI WGS metagenome assembly WNGA01 (sample SAMN13153366, study PRJNA577476) | soil metagenome | isolation source: 100 cm soil or saprolite under grassland replicate 2 | place: USA:California | collected 2016-06-15
GGATGGGATCGAGGCCGCACTCGAGCTGGCCCGTGCTGCCGCCGGCGACAAGAACGTCGGCATCTGGGGCGGAGCGAACATCATGAGGCAGTACCTGAAGGCCGGGTTGCTGGACGAGATGCAGATCCACCTGATCCCCGTACTACTCGGCGGCGGTGTCCGGCTCTTCGAGGATCTCGACCCTGAGGGGATCGAACTGCGGAGGACAAGTTCGATCGAGACACCGGGCGCCACCCACCTCAGATTCGAAGTGGTGAAGTGACACACGTAATCCCTACTTCTCGCCTTTCTAGGGCGCGGTCGGCGGCTTCAGCCGTCGCCAGATGCGACCTGCGGTGCGGCCGACGTCACTTTGCGGCCACCAAATGAGTTGCACGCCCATGCGTCCACGCGACCGGCCGGCGTCCGCTGGTCGCCGCGGCCCCGCTCCCACAGGGCGTGTAGCGGAGATCCTCGGAGCCGCACAGCCGGCACCGCCGCCGCACGTCGCGCTCCCACCTGGCCCCGCACGCGTCGCAGGTGATGACCAGTCCCTTCGTCTCGCGTCGGCCGCGTAAGTGCTCGGTCTCGCCGCACGAGGGGCAGGAGATCTCGGGGAGTGGCATCCCTCGATTCTCTCAGGGGATTGCCTCTGTACCGACCGGCAACCGACGTCGATATGGGTCCGTGGCCCCTTCGTTCGATTCCTCAGTCGAGGGGGCGGGGGAGAAAACGTGGAGTCTGCCTCCCCGATCCCGCCACGCGTCTGCAACGGTGAGTTCCCAGCGTCGTGCTCGCGGACTGAACTTCGCGCGCGAGCCCAACGCGTCACTCGCTTCCGCCCTTCCGGTATCCCTCACGGCGGAGGTGACCGCCAATGGGAACCCCGATCCGATGACGAAGGGGGTGCCGGCTCCGAAGCTCGAAGGGAGGCGTACGGCCATGCAGAAGATCAGGACGTTCCTGTGGTTCGACGACCAGGCCGAAGAGGCCGCGAACTTCTACATCTCGGTGTTCGAAGGAAGGCCTGGGGCATCACCCGGGAGCTCCAAGATCCTGGAGGTCGTGCGGTACGGCGAGGCGGGACCGGGGAAGGCCGGGACGGTCATGACGGTGGCCTTCCAGCTGGAGGGCCAGGAGTTCATGGCCCTGAACGGCGGCCCCGAATACACGTTCACCGAAGCCGTCTCGCTCTTCGTGAACTGCGAGTCCCAGGAGGAGGTGGACGAGCTGTGGTCCAAGCTGTCTGACGGCGGCGAGGAGGGACCCTGCGGCTGGCTCAAGGATCGGTATGGGGTGTCCTGGCAAATCGTCCCAACCGTGCTCACCGAGCTGCAGGGCGACCCCGATCCTGCGAAGTCGCAGGCCGTGATGCGGGCGATGCTCCAGATGGGCAAGATCGACATCGACGGGGTGCGGCGAGCGTACGAGGCTGCATAGCGGCGGATCAAGGAACCGGATGTTGTCTATCCGCGTGGAGGCGAGGAAGAGCGATCGGGGAGTCGCGAGCGGCTCCACGATTTCTCCCCGGTCACGACCCCCTCCGGGGGAGTCGAGGGCCTTGAGCAGGTCGGGCCCCTCGACACGGCCGGGTGTTCACCCGCGCCGGTACCGCGCGATCGCCAACGGAGCGAACACCAGCACGATCATCGCCGACCAGATCAGCGAGCGGACGATGGAGTAGCTCGCCGGGTGACCGAGCAGCGCCTCGGCCCGCGCGCCTCCCGCCAGGCTTCGCACGGCGTCGACCATGTAGGTGACCGGCTGATGGGCGGCCACGGCCCTGAGCCCGCCCGGCATCGAGGAAACAGGTACGTAGGCGCTGGACACGAACGTGAACGGCACCAGGATCAGCGACATGCCCTGCGCGGATTGCGCGTTCCCTGCATACAGCCCCATCGTGATGAACACCCACTCGTAAGCGAAGAGGTACACGACGATGAGGGCGACGGCGAGCATCCCGTTCCCGATCCCGTCCTCGAGCCGGAACCCGACGAGGAAGCTCGCCATCGTCATGGCGATGAGCCCCCAGAACTGCGTCGCCGTGTCGGCAAACGCACGACCCGCGAGCACGGCGCTCCGCGGGATCGGCAGGGAGCGCAGGCGGTCGAACAGACCCAGGGCGTGGTCCTCGGTGATGCCCACGGCAGTGCCCATCCCCTGCCAGATGAGGCCCGTGGTGAGGATGCCGGGTATGACGAAGCCCACGTAGCCGAGCTTCCCCGCCCCAATCGCGCCGCCGAAGATGTAGCGGAAGATCAGCAGGAACATCACTCCCTGCACCGTCACCGTCCAGAACAGCTGCGGAGTCCGAAGGAACTTGAGCAGGCTCCGCTTGGCGATGACCGCGGTGCTCGCGGCGAGGGATGGGCGGCGTGCAGCGACCGCAACGCTAGCCATGACGAGTCTCCTCCCTCATGCTCGGGGCCGGCTCCGCGAATCCCGCGACGGTGGCTGTAGCGACGGCATCGTCGACGGGCTCCCAGTCCGGGGCTCGATCGGTGAGCGCGAGGAACACCTCATCGAGCCTGGGAGGACGCAGGGCGACGTCGTCCAGCGTGAGGCCTCGGTGCTCGAGTGGTCGAAGCGCTCTGGTGAGCTGCTCCGTGCCTCCCTCGACCACCACGCTGACTCGTCGGGCCGACTCGTCCACCTGCACGTCGCCATCCCCGATCGCGTGGAGCGCGTCCGCCACCTCGGTGACGTCCTCCCGAGCGCGGACGTGAACCTCGATCACCTGGTGGCCTGCCCGCTTCTTCAGCTCCGCGGGAGTGCCCTGGGCGATGGTCCGGCCATGGTCGATGATGACGATCTCGTCGGCGAGGTGGTCGGCTTCGTCGAGATACTGGGTGGTGAGCAGAACGTTCGTTCCCTGCTCGACCAACCCGCGCATGGCATCCCACAGGTCGATGCGGCTCCGCGGGTCGACCCCCGTGGTGGGCTCGTCGAGCAGCAACAGGCGGGGGACGCCGACCAGGCTCGCCCCGAGATCCAGCTTCCTGCGCATGCCGCCCGAGTACGTGCGCACGAGGCGGTCCGCGTCCTCGACCAGCCCGATCTGCTCGAGCACCCGCGAGCTGTTGGCCCGGGCCCGGGCGCGATCCTGGCCGAAGAGGCGGGCGACCATCTCGAGGTTCTCGCGTCCGGTCATCGCCGGTTCGACCGCAGCAAGCTGCCCGGCGAGCCCGATCGACGAGCGCACGGAATGCGCCTCTCGAACGACGTCGTGCCCGAAGACCCGAAGCGTGCCCGAATCCGGCTCGATGAGCGTCGCGATGCACCGCACGAAGGTGGTCTTTCCGGCGCCGTTGGGCCCGAGCACGGCGAGGATCGCCCCCTGTTCGGCCAACAGGTTCAGCCCGTCGAGGGCCGTGGTCTTCCCGAACCGCTTGACCACGCCGGCGGCTTCGATCATCGGTGTCATCCGGCGGCTCCTTCACGCTCGTCGGCGTTCTGCCTCACTCATATGACCGAGCGGGAGGCGAATGTGTGACCGGAGAGGGTCCCGCCGTCACATCGGGCGGCTGACATCGGTCAATGTGGTGAGGAATGCGAGGAGCGAGGAGGCCGGTGAACGAGTCCGAGTGGCTGGCTGAGCGATTCGAAGAGCACCGCTCGCACCTGAAAGCAGTCGCGTACCGCATGCTCGGCTCGCTGGCCGAGGCGGACGACGCCCTGCAGGAGTCCTGGATCCGGCTCAGTCGCTCCAACACCAGTGGCGTAGAAAACCTCGGTGGGTGGCTGACGACGGTCGTCGCCCGAGTGTGCCTGAACATGCTGCAAGCGCGGAAGTCCCATCGCGAGGAACCACTGGACACGCACGTCCCGGATCCCGTGGTGAGCGAGGAGGACGGGATCGACCCGGAGGACGAGGCGCTCATGGCCGACTCGGTCGGCCTCGCCATGCTCGTGGTCCTCGAGGCTCTGGCGCCGGCCGAGCGGCTCGCCTTCGTGCTGCACGACATGTTCGACGTCCCCTTCGACGAGATCGCCCCGATCGTCGGACGCTCCGCCACGATGGCTCGCCAGCTCGCCAGCCGCGCCCGCCGCAGGGTCAAGGGGATGGCCCCCGTTCCCGACGCGGATCTCGCTCGTCAACGGGAGGTCGCGACAGCCTTCCTCGCCGCGGCCCGTGCCGGTGACTTCGACGCGCTCGTCGCGGTGCTCGACCCGGACGTCGTGCTCCGCGCCGACCGGGGCGCCCTGCCCGCAGGAGCATCCAGGGTGGTTCGTGGGGCCGAGGCCGTGGCGGGGCAGGCGGTCGCGTTCTCGCGGTCGCGGCGGCTACTCCCCCTCGTGCGTCCGGTCCTCGTGAACGGAGCCCCCGGGTTCGTCTCCCGCACCCCGGATGGTCGCCCGCTCTCCGTCGTGGGCATCACCGTGGCAGGCGGGAGGATCGTCGAGATCGACATCCTGGCCGACCCGGAGCGCCTCCGCGGGCTCAACCTGGCAGAGCTCGATGAGGGATGAAATCGTCGAGGCTGTGGTGAACCGCGTCCCCAAGTACGTCGCCTCCACCACGCTCGACAAGGTGGAGTGGAACAACTCGATGCTCCTGGAGGGCGACGTGCCCGACGCGGTGGCGGCGCTGAAGAAGGAGCTGAGCGGCGAGATCCATGTCTCGGGGAGCTGGGGCCTGCTCCAGACACTGATCCACGAGAACCTGGTCGACGAGTACGACCAGTGGACGTTCCCTGTCCTGCTCGGCACGGGCAAGCGGCTGTTCGACACGGGAACGATCCCGGGAGGCCTGGAGTTGATGCAAAGCAGGGCATCCTCGACCGGCGTGGTGATCCATCGCTACCGCCGGGCCGGCGAGATCAAGTACGGCTCGTTCGCGCTCGAAGAGTGAGCGCCGATCGCGACGGAAGGAGAACTCGATGCAGTCTGAGGCCACCACGTACGAATCGCTTCGAACCGCCCTCGCCGGCAGGGTCATCGGTCCCGACGACCAGGACTACGACGAGGCCCGAACGATCTTCTACGGCGGCTTCGATCGACGGCCCGCCGCGATCGCTCGAGTCGCCGACGCGAACGACATGGCTCGCGCCGTTCGATTCGCGGCCGAGACCGGGACGGACCTTGCCGTTCGAAGCGGCGGGCACAGCGTCGCCGGACACAGCACCACCGACGGCGGCATCGTGATCGATCTCGCCGAGATGAAGGCGCTCGAGCTCGATGTCGAAGATCGCACGGCATGGGCAGACACGGGGCTCACCGCTGGCGAGTACAGCGTGCGGGCCGGCGAGCATGGGCTCGCGACGGGGTTCGGCGACACGGCATCGGTCGGGATCGGCGGGATCACGCTCAGCGGAGGCGTCGGCCTTCTCGTGCGCCCCTACGGCCTCACGATCGACGACCTGCTCGCCGCCGAGATCGTGACCGCAGACGGGGAGCTGCTCCGGATCGACGAGCAGAGCCATCCCGACCTCTTCTGGGCCATCCGAGGGGGCGGCGGCAACTTCGGCGTCGTCACGCGGTTTCGGCTTCGCCTCCACGACCTGCGGTCGGTCGTCGGCGGCATGCTGATCCTGCCGGCCACGCCGGACGTCGTGGCGTCGTTCATCGAGGCGGCGGTCGACGGGCCCGAGGAGCTCTCGACGATCGCCAATGTCTTGCCGGCGCCTCCGATGCCGTTCGTTCCCGAGGAGCACCACGGCAAACTGGTCGTCATGGCGCTCATGGCCTACGCGGGAGAGACGGAGGCCGGGCAGAGGGCCATCGCCCCGTTCCGGGCGCTCGCCACGCCCATCGCCGACATGCTCCGTCCCATGTCGTATCCCGAGATCTATCCACCCGAGCAGCCCGGGTTCCACCCGATCGCGACGGCTCGCACGATGTTCGTCGACGAGATCGACCGGTCCGGGATCGAGACGATGCTCGAGCGGATCGAGGCCTCCACCGCGATGATGCGATCGGTGCAGATCCGGGTGCTCGGCGGGGCGATGGCCCGGGTGCCCGACGACGCCACCGCCTTTGCGCACCGGGACCGAAAGTTCATGGTGAACGTCGCCGCGCTGTACGAGCGACCAGAAGAGGCGGAGGTGTACGCGCCCTGGGTTGCCGACCTCGCGGCGAAACTGCAACGAGGCCCAGTGGGCGCGTACGTCGGGTTCCTTGGCGACGAGGGCGAAGAGCGGGTGCGCGACGCCTATCCGAAGACGACGTGGGACCGGCTGGCCGAGATCAAGGCCCGGTACGACCCCTCGAACCTGTTCCGCCTCAACCAGAACGTCCCGCCGGCCGGCACGTGACGCGGCGGGCGGCCCCCGTCGCTCTCGGACCCCGGACTGCCGTCGGGCGTTTCCTTTGTGGGAGGTGCCGATCTTGCTCGCCGCGGTCACCGGGGCCGCCGATCGGAAATCCTCGGTCTCTGCTGAGCGGACGTCGATCTCAGGGTAGCGAACATCCTCTTCAGCCGAGGCGAACAGCTGGTTCGCCATTCCAAGGGGAGGACCGCTCAGTGGTCCTACGCTCGGGATCCCTTGGCGCGACGGCGCGGCGTGCGGCCGGCCCGGTCGAGTCGATCCCGATCGGCCACGAGTCGGGCTTCCAGGCCGTCGAGGATGGCTCGGAGGCCGAACTCGAACGTCTTCTCCGGTGCCGCACCGTACTGCTCGACGGCGGCCGATCCCAAGCGCGCGCGCAACCGGGGGAACCGGGCCGCGATGTCGCGGGCGCTCGCCATCGTGTCGCGAATGAGCACCTCGGGGTCCCCGCCCTTGCCGCGGAACTTGCGCATGAGCGAGGCTTCCGCGGCGGGGCCCAGCGCATTGCCCAGAACGAACGTGAAGAGGGTGGCCATGGCCCGGTCGGCATCCAACCCGGCGAACCCGGCAGCCTCGAAGATCGCCAAGCTGTGGTCGTCGTGCCGGGCCTTCCCGAGACCGTAGGCCGGGTACGACCCGAAGACCTGCACCATCCAGTGATGGCGGGTGAGCATCGCGTGCAGTTCGGTGGCCATCTGCGTAGCAGCGGCTCGCCAGTCGACCGCGGTGAGGTCCGGCAGCGCGATCTCGTTCCACACCTGGTCGGCCGCCAGCACGATGAGGTGGTCCTTGCTGCCCACGTGCCAGTAGACGGCGGTGGCCGCGAGTCCAGCCGCCTGCCCAGCGCCCGCATGTTCAGGCCTTCCAGCCCTCGGCGTCCAGCAGATCGACGGCCGCCTCAACGATCCGTGCCAGGGTCAGCGTGTCCCGGACCATGGGACTAGCCTAGCCCGAGACTTGCACGCTGTTCAAGTACCTGCTATCCTGCACTTGAACGCTGTACAAGTCCGGGGAAGGCGGTGGCAATGACGCTCACAAGGGCGATACCGGCCATCACGGTCCGAGGGCTGCGCAAGTCTTACGGGGGCACCGTCGTGCTCGACGGGATCGATCTCGAGGTCGCCGAGGGGACGGTCTTCGCCCTGCTGGGGCCCAACGGCGCCGGCAAGACCACGACGGTCCATATCCTGTCCACCCTCATCCCCGCCGACGCCGGCGAGGTCCTCATCGCCGGCCACGATCTCGCTCGGGAGCCCGACGCGGTACGGGCCGCAATCAGCCTCACCGGCCAGTTCTCGGCGGTCGACAAACTATTGACCGGCGAGGAGAACCTGCAGTTGATGGCCGACCTGCACCACCTGCCCCGACCGGAGGGCCGGCAGCGGGTCGCCGACCTGCTGGAGCGCTTCGACATCGTCGAGGCGGCCCGTAAGCCCGCGCTGACCTACTCCGGCGGCATGCTGCGCCGGTTGGACCTAGCGATGAGTCTGGTCGGTGACCCGCGGATCGTCTTCCTCGACGAGCCGACCGCCGGCCTCGACCCACGCAGCCGGCGCGGTATGTGGCAGATCATCCGGGAGCTCCTAGCCGGGGGGATCACGATCTTCCTCACGACGCAGTACCTCGAGGAGGCCGACCACCTCGCCGGCCGGATCGCTCTCCTCGACGAAGGCCGGCTGGTGGCCGAGGGCACCCCGAACGAGCTGAAGCGACTCGTCCCGGGGGGCCACGTCACTCTCCGTTTCTCCGACATAGAGCAACTCAGCCGCGCTGCCCAAGCACTCGGCGAATCCCGGCGAGACGATGATGCGCTCACCGTTGACGTTCCGAGCACCGGCGGCGTCAAGACGCTACGAGCCCTGCTCGACCAGCTCGACCGAAGCTCGGTCGAGGTTGAGGACGTAGCGATCCATAGGGCCGATCTCGATGACGTCTTCCTGGCCCTTACCGGACGCCGCAGCGGAGAGAAGGAGGATGTGGCATGACCACCATGGCCTACGCAATGAGCGATTCGCTAACTATGCTTCGCCGCAACCTACGGCACATGGCCCGGAACCCGAGCGGGGTCCTCTTCGTCATCGGTTTCCCGGTGATCTTCATGCTGCTGTTCATCTACGTCTTCGGGGGCACGTTGGGCGCCGGCCTGGGCGCTCCGGTCTCCGGCGGTCGGAGTGAGTACGCCAACTACCTCGCGCCCGGGATCCTCGTGATCACTGTGGTCGCCGGAGGGTCGCTAACGGCCCTCTCGGTCGCCATGGACATGACCGAGAACATCATCGCCCGATTCAAGACCATGGCTATCAGCCGAGCCTCGGTGCTCACCGGCCACGTCCTCGGCACCCTGTTGCAGTCCATTCTCGCCCTGGCCGTGGTCATGGTCGTGGCACTCCTGGTCGGCTTTCGACCCAACGCCAACGCGCTGGAGTGGGTGGCGGCCATCGCGGTCCTGGTGATGGTGAGCCTCGCGTTCACCTGGCTGTATGTGGCGGCCGCACTGGTCTCCAAGAGCCTCGAGACCGCCAGTAACCTCCAACTGCCATTATTGATACTTCCATTTCTCGGCAGCGGATTCGCGCCCACCGAGTCGATGCCTGCGGCCCTGCGATGGTTCGCGGAGCATCAGCCATTCACCCAGTTCACCGAGACGGTGCGGGGCCTCCTGCTGGGGACGGAAATCGGCAGCCACGCGATCCTCACCGTGATGTGGTGTGTGGCAATCACTGCGTTCGGTTACCTCGCCTCCCGGGCCCTCTACAACCGCGATCCCTCGCGTTGACCACCCACCGGAAGCATGCTCACACCGATGGCGATCATGCGAAGCTGATACGTCTTGGTCGGCTCGAAGCTCGGGACGAGCGTGGTCTCGCTCGGGATCGGGCTGCTCTGCTAACGGCACTACCCCGATCGGAGCTAGGGTCATTGATCGATTAAAGGAGAACCTCCGAGCGAGAGAGGAGGGCACCGTGCCGCGAGATATCACCACGGAAGGGTCGATCACGATCGCCGCGCCAGTCGCGACGGTCTGGGAGGCGCTGACCACGCCCGCGCTGATCAAGCGGTGGTTCTTTGGCGTGGACACCGAGACGGACTGGAGGGAAGGCGGCCCGATCGTGCACCGCGGCGAGTATCAGGGCATGCCCTATGAGGACAAGGGCACGGTGGTCAAGTTCGAGCCCGGACGGCGACTCGTCCACACGCACTGGAGTCCTGTCTCGGGCCTGCCCGACCTCGAGGAGAACTACCAGGAGGTCACCTGGTCACTGTCCGAGGTAGACGGCTCGACGCGGCTCACGGTGTCCGAGGTGAACCTTCCGTCTGAAGAGGCCAGAGCGACCTCCGAGCAAGCGTGGCACGCCGCGCTGACAGCCCTGAAGGACATGCTGGAGTCCCAGACCTGAAGGGGGGTCCGCGGTGCCCCCACATTCGGGCATCCGGAATTAGCTGGGGATTGAGATGGGACGAAGCCAGCGTTCGGCTGAGGATTCAAGGGATCCCTGGCACGTTGGGTAGCATGGAGGTAGCGAGCCGAGTGGCCCCAGCCGAAAAAGGCCCCTGACCTGGGCTGTGAGGACTCGGTACCCGCGTCTCGGATTGGCTCCGGCTCCTATGCGACATCTTGATTCCTCCGTGGCCTTCCGGTCGGCTTTGCCAGCGCTCCGAACTCCTTGCTCTTGTCGTGGCGAGCCCGGTGCGTTCGCAGCAACTGGCCGTCCCGCGTGATCTGGATAGTGTCCCCGACGAGACGAACATCGACGGTCTGACCTCGGTGGCGGTTGCCGACCCGGTAGCCGCACCCGGCGAAGCTCACGGACCCGCTCGCATCCACCTGGCGCAAGACCTCGCCTCCTGTGGTCGGCCGTTGCGGTCGGGGGTTCTTGGGCCGGCGGTCCATCTTGTCGTCGTCGTCCAAGAGATGACGCCTGGCGTGAGTGGCGATCGCCACGCCGTTGTGGGCGACGTGAAGCAGGCCGTCCCTGGACTCCACGCTCACCTGTTGACCCGCGAGGTAGCGCCCCACGTGGTAGCGGTGCTTGAGGATGCTGATGCGTCCGGCCTGATCGACGCGGCGGGCCACGACCCTCGGACGCTCCTGGGGCACCTGCTCGATCTCGACCTCCCCGTCCACGACGTCGAAGGCTTTCTTCAAGGCGAGCTCGAAGCGGCGGATCGGGGCGACATCGCCGATCCCCTGGTGCTCCCGGTGGTGGTTGTAGTGCGACACCCACGCATCGAGGTCTCCTTGAGCCTGCGCGATCGAGGCGAAGGTCGCTCCGGGGAGGAACTCCTTGCGCATCGTCTTGTGCAGCCGCTCGATCTTGCCGGTGGTGGTGGGGGAGTACGGAGCGGTGAGGAGGTGGCGGACCCCGTTGTTCAGGCAGATCCGGTCGAAGGCCACGTTCGCGGGCTTCCTGGCGAGCTTGCCGGTGAACACCTTGCCGTTGTCGGTAAGGATCTGCTCGGGCACGCCGTGGCGGGACAGGCCCTCGAGCAGGGCGTCGCACACCGGCCGGGCCGTGGCCCGGGCGACCACCTTGGCGATGACGCAGAACCTGGAGTGATCGTCGATCCCGGTGACCACCGAGAGCT
>WNGA01028186.1_pt1 | contig 10835 bp, 8 predicted proteins | sample 5400061 | NCBI WGS metagenome assembly WNGA01 (sample SAMN13153366, study PRJNA577476) | soil metagenome | isolation source: 100 cm soil or saprolite under grassland replicate 2 | place: USA:California | collected 2016-06-15
GCGAGGCTCGCTGCCTTCGCGAATCGCGGCAGTGCGGCAAGGTGCTCGGCGGTCGTTTCGTCGAGCCGAGCAGGGGGCAGCGCAGCCACAGGAACGCCGAGCTCGCCGGCGAAGAACTGCTCGGCTCCTGGCGTCGAGGCTCCCGCGCCGACGAGGTAGGCAACTTCGGGAGCTGTACCGTTCATGCGCCAGGCCGCGAGCGACTGGCGAAACTCGCGAGCCAACAGTGGCGCCGAATTGGGAAGCCCCGCGGTACCGCGCGAAAGCGTCCGCGCGAAAACCGGCTCGCCTCGATCGAGAATGACGAGCTCACTGCGTCCGTCTTCCAGATCGAAGATTGCAATGGGACCGGGAGCGCCGAGCTCGGGAATGATCCCCGAAAGGCTCGCCAAGGACAGCCCACCCGGCGCGATACGCTCGGGTTCCTCGGCGATGCTGTCTTTGATGAGGGCAATCCGCGCGCGCACGTCGTCGGTGCGCGCCACCACCGCGAACACCGCCAGCGGTTCCTCGTCGGACGCGCGGCGCAATGTCGCGTGATCGAAGACCGCCTCCGACAATTCGAAAGGGAGCTCCGCCTCGAGCTCGTAGGGAAGCACTTCTTCCAACTGCTTCTGGGCGGTCGCCGGAATCTCGACGCGGCGGATGAACGTTCGGTCGCCTTCCAAGTTGACTGCTACCGCTTCCCCCGCCGACACGAGCGGCGCAGCCGCCATTCGGACCACCTCGTCGAGGGTCGGAGCCGCCGTGCGATCGAGCTCGGTCATGGCTTCGATGGCGACACGCCGGTAGCTCGTGCGCAACAAAACCGCTCGCACCTGGTTGCTGCCGATGTCGATGCCCAGGTATTTGGCCATGCCGCCCTTTCTTACTCCATTCTGTAGTAGATGAACGTGCCGCCGGGATCCGGTGAGAGCGCACCCTGGATGGCGTCCGGACCCGCTGCCGCGCCCGCTGCCGGCGTCGCACCGAATTGACCGGGGGGTGGCGGAGGTGGAGCTGCTGCCGAGCCAGAGCCCGAAGGCGACGGCGGAACGTTCGACGCCCCCGGTGCCGGCGCCTTACGAAAGTCGAGGACCGCGTGAATCCGAACACGTGTTTTTCGCTGATAGCCGGGAACGATCCCGTCGGCATAGATGCTGAAGATCTTGCTCTCCGCGGTCACCGTTTTCGTGAGCTCGGCCGGCGATTCGAACACCATCGGCTCGAGCCCCATCGTCTTGAGCATCGTTCCCATCATCCCCTGCCCTTGCATGGCCTTGATGAACTCCGAGCCCGAACCAAAAATCGGAATGCCCGCGGTGAGATTCCGGAGCAGCCGCACCGCGAAGAGAAAGTTCTGCTGAGCGAGCGGATCGCTCCACAACTTCGAAGTCTTCGAGCCGGCGAGAACCAGGGCGAGCAGCGTCTCGGGGCTGGCGGTGTTCACGTTGACGGCGCCTTGCCCCCACACCGTCATCGTTCTGTTCTTCGGCTTGTTGGGATCGGGATCGACGAAGGTTGCCCAGAAATCGTCGCCCACGCCGCGCACGAGGTGCAGCTCCTCCAAGCTGTCGTACGGTGCGTTCTTTCGAAAGTAAGGCTTCTTCAGCAGCTGATAGGAGATGTCTTCGCTCGCCTGGGAAGACGGCGAAGCGGTGTAAGGATCGCAGGCATTCAGATTTTCGTCGTTATCTGCCCAATCGATGATCGCTCCGCACACGCCGGCTCGGTCGGTGAAATTGTCGTCGCGATCGCGACGCTCGAAGAGCGGCGAGTACTGGTCGCCAGCCATGCGCGCCAGCAGCTGGGTCGCGAGACGATTCTGGGTGAACGTGTCGCCGCGAGCAGCCATATTGACGTTGATTTTGGAATCCTCGTCCACGATGTCGACGTCGAAGCGTCCGCCCTCGAGGCCGAGATTCTTGCCCTGTGAAACATCGGTGCTGGTCAGCGCCGCGAAATCCGCCGTTCCCTCCTTGTCGTTGAAGGCTCCGAGGATCCGATCGGAGAACTCCCAAACTGGAATCTGCGGCGGCGTGCGACCGAGAAAAAGCAACGAGAGACCCTGCCGCATGGTGGGCTCCGCGGCGATGAGCAATCGAGAGAGATTGATCCCGCTTTTGGCCAGGTACTCGGCCTTGAGGGCGTCGCGATCCGCGAGTGCCGCCGAGAGCTCCGCCGTGGCTTCGTCCTGGAATTGGGTGAGCAGCACGGTCATGATCGCGATGGACCCCAGCACCAAAACCAGCGCCACGCCTCGCTTCTTTCTCCGCGCTCGCTTCATTTGGCGAAACTCAATGCCGCCTGCATCGGAATGGGCACCTTGGTGACGAAGGTGATGGGCTTGCCGTCGGCTCCCCCCTTGAGAACGAGCGTGATCTTGACCTCGAAGGGGAGGCGATTCGGCTGACCCGTGGCTTGCGTCGTGTCCCAGGTCTCCGTCCACATGCCGGTCATCGGGTCGAGGTATCTGAGATCGAAAAGCTCGATGTCTTCCACCAGGACGTTGACGTCGCCTCCCCTCTTCGGGTCGACGTCGATCGTAGATGCCTCGCGTCGCGCGAGATCGATCTTCCCCGAGACATTGGGATCGGGCGAGCCGAAGTACGAAATCTCGTTCTGATCGCTCTCGTGGGCGTCGTGCATCAGCCGGCGATGAGAAAAAGACGTGAAATCGAGGCGATCCGCGGGCGAACCGGTCGACCCGCTGAAAAGGGTAATACGCCGGACCTGCTGTTCCGTTTGCGGCTGGTGCAGCGAGAGAAACGCGCTCGGCAGCTCGATCGCCATGCGCGCCAACGCTGCGCGGCCTTGATGGTAGCGATCGTTGAGACGCCCCAGATTTTTCCTGCCGCGATTCAGCCCGTCGAATGCGCCGTAAATGAGCACCGAGACCATCGCCAGAATGGCGACCGCGACCATGACCTCGAGCAATGTCAATGCTCGCTCGCGCCGGCGAGGGCACCGAGCGCTCATGGCGTCGTCTCTCCAGGCGTGGGCATGCCCGCTCCGAAAGGCGATGGACGTCGCATACCGGGACCAGCGCCTCCTGGCGTGGGGGCCCCGCTCATCGTCGGATCGGTGCCGGTGGGCATCGTTCCCGCGAGCGGCGTACCGCGCATGGGGCGGGTAAGGTACTGTACGATCGTGATGTCGCGATCACGAATGCCTTCGCGCCACTTGATCGTGACGGTCACCTTGCGAATGCTCGACTCGAGCATCGGCTTGAGTCTCGGATAAACGAGCGACATCGCCAGCCCCTCGATGCCGGCCACCCCTCCCGTTCCTTCTTTCAGCGCGGAGGCCAAACTGGAGATGCCCGCGTCACCGGCGAACTGTTGAGGGTTACTCGCGATCTGACTGATGGCTCCGAGGGGCCCCGCGCTGGCTGAGCCGGCGGTCGAAGGGGCGAATTCCGGCGCCTTGGCTTCGGGAAGCTCGACTCGGTCGACTTGCCAGGTGCAGCGCATGTCCTGACGCGTGTCGTCCTCGCAGCAGGCACCGTCGTCCTTCTCCTCGACCTCCGGAAATCCGAGCTTGAGCAGCCGTTCTTCGATCTCGCTCATACGGCAGCGCAAAAGCCCGGTGGCAATGCTGGTGTGCTGCGCGTAAGTGCCCCCCGAGTAGAGGCCCGCTTGCGCGGAGAGGATCACCGTCAGCGAAAGGCCGAGGATCGCCACCGCCACCATGACTTCGAGGAGGGTGAAGCCGCGCGCTCTCAAAACGCTCGCTCCTCCCGCTCCGACGAGCTTCCGTCATCGCGCAACGGATCCATCGACTTCGAGCCTCCCACCGTGCGCACGCGGCCGGTGAGCGGCGAAACGAGGATCGAAATGCCATCCTCAGCTCGTTGCGAGCCGGTGGTCATGAGCTGAATCGAGGCACGCTCGGTCTGACCGCCCGGCCAGAAATAGAGGTACGCGCGGCCCGAAGCCTGGCCTTCCGGTGAATGTGCGGTTTCCACCTTGCGAAACTTCACCCCTTGTCCGAGCGAGCGACCGCCGCTGGTGTCCGGATCATCGAAACCGAGCGCCTTCACGGGGGTGAAGCGAGCGCGCGGCGCCTGCGGTCCCTTGAGAATGCGGGACGCCTGCGCGAGCGCGTCTCGCTCCTCCGGCGTCCCGGCTTCGGCCCCCCCGGTGGCGTCGCCTTTCTGAACGAGCACGTTGTCGTTCGTCTCTTCCAGGATGACCTTCGAATTCTCGATGTCGAACACCAGACGATTCGGGCGTGAGGTGGCGCTCGCGCGCGTGAAAGCGATGCGAATCGCGCCGGAAATCATGCTCGCCGCGCCGCGCATTCTGGAGTTGACGACCGCCCCCGAGCCGAGCACGACCGCCGTGGTCACGAAAGCGATGATCGCGATCGTTACCAGGAGCTCGATCAGCGTGAGCCCACGCTGTGCGCGCCTGATCGGTCGGGGAGGATTGATAGAAAACGGCATCGTAGGCGTCACTTCTGCGCGGGCCCTCCCTTGGGCACGCTGAGATCGTCTTGGGTCCCGTCTTTCTTGTCGCGGCCGGGGGAGCTCACGGTGACTTCCTCCTCGGTACAGTCGATTTTGAATGCTGAGCCCCAGGGGTCGTCGACCTTGGAAGCCGTGTCGATCTCCTTGTCGGCGACGAGCTGGGTGACACGACCGCATTGCGGATCTCGCGAGCGCTGTTCAGGGCCGTATCTTCCTGGGCTTTCGTGAACTTCGGAATCACCGCCACGACGACGGTCGTCGCGATGAGGCTCATGATGGCCACGACGATCAGGACCTCGACCAGCGTCACGCCGCGCATCGTCGCGCGAAGAGCACGCTGTATCCGTCGTTCCTCTTCAACACCAGTCACCGTCTGCATTTCGTGCCTCCTGTGTGGTTGAACCGTCATTCGATGCGATCGAGTCCACCCGGCTCGCCGTCCGGTCCGTCGGAAGAAAGGTCGTAGGCAATGCCTTCTCTTCGGCTCGGGCAAATGAGGCGCAGCGGGCGACCCCAAGCGTCGTCCGGCAGATCGCGCAGGTAGCCGGTGCTTTCGAGCTCGTCCAGCTGCCTGGGACATTTGCCGTCGTGGTCCGCCCGATACGAGTCGATCGCCCGGCGTACGACGAGCAGCGCCGCCCGCGTGGCCCGCTCGCCGGTGCGCTGCCGTTCTCGCGTTGCGAGCAGAACGACGATCGCCAACACCAGAAGTCCCATCGCAAAAGGCCGCGCCCGCGCGAGGCGCAGCCTGCGGACGAAGCCGCCGCGTCGTTCCCAAGGCAGGTAGATGGTTCGCGAGCTGGTCTTACGGGAAACCATCGTGCCTCACTGGACGAACTCGTTCATCTGGATGAGGGGCATCATGATCGAGAACGCGATGAAGCCGACCGCGGCACCCATCACGACGATCATCAGCGGTTCCAGCAGGCTGGTCAGCGCCTGCACGCTGGTCTCCACCTGGGCATCGTAGGCGTCGGCTACGCTCTCCAACATTTGCTCGAGTTGGCCGCTCTTTTCGCCGACGGCGATCATGTGCGTGACGATAGGAGGAAACTGACCGCTGCGCTTCAACGGATCGGCGATGCTCTCCCCCTCGCGAATGGATCCCGTCGCCTCTACGACGACCTTTTCGAGCAATGCGTTGCCGAGGACGTTCTTTACGATGTCCATGGCCTTGAGCAGCGGAACGCCGGCGGCAAGAAGCGTCGCCAGCGTCTTGGCGAAGCGTGCGACGGCCAACATCCGCAGCAGCCTTCCGAAGATGGGAGCGTTGAGGCAAAAAGTGTCCCACTTCATGCGCCCTTCCGGCTGCTTTTTCCACCGCCGGAACCACCAAATCCCGAGGCCGAGAAGAAAGAGGATGAGCCACCAATATCCGGCGGCGAAGGTGGAAACGGCGATCAAGAGCTGGGTGTACCAGGGGAGCGCGCGATCCAAGCTTTCGAAGATGGCGGTAACCTTGGGAACGACGGCAACCATCAAAACGCTGATGAGCAACATTCCGATGATCGCCATCAGCACGGGATAGGCCAGCGCAGCCGAGACCTTCGCGCGCAGCCTGGCCTGCGCCTCCATGAAATCGGCGAGCCGTTCGAGGACTTGCTCCAGCGTGCCGGATGCCTCGCCAGCTGCGACCATGTTCACGAAGATGGGCGGAAACGCACGCGGGTGTTGCTCGAGCGCCTTGGCGAAGCTCGTGCCTTCGTTGAGCTTTTCGCGCACGACCGTGAGCACGCGCTTGAGCTCCTCCTTTTCGACTTGATCGACCAGCGCCCCGATGGCGTCGACCAGCGGAATGCCCGCGCGCACGAGCGTGGCGAGCTGGCGCGTCAGCACGGCCACATCGGCGCCCGAGATTCGCCGGAAATATTTGAACAGATCGATGTCGCGCTTGGATTTCGACTTGGCGACCGTCTCTTCGGTGGCCAGCGTCAGCAGAATGCCGTCCCGCCGGAGCGCGGTGCGAAGCACCTTCGCGTTCTCCGCGTCGCGTACACCTTTCACCACTTTGCCGGAGGATGCGACGACGCCGCGAAACTCGAAGACGGCCATGGTCTACTCCACCGCGATGTCTTCCTGCGTCGCGGCCAGTACCTCTTCGACCGTCGTCAACCCGAGCAGCACCTTACGCGCGCCGTCGTCGCGCAACGTATCCATGCCCTGATCGATGGCCGCGCGCTTGATGCTTTGTGCGTCGGAGCTCTTCAAGATGAGCGAGCCCACGACGTCGTCCACCATCATGAGCTCGTAAATGCCCCGCCGGCCGGTATACCCGGTATTGAGGCAGCTCGCGCAGCCCTTGGCGCGATACAATGTGAGCGGGCCGCGCTTTTCGAGGCCGACCGGCACGTAATTGACTCCTGGCACCACGTAGCGAGGCGACAGTCGTCGCGACATGCGCCAAGCGATGCGGTCGGCGTCGATACCGAGCTGGCGCAGCTCGAAATCGGTCGGCGTGTATGGCTCGCGGCACTCGGTGCAAAGCAGACGCACCAACCGCTGGGCCAAAATCCCGATGACGCTGGATCGGACGAGGAAGGCTTCGATCTCCATTTCGACGAGCCGCGTCACCGCGCCGGCCGCATCGTTGGTGTGAATGGTGGAGAGCACGAGGTGGCCGGTGAGCGAGGCGTGGATCGCAATTTCCGCCGTTTCTTTGTCGCGAATCTCGCCCACCATGATGACGTCGGGGTCTTGGCGAAGGAACGCCCGAAGAGCGCTGGCGAAACTCAGCCCGATCTTGGGATAGACGTGCACCTGGTGGATTCCGCCGATCTCGTATTCGACCGGGTCCTCGGCGGTCAGGATGTTGAGATTGGGCGTGTTGATGCGGTTGAGGCAAGCGTAGAGCGTGGTGGTCTTGCCGCTGCCGGTGGGGCCGGTCACCAGGATGATGCCGTCCGGCTTTCGGATGAGACTGTCCATGAGGCCGTAGTCTCGCGCCGCGAAGCCGAGATCGGGCAGGTCGAGCAAAACGTTGGTCTTGTGCAAAAGACGCATCACGATTCGCTCGAAGCCGCGGCTGGTCGGGATCGTGCTGACGCGCACGTCGATGCTCTTGCCGGCGATCTTGAGGGAAATGCGGCCGTCTTGCGGCAGACGTTTTTCGGCGATGTTGAGCCCGGCCATGATCTTCACGCGCGCGATGATCGAGCTCATGAACTGCTTATTGGCTTTCTTCGCAACGTAGAGCTCGCCATCGATCCGATAACGAACGAGGACCTCCTTTTCCTCCGGTTCGATGTGAATGTCGCTCGCTCGCTCTTTGACGCCTTGAAAGAAAAGCGCGTTCACCCAGCGGATGATCGGCGCCTCGTCGTCGGAATCGAGAATGTCCTCGAGCTCTTCTTCGGCGCTGATATCGTCGTTGGTTTCGAGCTCGCCGCCCCCCTGCTCGCCCCGTTCGTAGACACGGTTGATCGCATCGACCACGTTTTCTGCGCTCGACACCGACGCTTCGACCGGCTTTTGGAAAAGGGCACGGATGTCGTCGAGGCCGGCAGTGTCCAGCGGATCGGCGCACACGACGTACACCCGCTCGTCGTCCTCCGCCGTCACCAGGATCTTGCGCGATTTGGCGTAAGAGATGGGGACCTTCGAGGCGATCGGTGTCTGGATCGCCTCCACGTCGATGCGTGCCAAGTACGGAAGTCCGCACTCGGCGGCGAGCGCCTGTCCCACGGCGGCGCCGTCGGCGACGTTGCCGGCGAGCAGCAGATCCATCAGGCTCGGCCCTTTTTCGCGCTGCTGCGTGAAGAGTGGCTTGAGCCGCTCTTCGGTGACAACGCCGCGCCGTATGAGGATTTCGCCGAGATAGCTTTCGAGCATGTGACCTCCTGCCGTCAGTCCCTACGCTCGAACGTTAGCTCGGCTCGCGCCAGATCGTGAGACATGCGCGAACCGAGCGGGGGAACGAGGGCGGCGTCGGCGGGGACGCCTGGTCGCCCGGGTAGGATGCCCTGCGGCGCGGCGGGGGGAGGTGTGCCCGGAGCCGGCGCCGGCGAGGGGGCGGGTGCCGGTTGTGCGGGCGCCGGGGCTGGCGCCGGAACAGGCTGGCCGGGCGGCGGTGGCGCGCCGCCGCCGGGCGGTGGAGCGGGCGGAGCTGTCTGCGTTCCAGGCGCGGCCGGAGGTGCACCCGGTGCCTGCGGCGCCGGAACGCCCGGACGCGCGGGATGAACGGCACCGGGGGCCGGCACAAGTGGAAGCTCGATGGGTTGCTGCGCCTCGTGCGTGCGCAGGGCCCTCGGTTTCGTCTCTTCCTCGAGGCGCTGGCGGTCGGTCAGGCCGAGATACGACTGTCGAATGTCCTCGATGAGACCGTTGCTCCGCGCGTAGTCGCGCGGAGGCTCGTAGTGCTTCTGATCGCTGAAAACGAAGTACCGATCGAGAAACTCCTGGCGCTCTTGCATCTTTCTTTCGAACACCGTTCGAAGATCGTTCTGATCGCGGACCACGTACGGCGTGAGAATGAGCAGGAGGTTGGTCTTTCGCGTTCCTTTCTCCGAGCTGCGGAAGAGAAAGCCGAGAACGGGAATGTCGCCGAGGATGGGGATCTTGCGTTCGCTCGTCGTGACCGCGTCGCGCATCAAACCGCCGATGACGACCGTCTGCTGGTCCTGCACGACGACGGTCGTGTTCGCATTGCGCTTGGTGATGGACACGGCGCCGAGCGCCCCGGCCGCAGCTCCGCGCTCGGAGATTTCTTCGGTGAGCTCGAGCCGCACTTCGTTGGAATCGTTGATGTGCGGAACGACTTTGATCTTGGTGCCCACGTCCTGCCGAGGCGCCGAAAATCCACCGCCGAAACCGAGCCCGGCGAGTGCCGGCAGCGCGCCCGCCGCACCCGCCGCGCCCGCTGCACCACCCAGCGCGCCGAGTCCCGGCAGAGCACCGCCCACGTTGGTCTGCAGCGGGATATTTTCTCCGACGTTGATCTCCGCAGCAACGTTGTCGGTGGCGATGATGTGCGGGGTCGCGAGAACGTTGGCGTCTCCGCTGGTTGCGAGTGCGTTGAGCACGACGCCGAATGCGGGAATCGAGAACCCGGTGCCGAGCACGTTTCCGAGCTCCGGCCCGCGCACGCCGAGCGCCAATCCCTGCAGGTTGTCGGCGCTCGGAAAGAGGATCGAGTTGAGCGGGTTGAGGCCGCCGTAGATGAGGCTCGGTTCGGCGCTGAAAATGTTGGCCTGTGCGCCGGCGTGATAGTTGAGGCCGAGCTTGGTCGTGTGCTCGACCGAGAGATCCATGATCACCGCCTCGATGAACACCTGCCGGCGCGGCATGTCGAGGCGATCGATGACCGACCGAAGCGCCCCGTAGTCGCGCAGCGACGACGTGATGACCAGAGAGTTGGTCGCCTTGTCGGCGGTGATCTTCACGGTACCCTCGAAGATCCCCGTGGGGGCGCCGCCCCCTCCTCCAGCCGCCGGAGGTGGTTGGCCGCCCGGTCTGCCGCCCGCCGGCGCGGCGCCGCCGCCGCCGCCCAAAATGGCGTTGAGGGTCGTGGCGAGCTCCTCGGCCATCGCATGCTGCAGGGGCAGCACGTGCACTTCACCTTCGCCGGTATTCGGGACATCGAGCCGGCGAATCAGCTCGAGAATACGCAGATAGGCCCGCTCGGTCGCGACGATGATGAGCGAATTGGTTCGATCCTCCGGAATGATCTTGCTGATTCGCGTGTCGCCGGCCGATGCCGCACCGGCGGCCTTACCGGGAGCGCCCGGCGCGGCCGCGGCCGCCTTGACGTCGAAAATTTCGTTGATCCGCTGAGCCATCTCGCTGGCGGTCGTGTAGTGGATCGGCTCGACCCAAACTTGATCGCCCGCACCTCCCACGTCGATCTCTTCCACCAGCTGCAGCATGCGGCGGATGTTGGCGGCCGTGTCGGTGATGATGAGCAAGTTGCCCGGCGCATATACCGAGACGTCGCCATCCTTGCTCTTGAACTTCGTCAAAAGCGCGTTGACCTCGTCGGCCGAGACATGCCCCAGGCGGTACAAGCGGGTCACGAACCGGTCGTCGGGAGGAACGGGCTGCCCGGTGTTGTAGAGCGGCGTGGTCTGCGTAGCGACGCCCGCCGACTCGACGATTTTGAGAAACTTGCCGTGCGGAATCACCGTGAGCCCGTTCGTTTCGAGAACGGACAAAAACGTTTGGTAGGCCTCGGCCGGTGTGACCTTCTGATTTTTCGGCGCGTAGACGTTGACCTTGATATTGCGGACTTTGCCGCCGTAAATGAATCGCTTGCCGGTGATCGTGCTGATCGTCGTGATGAGCTCGGCCAGATCGCCGTCTTCGATCGTGAAGTTGACGAGCCCCTTGGGGAGCGTCGTCATCTCGGGATGTTGCTGAACGTCCTGCAACGTCATCGTCCCCGGCGGCGTCT
>WNGA01019361.1_pt1 | contig 10834 bp, 13 predicted proteins | sample 5400061 | NCBI WGS metagenome assembly WNGA01 (sample SAMN13153366, study PRJNA577476) | soil metagenome | isolation source: 100 cm soil or saprolite under grassland replicate 2 | place: USA:California | collected 2016-06-15
CGGCCAAGAGGCGGTCGGCCGCGTTCCGGACCGAATCCTGCGAGGCCAGGTCGGCCAGCAGACCGGTCACCTCGTGGTTGCCGGTGCTGGCTTGGATCTGGGCAGCGACGGCGTCCAGCTCCGCAGGCCGGCGGCCGAGGATCACCACCGACGCGCCCATGCCCGCGAGCGCGTGCGCTGTGGCTCTGCCGATCCCTGACGTCGCCCCGGTCACCAGGCAGACTCGTCCGCCCATCGTCAGCTTGATCCCCTCCCGTCGCAGCGGCCGCAAACAAGCCTACTGCGGTGGGCACCCACTATGAACGTGCTGGTCAGCGCGGGTGAATCCTCCCCGCCGTACGGCTGCTACCCACCCTTCCAGGTCTCGGGCGCTTCTTGGCGGGCGCCTCATGAGGTCTCCCACCACGCCGGTCGTCGGCTAGTCGGGATCGCTCGCCGGCGGCTGGAGGATCGAGGGGAACCTCCAACCGGCTCTTGAGGGCCATGGCCCGCTCCATGCCGCTGACGTGCACGATGAGCCGGTCGCCGCTGATCTCGATCTCGGCCATTCCATGCCTCCTGTGGTCGGCACTCGGGCTGGTTCTCTCTTGGCGGCCGGGCTCGCGGTTCGATGCTTCATCCACCAGCCCGCACGCCGGCCATCTCCGGGATGGCCCCTGTGGGGCCGTCGGTTTCCCGGGCAGCTGCCTTCACCCGCCGCTTGATCCCTCGGAGCATGGTGGGCTGTACGATCAGGTCCGCCACGAAGAAAAATGGCCAGAATGGAACGGACAAATCCAACGGCGCGTAGCGGATCCGGGTCCCGGATGATCAGCCGGGTCCTGTCACCCTCGAGCGGCTCGAGCACGAAGGCCCAGCTGCAGTGGTCGAACTTTGGCCACAGGCCCTGCTTCAGGATCCACTGGGTCTTGGGCCAGTGGTAGGAGAGCAGCAGCAGCAGCCGGTTGGGCTCGATGGCCCGGATGGTGGAACCCTCCTCGCTGATCACCCTGCCACGCTCCGGACCCTCACGGTCCTCACCGCTTCGCGCCTTCAACCTGGCTGTTGACCCAGTGCTTGAGAGGCGGCGCCAGCAGCAGGATCAGCACGATGGCGTTGCCGACCGCGTGGATGGCGACACCTTGTGCGGCGTTCGCTGTGCCCACAGCGGCATGGGCGGCAACCCAATAGGGGATGAGGGGGGCGAAGCCGAAGATCGCCGAACCGATTGCCGCCCGCTCCCACCACCACGTGGCCTTGTAGAGCCCCCAGGCCGCAACGGACAAGCCGAGCACTGTCAAGACGACCAGCAAGCCGGGAACCCGGCAAGCCCCCGGGGCGCAAGCAGCATGGCCACTCTCCTCGACACACTCGTGGTCGGCACCGTCGGTAGCGGCGATCGAAGAGATCGGCGTGGGTGGCGGGCAGGACCGACACTCTGGCCCTCTCACTGGTCACTGAGGATGGCGGGCGGGAATCCGGGGACGCTCAGACCACCCGGCTCATCGGAAGCCGCGGGTCGGCAACCCCGGAACGTCGCCGCAGCCAGGACGGTGGCCGCAGCCGCGATGCCGGCGGCGATCCGCAGGGCCTGCGAATGGCCGGACGCGAACGCCGCCCCACCCACCGGCGCATCGGTAAGCCCGGCAACCGCCGGCAGGACGGCAATCGCAAGCAGACCTGCAGTCGGACTTCGCTTCGCGCGGCGGCGATGCGAGGGCATCCTGGGACCCGGAGCCGCCGGTCGCCGTCATGATTGCTCCCTCCGCGCGGTTGCTTGGCTGAAGCTGCGACCGCTCAGTCACGCCCTCCTCACGAAGCAGGCACGAGCACCGACCGCGCCAGGTCGTCAAGGGCGCTGCGCACACCCTGGGCGAACACCTCGATGTCGGGACAGGCCGCGCCCCGGCAAGGTACAGCGGCACCGGCGGACCCGGGACGTTGGTGACGTACAGGTTCACCAAGCGCTGACGGTAAAGGAGCCGGAAGACCGCGCGCTGGACGACGGGGAAGCTCATGACGCCCGACGCTCCTGGCGGATGGGGGTGCTGCTTGCGCTCGGCGGTCTCGGCGGCGATCAGGTCAAGCCGGCGAACCGGGTCGGGCTCGCCGAGCGGCAGCGGCACGATCATCGCCCCGTTCTGGTTGCCCCGCGCCTGCCCAGGCTGCTCGTGGTGCAGGGAGACAGGAACCGCAGCCCGCAGCGCCAGCCCCTTGACGTCCTCGCCACGGTGGCGCAGCAGCTCGCGCAGACCACCGGCGACGGCGGCCAGCACCACGTCGTTGACCTTGGCGTGGCGGGCGTGGGCGATCTGCTTGGCGAGCTCCAGACGGCTGCGGATGATCGCCAGCCGGCGGTCGCCGCCGATCGGGCGGTTGAGGCTGGTCTGTGGGGCACGCTGCTCGGTGAAGAACTCTCGCCACGCCGGCCAGACCCGCCGCGCCCGGCGCAGCGTCCTGACCGGGTGGACGAGGCCAGACAGCGCGCGACCCAGTCCCTGCATGTGCCGGCGCAGGTTGTCGCGGAAGAGTTGGCCTGCCGACGGGATCGGCGCCGGCGTCCGCGGCGGCGCGACCGCCGCGGGCGTGTCGGCGGCCAAGTCCAGCAGCGCACCGAAAGCGGCCATCCCCGAGATCCCGTCGGCCAAGGCGTGATGGGCTCGCAGGAACAGGCCCACCCCTCCCTCCGCCAGCCCGGGCAGCAACCACACCTCCCACAGCGGCCGTGCCGGATCCAGGCGTCGTAGGCGCAGCTCCTCGCACGCCTGCAGCAGCCGGGCCTGGTCGCCGGGAGCGGCCAGCGGGTGGACCCGGACGTGGTCGGCGAGGTCGAAGGAAGGGGCGTCGACCCACAAGGGCCAGCCCAGCCCCCGCCTGGGCCGGTAGAGCAGCTGCCGGAAGCGCGGGACAAGCTGCAGTCTCGGCTCGAGCTGGCGGCGGACCGCCTCGATGCGGACGTGACCGTCGTCGTGTCTCGCCCATGACGCTCACCCCCTTATCTTCTTTCCCGACCTACCTTCCTCTGCGGACAGCACGTGACCAGAGTCGAACGGCCCCTCCAAGCTGGGCGTGCAGGCCGTAGTCGTGACCGCGGATGTTGAGCGCTAGGCGTAGGCTAGCCGGAGGCTAGCCGGACACCGACCGACTTCTCGTGGCTGTCGGTGCGACCGTCCCGCTGGTGAACTCACCGGCTGGTAGGCTGGCCAGCACGCGGAACCCGCCACCCTCACGAGGGCCGGTCTCCAGGGTCCCGCCCAGCGCGGCCACACGCTCACGCATGCCGCTGATGCCGTGCCCACTGCGGCTATGCCTGTAAACCGCGTCGTCGCGACGACCGTGGATGCCGCAGCCGTCATCGATGATCTCCAGGGTGATTGCGTCGGGCTCAAGAGCCACCCGGACCATGGCCGCGGCCTGCCCGGCGTGGCGCAGCACGTTGGTCAGCGACTCCTGGACGATGCGGTAGGCGGCCAGGTCGACCGCGCCAGGTACCGTCGGACGCTGGCCGTGGACCTCCAACTGGACCGCAAGGCCGCTGGCGCGCATCTGCTTGACCAGGGGGTTGAGCTGGTCCAGCCCGGCGACCGGCGGCCGCGGTGGGCTGGCGTCAGGCTGGCGGGACACCGCCAGGATGCCCGCGCAGCTCCGGTCCCAGACCGACGCGTTCATGTGGGCGCCGTGGACCAGTGGTCCCGGTGAACTGGCGGAAGTCGCGGACCAGATGCGCCTGGTCGGCATAGCCGGCGTCGGCCGCGACCTGCCCCCAGTCCAGCGGCCGGCGCTCGTCGATTCGCTGCCACACGCCGTCGAAGCGGACCAGCCGGGCCGCGGTCTTGGGCCGGAGCCCGACCTGCTGCCTGAACCTGGCGATCAGGTGCCGGTGGCTCCAGCCCACCTCGTCGGCGATCCGGCCGATCGGCACCGCACCACCGGTCGCGACCAGCCGCTCCCATGCCCAGCCGACCTCTGGCGAGGGTCGCGGCCCGCGGTCCAGCCGCCGCAGCAGGAACTGGTCCATCAGCGCGAACCGTTGCCGCCAGCTCGAGGCCTCGCGAAGCTGCTGCGCCAGGCGCCGGCCGGTGCCGCCGAGCACGTCGACCAGATCGACGAGCTGGTCGCTGAGCTCGTCCATCGGCAGGCCCAGGAGGGTGTAGGCGCCCAGCGGTGTCAGCCACACCTCCAGATACGAAGGTGCGCAGTCGCCCTCCACGACCGAGGACGCGCCATGTGCGCCCATGACAAACGCTGGGGGCGGTGCGCCGAGTCGAGGATCTTCACGACCAGAGGGACCGAGGTGGTGCCGGCAGGACGAGGTGTCGCGGGGTGGTCGCCTCGGTGAAGCCGGCATACCCGCGCGGGAGCAGGGACCACAGCCGCGGGTGCGGGGAGGCGACCAGCCGAGGCCACCTGGCCCGCTCAGGCGCAGCAGTCGACGCTGCGGTATCCATCGCTCCCAGCCCTCATGGTCGAGGCTCCATATCGTGGTGTGGTGAGGTGATTCGACGCCTCGTCTGTCGTCATGCCGACCGCCCCCCGGCGACCGCTCGGCCGTGAGAGCTGACCTCACTGATCGGCGGTTCCTTCGGCCGCGCCGTTACCGCACCGCTGATCGTGACCGCGACCACGGCAGCGATCGACAAGAAGGTGCGGATGGTGTGAAACAGCTCCCAGCGTGACTGGATCGACCGCCAGTCACCCGGCAGGGTCGCCGCCGTCCAGGCCTTGATCTGGTTGTCGATCGGCACCTCGACCACCAGGGTGATGGCCAGCGCTGCGACCATGAGGAGGAACCCGGCCAGCAGCCACCAGAATGCCGCCGCGCGAACTCCCTGCCACAGCAGCGCCAGCGTGACCAGCGCGCTGAGCAGGGTGAGCGGCAGGAGGATGGCCATCGGCCCTCCCAGGTTCTGGATCATCTGGTGGCCGACGGCGATGAAGGTCTCGGCCGACAGTTCGTTCATGGTGCGGCTCAGGGAGAACCAGGTGCCCCAGAACACGCCCATCACCAGGGCGAAGAGCACGATGGTGGTGGCTTGTGCGGCGCGGATCTTCACAGCTCGCTCCTTGGCTGTAGGAGTCCCGTAGCAGCCTTGGCGTCCTCCGCCCGCCGGGCCGTCCACGTCACGAGGGCGGTGGACCGGCGGGCTTCTGCAGCATCCCGATGTGGGCGTTGGCCAGCAGCCATCGGTCGGTGGGGCGCACGGCGACCAGCGTGAGCCGGAACCGGCCGGAGTTGTCGCCGCCCTGGAAGCTGGTCTCCTGGGCCAGCACCCCGACCACCACCGCCGCGGCGCCGTACTCGCGCACCTGCGCGTCCTCCACCGCGAACGCCCGGTTCTCCAGACCATTGCCGAAGCGGCCCAGCCACTGGTCGCGGTCCAGGACGAAGCCCAGTGGCCCCACGCCGACGAAGTCACTGGCCAGCAGCTTGTCGAGTGCCTCGGCGTCGTTGTCCTGCTCGGCAGCGGCCCAGTGTCCTATCAGGTCGAGCACGTCGGTCCTTGCGGTCATCGGACCTCCTTGGCCTCGTTCACCGTTCCGACCTCCTACTTCTTGGATCGACTCTAAAGATAGAGTACAACCAGAATTCGTGCTACGTTGCCTCTGGAGATGGAGATGGGACTGCGCGAACGCAAGAAGGAGCAGACCCGCCAGCTGATCGCCGAGACCGCTTGGCGGCTGTTTGCCGACCGGGGCTTCGAGCAGGTGACGGTGGCCGAGGTCGCCCACCAGGCGCAGGTCGCCGTTGCCACCGTGTTCAACTACTTCCCGACCAAGGAAGACCTCTTCTTCTTCCGGCTCGAGGCCTTCGGGGCGCACCTGGTCGACGCCATCAGCACCCGCACAGAAGGGGAGCCGGTGCTGGTGGCCTTCCGGCGCTACCTCCTGGAGTCCGGTGGGCTGCTCGCCCAGGTGGAAGCGGGTGATCCCCAAGCGCTGGAGCGGCTGCGCACCGTCAACCGCGTGATCGCCGCCAGCCCGGCCCTGCTGGCCCGTGAGCAGCGGGCGCTCGCCCGCACCGCCGACGCCCTGGCCGCTCTGCTCGCCGCCGAGACCGCTGCCCCGGCCCACGACCTGTGGCCCCAGATCGCGGCGAACGCCCTCATCGGCGTCCAGCGCGCACTGATCGACTACACCCGCCGACGGGTCCTGGCTGATGAGAAGCTCGCCCGCCTCGCCGCCGACGTCCGCAGGCTCGGCCAGCGCGCGTTCGCGCTGCTCGAGCGCGGCTTCGGCGACTACGCCACCAAACCAGTCCGCCCAACCCACGCTCCAACAGCAACCCGCAACCCCAGGACCACCGAAGCCGAAGGCGCCCGGTGAGAAGACAAGAACCGACCATGGCCAGCTCCCGGTCCCAGATCGCCGCGCAGCCGGGTGGCCGAGTCCACCCGTGACTGTGGTGGAGGGGGGAGCGATCGCCGATGCAGCCCCTCTTCTTCCCGGTCGTGGCGCTGGTCGCGTTGATCGGGGTCCGCCTGCTCGGCATCCGGCTGGGTTGGTGGCGGGTGCTGCTGGTCGCCTGGCTGGGCTCGCCACCGCCGGGTTCGCGCTCACCGCGGTCGGCTTCCGGGACTTCCACGGCGGCGGGCTGGCGCTGGTGATCAGCTTCGGGCTGCTGGCGATGCTGGCCTGGGCGGGCATCTTCGAGCTGCTGGGACGCTCGCGGCCGGAGCCGACCCGGCGGCCGCTCACCAACCCGCTCAAGGCGATCCGGAGTGGTTTGCCCGTGGCCGCCGCAACCTGGAGATCGCCACGATCGCCATGCGCTCGGGGCTCTCGCGGCTCGGGCGGTGGCGCGCCCCGAACCGCGGGGCCGGAGCTGTGGTCGGCACCTTCCACGCCGACCCCATCCCGGCAACCTGGTCCTCACCGGTGACGGCACCGGCGACGGCCGCGTCGCGCTGTTCGACTGCGGCTCGATCGGCCGGCTCGACCGGCGCCAGCGCAGCGCCCTGCAGGCGGCGCTGCTCGAACGGGCGCTCGGCGACGTGGTCGCCCAGCACCTCAACCCCGGGATGCCGCTCGGCGGCGCGCTGCGGGCGCTCGCCACCCTGCAGTCGACCTTCGAGCTGATCGCCCCGGACCTCGACCCCCTGCTGGGGAGGGCCGCTACCAGCAGAAACGTTCAGATCGGTCGTTGCCGCCGTGCTTGCTGGAGGACGCCGCAAGCATGGGCAACAAACGTGGACGAAATCTGCTCTGGCAAGTCGGCAGTGACCGCACAACGATCGTGGCGATAGCCCTGCGCCAGTTCATTCCTCGGTTCAGGTCGGAGCCCTACCCGAATTTCTTGGCCACCGCATCGGCGATCTCGTCGGAAGCGTCCTCTTGGATGAAGTGGTTCGCGTGGGCCAGGACGACCACCTCCGCGCTGGGAAAGTACCGCTGCCAGCGCCCGATAACCCTGCGGCTGCCGAATCCCGGGTCCTTCATCCCCCACACCAGCAGCACCGGCTTGTCCCCGAGCGCCCGCGGCGCCTGACTGGCCAGCCGCTCCAGCCACGCCCCGGACGCCAGGATCTGGCGGGGAAACTCCGCCACCCCCCAGCGTGCCTCAGGGGTGGGCTGGGCGCGGCGGTAGTGCTCCAGCACCTCCGCCTCCAGCGGGTGGGCCACCGAGCGGGGCATGAGCCGCTCGACGAAGAAGTTGCGCTCAAGGATCCGCCGCTGCAGCGGCCGGCTGGACATCACCCGGCTGAACAGCTGAATGGCGAGCCGGTCGGTCCGCCAGAACCAGGTGTTCATGAACACCAGCCCGCCGACCCGCCCGGCGCGCTGGCTGGCGACCGTCATGCCGATGGGGCCGCCCCAGTCCTGGCCCATGACGATGAAGCCGTCCAGCTCCAGGTGGTCGACGAGGTGGCCGACGATGCCCGCATGTTCGGCTGGGGTGTACCCGTAGCCTTCCGGGCGATCCGACAGCCCGAACCCTGGATAGTCCACGGCCACGCAGCGGAACTGTCCCCGCAGGCGCAGGATGATCTTGCGGTACAGGAAGCTCCAGGTCGGGTTGCCGTGGCACATCAGGATCGGCTGGCCCGTCCCCTCGTCGATGTAGTGCACCCGGATGCCGTCGGTCTCGAACCACCGTGACTGGAACGGGTACAGCGCCGGTGAGGGTGTGAACTCGACCCGCATCTTGCCCAGCTCCCCAGCCGTCGGGCCATGGCCCGGTCGTCGTTGCTCCGTTGTTGATGGCGCGGACAGCCTACGCGTTCGCTGTGACAGAAACGAGCTCGCGTGACCCGCCTCGAGATGCTCGCCTGCGCCGGCGCGGGTCCGAGGATGGAGCGAGGCTGCCCATGCCCGCCTCTGGCCTGTGGTGACCGCCGTCGGGTCGGCGCACGTCCTTCGACGGTCCTCAGCGGCGTGTGGGTGCCAGAAGGTCAGCCATAGGCTCTGAGCTGCGAGTTCGCGAAGGGAGGCTGTGACCCAGATGATCGGTAGATGGCGCTACGACTGCTCTATCTGATCTTCTGCCAGGTGCTGGGATGGCTGGCGCTGCTGGCGCGGCGCTCGGCGACCAACAACGCGGAGCTCGACGTCTGCGAGAACGGACGGCGGCTTCGCCTGCCGTGTGCGGCCCGGCCTCGCGCGATGCCAGCCGCTGCCGCCGATGATCGCGTCGCGGATCATCGCCTTGGGCCGGGAGGCTTGGCCGTCGTGGCGTGAACTGGAGGTGATGGGTGCAAGCGCGCCCGGAGGACTAGTCTGACGAGCGCTTGCGGTCCGTTGCGGCTGGTTGGGGCCGGCCGGAGACCGAGAGGAAGGTGTGCATGCGGTCAGTCATGAACGTGTTTGGGGCGAGCAGGTCGTCAGGCGACCCAGTGACGGTCGGCGACATCACGGTGACGCCCCAGTCTCGGGCGCTGGTGGTCCGCCTGCCGAAGGGCGGATTCATCTGGAACCGCCCGACCGCCGTGCTGGTCGAGCAGCACGGACCGGCGCGCCGCATCCCGATTATCGATGTCACCCGCATCCTTCAGGCGGGCCTGCTCGGTCTCGCGGCACTGGCGGCGAGCGCGAGCCTCCTTCGGTCCCGACGGCGGACGGGGGTGGCCGTATGACCGACAACGAGGACGCCTCGCTCATCGACAGGGCCGGCGAGCAGGTGCCGAAGACGCTGGAGAAGATCTTCGCCGCCGCCCAGCCGGGCGCCATCTTCGGCCAGCCGGTCGACGCCGGCAGTTACACCCTCATCACGGCTGCCGAGGTGACCTCCGGTGGCGGGTTCGGGGTCGGGACGGGTCGCGGCCCAGTGCCGAAGCCGGACGCCAAGGAATCGCCGTCGGCGGAGGCAGCGCCGCCCGCGGGCAAGCCGTCCATCGGAGGCGGCGGTTTCGGAGGGGGCGGCGGGTCCATGGGGCGGCCGGTGGCGATCATCGCCATCGGCCCCAGCGGCGTGACGGTCAGGCCGGTCGTGGACGTCACCAAGGTCGCTCTGGCCGCCCTGACCGCCTCGGCGGCCATGTTTGGGCTGCGACGCGCGATGCGCAAGGCGTCCAAGGGCAAGAGCTAACTGAAGGCTACGGCCGTGTCGTCCCTGGAAGCGCGCCGCCTACTGTCGTGGCCGTACTCGTGCTCGCACGCTGGCGGTCGAGCGGCTGCGGGCCAGGGCTTCAAGGCCGCCGGTTGGTCGATGGCATGCCACAGTGAAGGGTTGGGCTAGACTCGACGCCGGTTGCTCAGCGCCAGCGCCCAGGCATGCCAACAGCCGTGATGGACGCCGGCGGGCAGCTGTCAGGGAGCGCCGCAGCACGGGCAGGGGTGCTCACCGCACGGGCAGCCGCAGTTCGGACACGCCGCCATCGCCATCACCTCCCTGGTGCGAGAACGCCTGCACACACCACCACTCCTCGGCTGTGTCCGCCGTGCAGGCCCGCTCGGGACGCTCGACGAGCAGCCGGGCGAGCTCCCCCCGCAGCACCGCCAGGCGGGCAAGCTGGGCGTCGATCTCTGCCAGCCGCTGGCTGAGCAGTGCCTCGGTGTGGCCGCAGGGGCACTGGGCCCGGTCGACGACCTGGAGCAGCTCGCCGATCTCGCGCAGCCGCAGCCCGACCCGCTGGGCGCCCTTGACGAACCGCAGCCGCTGTACCGCTCCCTCGTCGTAGCGGCGGTAGCCGGCCGCGCTCCGCGCCGGTCGAGGCAGGAGTCCCAGCCGCTCGTAGTAGCGCACCGCGTCGGGGCTGACACCGACCTGAGCGGCCAGGCCGGATACGGTCAGGTGCTCGCTCATGCGCCAAGGCTAAGCCTTGGAGCGCGCTCCAAGGTCACCCCCCCGGTCCAGCCGCGCCGTGACCAGCCCAAGCGGCGCGAGCGCATCCGACGGCCACATGGGCGTGCCACCGCGGGTGGGCCGCCGTCCCAGCGGCCGGGTCCGCCACTGGCGGCTGGGTTTTCGAATCTCTGGATAGCGGCCAGTGGCGATTATCTCGGCGTGGCAGGGAGGTGGCGGCGTGCGGTCCGGTAGTGCGCGTGCTGGGCGAGGAGCATGGCGACGGCGGCCAGCCCGGCGAGCACCAGCAGGGCGTGGCGCCAGCCGACGGTGTCGACCAGCCACTGGGCCAGCGGCACGAAGATGGTGCTGGCGAACCCGGCCACCACGGTCAGCGCCAGCAGCGCCTGGTCGCGTTGGCGGGTGAACCAGGTGGTGATGGTCGCAAACGCCGGTTCGTACAGGACCGTAGCCATGGCTAGCCCGATGCCAGCCCAGATCAGGTAGAAGCCGGTGAGGGTGTGAGCGCCTGCCCAGGCGAGCACCAGCAGGGTCGCCAGGGCCGAGCCAGAGGTCATCAACCCGCGGGGGCCGTGGCGGTCCTGCTGGTGCTCGCCTGGGCAGGCGCTCACACCC
>WNGA01022459.1_pt1 | contig 10833 bp, 11 predicted proteins | sample 5400061 | NCBI WGS metagenome assembly WNGA01 (sample SAMN13153366, study PRJNA577476) | soil metagenome | isolation source: 100 cm soil or saprolite under grassland replicate 2 | place: USA:California | collected 2016-06-15
ATCCTTCAATCTCCTCCGAGATCGGCACCACCTCGATCGTGTGAACCAGACAAGAGGATCTCAACGCCGGCCTTCTCAAGCTCGGCTCGTAGCTTGGTGTGATCCTCCTTGGCCCGGGCTGGATCCGGCCGCTCCCGCCACCCATAACTCTCCCAGGCCACCAGGTCATCGGGACGCGGTGCTCGAACATAGACGCGGCGGAGCTTGGCCGTCTGATCCTGGATCACAGCCGAAGCTCTTGCCGGCGGCGAGCTCTCATGACGAGGCTGGCGCCATCTCCTCTCGAGCGGTCCACCCGAGCCGGACCAAGAGCTGTTCGGCACCATGCGAAGAGGCTCGCATGTCACGGCTCGCACACTCTGTGTGCATCTACTTGGTTACACCCACAACCAGCGATCGACTTCTACCGTCTTCAGACGGCGCCCAGCCCGCAACAAGGCAATCCGGCACGTTCTCAGCCTACATTGCCTCGACGGGCAGACACGACCCAGCCCCGACGGTCCCGGCTTCCTCGGCCAGGCACGGCTACCGTCGGGTTGCCCGGGGGTGGTTCCCAAGTTACCGTGCAAACGGAGGGCGATGGCAGCTTCTGGTCGTGAGCGACGGAGCATCCGCGGCATCGGGAACGCCCTGATTGCGCTCCTGGTCTGTCAAATGCTGGCTCTCATGTTCGAAGCGGTGGCGGTCCTCATGGAGATGAGCCTCCTCCAGCGGATCATCGACGGCAGTCAGGTGACGCTCGCTGAGGCTACGGCTTCCGACAACCGTGTCGCTCTTTCCGTCCGTCTCTGGCTGGTACTGCTCGTTGCAACGATCGTCGTGTGGCTCATCTGGCAGCACCGCGCGCACGCTAACCTCAGGGCGCTCGGGACCGAGCTGGAGTACTCGCCCGGATGGGCCGTAGGCTTTTGGTTGATCCCGATCGCGAACCTGTGGAAGCCCTTCCAGGTGAACCGCGAGCTGTGGAAGGCGAGTGGCGACGTCAACGACTGGCGGTCGCAGCGGACATGGCCGGTGCTCGGCTGGTGGTGGGCGTCATGGATCTCGGCGGGCGTGCTCGGCCGGGTCGCGGCGGCGGCCCGCGAAAGCGCGGAAACACCGATGGAGATCCGAAGCGCGGACATCGTCGACCTGCTGTCGACCGCCGTGGTGGTCGCGTCGGCCGTGCTCGCGATCCTGCTGGTCCGTTCGGTCATCGAGCGACAGGACCGTCTCGCGGCGGCGGTTCCACACGTGCCTACGCCTCCGCCTCCGCCGCCGCGTCCGGACGCTTCCGCGTGAACCACCGACGCTGGACTGCATTGGTCATGCTGAGCGAGAGCGGCTGATGCTGGAGCAAACTTAGGTCGGGTCCGGATTGCCCGCCTCAGCACATAGGATGATGCGGGAAGATGCTCTCTCGATGATCCGACCGCTGACGCGTCGATCGCTCGCGAAGGCAGTCACGGAGCTCGCGAACGCCGATCCGACCCTGGCCGCGTCGGTCGAACGGTACGGCACTCCCCCGCTCTGGGCGCGCGAGCCATCGTACGCCACGCTCGTCCATCTGATCCTCGAACAGCAGGTGTCGCTGGCGTCGGCTCGGACTGCGTTCGACCGGCTCGGCGCGGCGCTGGGCAGCAGCATCCGCCCGCAAGGCTTCCTCACGCTGTCGGACTCCGAGCTCCGCACGATCGGCTTCAGCCGCCAGAAGGCCGGCTACGCGCGTGATCTGGCCATCGCGCTCAGCGATGGCTTCGATCTGGACGGCCTCGCGCATCTGCCCGACGACGATGTCCGCGCGAGCCTCATGCGGCTCCGCGGCATCGGCCGGTGGACCGCCGACATCTACTTGATCATGTGCCTGCGACGCCGCGACGTCTGGCCGCACGGCGACCAGGCACTCGCGACCGCCGCACGCGAGCTCCTCGAGCTCCCGACCCAACCCAGCTTCGACCAGCTGGGGCTTCGGGCACAATCGTAGCGACCCCACCGAGCCACCGCCGCGAGGATCCTCTGGCACCACTACCTGTCGGTCCGCGGCCGCACATGAACACGGCCTCCTGCGTTCGCCCCCATGCAACCGAAGCGTTGCTATCCGAGCACGTTGAGAACCTGTCGCGCGGCCTCCCTCGTGTGAAAGGCGCCGTCGAGACCAAGGTCCCGATGGACGGGCTCATCGTCTTCTCGCTGGTTCGAGACGATCCGCTGCTCCCCATATCCGACGACAGGGGATCCCGATGGTGCTCGTGGGACGCGACCCGGATGGCGCGGGCGACGACCCATGCGTCGACAATGACCACTTGGCCGGCACGCGCACCGTCCTGGATCACCTCCAGGCTCGCGGCGCCTCTCGGCCCGCGCTCCTGGCGATCGCCCTTGAGGACGCGTTCACCGACGATTGCCTGGTCGGCTACCAATCATGGTGCGCGGAGCGCGCGATCGAGCCAAACGTGATGATGATCCCAGCGGGATCGACCCCGCGGCAGGTGAACGCGAGTGTCCGCGAGCTCCTCTCGGGCCCCGGGTCCCCCGATGCCATCCACGCCACCGTATGGGAGCTCGGCACACGTACAGCGGAGCTGGCATCGACCCTCGGATTACGGATACCCGACGACCTCATGGTCGCCGCGTGCGGCGACACCGAGCCGCATCCGGAAGAGATCCAGATCACCCAGCTCAAGCTTTTCCCGGAGCTCGCCGCCCGAGATGCGATCGATCTTTTGACGAACATCGTTCGCGGAATCCCGTCCCCCCACGCTCGGTCGGTGCCGACGGAGCTCGCGATACGGCAGTCGACCGCTCGAACCTGAGGGACGGTTCATGACCGCCTGCTCATCTGCGCTCGCTGTCGTAGTTGAAGCTCCGGGGAGAGCCAGGCAGCTCGAGCGAAGGCCAGGCGTGGACCCGCACAGCGGCCGCAACAGAGCGCTCACTCCAGCATGCGATAGGTTGAGGACTCGAACTCGAGGGATCTGAAACGATGCCGTTAGTGCGGATCGAGATCATCAAGGGACGGCCGATCACCGAGAGGAAGCGGCTTCTCCAAGCGGTTCATGCCGCCCTCGTCGAGGCGTTCGGCATCCCGGAGGATGATCGCACTCAGCGGCTTGTCGAACATGATTCCGAGAACTTCGAGATCCCACCCGGACGTTCCGAGAATTACACGCTCGTTGAAATCACCGCGTTCCCTGGCCGATCGTCAACGGCCAAGCGGGCCCTCTACAAGGCGATCGTTCGCAACCTGGGAGAGATAGGGATCGCCCCCGACGATGTCCTCGTCGTTCTCCACGAACCTTCAATGGAGAACTGGGGAATCCGCGGCGGCAAATCCGCTGACGAGGTCGATCTCGGCTTCCGACTGGATGTCTAACGCAGTGACCATAACTCCATGGTGACTCGCTCTGTGCAGGCCTTCCCGCGAGCGGTTCGGTGCCCTTCACGCTTTGGAGAGTCTCGATCACTCGGCGAAGAGCCAGTCCCTCGGACCGGGGACTCGCGACTCGTCCTGCGCGCCACCCAGGAGGACGCGCGTGAGGGCGCTCCGTTCGGCGAGCAGATCGTCCAGGGATCCGGTGAAATCTTCGTCGCTGACCCGGATCCGCTCTTCTCCGGCCGACCTGTTCGCGGCGAGGAGCGCGGCCTTGCGCACAAGTTCCTTGATGAACGCGGCCGTCACTCCTGACGTCCGCCCCACGATCGAATCGACGTTCGTCAGTCGGACTTCGAGGCCCCGACCGTAGAGCTCCAGCAGCCCTCGCCTGGCGTCTTCGTCTGGGAGCTGGATCTGGACGGCCAGGTCTACGCGTCCGGGGCGCGCCGCGAGGGCCGGCTCTAAGACGTCCGCCCGATTCGTGGTGAGGACGAAGGCCACGTCGGCGTCTTCGGCCATCCCGTCCATCTCGTTCAGGACGTCGAACAGCAATGGGTTCCCGAACCGGCCCATCACACCCCGGTCCTGCGCTATCAGATCGATGTCCTCCAACACGACCAGGGATGGCTCAAGCATTCGGGCCAGCGCGCAGGCTTGCCGGACCATGTGCAGGCCTCCACCGGTGAGGAGGAGCACCGTGGTGCCAACCATCCGGCTCACCAGATAGCGGACCGTGTGGGTCTTGCCGTTGCCCGGCGGCCCGTGCAGGAGTGCCCCCCGCTTCACGTGTTGACCGCCGCTTCGGAGCCGGTCCTTGTGCTCGCCGATGCCGAGCACCTCGAGCTCGATCGACTCGAGTAGTCCCTCCGGCAGCACGAGCCGGTCCCGATCGAGAGTGGGCCGGTGGTGGAACACGATCGGGCCGACCGCCATGTGGCCGAACGGCGACTCTCCGAACGAAAGGACCTGTCCCCGGAACACATTGAGCTCGACGATCAAACGACGGATCTCCGCCAGGAAACTGCGGGCCGACTCGGGATCTGGCGAGAGGACCTCGAGCATGACGCCTTGGTTCTGGCCGTGCTCGTCCGGACCGCGCACGAGGACAGCCAGGCGCTCGTCGCCGCGAGCGATAAGGAACAGTCCGAACTGCACGCAGGCGAGGGTCTCATCCGGGCCGACCGGCAGATCTACCAGGTCGGGCTTGCCGACCCGGACGCCCGTGTGTGGGCCCATGTCCAGGAGATCGGCGAACGAGCCGAAATGCCGGCTCTGTCCGGACAGCCCGAGGATCTCGTGGGTCGCGCCCTGCTCGGACAAGTACGCCTTGAGCGCGACCTGGACATTGGCGTGGTCGAACGGCATGAACGACTGTGCGACCACGGGCAAACCCGTCGACTCCGTGCGGAGGTGCCGGTCGATCAGCGTGCGGAGCTCCGAGGGCCGCTGCTCCCACCCAGCCTCGGTCATGTGCTGAAGGAATCGCTGGAACAGCGAGGCGAAGTTCGAGACGTCCTCGTCCACGGTCATGGCGGGGATGCTATCGCGCTCCGTCGTCTACCTCACCGAATCGTGGCCACGACGGCCAGGGCGAACAGCGCCACGCCGGCCACCGCCCGGATGAGGTGACCGCGAAGCCATCTGGTCCTCAGCTCGTCTACGGTTGCCGCCGGTAGTTCCGAGCCGGACTGGAGGGTTCGCTGGATCGGGACCAGCCAGACCAGCGAGCCGACGAGGATCAGAAGAAGGCCGCCAGCGACGAACACGGCAAGCGTCCGCGCCGAGCCGGCTGCGGTGACGGCAAAGCCGATCGTGGACGCGAGAGTGACCGAGAGCAGCGCTGGCTGCAGGCGGTCGACCCGCCTGAGGGTCTGCGCGAACCCGATCCGGAACTCCGCGCGTTGGGTCCTCCGCCAGGCGGGGATGCGTTCCCAGGCGATCGACATCACTCCCCCAGCGAACAGCCCGCCACTGACAAGCATCCCGACCACCCACATCTCGTTCATCGTGTTCTCCTCCTTCCTGCCTGAGGCGCGTGATCCCCAGCCCGGGAATCCGGGCTAGCGGCGCCGACGCGCGGACCCTCCCTTCCGTATCGTTTCCGCTTCGTCCCCGACGTTTGCCTCCAGCCTCCGGCACAGGTCATCGAGAACCTTCCGCGCCGTCTCGAGGTCCGCCCGTCCGATCCCTCGCGCGAGCCGATTGATCCACGCCGCCTGCCGCGCGTCGATCGCCTCGTACTTGGCGCTGCCGGACACGGTGAGGCGGACGAGCGCAGACCGTCGATGATCCGCGTTGGGGACGAGTTCGAGGAAGCCGTCGCGGACGAGACGGTTCACGGTGGCGTGAACGCTCTGTCGCGTGAGCCCCATCCGCCGTGCGATCTGGGGAACAGTGACCGGTCGCTCCGCCACCGCGATCGCGCCGATCACCTGCCACCGTGCGGACGTCAGCCCTTCGTCGGCGCTCAGGAGGTCCCCGGCATCCAACAGCAGGCCATTCGCGCGGAACGTCGAGAGGATGAGCTCCGTTGCGGCCTCCCCAGTGGGCGATCGTCGTCTGTAATCCATAATGTCAGGAGCTTGACAATATGGCAGGTTTCTGTCAAGAACAGCTTGCTTCGCCGTCTTTCGGGGGGCCGCGTGAGGTTCGACCCGGACCGCGATGCTAGGGCGCCCTCGTGCGTCTCTATGGTGAGATGCACGACGGCGCCGTGATCTTCGAGAAGGGAGACGCCGAGATCGGATCGGACGAACCGCACGCGGGAGGACTAGAGGATCTCTATCTTCGCAACGCGCCCGAGATGATGCGCCTGGCGTTCCTCCTGACCCGCGATGCGGCCACAGCCGAGGACATCGCCCAAGAGGCGTTCGTCCGGGTGGCTGGGCGGTTCCGCCATATGCGGTCGGCTGGCGCATTCGACGCGTATATGCGACGCACGGTGGTGAACCTGTGCATGACCTATCACCGGAGGCAGCGGACCGCGCGCGAGTACGCGCGTCGTGTGGGCGCGCGGGCAGAACGAACGGAGCCGAGGGTCGGCCTGCCGGACATCGAGACACGGGACGAGGTAAGGGCCGCGCTCGCGCAGCTCCCGATCCGTCAGCGCGCCGCGGTGGTGCTGCGCTTCTACGCAGACCTCTCGGAACAACAAGTGGCCGACGCGCTTGGCTGCTCGGTGACCGCGGAACGCTCGCTGGTGTTCCGCGCGATGGAGACCTTGCGCACCAGAATCGGAGGAGACGAACGATGAACGACCTGGAGGCGCGGATCCGGCAGGTCCTGGACGAGGACGCAACCCGAGCACCGCACGCCGAGCGTCTCCCGAAGGGTCTCGTTCCTCGCGTCCGGAAACGTCAGGCACGGACCGGGGTGGGCGCAACGATCGTCGCGGCCTTGGTGATCGTGCTGGGCGCGGTCGGTATGCGGGCGCTCCTTCCCGACCGGGTCTTCCTACCCGCTGTCGAAGGATCGTCGCGGACATCCACGGTCGACGCCGTCACGATCACCTACCCGGCTTCGTGGTACCTCACCAAACTCGACCAGGTGACGTCGACGCAGGACCCGGGTCCGGACGGCGGACCTTCGTTCGCATTCCGCCCCCTTCTCGAGCTCACGAACTTCGACCCGACGTCCGGCACGAGCTGGATCTGTCCGCTCCCCAGCGGCCGGATCCCGGACGGCGGCGTGGTCCTCTACGTCCAGGTCGTGAATCGAACGATAGACGCTGGCCAGCCAGGCAGGTGGCCGGTCGAACCGTCAAAGGAGGTCCTCGCCGAGACCTACTCCGGCCTGTGTCCCGTGGGTGCGCACGCCGCGGCGTGGACGGCCGACGGCGTCACGTACGAGGCCTTCCTCAGAGGCGCCGGCCCCGACTTCGAGAGACTCGTGGAGGCGTTCCGATCGATGTCGTTCGCCGGTGGGACGCCGGTCACAGCGGGATCGATCCAGCGCCAGCTCGATTGGTCGAACGTCGACGGATCGATCGTCGCGACTCACGCTCGGGGAGCGCGAGGAGAACTTCGCCTGGGGCGACTTCGGATGGTACTCGGTGCGCCCCCTCCACACGGACTCCAACTACGACGCACTCGCCTTCGTCCTGACCGATCTGGATGTCGACAGGGTCTGCGTTTCCTCGGAGGGCTCGTGGTGCGGCCGATGGATGCCGGCCCGCGACGCCCCCGGCCGCGAGGCCCGGTTGTGGGTGATCGAGCTCCCCGGTGCGGGCACAGGGATCCTCACGCTCAACGACCGCGGACCGATCCCGATCTCCTGGCCGTGACGCTCGCGGATGTGCTGAAGGATGAATACGGCGCTCTTCCGTCCCCACGCCTGGAGCGCCCGGCGGTCACCTCCTTCGAGTGGCACCTCCGTCTGCCATCGAGTGGTCCGGTGAGCCGCACCGGACCGCTCGGCAGCCCTATTCGCTACGGCAATGTGACGAAATCGTCGAGGAACGCACGCGCCGACGGCGTGTCGAGCCGGTAGTCAACGTTCGTCGCCGTGCAGAAAACATCGCCGGTGATGGTGATGCTCACCACCGTGTTCGTCTCGTCTCCACCGGCGCCCAGGAACTGCGGGCCGCCGGAGTCGCCGCTGCACGTCCCGCCGCTGCCCGCATGAACGTTCTGCGAGATACGGAGGTACGAGGCGTTGAGCGCCGAGAATTCGCCGACGGCGAAGCGGCGCTGGCCATCAAAGGCGTTTTGGATTCCGCCGGGAGCCCGCTGCGGCTCCTGCGTGCCGTACCCGACCGACGTGAACAGCGTCCCGTTCAATGAGCCGTCCGCCTTCATCTGGTCAAGCAGCCCCGCCGGGGGAAGATCGACGGGCGTGATCCCCTTCACGGGCCGATCGAGCACGATCACGGCGATGTCCTGACTGTCGGACTGGCTATGGTTGAACAGCGGGTTCGTGTGCATGGTCCCATGAAGCAGCTTCGATCTCGAGTCGAACGTCGAATCGAAGGTGACCCAGATGTCCGTCTGACCCGTCGACTCGACAAACGAAGTACAGTGCGACGCTGTCAGGAACACCGTTGGCGAGATCAGGGACCCGCTGCATGTCAGACGCAGCGTGTTATCGCTGGGCCGCAGGCGGATCATCGCGCCGACGGCGGGATGGCGGTTGCCGTCGAGCTCCCCGTAGGTGATCCCGAGGGCCGGGCCGGCTGTGAGGGAGACGACGCAGGCAACCAGCGCAACAACGACCTTCTTGAGCATGACACCCTCCCTGGACGGCCCCTGGACGGGGGTCAGAGACGGGCTATCGTAGGCCGCCCTCTGATTTTCGACAACGTCCGATTCTGCACGTCGAACCCCATCCATCGCGCTCGACCGGTCGTCGGCCCGATCGCGGGTCACCGGATGCGGGTCTGGGATGCTGCCATCACGTCTTGTTCGCTCACCCGACGCCCCGACGTCTCCTCCTTCCCCTTCCTGCGGCCACCGCGTTAGCATCGCCCCTGCGTCACGGCGCTCTGTCGAGCCGCTATTGGGGAGGGGACGATGAGCGATCACGAACAGCACCCCACGCACGGCACACCCGATCCGAGCGAACCGGCAACGAGCGAGGTCGACCGACGGACCTTCCTGAAGGGAGCCGGGACCCTCGGCGCCGCCGCTCTTTCCGGGCCGTTCCTATCGAAGAACTGGGCCTTTCTCTCGGGAGGACGCTCCGGCCTGCCAACCACGCCGATCGAGCATGTGATCGTCTCGTGCCAGGAGAACCGCTCCTTCGACCACTACTTCGGCCATGCGCCGTTCGTCGGCTCGCACGGGGTTCCGTCCGGATACTCGCAGCCGGACGGGGCCGGAGGAAGCGTCGTCCCGTACCGGTTCACGGAGCTCTCGACCCCGGATGTGCCGCACTCGTGGAGCGATATCCACGAGCAGTGGAATGGCGGAGCGATGGACGGCTTCTACACCAATGCAGGCATCTGGGCGATGGGCTATTACACCGCCGAAGAGCTGCCCTTCTACTACAGCCTGTTCGACGAGTTCACGCTGTGTGTCAACTTCTTCTGCTCGCAGCTGGGGCCCACGTGGCCCAACCGGTTCTACCTGGCCGCCGGCACGTCGGGCGGGATCACCACAAACGGGGTCTGGGGGTTCGGGGTCTTGGATTACCCCATCATCCTGGACCTGCTGGAGGCCGCGGGGGTGACGTGGAAGGTCTACAACATCGGGTGGGACAGCGTGCCGTACGGCAACACCGACAACGTCTTCGTCTTCTGGAAGCGGTGGGCGCACGACCAGCGCACGCTCGGCAGCAAGGGCAGCTACCTGAACGATCTCAAGCGAGGGAGGCTCCCACAGGTCTCGTTCATCATCCCGAGCTACGCGCGAGGGTGGGACGAGCACCCGCCGGCCGACGTGTCTGTCGGGATGGGGATCCAGGAAGAGCTGATCACCGCGCTTCGCGAATCCTCAGCCTGGGACAGCTCGGCCTACATCGTCACCTACGACGAGCACGGCGGATACTTCGACCACGTGCCGCCGCCGCAGGTGGATGCGTTCGGCCTCGGTATCCGGATCCCGACCTGGATGATCTCGCCGTTCGCCAAGCCGGCGCACCTGGAGCCGACCACGTACGACCTCGTCTCGATCCTCAAGTTCCTGGAGGCGAACTTGGGACTCCCCACCCTTGCATCGGTGAACCATCTGTTCGACGAGTCCACTCCCGGAGGTCCCAACTACGCGGCGGCCGAGGGCCAACCGACCGGACCACCGGCCCCACCTCGGGATCGGCTGGAGGAGATCGGCGACCTGATGGAGTGCTTCTCCTTCTGACGGGGTAGCAGCACGTCTGGTCCGCCAGGCCGCTGCGTCGTGCGTCGAGCAGCTGGAGCGGCGTGAGGCCTGCCTACGGCCCCGGTTCCTCCGGTCGGCGCCTTTCGGCGAGGCGTTGGACCAGGACGCGCATGACCGCGAGAGCGACCCCGGGCCGCTCGCGAAGCATGCTCTCGAACTCATGACGGCCGAGCCGGATCGTCCGGACGGGACCATCGGCGATGAGCGACGCGATCCGGGGTGCTTGCGCGATGAGCGACATCTCCCCCACGACGTCGCCCGAACTGCGCCGCACAAGCTCGCGCTCGGCTCCCTCTCTGCCCTGGACCACGCGAATCGTCCCCTCGATCACGATGTGGAGCTCCTCGCCGACTTCGCCCTCGGAAGCGATGACCTCTCCATCCGCGTAGCCGCGCTCCTCGATCAGTTGCGCGACGCGCTCGAGGTCCGCAGGCGACAGATCGGCGAACAAGGAGACCTTGCGGAGAAACAGGACGCGTTCGATCACCGAGAGCGCCTTGATGGAACCTGGCATGGAACCTCCATCCCTTCTGGCACGGACGACCTGGGCACATTGGCGGATGAACGGGTCCTCGTCTTCCAGTGCGATGGACAACCAGTCGCGGTTCGCGCTCGAAGACGGACCCACCGGCTCCCACAGCGTCAGGAGCGGCCGGACGAGCGCCGGAT
>WNGA01018780.1_pt1 | contig 10832 bp, 10 predicted proteins | sample 5400061 | NCBI WGS metagenome assembly WNGA01 (sample SAMN13153366, study PRJNA577476) | soil metagenome | isolation source: 100 cm soil or saprolite under grassland replicate 2 | place: USA:California | collected 2016-06-15
CAGCCCTGACCATGCAGGCGGATCTCTCCTCGGGTGACCTGGCGCGTGCGACGGGCACGACCGTCCGCACCATCCGGTTCTACGAGGAGGAAGGGCTCCTGAAGCCGGCGGTGGTGAGCGACGGCGGGCACCGGCGCTACACCGAGGACGACCTCGAGCGGCTGCGGCTCATCTCGGACCTGCGCGAGCTCGGGCTGTCGCTCTGCGAGATCCGCTCCATCCTGGATCTCCGATCCGGCTGCAACAACGCCGCCGAGTTCGCGATCCGGTTTCAGCAGGTGCTCGCGGGTCACCTCGAGCAGGCGCAGCGCCGGCTCGAGCGGCTGAAGCGCGTGAAGAAGGAGCTCTACGACGCGCTCGCCGGGCTTCAAGAGCGGCTCTCGTCGGCGGGCGTCGAGCAGTGCCCGTGCGCGATCGCCGACGCCGCGGGCGCGCCCCGCATCGTGAAGGTGCTCGCGAGGCAGCAGGGGTGCTGCGAGCACGGGGTGCAGCGCGAGCGGAGCGGCGATGGTCCGCAGCCGTACGGCGGCGCCGCGGTGCGGCGGCGGCCGGTCTGAGCAGGACCCGGCCCGGCCGCGCGCCGAGTTACCATAATCCATATTATCGGACTTTGGTTCAAGTTCACGAGTGTTGCCTGATCCTCGTGTTCTGCGCTGTTCCCGAGGGTTCTGGGCGGCTGGCGGCCGCGGCCTGTCGTTGACGGAGATGTCGGGTTCGCGATGATCGCTTCACGATGCGAGAGCCCCTTCCCGGAGACACCAGTACGTGCCGGTGATGGATCTGGGCGGTCAAGGGATCCCTTTCGGCCTTCGGGGCCCTGTGCTCGTCGACGACCTCGGGATGCCGCGCTACTGGGCATTCGTCCTGTCGTCCCTGGAGTTCGACGGACTCAGCCCATCCACGGTGGACAGTCGGCTGTCTGGGGTCGAGCGGCTGTACGCGTTCTTGGAGAGCCGCAGGCCGAGCGTCGATCTCGACTCTCTTATTTCGGGACAGCACTTCGGCCGGCTGAGCGACGCACTGCACGGGTTCTTCACGATGCTCCGCAACGAGTCGAGCCGCACGGGGCGCGGATCGCCCAAGACCTGGCGCAGCGCGGTTCAGTTCACCGCGGAGCTTGCACGCCGCCTCGCGCATTCCACGAGCGCGGTTGATCGAGCGGAAGCGCGCGAGCTCGGACTGACGTTCGAACGGTTTACGCATCGCCTCATGGTCGCGCGGCGCCGTCGCACGCAGCGCCCGCGGGGCTTGCCCGCCGGCGTCATCGAGGACCTATACGAACTGACCGATCCTGAGTCGAAAAGAAATCCCTTCCGCACCGAGGCGTTGCGCCATCGCAACTTCGTCATCGTGCTGCTTCTCCTGCATCAGGGGCTTCGACGCGGAGAGATCCTCAACCTGGCGGTCGACTCAGTGCGAGACGAGTTCGACCTGAGCGCTCGTCGGCAGCGCTTCTGGATGGATGTGTGCGCCAACCGGTATGAGCGAGCGGATCCACGCGGCGCACCACCGCGACTGAAGAACGACTTCGCTGTTCGGCAGATTCCGATCTCCGAGCCGCTCGCGGTCGCCGTCGACAACTACGTTCAGAACTACCGCGGCCGGCGCCGCGCGACCTATCTCTTCTACTCGCAGAACCGGGAGGCGCTCGCGGTCCGGTCGCTCGGGAAGATGTTCCAGATCATTACGCAGCATCTGTCGGATGGCGCGAAGCGCGACCTCTGGCGGCGCAGGCGTCCGATTCGAGTGACGCCTCATGATCTACGGCACACGTGTGCCGCCGTCCGCCTTCATCAACTTGTGGGCGACGATGACGCTCGGCTGCCGCTTGCGATCCAGCAACTCCAGCCGTTCTTCGGGTGGTCACGCGATTCCGAGATGCCGTTGCTGTACGCGCGCACGTATTTCGAGCACCGGCTTGCGTCCGTGTGGCGTGCCAACTTCGACGCGAGGGTCGAGTTTCTGCGGAGTGTTCGATGAGCACTTGGCCGGCGCTCACAGCGCTGATCACTTGTGCTGACCAGAGTAGCCGCAATGTCTGAACCAGGCCGCCGCGTCCGCACCGTCGATGAGGTCCATCGCTCGGCGGATCGCCTCGTCGAGAGCGTCACGCGTCCTGGCGCCGAACTCGCGGAGCAGCGCCTTCAGCTTGCTCCACGCGAGCTCGATAGGATTCAGGTCCGGCGAGTACGGCGGCAGGTACAGCACGCGAGCGCCGGCGGCGTAGATGAGCCGGCGGACGTTGGCCGTCTTGTGGGCGCCGACGTTGTCGAGCACGACGATGTCGCCGGGCTTCAGCTTGCGGAGGAGGACGCGCTCGAGGAAGGTCTCGAAGACCTCGGCGTCGGTCGCGCCTTCGACGGTCATCATGGCGCGGACGCCGTTGAGGTCGAGAGCGCCGATCATCGTCGTGACGGTGCCCGCGTTGCGCGGAACGGTTCCGTGGGCGCGCTCGCCGCGTGGCGCGCGGGCGTACTCCCGAGTCATGGCGATGTGGCTGCCCGCCTCGTCGATGAAGACGAGCCGGCTCGGGTCGAGGCTCTTCGCAAGCTCGACGAAACTGAGACGGAGGGCCTGTATCCGGGGCTCGCCCTGCTCTACCGCCGTGAGGGTCTTTTTTTTCGCCGTGAGGGTCTTTTTTTTCGCGTGAGCGCCAGCTTCAGCAAGACTCGGTTCATCGACGACCGGCTGACCGCGCGACCCGTCCGCCGGTGGAACTCCCACGCGACCTCCTGGTCGGTGAGGTCGGGCTTCTCTCCGACGATCGAACGCACGACGTCGTACCGGTCGGGCGCGACGCGTGGTGGGTTACCGCCTCCTCCAGGCCGCCGCACGAGAGCCCCGGTCTCGCGCTTCAACCGCTTCCAGCGGCGAACGGTCGCCTCGCCGACCTTGAACAGCGCCGCCGCTTCTTCGTCCGTCATCCCAGCGCGGTCGAATGCGGCGACCACGCGCTCGCGAAGATCGACCGAGTACGCCCACCCCATCGCCACCTCCCGTGCAAGCCCGGGGGCAGCAGATCAAAGACGATCGATCACGTCAACTAGGCAGCGCTGTCACTCACCAAGATGCGGATGGTGCACTGATCTCGTCGCCGCCTGCACGTCACGCGCGAACCGCCTTGATCGCGCGATCCGTCGTGACGCCGTCGCGCGCGGCTCGCGTCCGCGGCGCGGCGAGGGCCTCCGCCCCGTGGGAGACACGTGGTCCGGCACCGCCCGTACCGATAAGCTGTACCGATGCACCGACTGGTTCTGCTCCTTGCTCTCGCGGGCTGCGCGACCAAGCAGGCGCGTCCACAGGAGCAGTACGCCCACGCGTTCGACGTCTGCTACGACTCCGTCCGCGCGCGCAGCTGCAGCGCGGGAACGTCAGCGGAGCGGGACGCCTGCATGGAACAGATCGGCCTGCGGTATGACGGCGCCGCCTCCCGCGGAGAACGCCGCGCGCTCCTGATCAAGGCGGGGTGTCCGGCGGCGGTCGTCGGCTCCGCCCTCGATCAGTAGCGGCTGCGCCGCGCGCTCTCTGCTGCAGCCTACGGCTGCTTCACGCGCGCCTTCCAGTGCTGAAGCACGAGGGGTCGCCTGTCGGGCGCCGTCCCGTCTCGCGCGGGATCTGCGGTCTCGTCTCCCGTGTACAGGACGTTCGGCGTCGTCGAGGTGTCGATGTACATGATCGAGTACAGCTGCCCTCCGGATCCGAACACCGCATCCACCTCGCGGGCGACGACTGCGCCGTCGCGCAGCATCGCCGGCGTCGTACCGCGCAGCGCGAAGGAGACCCCATCGTCGAACGCGGGCGTGGCCGCACCGCTGCATGAGCCGTCGTTGCTGGCGTACGAGGTTCCGGCGACCGAGACGTGGTATCCGCTGATCGTGAACACCTCTCCGACATCGCCCGTGACCTCGGTGGAGCACGAGCTCCAGGTGCCCTGGAGCGCGGGTGCGGACACTCCGTGGGGTTCCTCCTTCATGTACGCCCTCGGCCAGAGCTCGGGGACTGCGTCGAGACCGAGGTGCAGCGCGTCCGGAACTTGCGCCGTATCGACGTAGAGAAACCCGCTCCACGGCGTCCCGTCTTCCGCGACCACCTCCAGCGCCCGCGCCGTCACCGTCGTCCCATCCAGCGGCACCTCGACGTCTCCGCCGAGCGCGATCGTCGCCGCCCACGCATTCTCCACCTGGCCGTGGAACTGGCCCGTGCACGAGCTGTCGGTGCTCGCGTACTCGAGCTGGTTCCGGAACAGCGTGTCCCCGACGAACGTGAAGCTCTCCCATTCGTCCTGTGGCATGTTCTGCTCGAGTCGGCAGAAGCTCCACGTCGCGCCGTCGAGCGCCCACGTCACGCCGAAGTCCTGGCCGGTGATCCGATCCGTTCCCTTCACCACGACCGCGCGGCTGTCGGGGCTGAACGCGTAACCGGGCTTCGAAGCCGTCACGGTGTAGCTCCCGCGGGGGAGGCTGACGAACGAGTAGGTACCGGACGCGTCGGTGGTCGTCGACGCCGTGACTGCTCCAGCCAAGGTCACCGCCACGGCGTCCACTCCCGTGATCACGCCGCTGATCGACGCGCGCGCGTGCTTCGCGTCCTTTTCGCCGCTCTGGGCTCCCGCCACACCGGCGACGCACGCCACGATGAGCGCAATGAAGACTCCAATTCGCATGTGCCCCCTCCTTCGTAGGTTTCGAGACCGACCGCCGAGGGCGGGGATACTATTAGGATCCGCCAACGCAGGGAATGTGACTTCAGGCCGCGGAGATGGGGCGGCGAGAGGCGCAAGTCCTCGCCGATGCTGGTGAAGAGAGTTGCTCAGGGTTGCCGCGTCGCCGAGTTACTCTAGGGACCGCGCCGCCGGAGGACGCATCGAGCCGTCGATGGTCCGGCACGGCCCGCGCGACGGAGGGATTACGAAGACCAAGCGCGCGATCGACCTTCCGGCGAATCAGGTCCCGGCCGCGACCAGGGTGGCGCCCGTGCTCGCCGAGCTGCGCGCGATGGGTAGCGCGACGAACCGCTCGGGCATGGCCCGCTACGGAATCAACGTCGAGAACGCCTTCGGCGTGTCCGTTTACGAGCTGCGCAAGGTCGCCAAGCGCCTCGGAACCGACCACGAGCTGGCGCTCGCGCTGTGGGCGACGGGGAACCACGAGGCGCGTCTTCTGGCCTGCTTCGTCGATGATCCGCACGCGGTGACGGACGAGCAGACCGAGGCCTGGGCCCGCGACTTCGACTCGTGGGACATCTGCGATCAGGCGACGACCAGCCTCTTCGACCTGACGAAGCACGCGTGGACGAAGGCGGCCGAGTGGGCAAAGCGCGACGACGAGTGGGTCAAGCGGGGCGGCTTCGCGCTGATGGCTGGCCTCGCCGTCCACGACAGGACCGCGCCCGACCGCGCCTTCCTGAGACTGCTGCCGCTCATCGGGCGTGCCGCGGCGGACGAGCGCAACTTCGTCAAGAAAGCGGTCAACTGGGCGCTGCGCAACATCGGGAAGCGCAATCGCGCGCTGAACACCGCCTCCATTGCGTGCGCCGAGAAGATCCATGCTGCCGCGAACAGGCGCGCCGGACGGGACCGCGGTGGCGATCCCGGTGCACGCAGCGCGCGCTGGGTGGCGGCCGACGCGCTCCGTGAGCTCACGTCCGACAAGGTGGTGGCACGACTCGAGACCACCACGACGGCGAGAAAGCGAGCTCGTCATCCCGCTCGTCGGGGTCCGAGACGCTGAGTCGCGCCGCGCGTGCCTTCCGGTACGGCGATCGCGGGTTTCACTGATTGCCCGGATCGTGCGTGAGCACGACCACGCCCGGGTCGAACGTCAGGGTGTCCGCGCGTCCGGATCGCCTCGTTCCACGAGGCGTGCTGCGACGAGGCCCAGCAGCCGTGCCGGCTCGGGATCGGCCGGATCGAGCGTCGCCGCCCGCCGGAGCTCCGCGCGTGCTTCCGCGAACCGCCGCATCGCGATGAGGAGCTTGCCGGCGGCGAGCGCGTTGCGCGGATCCTCGGGGTCGAGCCGCTCGGCCGCGGCGAGCTCCGCGAGGGCCCCCGGCAGGTCGCGAAGCTCCAGGAGCACCCCGGCCGCGAAGCGCCGAGGGCTCGCCTCGTCCGGTGCGACCTCCTTCGCGCTCGCGAGGGCCGCTAGCGCCCCCTTCTCGTCGCCGAGCCGGTGCAGCGCGAGCACGCGGTTCACGTGCGCGCGCCAGTACCTGGGCGCGGTGCGCAGCGCGACTTCGAGGCGCTCGAGCGCGCGCCGGTGGTCGCCGCGGGCGCCATACTCGACGGCGAGGTTGTTGTTCACCACCGGATCGAGCGGCGCGGTGCGCAGCTCCGCTTCGTAGAGGCGCTCCGGGGTGCGCCAGACCGCGGCGCGCGTCACGGCGCGCCCGGCGAGGAGGGACCAGGATGACGGCGAAGCTCGCGCTCGCCGCGGTCCGCCCGCCCGCGCTGCGGGCGCGCTCGCGCCAGACCTGCGGGAGCTGGCCCGCCCAGATGCACAGGCCGACGGACGGCAGGTAGAGGAATCGCTCGGCCATGAGGGCGCCGATCGGGACGACGTTCGAGACCGGGAGCAGGCCGACGAAGGTCCAGAGCACGGCGAGGCTCAGGACCGGGGCGCGGCGCGCGGAGAGCATGCCGATCGCGAGCACGGCGCACCACGTCACCGTGGCGAGCGCCGACTCGATCCCGAACCGATGTGTGAAGGGGATCTGCGCCGCGTAACCGAAGTCGGTCATGAGGCGCCAGGGGAACGCGAGGATGCGCCAGTACTCGGCGAGGGCGCGAGTCATCGTGTACCAGACGACCGCCGGGGGCTGACCCTCGAACCAGCGCGCCTGCTGCGGAACGCCCGCGCCCCCTGGCTTGAGCAGGAAGTACGGCGCCACCGCGAGCGCGAGCGCCGCCGCCACCGACGCAGCGGCGAGGAGCGCGCGCCGCCGCTCCGGGGTCCCCAGGCCGGGCTTCGCGCCGAGCCCGGCGGCAGCGGGCAAAAGGAACGCGACGAGCAGGTACAGGAGCGGGACGGTCGCCGCGATCTCCTTGGAGAGCACCGCGGCCGCGAGTGTTGCGCTCGCCGCAGCGATCCGCCACCTCGGACGGGGGGAGAGCGCGAGGAGGAGCGCGGCGAGCCCGAGCGCCGCCGCGAGGAGATCCGCGCGCCCCACGAGCGGCGCGATCGCCTCGACGTGCGCAGGGTGGACCGCGAAGAGCAGCCCCGCGCCGAGCGCGCCCGCGGCGGCACGCGCCGGCGCGATCGTCGCGAGGATTCGCCGCGCCAGCAGCACGACGAGCGCCGTCGTCGCGGCGTGGAACAGCACGTTGACGGCGTGGAACGGGATCGGAGCGGGACCGTGAAGCGCGTACTGGACGGCGCACGTGAGCGTGGCGATCGGACGGTAGGTGCCGGCCAACGTGGCGCTCCCCGAGTTCCCGTAGTGCTTCGCGAAGATGCGCGCGACGTCGAGGGTCCTGACCAGCGGGTTGTCGAGGACTGCCCACCCGTCGTCGAGAACGGGCTGGTTCGGAAGGGTGCCGAGGAAGACGGCCGCGGCGAGCGTCGCCGCGATCTTCGCGGGGTGGCGAGCCGCCACGCCTGCGGCGGCGGCGAACCGCTCGCGGAAGGCCGCGCCTCTCGCGATGGAGGTCGCGTGGTTGTTCGGACGGATGGGACCCCGCGCCGGCATCCGGTCATCATGCACCGGGTCTGGACGCCAACCCACGGTAGCTTCCCGCCATTGATGACGCGGCGCGGACGGCCCCCGCCTGCGTCAAGTTGTTTCGGACGTACCGACCCGGATTGTGGGACGGTGCAAGCTGCGAGCGCCGCGCTCTCTCGACGGCCGAAGCTCGCCAAAGAGGGGCTCATGAGATTGAAGCTGCTGCGGATGGCGATGCTCGCGATTCTTCAGGCGTTCTCGTGGTCGTCAGGGACGGCGTCCGCGCAGGAGATCCCCCGCACGATCCTCGGGCCGGGGACGTCGTTTGGCGTGAACGCTTACGGACAGGTTGCGGGTTGGAGCGACTGGCAAGCAGTCCTGTGGAACGGCGACGGCAGCGTCCAACGCCTGCCGGGGCTGGGCGGCGAGTCGGCCGCGCTCGCCCTGAATGACGTCGGGGTCGCCGTCGGCGTGTGCGGCCTCACCGCGGGCTACTCGTACCCGTTCCACGCCTGCGCATGGATGGCCGGTGGAGAGCTACGCCGAAGCCCTCAACGACATGGACGAGGTGGTCGGGTACCGCTATCCGCAAGCATCCGCGCGGGCATTCTTCTGGTCATCCGACCAAGGCCGGATCGATCTCCCGAGCGTCGGCGCCTCTCGCGCGTACGACGTCAACAACGACGGCACGGTGGTAGGTGACGACGTCGCCGCGGCGGTCGTGTGGCACGTCCGTCCGCAAGTGACAGAGCCCCCCCGCCCCCCCCGCCCGACGAGTTCGTCGCATTCTCGCCTTCCCTGCTGAACGACGGCATCGCCGAGTTCGAGCTGGGCAGGAGGATCCCGGTCGAGTTCCAGCTCGTCGACTGGAGAGGGAGCTTCGTCGCGACAGCAACGCCCACGCTCCACGTGTTCAGGATGCTCGGGGAGGTGGTCGAGACGACCGACCTCGCCCCCGCGGGCGCATCGTTCCGCTACGAACGCCATGCGAACCGGTACTCCTACGACCTGAGTAGCCGTCCGCTGGGCACGGGCGTGTTCGTGCTCCGCGTCGATGTCGCTGGCGGGTCGCACGACGTGCGCTTCGCGGTCCGGGAGCGCGCCAGACGCTAACCGCGGTCGTCGCGGTCGCAGCCGCAGCCGCAGCCGCAGCCGCAGCCGCAGTCGCAGTCGCAGTGCCATGGCAAGCATCGTCGAGAAGGTGTGCCGACTGCCGAATTCATATGCCGTGAGCTCTCGGATTTCGCGTTGCGTAATCGTCGCCAGCGGTGAACGCCAACGAGAGCGCGATTCTGGGTGGCTGAGGCGCGGCCTAGCTGAACGCTGGCCGAAAACCCCTGCTCAAGCGGGTTCGGAAATGGGCGTTGTATGGCGCGTCCCGCCCTGCGGAACGCGAGGGGCTCGACCCGCGCCCTCAACTCAACGGCGCCGGATCGAGCCCATCCCGAGCCCGTCACCTATTGTGAGCGGTCACGCCGTCTTCAGGTCCTCCGGGCGGCTTCACGACAGGCCCGCACGCCGCGTCCCGCGTGCAGCACCCGGTCGTCCGGGTCTCCGCGTCCCACAGGTGGAGCGAGTTCCCGAGGCACCGCCCGAAGTCGGCGCACGCGGCGCAGGCGCCGGTCCGCATCCAGGCGCGATCCCGGTGGGGGGCGAACCGGCGCTCCCACACCTCCACGAGGTCGTCGCTGCGAACGTTTCCCTGCACGAGCGTGCGGCTCACGCTCGGGCACGCGGCGATCGCACCGTCGCAGAGCACCGACGCGACCGAGATGCCCGCGCGGCAGAAGTAGGGCTCGTCACGGACGGCGCGGTCTACCGCCGGCGGCAGGTAGCCCTCGCAGGAGAGATCCGCCCGCAGGGCGCCTGTCCGGCGCCGCGACGCCGCGACGAACTCGAGGAGCACGCGGAGCTGCGCGGGCGCGAGGAGCAGGTCCTGGTTCTGCCGGGCGCGGCCCCTCGGGAAGATCGGGAAGAGCCGCCAGGCCGGGGCGCCGGTCGCCTCGAGGAGCGCGCGGACCGCGTGCAGCTCGTCGAGGTTCGCCGGGTGCGCGCAGGTCACGACGTCGGTGAAGGGCAGCGCGCCGCGCGCGTGTGCCTCCGCCGCGGCGCGGATCGCGCGAATCGCCCGGTCGAACGCGCCCGGCCCGCCGCGGAGGGCGTCGTGGGTGGGCCGGAGACCGTCTAGGCTCACCGTGAGGCTCCGGAGGCCGCGCCCGAGGAGGTGCTGGAGCGCCGCCGGCCCGAGCGCCTGGCCGTTCGTGACCATGCCCCACGCGAGCCCGCGCGCCTGGATGCGCTCGAGGATGTCGTCGAGGTCGGGGCGGCAGAGCGGCTCGCCGCCGGTGATCACGAGCACGAGCGCCCGCGGGTCGAAGCCGTCGGCGATCCGGTCCACCACCGCGAGCCACTCCCCGGTCGTGAGCTCGCCCTCGCGCGCGGTGCGGTCGCAGTCAGAGCCGCAGTGGCGGCACCGCAGGTTGCAGCGCGACGTCACCTCGAGGAAGAGGTAGCGGAGCGGGTGCACCCGCGTCTCGAGCCGCCGGTACAGCGGGTGGAGAAGGTCGCGCAGCCGCCCGCGCATTGCTACGGGACCGGATCGAGCTCGACGACGATGTCTGGCTGGTCTCCCGCGACCCCCGTCACGATCTTCTGCTGGTACGCGCCACCGGCTGCTCCGTCCACGTCCGCGAAGGCGAGCGCCACGCAATCGACGACGCCGCTCTTGAACGGGACAAAGAAGGTCCCGTCCTCGCCGGTCACGTCCATCGTCCGATCGAGCGCGGGATCCGCGCAGGTGACGCGGATGCCGCCGATCCCGAGCTTCGTCGCGGCGTCGACGACGCGCCCGTGCTTCGCGAACGCGTACGGCACGCCATACGCGCACGCGATGAAGACGGTGACCGCGCTCGACAGTACCCCGAGCAGAAGCCGCTCCAGATGCCGCATCACGCCTCCCTCTCCCGCGTACCGCAAAGGTCCGCCGGTGATGAGAGCATGCGCGGAGCGCGGTGTCACTCGAGGTGGTGCCGTCGCCCTGAACCATCCCCTCATATGAGACCGAAGACTTCACGGAACGTGGCGTGCTGACGGAGCAGCTCATCGAACTTCGCCATCAGCGGTTTCGCGCGTTCGTCGCGCATTCCCGGAAGGCAGTCGAAGTAGAACAATCCCTG
>WNGA01012759.1_pt1 | contig 10827 bp, 12 predicted proteins | sample 5400061 | NCBI WGS metagenome assembly WNGA01 (sample SAMN13153366, study PRJNA577476) | soil metagenome | isolation source: 100 cm soil or saprolite under grassland replicate 2 | place: USA:California | collected 2016-06-15
CGCAGCCGAGGTGTTGACGCTCTACTTGGCTTTGCTTCCCGTGCAGGAGGACGCGTGGAGTGCGGCCCGCAAGAGCCCGCCGGCTCCGGAGGAGCTCGCAGGGTGGGCGGCAGCCCGGGTCGTGCCTGCAGTCGCGGAAGCGACCGCGGCGGCGGGACCGCCGACGCTTCGCGAGGCCGTGCGGAGGCGCTTGGCGGATGGTGACGGCCACGACGCACTGGTCGGCTGGCTCGCGGGCGCGGAGCTCGACCCCGTCGACCGCTATCTGGCCCGCGCCTCCCTCGCGCCCGCGCTCGAGGCACTCGGCGAGCGGGCGGGCGCGGCGTGCGCTAGCGGTGGCGAGACCGAGCAAGGCGCCTTCTGCCCGTGCTGCGGCGGACAGCCTCAGCTCTCGTGCGTCGCCGACTCCGGAGAGTCGCTCGTGAGTGGACGGCGCACCCTGCTCTGCGCCCGCTGCGGGTCGATCTGGGCCTACACGCGAAGCGCGTGTCCGGCGTGCGGCGAGACCGACGAGGCCCGACTCCTCGTGTTCGCGGAGCGCTGGGAGGGTCCGGTCTCTGTCGATGGGAACGGCGACCGAGCCGGAGGCGGGCAGGCGGTCTTCCCGCACCTTCGCATCGCGGGCTGCCAAACGTGCCGGCGCTATCTGATCGAGGTCGACCTGGCGCGCGAGGGGCGCGCGGTGCCGGAGGTCGACGAGCTGGCCGCCCTTCCGCTGGATCTCTACGCCGCCGACCAGGGCCTGACGAAGGTCACACCGAACCTGATGGGGTTCTAACCATGGCCACCGAGATCGTTCCAGGCAAGGCGTACGGGTTCTTCACCGACACGAGCGTCTGCATCGGCTGCAAGGCCTGCGAGGTCGCGTGCAAGGAGTGGAATCAGCTCCCGAGCAAGCCGGGCGGGTTCCTCGGCGAGAGCCTCGACAACACGGGGACTCTCGACGGCCAGACCTGGCGCCACGTCAAGTTCATCGACAACGTCCCCGACGAGACGATGGGCGTCGGCGATGGCAAAGCCTTCCTGCTCATGTCCGACGTCTGCAAGCACTGCGAGCACGCGAGCTGCATGGACGTCTGCCCGACCGGCGCGATCATCCGCACGGAGTTCGACACCGTCTTCATCCAGGAGTCGGTTTGCAACGGCTGTCGCAACTGCATCGCCGCGTGCCCCTACGACGTGATCGACATCGATCCGGATCGGAACGTCGCCGCCAAGTGCACGCTCTGCTACGACCGGCTCCAGGGCGGCCTCGAGCCGGCCTGCGCCAAGGCGTGCCCCACCGAGTCGATCCAGTTCGGGCCGCTCGACGAGCTGAGGGCCAAGGCGGAGAAGCGGCTGGCCGCGTTGCACGCTCAGGGCACCCCCGAGGCGAACCTCTACGGCCACGACGAGAAGGTGTACGGCGGCCTCCACGCCTTCTTCCTGCTGATGGACAAGCCCGAGGCCTACAACCTCCCGAACGCCAAGAACGCCGTCCTGCCGCAGCGGAACAATCTCGGCGGGTATCTCGGGATCCTCGGGACCGCCGTGCTGGGTCTGTTCGGCGCGGTGGTCGCGCTCCGCAACCGAGGCGTCGCCTCGGGCCCGGGCTCGCCGCCGGCAGAGCAGGCGCCCGAGGCGGGGAAGCGATGACGCTCCTCGCCGCCAGCGAGCACTTCGCCGGCGCACCCGAGTGGACCTGGTACATCCTCTTCTACTTCTTCCTGGCGGGCCTCGCCGGGGGCTCGTACTTCCTCGCCACGCTCCTGCGCTACTGGGGGACGCCGGGTGACGAGCCGGTGGCGCGGCTCGGTTTCTACGTGCCCCTCCCGGCGACGCTCATCGGTCTGCTCCTGCTCACGCTCGACCTCAAGCAGCCCCTGCGCTTCTGGCACATGCTCGTGAACACGACGCCCGGGCAGTTCGGCCTGAACTTCAACTCGACGACGCCGATGTCGGTGGGTGTCTGGGCCCTGCTCGTCGCCTCCGTGTTCGCTTTCGTCTCCTTCGTCGACGCCCTCGTGCGGGACGGCCGGATCCGCAGCTCGCTGGCGCGCCGCCTCAGCACCCTGCTCGACGGCGGCGCGGGCAGGGTCTGGAACGTGGTCGGATCGGGCCTCTACCTCTTCATCGCCGGGTACACCGGCGTGCTGATCGCGGTCTCGAACCAGCCGGTCTGGAGCGACTCGTGGGCGCTCGGCGGGCTCTTCCTGGCCTCGGGGCTGGCCGGCTCGGCGGCGCTGCTACTGCTTCTGACGCGCTACCGGCGGGGCGCGGAGTCCTCACTCGGCGTGCTCGAGGTGAGCGAGCGGCTCTTCACCGCGCTCGAGCTGCTGCTCTTGGTCGTCGTTGCCTTGACGCTGATCGACGACGGGACCTTGGACAAGGCCCTCAGCTTCCCGTGGCTCCTGCTCTGGCTCGTGGCGTTGGCCGGGATGCTCCCGGCTCTCCGGGACCTCGCCGTCCGGGGGCTGCGGGCTCCGGCCGGAGAAGCGGCCCGGCGGTCGTCGATCTGGGCGGCCGTCCCCTGGCTCGTCCTCGCAGGCGTGCTTGCGCTGCGGGCGGCGGTGATCTTCAGCGCCCAGGCCTGAAGGCATCACGAGCTCGGTGTTGGATCAAGCCGATCGCGTAAGGCGAAGGCATTAGTACCGGCACCCTTTCCGATCGGCGATGACGCATCCATTCGCGCTCGGGCGGGTAGCCCGTGACCGCGTGGGCGGTCACGGGCTTGCCATAAGCGGCTAGGCGACCGACGCGACGTTCGTCGCTTCGGGCCCCTTCGACCCCTCGCGCTGCTCGAACTGGACGCGCGCGCCTTCGGCGAGCGACTTATAGCCGTCGCCGGCGATGTTGCTGTGGTGCACGAAGAGATCCTTCGATCCCCCGTCCGGGGTGATGAAGCCGTACCCCTTCGCGTCGTTGAACCACTTGACGGTTCCGTTAGCCATGAAAAACACCTCCCTTACACCTCACGAACGGGTAGGGAAGGCGCTTGGCGCAAACCGGACTCGCTCTTGATTGCGCGCCCAGCGTAGCAGGCACGCCAAGTAACACAGTGTTACAAGACGCGGATCCGAGGTAGCGCTGCGGTCCCAGTCCCAAGTAGCACTGTGTTACTCGGGACGACGTCGCTGCGAGAAACCCGCGCTCGTGGGATTGGCCGCCACACCTGCGCCTGGCACATTGGACACGCCGGCAACGGGCGGCTCATGACGATTCCGTAGCCGCAGGCGCACCGAAACTCTCTCCTTCCGGCCGCGGGCTCAGCTACGAGACCGATTCCCACAAGAAAGACCCCCCTCACCGTTCGAACGGATAAGGAAAGCAACGGCGCGTTCCGTATTCGTTCTAGTGGAGCGGCCAGCCTACCAGGAAATCCGCGTTGGCGCATCTTCGCGATTTTTGGCGCACATTTTGGTTTGCTATCAGCATTCGCGTCTTCATTATTGACATCGATTCGTCGTCATTCTTGGCAGCGGGGCTCACAGACCTCGCGCGTTCTCGGCTAGCCGACGAAGAAGCTATGCTCGGTCGGCGCATAGACCCAATGCGAAAGCCGCTGAGGCTCCGAGCATCTTCTCTTCGCTGCCGCACCCTTCGACTGCCGTACCGCGCCTGAGCGCATCAGGACATCAAGCCGACGCCGTTCGTAGGCAGTCAGGAGCAGAAGGATGAGCACGACAGCCCGCACGGGCCTCGAGGACGGCCGGACACGAAACAGGCCGACGCGGAAGCTCGAACAGCGCCGTGAACGTGGCGGAGTGCTGCGGCGATGGTGGAGGCGCCTTCTCGGCGGCGGGCGCAACGGTCTCCCCGCTGCAGAGTGCTCGCCCCGAGATTCTCAGCGGTGCGCTCGTCCAACGGACAGATGCCGCGCCAACCGGCGCCGACTACCGGAAAGGATGAGGCGATGCACGAGATCACTCCGTGCCTGTGGTTCGACACAGAAGGGGAAGACGCGGCGAGGTTCTACACGGCGGTGTTCCCGAACTCGAAGATCGTCGACGTCGCCCGCTACGGCGCAGCCGGGCCGCGGCCCGAGGGGACGGTGATGACCGTGAGCTTCGAGCTCGACGGGCAGAAGTTCGTCGCGTTGAACGGTGGGCCCGAGTTCACGTTCAACGAGGCCATCTCGTTCCAGGTGAGCTGCGAGACGCAGGACGAGGTCGACGCGTTTTGGAGCAAGCTCTCCGACGGCGGCGAAGAGGGCCCGTGCGGCTGGCTGAAAGACAAGTTCGGCGTGTCGTGGCAGATCGTTCCGACTGTGCTGCCCGAGTTGCTCGGCGACCCGGACCGGGAGAAGTCGCAGCGCGTCATGGAAGCGATGCTGAACATGAAGAAGATCGAGATCGACGTTCTCGAGCGAGCTGCGGCGCAGGTGTAGGTCACGGGCTGCCTGGCCGCGTCTACCTCGCCCCGGCGACGTTACGATCTCCGAGCGACGAGGAGGGGGGACGTGGCGGATCCCACGAGGGCCGATCCCGACAAGTACAAGGTCGTCTTCGAGAACGAGCGTGTGCGGGTGCTGGAATATCGAGACGAGCCGGGCCAGAAGACGAGCCCGCACTCGCATCCCGACAGCGTCATGGTCACGCTGAGCGGCTTCGAGCGGCGGCTGATCGACGGCGCGGGCGGGAGTCGGGACGTGACGCTTGCGCCCGGCGAGGTTCGCTGGCTCGACGCGCAGACGCACAGCGGCGAGAACACCGGCGAGTGTCCGACGCATGTCGTCTTCGTGGAGCTGAAGGAGCCCGGCGCGGCCGGCGCCGGCGACAGCCTTGGCCCGTCCTAGGCGGCGAGCCCCGGTCAGTGGCCGGACGCGGGAGCGCCAGGCAGGCACGGCAACACGAGTACCCGCATCAACGCCGGTCCTCTTGGCGGAGCACGCGGCTGAGGGCTGTGACGGCGGCCTCGATCGCATCTTCGTGGATTCGGCCGTAGCCGAGCACGAGGCCGCCGCCGGTCGACCCCGAGAGCGAGAACCGTGAGAGGGGGATGACACGTATGCCGCTGTCCTCGGCGCGGGCGGCGACGGTGCGGTCGTCGAGGGGAGGCAGCCGGAGGAGCACGTGCATGCCGGCGGCAACGCCCTCGACGGGCAGGCCGGGCAGGCGCGTGTCGAGCGCGGCGAGCAGGCGTTCGCAGCGACCGCGGTAGATCCCCCGCGCCCGGCGGACATGCCGGTCGTAGTCCCCACGCGCGATGAAGCGCGCGAGCGCGCGCTGATCGAGGGCGGGGGAGCAGACGTCGAGCAGATGCTTGACGCGCTCGGCCTCGTCGGCGAGCTTGGCTGGGAGGACGAGCCAGCCTAGACGCAGTGCGGGCGCGAGCGTCTTCGAGGTCGTCCCGAGATAGGCGACGTGGTCGGGGTCGAGGCCTTGGAGCGCCCGCACCGGCTTGCGGTCGTAGCGGAACTCGGCGTCGTAGTCGTCCTCGATGATCAACGTCTCGTGTCCTCTCGCCCAGTCGAGCAGCGAGCGACGGCGCGTGCCGCTGAGCACGGCGCCGGTCGGGAACTGATGCGCGGGCGTGACGAGAGCGGCGTCGCCGCGCAGCCCCTCGACGAGGAGTCCTTCTCGGTCGACCCGCTGGCCGATGGCCTCCAATCCGTGCGCGCGGAACCGCTGCGGCTGGGTGTCGAGCGAGGGGTCCTCGACGGCTACCCGGCGCGCGCCGCGGATCGCGAGCATGCGGGCGAGCACGTCGATTCCCTGCGCAGCGCCCTGGACGACGACGATCCGGCTCGGCTCGCAGACGACCCCGCGCGTCCGTCCGAGCTGGTCGGCGAGTACCTGCCTCAGCTCGAGATCGCCGCGGGGGTCGCCGTAGTCATAAGCGGCTGCCGGCACCGTGCGGACGGCCTCCTGCAGCGCCGAGCTCCAGCGCCTGGTCGGAAAGAGCGTCACGTCGGGCGTGTTCGGCGTGAAGTCGTACCGTGAGGGCCGCGGCGCAGCGCCGGTGGGCGCGACCGGCCGGGCGGGAACGGCGATCTCTGCAACAACTGGGGCGGCCTTCGTCCGGCTGACGAGGAAGCCCTGCGCCGCGAGCTGCCCGTACGCCTCGGTCGTCACTCCGCGGGACACACCGAGCTGCGCGGCGAGCGCTCGCGAGGAGGGCAGCCGGACGCCGGGCCGGAGCGCGCCGCCGAGGATCGCCTCGCGCAGCGTCCGCTCGACTGCGGCCCGCAGCGTCTCGGCGTGGCCCTGGTCTAGGCGGATCCATCTGGCCTCGTCAAAAGCCATAGCCGTGGATCTACCCACAAAGCCAGTTGTGCGGAACCATTTGCCCCGCGATGGCACGCGAGCCCGCTCAGCCAGGAGTCTTCATCGTCGAGCGTCCAACTGGGGGCGACTGGATTCCCGGACGCGGCCCGCGCGAGCAGCCTCTCTGGGACGAGCACGCGCAGTTCATGGATGCCTTGTTCGACCGCGGCGCGATCGTACTAGGCGGACCGCTCGTCGACGGTTCGGGCGCCGTGCTCGTGATGGAGGCGACCGACGACGACGACGTGCGGCGTCAGCTGGCGCCCGATCCCTGGATCGTCGATGCCGACGTCCTGCGCGTCGGCGAGATCCGCAAGTGGCGGCTCTACCTCGACTCGCGTCGGGGCGCGTGACCGAGTCAACGCCATAGGCCCAGCGTTCAAGAACCGCGGACTGTGGGAAAGCACGGCTCTGCGCGCCTTCGCCCGGTGCGCCCCTGACTAGAAGGGGGACTTATGGACAACCGTACTCGGCGGCTCAGAAGCCTGGTCTCGCTGCTTGCGCTGGCGGTCGGCGTCGTGGTGATGCCTGCCGCCGGAAGCGCCGCGCTCCCGCCGCCGCTCGCCAACTCGAGCAACGTGCAACTGCTCGCGAACATCCCCGGAAGCGCCGCCGGTATCAACTTCAAGGACAACTACGCGTACGTGAGCGGGTGGGGCGGCATCACGGTGCTCGACATCGCGAAGCCCGATTCGCCCCAACTCGTGGGGGCTCTCCCGTTACCGCACTTCGAGAACGAGGATGTCGACCTCTGCGGGAACACGTTGATCGTCGTAAACGACCGCGTTACGCGCGATCTCGGCTCGCTCATGTACGTAGTCAGCATCGCGAACCCGACCTCGCCGTTCGTGATCGGGATTCTGCCGCTCGGCCTGACCGGCAACGGCCGCGGTTCGGGCCACATCGCGAACTTCGTGAAGCCCGACTGCTCGCAGACGTGGGTCGACGGCGGCAACCTCGTGGAGGTCGTCGATCTCACGATCCCGAGCGCGCCGAAGTCGCTCGGCAAGTTCGAGTCGGCCGCCTCGCTGAGTGACGCGTTCAAGGTGACGCACGACACCGAGCTCGACAGCACCGGGACGGTGTGGTCGGTCGGCGGCGGCGGCGCAGCCGGCTACCGCCTCACCGCCGATCCACTCGCGCCTCAACTGCTCGGAACGACCGGCACGGCGGGCACGAACCCCTCGCCGTACAACGACTTCATCCTCCACAACTCGCAGCGCCGCGGAAAGACGCTGCTGATCACCGAGGAGGACTACATCGACACCGACGAAGTGCCGCCCGGCGGCTGCCGCGGTCAGGGGAAGTTCGAGACCTGGGATCTCTCGCAGCTGAACAAGGGTGCAATCACGCCCCTCGGCACGTGGGAGACGGAGCTGAACGGCATGTTCACGGGCGGAGCGGTCGACTCGAAGGCGCCGGTGACGGTCAACTGCTCGTCCCACTGGTTCGACGCCAAGGACGGCGTCGCGGCGGTGGGCTGGTACGAGCAGGGGGTCCGCTTCCTCGACTACCGCACGCCGACCGAGATCACGCAGGTCGGCTACTACATCCCGGCCAACGGGTCGACGTGGGCGGCGTACTGGTCGCCGACCGACCCGAACGGCGAGATCGTCTACACCGCCGACGCCTATCGCGGCGTCGACGTGCTCAAGATCGACGGCGGCGGCCGGACCGGCAAGAAGGTGAAGGCGCCGGTCCGCGACGAGTGGTTCGGCAGCCCGGTCGCCGACGCCGCGTCGTTCCAGCCGCACCCGGCCTACGGCTTCATGTGCCCGATCCTGAAGGCCGACGTCGACTTGCCGTAGACCGCCTCGGACCGGTGTTGGAGGGAGCGCCCGGACGGGCCTCCCTCCGCGCCTGTCGTCAGGCTAGGCGCGACCGCGCGGATGCTCATAGGGTCTGCGTATGCCTCGAGGGCTGGCGTTCGCGACCTGCATCCTGCTCCTGCTCATCACCGGAAGCGCGGGCGGGGCGGCACGTCGTCCGCTCGTGCCGACGGCGATCGCCTTCTGGGACGAGCGCAACGGGTTCGCGACCTTCGCACGGCCGGAGCGCTGCGAGGGGAAGACGTGCAACGCCGTTGGGCGCACGACGGACGGCGGCCGGACGTGGGAGCTGTCGCCGACCGGGACAGCCTGGATCGATCCCGTCGCCGTGCCCGGCGGCGGCGCGTGGGCGCGCGAGCAGCCGGAGTACCGCCTGGACTGCACGCCGCCGCCGCTGCGCGCCTGCCGCCAGGTTGAGCCGGCCGTGTTTCGAAGCCACAACGGCGGCCGGACGTGGCAGCTTGCAATCTCCAAGTGGCAGAAGCTTCGGGTCGCATCGTTTCCGACGCCCTCACACGGATGGGCGTTCTCGGGATCGCGACTCCTGCGGTCGACAGACGGCGGCCGAACGTGGCACGAGCGCCCGACGCCGTGCGACCCGTCGTGGGCGGCGTATGTCGCCTTCGTCACCCCCGCGCGCGGCTGGATCCTGTGCGCCCGGCAGCCCGACAACATCCGGCACCCGCAGGCGCTCTTCACGACACGTGACGGCGGATCGCGGTGGACGCTCGTCATGGATGCCGGCTACCGACGCGCCGGGCAGTTGTCCCCCGGCGCGATTTGTGGCTGCGGCTGGCCAGGCGGGGTCTCGTTCGCCCGCGGAGGCCGCGGCCTGATCTGGCAGTCCGGCGATCTCACGTATACGACGCGTGACGGCGGGCGCACGTGGTCGGACGTGCGCTTCACGACCACGTGGTCCGTCAACGGTCTGTCGGGCGCGCAGATCTCCGCACGAACCGCTTATCTCCTCGTCCACGAGTCCGTCGAGAGACGCTGGGATCTCCGCCGGACCGACGACTACGGCCGCAGTTGGCGTGTCGTCCACGTGTGGCAGACGCGGTAGCTCCGCGCCTGCTCAGCGGAGCGAGATCGCGACCTGCTCGAGGAGGTCCATCGCGTCCTGCAAACCGGCCTCCATCCCCGACTCGATGTGCGCGTCGCGATGCTCCTTGCTCGCGTGCCGCACGAGGATCGTGAGCGTCGTCCGGCCGTCCACCTCGGTGAGCGTCAGCGTGTCCAGCGCTTCCGCGTCGGGCATGCCCTCGTAGACCTCGGTCGAGACGATGCGCTCGTTCGGGACGATCTCGCGGTACACGCCGTGGAAGGCGACCTCGAACCCGCCGTCCGCCACCATCACGTAGCGCCACCTGCCGCCGACCCGCAGGTCGATCTCGCAGATCGTCATCTCGCCGCGGTTGGCGTGCCACCAGCGCTTGACGAGATCGGGCGTGGTCCACGCCTCGTACACGAGGTGCTTCGGCGCATCGAACTCGCGCGTGATGAGGATCTGCTCGTCCGTCGGGAGCGTCACCGTCGCTGTGCCACTACTCACTGCCATCTCCTTCCTCCTTCCGCTTGAGCTCCTCCAGTACGACATCCAGCTGCTCGAACCGCTCCGACCACGACTGTTCGTAGTTCTTCACCCAGTCGTGGATGGGCTTGAGCGCTCGGCCGTTCAGTCGGTACAGCCGCTGCCGTCCTTCGTCGCGCACGTCAACCGCTCCCACCTCGCGGAGCACCCGCAGGTGCTTGGACACCTGCGGCTGAGCCAGCCCGAGCAAGCGCACGAGGTCGTTCACGGGGCGCTCGCCGCCGGCGAGGGCGTCGAGGATCTGGCGCCGCCGGGGCTCCGCCACCGCGTTGAACGCATCTGCCGTCGTCGCTGCTCGTGCCATGAAAAGGGATCATATACCCATATCGGCATATGTCAACCGGCGATGAAGAGGCGCGTGACAGGTTCAGATCTGGCTCGCTCTTACTCGTTCAGGAAGCGAGCAACTTCGTCGGCGACGAGGTCGGGCGCCGTCATGGTCGCGACGTGCCCCTGGCCCTGGAGAATGGAGATTCGCGCGTTCGGAAGAGCCGCGCGAAGCGTTCCGTCGGTCGAGGCCAGAGACGTCGGGGCGGCCAACAGCAGTGAGCTGCTGGCATACCCTCTGTGCGTCTTGAGTCGTTCGGGATGGCTTGACGCCGCAGAGCTCCGCATCGGTCTCGGCTGCATGCGCCTGTCGACGGACGAAGACCGCGACGAGGAGCTCGCTTTCGAGACGATCGCGGCAGTTGCAGAGGCGGGCGTGACGGTGTTCGACACCGCGCGTGCGTACGGACTGGGCGAGGGCGAGCTCGGGCACAACGAGAGGCTCGTTGCCCGTGCACTCCGCCGCTGCGGCGCGAACGAGCGCGCGCGGATCGTGACGAAGGGAGGCATGACGCGCACCGGCGACGGCTGGATCCCCGACGGTCGCGCGAAGGCGATTCTCAGCGACTGCGAAGCGAGCCTCGCTGCCCTGGACGGACTGGCAATCGATCTCTACCTCGTCCATGCACCCGATCCGCGGACGCCGTGGCGAACCTCGGTGCGCGCGTTGGCCCGGCTCGTCGACGACGGTGTGGTGAGGCGCGTGGGGATCGCGAATGTCAACCGCCGCCAGCTCGACGAGGCGCTCGAGCTCGCCCCGATCGCTGCCGTCCAAGTCGCCCTCGGCCCCTACGACGACCGCGCCATTCGAGGAGGCGTGGTCGAGCGCTGCGCC
>WNGA01020454.1_pt1 | contig 10827 bp, 9 predicted proteins | sample 5400061 | NCBI WGS metagenome assembly WNGA01 (sample SAMN13153366, study PRJNA577476) | soil metagenome | isolation source: 100 cm soil or saprolite under grassland replicate 2 | place: USA:California | collected 2016-06-15
GCGCTGAAGGCGCTCCGCGACGCCGGTCTGAATCTGATCGCCATCTCGTCAATTTACGAGACCGAGCCGGTTGATTATCTCGACCAGCCCGATTTTTTGAACATGGCAATCGCTGTTAGCGCGCCAATGATCGAGCCGTTTTCGCTGCTCAGCCTCTGCCTCGACATAGAGGCGCGTCTGGGCCGCGAGCGCCTTACCCCGAAAGGCGCGCGCGTTATAGACATCGATCTGCTGCTGTTCGGCGGCGCGGTGATCGACGGTCTTCGTGACGGCGTCGCGCTGACGCTGCCCCATCCGCGAATGCATCTGCGCAGATTCGCGCTCGCGCCGCTGGCCGAGATCGCGCCGGAACTCCACCATCCGACCTCCGGCGAGACGATTCGGCGACTCCTGGACAATTTGAACGATTCGTCCTCCGTGTCGATTTACGCCGGATGACCGCAGGGCAATGGGCGTTGCAAAGCCCGCGCGGGGGCATATAATTACTGGCGTGTCGTCATAACAGTTAGAAGAGAGCTTTTCGATGAGTCGTATTGCGGGACCGCAATTCAACCCAGATCATCCCCTAATTGAATCGGAGTGTCAGCCCTGTCGTCTCCTCTGTCGAAGAGGATGTTTTGTGAGCTGGCCGAATGTGTTCGGCCAAACGGATTTGCCAAACAGTTTAATAGATACAACTCGATTAAGCATTGAAGCGCCGGCCGGGAAGGTTGGCGCTTCAATTGTTTTCAGGGCCTTTCGAAAGGGCATTTATGGAGATCATTACTAAAGCCGCGCGCATGCGGGTAGTTTCGGGCAAGTTGTGGGAGGAGGATCGCTCGATCGGTTTCGTCCCCACGATGGGCTCGCTGCACGAAGGTCATCTCAGCATGGTGCGCGAGGCCAGTCGGATGGCAGACGCCGTCGTCGTTTCCATCTTTATTGATCCGGCGCAGTTTCGCTCGGAGAAGGAGTTCGAACAGTTCCCGCGCGATCTGGCCCGCGACGCCGACCAACTGGCGCCGATCGGCGTTGATTACGTCTTCGCGCCGAGCTACGACGAGATGTATCCGCCCGGGTTCGCCACTTACGTCGAGGTGGAGGGTTTGAGCGACAAACTCGAAGGATTAGCCCGTCCGGGCTATTTCCGCAGCGTGACGACGGCCCTGAGCGTGTTGTTCAACCTGGTCCATCCGAAGTTCGTCTTCCTCGGCCAGCGCGACGCCCAGCAGGTGGTGATCGTTAAAAAACTCGTCCGCGATCTGCATCTCCCCGTCGAGGTCGTGGTCACGCCGATAGCGCGTGAAGAGGACGGCCTGGCCTGTTCGTCGCGGAACCGCCGCCTTTCGCGTGAAGAACGACTCGCCGCGCCCGTGCTCTATCGCGCCTTGCGCCTGGCTGAAGAGATGTTCAATGACGGCGAACGGAACCCCTCGCGCATCATCAAAGCCATGCGGAAGGAGTTTGAAAGAGAGCCGCTGGCGCGCATCGATTACATCGCCATAACTGACACTGAGCGCGTCGACCCGCTCGACGACTTGACCGAGCAGAACGCGCTCGTCTCGGTGGCGGCCTATTTCGGTAAGACCCGCTTGACTGATAATACGATTCTGTCCGACAGCAAGTATAAGTCGAAGACCAGCCGGCTGAAGCTCGGATAAAAGATGTCAGATGTCAGATGTCAGATGTCAGTGAGTTTAGTTGTTGGAGCTGATCTTCGATTTTCAGCAGTTGAGATTGGCTCTCAACCTTCGATTGAGCGTAAAAGCCCGTTGAGTATTCGACCTACTTCCTGAATTTGATCTTGAACTGGCTGGCGCATCTTTTGTTCGATATAGCCTAAACGTAGGGCGATCTCCAAATGGGTATCCAATTCCAATAGTGAGCCTCTTGCGTTCCCCAGAAAATGGATAAATTCACCGCTTAACCGTCTGCCTTGCCCTTCCGCAATATTGGCCGGAACTGATACTGCGGCGCGGCGCATTTGGCTTGTCAATCCATATAGCTCTTCCTTTGGAAAGTCTCGGCTCACCTTGTAAGTCTCGACTACCAAATCCATCGCCTTTTGCCAGGCTATCAAATCCCGATGACTTTTGATCTCCGATTTTTTGTCTGCCATACCCGTTCTCCTTACGGTGTTTCACTGACATCTGACATCTGACATCTGACATCTGACATCTGACATCTGACATCTGACATCTGACATCTGACTCTCTTCAAACGTTGAATCGAAATTCGATCACATCGCCGTCCTGCACGACATATTCTTTGCCTTCGAGCCGCATCCAGCCCTTCTCTTTGGCGGCGACTTCAGAGCCTGCCTCGATCATATGGTTGTAGGCGATGACCTGGGCGCGGATGAAACCGCGCTCGATGTCAGAATGGATTTCTCCGGCGGCTTCCGGGGCCTTCGCGCCTTTGCGGATCGTCCAGGCGCGCGCCTCCTTCTCGCCGGCGGTGAAAAAGGAGATCAGGCCGAGCGTGTGATAGGCGCCGCGGATCAGTTTGCCGAGCCCCGTTTCGGTGACGCCCAGGCTGGCAAGGTATTCCGGACGCTCCTCGGGTTCGAGGTCTACAAGATCAGCTTCGAGTTGCGCGCTGATGACCGTCATGTCGGCGCCCTCGCTCTCAGCGTGTTCGCGGACCTGCCGGATGAAATCCGTTTCGGGTTTGCTCAGATCCGATTCCGAGACGTTGGCGACGTAGATCATCGGCTTCATCGTCAGCAGGAAGAGGTGATAGGCCTTCGCTTTTTCGTCGTCGGTCAATCCGGCGAGCCGCGCGGGCTTGCCGTCGTCGAAAGCCGCTTGCAGTTTATCCAGAAGCTCCAGTTCTTCTTTGGCGGCCTTGTCGCCGACTTTGGCCTGTTTGGTCACGCGCTCGCGCCGTTTTTCGACCGTGGCCAGATCGGCCAGGATCAATTCCAGGTTGAGCGTCTCGATGTCGCGTCGCGGGTTGATGGTCTCCTCGACATGGACGACGTTCTCGTCCTCGAAACAGCGCACGACGTGGACGATCAGTTCGGTCTCGCGGATGTGATGGAGGAACTGATTGCCGAGGCCCTCGCCCCGGCTCGCGCCTTTGGCCAATCCGGCGATGTCGACGAATTCGACCGTGGCGTAAACGATCTTGTTGGTCTTGGCGATTTTGGCCAGAGGTTCGAGCCGCGCGTCGGGCAAGTTGACGACGCCGACGTTCGCGCCATAGAGTCGATTTGCCGACGTTCGGCAGACCGACGATGCCTGCGCGTAACATTGCTGATGATTCCTCGATTGAGCGATTCGGGAGTAAGCGTGAATCTACTTGATGCGACGGCGATTTGTCTACCGCTGCGAATTGCGTTCCAGATAGCGATGCAGCGATTCAGGGAGGTTCTCAATCTCGATTCGCAGGCGCCATTCCTCCAGCCTCGGATGATCCGGATCAACCTGTTCCCACACATTGAGCCACGCGCGCGCTTTCTCGGGATCGTCTTTCGCCAGATAGAGCTCGATGTTTGTCTCGACGATAGCGATCAGTTCCTCGTGATGCATGCGCTTGCGCGACATCAACGATTTGAGCAGTTCCTCCGCTTCATCGAATTCGCGGTTGTGGATGTGAATTTTGGCTAGGTTGGTTATGCCGAAGAGATAATCCGGGTGTTGCTGATGAATCTGCCGGATGATCCGGTCGCTCTCTTTGAGGCGCCCTTGCAGGCTATAGGCGGCGGCAAGATTGTTGAGGATGTCGGGCGAGTCGGGCGCCAGTTCCAAAGCCTGTTTGAAGAGCCCTTCGCTCTCGACGCCGTCTCCTTCTCCCATGCGCTCGATGCCTTTCGCCAACAGCTTTCTCACCTCGGGGCGATGGTTGAATAGAGGCTCGAAGTGAATTTCATTGGTGGTTTGAATGATATTCCGCCATATGCCTTGTACCAGGAGCCGGACCGGGCCTTCCGGCAACAGCCCCTCTTCTCTAGCGATCTGCGCGGCGCGAAAGCGCAACTGGTCAGGGCCGCGCTGACCGAGCGCGAAATCGCGAAGCGCCGCGAGCATCTCAGGCGTTTTGGCCAGACTGGCCAATCGCATCGCAAATTCCCGCCCAACCGGGTCGCCGCGGTCGAGAAGGATTGGGATCAAAGCCTTGAGTTCCGGATGCTGATCAATGTAACGGCTGGCGGCGGCGGCGGCGGTTTTATCGCCGCCGCGCTCACTGGCCGACTTGATCTCCTCGACAAGATCGTCAACTTTTTGCAATGGAATCCAGTTCGAGCGAGAGAAAGGCCAGGGAGCGTGACGCTCGGCCACGGACTTATTCAGGTCTTCCAGATTCTCACGCGCCAATTCGAGGCCGGGCGAGATTTCGAGCGTCTGCCGCCATAACTGGCGAGATCTCTCTTCGGCGCCTAGCCGCATCTCGGCCACAGCCGTGAGATGGAAGATCTGCGGTGTATGCTCGATCGCATCGCTATGGGCAGACTCCTGCGCCTGTCTGAAGACAGCGACTACGCCTTCGTCGTCTCCCAGGTATGACAGCGCCTCGATCTTTTTCAGCCAGATGTCAACCATCACTTCATCAACAATCGGCTTTAACCGTTCGGCGTATGCGCGGGCCTGCTCGATCTGCCCGAGTTGAACGTGAAAACGAACCAGGTTGCCGAGCGTGTGATAATTGTTAGGCTCCATCTCAAGCGTTTCTTGCGCGACGGCGATGGCGGACTTCAGGTCGCCTTCCAGCGCATAAGTGATGCTGAGGTTGTTGCGGACCGCCGCGAACTTCGGCTTTCGTTCGATGAGTCTTTCTGCCACGCGTCGCGCCTCGGCGTATCGTTCGTATTCCATCAGGACCTGCGTTTCGTCGTGCATCGCGCCGAGTTCATCAAACTCTTCTTCGGCGAAGCCCAGAGCGCTCAGCCTCTCGGAAGCTATGCGCTTCAGGGTTGCAATCGTCTCTCCGACCTGCGCCGCGCGCTCGTCTTCCGGCCAGCGTTCCAGAAAACGGCGAAAGCCCCGAAGCGCCAGCGTCGGCTTCAGATTGGTCATATAGGCCCCGGCCAATCCCAGCGCCACATCACGATCATCCGGCGCAAGCTTACTAAGACGCTCGATCGCATACTGGTAGCCATGCGTATCCCGAAGCCCGTGACAAGCGTTGGTTAATCCTCGCAGCACGTCTTCATTATCGGGGAACCGGCGATCCAGTTCCTGAAGCGCGAAGCGCGCTTCAGGATACTTTTCGCTCTCCATCAGTTTGTCCGCCTCGTAGAGGCCGCGGTAGAGTTCTTTCCTGCCGGCCTGAACCTTTCTCGGCTTACCGCGGCGGCTTCCTCTTTTCGCCATTCGACCTTGCTTCCTTTCTGGTCGGCATGCCTGTTCGGGATGTCCCTTACCGATGCCGTCGCCTTCTCTCGATCAACTCGCGTAGTCGCGGGCGCTCCACGCGCGAACGCTGAATTTCCAGGTTCGGGTCGTCAGGAAGGACAGACTCCCACATTTGAATCCAGCTCAGAGCGGACTCGCGGTTTCTGCGCGCAATGGCGATCTCGATCTGCGCGCTGCACAGCGAGGTGAATTCGGCGACGTGCAGCCGCTTGCGTTGAAGCAGCGGCCCAAGCAGTTTCTCGGCCTCGTCAGGTTTGCCATCGCGCGCCAGGTTCATGGCTTCGTTGGTGATCCCGAAGAAATAATCAGGAAATTTCTGGCGTATCTCCGCAAGCAGATTGAGAGCTTCTTCAGTTCTACCCTGTATGCTATAAGCCGCCGCGAGGTTGTTGAGTAGCCCGGGGATGTCGGGAGCGATCTCGATCGCCTGTTTGAGTAATCGCTCGCCCTTGACCGGATCGCCGTATTTGACCTCCTTCACCGCTTCGGCGGCCAGGCGCTCGACTTTTGGCGGCAAAATGCTTTCTTCGTCCGGCTCAGGTGATATCTCGACGCCGAACATCAGAATGTCCTTCCATTCGCCCTTGATCCACATTCGCGTGGCTACGCCGCTGGGCAGCAATCCCTCCTGCGTCGCAGTCTGCGCGGCCTGCATTCGCGCCTGGTCGGAGCCTTGTTGGCTCAGCGCGAAGTCGCGCAGCGTCGCCAGCAACTCCGGCGTTTTGATGGCGCCCGCCAGTCTGATGGCGAAGTCGCGCCCCATCGGGTCGCCGCGTTCGAGCAGATAGGGAATCAGATGTGTGATCTCAGGATGGCGTCGCGCGTAATCTTGCATCGCCTTGGTAAAGTCGGCCTTATTTCGCCGGACGGCTTCCCCGGTTTCTTTGAGCATTTCATCAAGGGCCTCCCGCCGCAGAAAGTAATTGAGCGTGAAAGCCCAGGGGTCGTTGCGCTCGCCTTCGGGCCGACTCGAATCCTCGAGATTGGCCCTGGCGAATTCGAAGCCCGGCGCCGCTTCCAGGCATTTCCGCCACAATTCGCGCGCGCGTTCCTTCCCTCCCAACCGCCATGACGCGACCGCCGCCAGGTGATAGAGCATCTCGACGTTCGACAAATTTTCGAGCGCGCCCGCGGCCTGCGCGCCCTCGAACGCCTCCAGCACGGCCTGGTCGTCGCCGAGGAAGCTGAATGTTTCGGCCTTCTTGATCCAGATGTCATCGCGGTCGGATTGCGCGGCTCGCAACCGATCCGCCACCCGCCGCGCTTCGTCGCCGCGCCCCTGCAAAAACAAGTATCGCGCCAGATTGCCCAGCGCGTGGAAATTTTGCGGCTCGATCTCCAACACGCGCTCAGCCGTGGCGATGGCTTCGGCGAGGCGATTGTCGAGATGTTGCATCTGGCTGAGATTGTTGAGCGCCGGGACGAAGCCGGGCAGCCGTTCGAGCAACTTGTTCGCGGTCGTAATAGCCTGGGCTATTTGCCCCCGCTCCATCAAGACCTGCGATTCTTCGTGCAACTCAGCCGCCTCGTAGCGTTCCTCGCCGGGCAGATCGATCATCGTCAGAATCCGCTCCAACTCAGGCTTTATCACCCTGAGGATTTCGCGCGCGTGTTCGGCGTCTTTCCCATTCGGCCACCGCTCGAGAAACTGCAGACAGGCGCGCCGCGCCAGCGACAAACGCTCGTTCATCAAGTAGGCCTGCGCCAGCGCCAACAACGCGTCCGGCCTGTCCGGGAACACCCGCTGCAGCTTTAAGCTCGCTTGCAGATATTCGCCCGCATCGCCCAGATGGAAATAACACATCGCCCGCGAGGCGAGTATCTCAGGCCGGTCAGGATATTTGGCGGCGAGCGGCGCGAGAATCTCCAACGCCTCCGCGTATCTCTTCTTTTCAATCAACGCGTCCGCGTCATAAATGCGGTTGCGCGCGTTCGGCGGCAGCGGACTGGTTCGGACGCGTCCGCTGCGCGGTTTCCATTTGCTCACAGTTGCTCACTTTCTTGGGAAAACTTTCGACCTTTGCCAAACCATGGGTCAGTAGGGGCGTGCAACTCCGCCCTTGCGTTTGAAACCGAATCCTTTTAAATACAAATCTCGCACATCAACGCGCTTGTCACTTCGTAAGTATAAAATTCCAAGTTCAAACAATAGCTGCAGAAGACCGCGCCCGGAGGTTTCAGGAGGCCTTTCTTGCACGCCATCCCAGTCGATCTTGAGCAATTGTTCAAAGTCCCATCGATCCATCGGGACTTGTGGATGGGCCTTTGAGATTTCACTCCGTAGGGTTTTCATCCAGGGGAACTCCTCATCCTCAATTTCCTGAACGCGGCTGTCCGAGACCCGATCTACCGCTTCTCGTAGAGAAGTATGATGTAACAGGTGAGGCCATTTAGCTTTTTGATTCTTCGTCTCGATCTCGGCGGCGCTTTCGAACAGCCTGACCATTGATCGCGGAAGTACTCTGCCATTTCCATCCTGCAAATGATTAGGTATCCAAGCAAATGAAAAGCCTTTTGAAGCGCTTGGCCCCATGTACTTGTGACACAATCGTTCGACAAACTTGCGATACCCCTCTTCTTTACTTTCTGTTGGATACCAACCAAGCTCTTCTCGCATTTCTCCACTTGGCATAACAGGCTCAAAATATTGCCGCAATAAATCGCTCTGGTTGATCATCCTTTTGGCGGTTAGCGCGTAGAGATTGCGGGTTGTCCAGACAAGCTCCACACGCTGTGCGGCGATCTTTGAGACATCGGGTCCAAATAGAGCAACGCGGTCGAAGAGGTCTCGTCGCAGAAAGATTTTCGGCCTGAGTCGCCTCCATCGTCTAGCATAGCTGGACCACATCTGGACCAGCCCACGCAAGATCGTACGTAGTTCAGTCCAGTCCCCGGCGCTAACTCGATCCAGCTCATCATAGCTAACAAACACCCAATCTTCTTTTTCGGCAAGTTTGGAATCAAGCGCATCCAACACACCAAAACAAAACTCAAGATGTTGTTGAGTATTGGAAAACAATTCTTCCAGATGAAGAGGAGTGGCAGTCAAAGTAGCCCACATAGCCTCTGGAACGGCAGTCTCAGCAATCATTTCTCCTCGAATCAAACAGCGTAGCAGCAACCCAAGCCAGATCAATTGCAGATCCGCGGGTTGCTTGCCTTTAGAGAATTGTCGAAATACCAACTCTGGCGGGTACTGTGTCCCTTCACTTGAATAGCCAACAAACCATTTGCTTTTTTCAGGATCAGGAAGATTGCCTGTCCCTAGAGACTGAATTGCAGCCAAACCAGCAGGAAACTGAATAGCGCGAAACAGTTCTGTCTTCCCAGCGCCTCTGTCACCAATCACCAAAATAACATTTGGGTCAATCGCTCGCGCGTGCTCAGGCAATGGTAAGTATCTTTGCAAAAAATTCTGAGCGGGTTCAGCCTCGGCTCGCCCCTGGCTGCCCATATTAGCAATCTGCCGCAGCAGCTCCGTGGAGTCTGTTTTCTTAATAGTCATCATTAGAAGCCTCTCCCTACCCTTTGCAAAATAAATGTGGAGAGCGCATTGTATTCTCCCTCGCACAGAAATTCAGTTACATCTGCAAGTGAAGAGTAACTAGCGACTCGCACATCCCAGGTAATAACCGCAGGAAAGTGGGGGCTTTCCATAGATTCCAAATCCGGCACAGGCCACTCAGCCTCGGTCGTATCCGGTGAATCATAGTAATTGTCACAGAAGACCTGAAAAGAACGTTCCTTAAATTCGCGAATTTCCTGTTCTCTTACTTGGCCTTGAGGTGATGCCATAGAATGCACAATAGCACAATCTCGTTGAGTGCGTTGGGAGAGAATCATTTCTTTTCCAAGGTGTGAGACGACCAGTGTAAGGCCGTCCCAACTTTGTTGAGAGCGTAGGCCGAATAGCACTTGCATATGCGCGAGACCACTGAGTGAGAGGCCACCCAGATCGTGCAATCCGGCTCGCGAGTCAATAAGTAATACTTCCGGCTTGAGCTGACTACGGAGCATTTTAAGCAAATCATGAAGTGGTGAGTTCTGCGCTTCATCCTCAGCCGCAGCGCGATAAAGGAACTCGTAATTCACACGCGACAGTTTCTCTAAATACCAGCCGTCGAGTTTTCCAGATGGCACGACATAGATTGGCTCGCCGTCTTTCACGATAGCTCGATCTTCGCACTGATAGTAGAAGTCAGAAATATCGAGCGCCGTCTTGGGTATGACGGGACTCTCCAGGAGAAAGTCCACAACGCCTAAACCGGTCGTCAGGCCTGTCGGCGAAGCGAAAATTGATCCTGCGCCAGGGGCTTCGAGATCAAAATCGATTGCTACAACCCTTTTACCGGAGCGGGACAGGTTTATTGCCAAAGAGGCGAGAGCAGTAGTTCGGCCTACGCCACCCTTGAAAGAGTAGAAAGAAATGATTGGAGGAGTATGTTCATTGAGCGGCCAAGGCGGCTTAAAGGGCACCCCAAACCAGGCATCCTTTGAAAGCCGTCTGTCGAGAACAAATGTTTTGTTTTGCCCCAGTGGATCAGGTTTGGCTTGCTGCCAAACTGTATCAAACAAGGCTCTGTTAGCTTGGGTAGTACGCTGTTCTTCAATCCATACCACGTTTTCCCAGAAGATGTCTGCTGCTGGGCCAACGATTTCAGCTACCTTGTTCCGAACAACGTCGGTTGCCACCCCTTCGGATGGCTTTACAAGAGCGCGACACTTACCTTGGAGATCGAAGATAAGGCAAATCTTTTCCGTTAGCGCTGTGATTTCATCGTTACTTACGGCTGCCAGAGCATCTAAACGCGCTTCGACAAAATGCTTCATGACATTTTACTCCGTCCATCTAATACTGCTTCAATAATGATTGCACGGTAAACTTGTTCTGCTGCTCTGAGACACGCTTGCGCCTCTTGCTCCTTGATTTCACCCGTCGTCACGTATCGCATCTCGGGATTCCAGCACAGCCTTAACTGGATGAAATCTGGCGATTCCGGTATTGTATAGCGCCGTACAGATGGCGATATCAAACAGGCCAAAAGCAAAGCATCGCCGGACAGTGTTGCCAACTCATGCCCCCAACGCTTCGAAGTACTGCCTGCCATCTCGATCAATACCTTCAGGCCGCATTCCACAGTATATCCCGCCAAATAGACAGAATTATCGGGTCGGTTAGCCGTAAACAGCATGTGGGCGTCTTCCAGATGGCGTGTTGCTGCTGAGACAAAATTTTCAGGCATTTCTCAAATGTCCGGTTGTTGAGATTAAAGCATCAACTGCTCCAATCATCCAGCAAGAAATTTTTGAAGCTCCTCTTGCGTCGGCAATCCGTCGCGCGCGCCAAGCTCGCGGCATTGCAGCGCCGCCACGGCGTTCGCGGCCCGCATCGTTTCTTCGATATTCAGCCCTTTACACAATCCGTAAATGAATCCGGCGCGGAATGCGTCGCCCGCGCCCGTCGTGTCGCGGATGACCGGCGGGCGAAAGG
>WNGA01022775.1_pt1 | contig 10827 bp, 10 predicted proteins | sample 5400061 | NCBI WGS metagenome assembly WNGA01 (sample SAMN13153366, study PRJNA577476) | soil metagenome | isolation source: 100 cm soil or saprolite under grassland replicate 2 | place: USA:California | collected 2016-06-15
ACGTAGCAGGTATTGTCCAGATTCTCCAGGCCAAGAAATTTGCCGCGTTTCTCGATGACACCCACGACCTCGAAGGAGCCGTCGTCAATCTTGATCCTGTTGCCAACCGCCGACCCCTGCGGGAAGAAGCTCTTTGCCAAATCGGCGCCCAGCACGCACACTGGACGCGCGCCGTCCACTTCCGGCCCGGAGAGAAAGCGGCCCTCACTCAGATTCAATCCGTTGACCACGGCAGCCTCTTCCGTGTCGCCGATGAGGATGACGCCCGTGGCGGTCCGGTCCTTGTGTTTGAGCGTGCGGATGCTCACGGACTCGAGGGTGACTTTCCAGGCAGGATTCGCCTGCCGCATGAAAGTCCGTCCGTCGGCCAGCCAGATTTCGCGCCGGTTGCGGATCTTCCACCACGGCTCGTCGCTGAACCAGGCGAACTTCTGGATGTAGAGCACGTCAGTGCCGATGGCGGAGATGCTCTTGAGGAACGCGGCGTTGAGCCCCTCGATGGCCGCGCCCATCAGCGTGACGGTGACGATGCCGATCACGATGCCCAGGGTCGTGAGGCCGGAACGCATTTTATTGGCGCGGATCGCGTCCCAGGAAATGGCCAGACCCTCCCGCAGCTCAGTGAGAGCGTTCATTGCGCATGGGCCAAAGAGCCGGCGGAACGGTCGCCCGCCGCAAGTTCGTCGCTGGCGATCAGCCCGTCCCGAAGTCGGATGATCCGCCGCGCGTGGCGGGCCACGGACTCTTCGTGGGTGACCACGATGATGGTGTTGCCCTGGTGCGCGAGTTCCTCGAACAACGCCATGATTTCGACGCCGGTCTTGGAATCGAGGTTGCCGGTCGGCTCGTCGGCCAGGAGGATTGAAGGGTTGTTCACCAGCGCGCGGGCGACCGCCACGCGCTGGCGTTGACCGCCGGAAAGTTCATTGGGCTTGTGGTGCACGCGATCGGCGAGGCCGACCTGGTCCAGGGCATGAAGCGCCTTGGCGCGCCGCTCCCCGGCGGGCACACCGGCATAGATCATCGGCAGCTCGACGTTGCGGAGCGCGGTCGATCGGGCGAGCAGGTTGAAGGTCTGAAACACGAAGCCGATCTCGCCATTGCGGATTTCGGCAAGCTGATTGTCGTCCATGTGGCTCACGTCCTGGCCGTTCAACTCGTAACTGCCGGAGGTGGGCGTGTCGAGACAGCCGATCATGTTCATCAGGGTCGATTTGCCGGAGCCGGACGGCCCCATGATGGCGACGTATTCGCCGCGCTCAATCTCAAGCGAGACATCGCGCAGAGCGTGGACCGTCTCCGTGCCCATCAGGTAACAGCGCGCGAGGTTTTTGATCCGGATGAGGCTCACGAGAGAATGGAGTGGTGGAGTGGTGGAGTGATGGGGCGATGGCTCAGCACTCTAACATTCCAGCACTCCATTGCTACACCGGGTTTCACTTCTTTTCTTCCTTCGCCGATTTGGGCCGGTTGTCGCGTTTGATCCGTTTGCCATCTTCGAGTTCGCGGTAGATCGCTTTGTAGCCGCCGGAGACGGCTTCCTGCCCCTCGGTCAGACCCTCGGTTATCTCGACGTATTCATCGTCGCCGATGCCGCGCTTGACCTTGACCAGCTTGACCGTGTCGCTCCCGGTGACAAAGACGACTTCCACTGGTTTGTTGGCTTCCTCCTGTTTCTTTTGGCCCGGCTTCTTTTCCGGCACATCCTCCTCGTCCTTCTTCGCATCGCGTTTCTTATTCTCGGCCACGGCGCCTTTGGGCAGGCGCGTGGTGACGCTCTGGATCGGCACGGTCAACACATTGGTCCGATAGCGCGTCTCGATCTCCGCCGTCACCGACATGCCGGGCCGGAGATTTTCCTTTTCATCGACGCGTATTCTGACCTCGAATTTCGTGGCTTCCTGCGAGTTGCCGCCTCCGCCACCGCCCTGTCCCGAGTCCTTCGATGAATTGGCGATTTCCGTGACGGTGCCTTTGAACTTGCGATCGTGATAGGCATCCACCTCCAGCCGCGTCTTTTGCCCCGGCTTGATGAGCACCACGTCAATTTCGCCGACGTCAATGCGCGCCTCCATCTCGTTCAAATCGGAGACGATCATGATCTCGGTGCCGGTCATCATGGCGGTGCCGACCACGCGTTCGCCCAGGCGCGAGTTCAACTTGCTGATCGTGCCGTCCAGCGGTGAAACGATCGTGGTCTTCGCCAGCTCCTCCTTGGCGCGGTCGAGCGCCGCTTTGGCCACGTCCACCTGATGGGCGGATGATTCATACTGCGCCTTGGCGACGTCGAAACCGGTTTTGAATTCGAGAAAAGTGGACTCGGACTCGAGCCTGCTGCGGAAGAGCTCCTCGTGCCGTTTGAATTCCAGCTCGGCCTTTTTCATGCTGGCCTCGGCCAGGTCCTTGCCCGACGCGGCGGACATGTACTGGGCCTGGGCGGACTTCATGTTGGCAACGTAAGTGTCCGGTTTGATCTTTGCCAGCAGATCGCCCCTCTTCACCGACTGGCCTTCCTTGACCGGCAGATCGATGATTTCGCCGCTGACCTCGGGACTGATCTTGACCTGCAACACGGGCTGAATCTTGCCGTTGGCGACGACGGTTTCGGTGATGTTCCGGCGCGTGACTTTTTCCGTCTGCACGGTGATGACGGGCTCGCGCTTGCGGAAAATCGCCGCCAGCGTCAACCCCACCAACACCAGCCCAATGGCCGAGAAGACAATGATCCTTCGTCGCTTTTTGGTTTTTGGATTTGCCATTTGCCGTCCCTCTAAGACACTCGACATTTCAGATTTGTTTCAGTCAACCGGGCTCTTCATGGATGAACTTTCTCACAGCGCTCTGAGCGGGGCGATTACAGGTTCTTTGCAAGGTTGTAAGTGCGCCTACCTGCCCCACGCCGGAAGAACTATCGCCGCCACGATAACCCCCCAAACTCCGAACAGCCAGCAGGCGGTCTTGCCGAACGAAACCCGGCTCAACTTCGCCAGCCCCAGCGACAACAGGGCCAGATACCAGAGCATAAAGACGTTCAACTGCCCCAGAAACAGATGGAGCCGGTTGGCCGGATCAAATTCATGCACCAGCAACACCGGCCCCGGCGTCATAGCTATGTTGCCCATGACCACGGCCAACAGCATGGCCACAATCCCGCCTAGAACGTTTATCATGCCGGCCAGGGCGGCCACCTCCATCGCCTTGGGGTAGGAGAAAGGACCTTTGAACACCCACCTCCCCAACAGCCAGACGAACAGCGCCACCAAAAACAACATCGCGACATTTGCTATCACGGCGCCCACCGAGCCGAATATCTTCATCATCGTCGGACCGGTGAATTTCTCGGACATGGAGAGTGCTTGATCGGCCTGTTGCCTTGTCATTTTCCCGACGTCAACCCGTTTCTGCACCGCCTTTTCCTGCGCCTCCCGCATCGACTGCAAAATGCTTTCCTGCGAAAAAACGGCGAATGCATAGCTCACTCCTACCACACAAGCCAGGAGCAACGGCACCAGCCAGTTGGCTGTCGAGGGCTTGCCCGTTCTGACCTCCTCGAACACATCGCCCGGCGCAGCGAAAACATTCAGCAGACGGCCGGCCAGCGAACCCGCTGGACGTTGCTCTTGTTCCGTGGGGATTGAGGGGGGCGCATTTTCCATGTCGATGACGGTTGAAGCTATCGGATCGTCGCAATTCAGGGCGTTGCGATATTCTGAGAACGAGCGGAGAAAGTCAAGTTGCGAACGTGCCGCCCGCGACTGAAGCGACTGAGGGGCATCTTGAGGGTGGAGTGAGTGGCACGGGCGTCCCGCCCGTGCGAGCCTGGGCCACTACCGCACGGGCGGGACGCCCGTGCCACTGGCTCCGGTGGGGGCGTCAGGATGGCTCTCCTTCAACTCCGCGCTGCTCCATCGACCGGCCAGCGGCGCAGCCACTCCACCATACCCTCGTAAAACACAGTGTCGCCGCTGTGATAGAGAAAATGGCGCCCAAACTCGACGACATAACCCAGGAACTTATGGCGTCCCTTGGCGTCCTTCTCCAACTGCTCGTGCGCCGCCGGAACGGCATGAATCCTGAACGGGCCGACCGTCGTGAATTGTCCCGCGTCCAGTCCGCGTGGCAGTTCCGTCGGCACCTTCAAACGATCCACCACGAACTCACGGTTTGCCTCCGGAACCACCAGTTCCATTTCCGGGTTCACCCGCAGCAACGGGATCAGCGTCCCGGCATCGAGATGGTCCGTGTGATGGTGGCTGGAAGTCGCCACGTCGATGAAATCCAGCCGCTGCGGCGCGACCACGCGCTCGGTCATCCGCACGTGCGGCTTGTCGGTGCGGGCGTACTTCTCCGTCAACGAATCGGACAGATACGGATCGAGCAACAAATGTTTCTCCTGCCATTGCAGCAGAAAACCGCTCTGCCCGAGCCACCAGAGATGGAAGTGGTCGCGGTCCTCGCGCGCCATCGATACGTCGGCGAGGAACGATTCATTCTGGAGAATGGGTTTTATCATCGGCACGGACAGCCAGGCCCAGTTCCTTCCGCACTTTTTTCACCCCCTCAACCATGTTCTTGAGTTTCTGTTTCGCCGCCCAGCGCGCGGTCTGGCTGAGGCCGCAGTCGGGCGCAAAAGAAAGCCGCTCAGCCGGCGCGTGTTTCAGGCAGGCGCGCACGCGCTCGGCCACGTCGTCCACCGTCTCGACATAGTAGCTCTTCACGTCGATAACGCCCACAGCCACGTCTTTTTTCTTTGCGATCTCGCCGATGATTTCCAACTCGGCAAACTCGCGGCTCGCCATCTCGACGTGAATTTCATCCACCAGCATATCGAGAAAGGCCGGAAACATCGGCGCGTAACGGCGCGGGCCGACGGCCCGGCCTTTGAAATTTCCGAAACAGAGATGCGTGGAGAGCCGGCAGCGACGGTGAATCGGGTCCACGGTGCGATTGAAAATATCGACGAAGCGTCCCGGGTCCTCGCGATGCGCGTAGCAGCTCATGGACGGTTCATCGAGACAGATTTCCTGGCAACCCGCTCTGACCAGTTCCATGAGTTCGTCGCGGACAACCGGCACCAACGCCTCGGTGAGCCAGTAACGATCGTGATATCGTTTGTTCGGGATGAGCCGGCCGCTTAGCGTGTAAGGGCCGGGCACGCTGGCCTTCAGCAGGGTTGAGGGTTGAGGGTTGAGGGTCGAGAGAATTCCACCCGCCAATCGCTTCAACCGTTCATAGTCCTTCACTGTGCCGAGGCCGCGCGGCGCGCGGATATCTCCGATCACTTTGTGTCGGCCGCGCTGGTCGTGCGCCGGCGGGCCAAACCTCCGGTCCGGCGCGGATTCCAATTCGATGCCTTCGAGGAACCCGTAAAACGACAGGTTGAAATCGAGCCGGGTCTGTTCGCCGTCGGTGATGACGTCCAGACCCGCCGCGATCTGGTCGTGAAGCGCGATGGTGACCGCGTCCTCAATCAACTCCTCCCGGTCGGCCTCGCCGAACTTGTCAAGGTGCTGGCAGGCAAACTCCGCCCATCCGGGCAGCGGGTAGCTGCCGATGACCGTGGTGCGCAAGGGCTGTTCTTTCATGGAAACTTCGGGTCTCGCATCAGTTGAAGATTACGGTTCGATTGCCGCAAAGAAAAACACGGTCTTCGAAAACCAGTTTCAGCGCCCGCGCCAGGACAAGTTGCTCGACGTCGCGCCCCGCCTGCGCCAGGTCCTGTGGCGCGTGCGTGTGGTCCACCGGGATGACCTGCTGAACGATGATGGGTCCTCCATCGAGCCGTTCGGTGACAAAGTGCGCCGTGGCGCCGATGACCTTGACGCCCCTTTGGAAGGCCTGGTGATACGGCCGCGCGCCGGCAAACGCCGGAAGGAACGAGTGGTGGATATTGATGATGCGGGACGGGAACCGGGCCACAAAACCGCCGCTCAGGATCCGCATATATTTCGCCAGAACGACGAATTCCGGTTCATACGGAGCGATCGCTTCGAGCAACCCGTCCTCGTGCGCCTCCCGTGACCGGCCTTCGTGCGGCACGTGGCGAAACGGCAGGTCGAACTTCAGGACAATCGCGGCAAGCGCCTCGTGATTGCTCACGACCGCGAGCAGGCGCGCGTTCAGTTCCCCGAACGCGTGCCGCACCAGCAGGTCCGCCAGACAGTGGTGCTCGGCCGATGCCAGCACCACGATGCGTTTGGGCGCGAGGTCCGACAGCCGAATCAGCGCGTCCGCCGAAAGCACGCCGCGAAGTTCGTCGAGAAGCGACGAGGCTTCGGCGGCGCCATCGAATTCCGTTCGCATGAAAAATCGCCCTGACTCGCCGTCCACGAACTCCTGGTTGCCGACGATGTTCAGTCCGCGGCGAAACAGAACACCGGTGATGCCGTGGACCAGGCCCGGCCGGTCGGCGCATTCGACGAGCAACACCCGCGAAATCGTTTTCACTTCGTTCTATTCGCCCAGTTTTTGGTAGAGCCGGGCCAGGCGGCGGGCGTGTTCGTCGTAGGCCGACTCGAACAGTTCGGTCGCTTTCGCCGCGCCAACGACGGCGCCGGCGGTCAGCACCGTTGGCGGTTTGCCCGCGCGCGTCAGCCGCAACGCCACTTCGGCCTTGATGGCATTGACGAGCAGACAGCCGCCCACCGTCGAGCCGGGCGATACCGGTGTTTTCAGTCCCTCAATCTTCACCATCGCATCGCCCGCCGGCGCGCCGGTGTCGAGCACCAGATCGGCGAAGTCCTGGAGTCGCTTGCCGCCCGGATACTGGCTGCGGCTGGCCTCTGAATGTTTCCGGCTGATGATGGCCACAACCTTGATCCCGCGGTCGCGAAACTGCCCAGCCATTTCGATCGGCACCACGTTGCAACCGCTCGACGACGCGATCAACGCCGAGTCCTTGGGCGACAAATCGAAATTGCGCAGAATTCTTTCGGCCAGGCCGCTGACGTTTTCCAGAAACATCGCCTGCCGCTGGCCGTTCGGTCCGACGACGAGATTGTGAAAACTCAGGGACAGTTCGACGATGGGATTGAACCCGGGAAACGACCCGTAACGCGGCCACATTTCCTCGACGAGAATCCGGCTGTGCCCGGCGCCGAACAGGTGAACCATGCGCCCGGCCAGAATGGTTTCTGCGAACCAGTCCGCCGTCTGTTGGATCGCTGCCTGTTGTTTTTCAACAACGGCGATGAGTTCCCGGCATCTGTTGAGGTACTCCGCGCTTGGATTCACCGGCGCGAAGATAGCGGAGAGCCCGGTCGGCAGGAAAGCCCGATTCTGTGGAAAAGCCCCAAACCCTCCAGGGCGCGTTCAACAACGTGAGCGAGCCGGGGCGGGGACGGCTCGTCCCCGCAAAACTCCATGGTCCTGACAAAATGCGGGGACGAGGCCGTCCCCGCCCCATTCTTGAAAGCGCCCCGCCCAAACCCCGGCGACGATTTACCAGGCCCTCCGCACGTCGGTCTTTTCCTCATGGTAATCGATCGTGCGGCGGAGAACGACTTCGCGGCCTTCAACGTGCCAGTCCACCTTCCGCGTGAACCAGAGACCGTCCGGCGTCCGCTCGCGGTTGAAGGCGTAGCGGAAGGCCCAGACTGCGCCCGCCAGACCGCCGATCACATTCACCTTTTCCGTCAGGCGCAGGTCCGCTTTGGCGAGCACGTAATCCTCTTCATCCACCCAGACACGACCGGCGGCCCGGTTGATAAACCGGTCCTTGATGTTCCGTTCGGGAAGCGTCCGGTTGGCGGGCTTGAAGTCGAGCAACAGCATCGGACGCCCATTGACCGTATCGCGCCCGGCCAGGGTGAACTTAAAGCGGCCCAGCAAATCGTCGTCCAGCGAAAAATCCTTCTTGTCGAGCGCCCGACCGCGGATGCGCGAGTCCGTCTGCGAGCCTTTGCTTCCGGCATTTTGCTGCGGCCCCAGACTGCGTCCGACCGGCTGCGGAAGAAACGATGCGGAGGAAACCACGGGAAGGTTCTGGCTCTTTTTCTCTTCGCGCTTCTTCAGATCGCCTTCCGAGTTGCGATACTCCGTCGCCCTGGTCCGCGTGTAACTGTAACGCTGATTGAACGTGCGATCGTTTTCATTTTCCTTTTCGGACCTTTCCACCACCCGCTTGAGCACCGTTTCCACTCGAGGCAGCGACAACTGCGATACGTCGTGCGCCCGCAGGCAAAGGATATTCCCTGTAAAAATCACACCGATGAGAGTTTTCAACATTATATTCATTCGACCAGGCCGAGTGTTAGATGCCGCCGTAGTTATAGCTATTCAAACCGGTTGAAGCCAGCCAAATTATTGCTTTGTGACGCATTTGAGCGATTTTGACTGCACGATGGAAATTTCCCGGACCATCCAGTGTCCGTTTTGCGGACAGCGCTTTGACCTGGTTATCGACACCAGCGTTGCCTCACAACGTCTGGACGTCGATTGCGAAGTCTGTTGCCGCCCGTTCGAGATCATCGCCGAATGCGAGCCCGGCGAAATTCTGAGCCTGGAGACAACAGGAGGATTCTAGCCCGAAAAGCTCGCGAACGAGATGAGCAGCGCCAGGCACTTTCCGTGAACGTCCCCACGGCCCGGCCCATGTTTAGCGCGCACTGGCATGGCAAACTCCGTCGCGGGTATGGCCCAAAGACGGCGGACGATTCTCCCTCTCCCCAGGGGAGAGGGCCGGGGTGAGGGGGGCCGCCCGCATTTCTTTGTGTCCTTTGCGTTCTCCCACCGCTAAATTCGCCCGGATAAATTTATGAATCCAACAAATATCCTCTGGGTTTACATCGTGCTGTTGGTTGTCGGCGGCCTGGTCGGCTTTCTGAAAGCCGGCAGCAAAGCTTCGCTGATCGCCTCGGCCGCCTTTGCCGCGGCGCTGATTCTCTGCGCCATCCGGGTGATTTTCCAGCCGTATGTCGCCGACATCATTCTGGCCGTGCTGCTGGTGTTCTTCGCCATGCGCCTGACCAAGACCAAAAAATTCATGCCCAACGGCCTGATGCTGGTGTTGACCATCGCGGCGCTGGCGCTGCGGCACCTGAAATTTTGAGTGACATTACAGCGGGTTCCGGCGCTCCGATCTTCGCGCTGTTGCCATGAATTCCTCTCTTCCCATCTGGCAAATCCATTCGTCCATCGTCGAAACGCTTCGGTCCGACAACCGGCTGGTGCTGGTTGCGCCCACCGGTTCCGGCAAAACCACGCAGGTGCCGCAAATGTTGCTCGACGCGGGACTGCTGGACGCTCCACGGACCGCCCTCCCCGCTCCGCGCCCGATGCGCATCGTCGTGCTCCAACCCCGGCGCGTGGCCGCCCGCACGGTCGCCGCGCGCGTCGCCTGGGAACGCGGTTGCCGGCTCGGAGAGGAGGTCGGTTACCAGATTCGCTTTGACGACCAGACCTCGCTCGGCACCCGCATCTGTTTTGTGACCGAAGGCATTTTGCTGCGCTGGTTGCAGGACGACCGGACGTTGTCGGACATCGGCATCATCCTGTTCGATGAATTCCACGAGCGCAATCTGCTCAGCGACGTTGCGCTGGCCCTGGTGAAACAGCTTCAGCAAACCGAGAGGCCCGATTTGAAAATGGTCGTGATGTCCGCGACGCTCGACGCCGAGCCGGTGGCGGAATATCTCGACAACGCAGGGCCGGCATCCCGCCCGCCCGAAAAAGAAAAGACGAGGAGTTTCATCGGAGAGAAAGGCGGGACGCCGGTCCTCCATTCCGAAGGCCAAAGCTTTCCGGTCGAAGTCCATTACCTGGACCGCAAGGATGAGCGGCCGATCCATGAGCAGGCCGCCGACGCCGTGGAACGGATCGTCAACGCCGGCGAACCGGGGGACATCCTCGTCTTCATGCCCGGCATGGCTGAAATCAACGCGACCCTCGGCGCCGTCCGGGCCGCGCGGTTGGGCGAACGCGTGGCATTGATTCCGTTGTACGGCGATTTGCCGCCGGAGGACCAGGACCTGGCTTTTCAACCCAATCCGCTGCGCAAGGTCATCGTCGCGACCAATGTCGCGGAGACCTCCGTAACCATTGAAGGCATCCGGCATGTGGTGGACAGCGGTGTGGCGCGCGTCGCGCGTTACGACCCCGAACGCGGCATCAGCACGCTGTTCATCGAGGAGATCAGCCGCGCCTCGGCCGAGCAACGCAAAGGGCGCGCCGGCAGGACGGCGCCAGGAACGTGCTATCGCCTTTGGACCGAGAGCGGCCATCTGAATCGGCCCGAGCGGAACACACCGGAAATCCAACGAAGCGATCTGGCGGAAGTCGTGCTGCTCTTGCATTCGTTGGGCATTCGACGCGCCGTCGAGTTCGACTGGCTCGACAAACCCGATCCGTTGGCGGTTGAGCGAGCGGAGAAATTATTGCGGACGCTGGGAGCACTCAGGGCCGTCTCGAATGATTCCGGTACTTCCCCCCTCACCCCGGCCCTCTCCCCGGGGGAGAGGGTGAAAAGCACTCAGCGTGGCGGCGAATTCAGTCGCCGGCGATTGGCATTACTCCCTGCCCATGAACCTCCCCCTCACCCCGACCCTCTCCCCCTCGGAGGGGGAGAGGGTCGGGGTGAGGGGGAAGCGCATCATGGACGCGTACCGACGATCCCGCGCGGCCATTCGACTGAGGATTCCGATCTCACTCCCATCGGCCGGCAAATGCTTCGCTTGCCAATGCACCCGCGTTATTCGCGGATGCTGGTCGAAGCGGCGAAGCACGGGTGCGTGCCGGCGGCGGCCTTGTGCGCGGCCCTGGTGAGCGGGCGCGATTTGTTGTTGCGCACGGGGCGCGACGACAAACACATCGCTGAAGCGCGCGAATTAT
>WNGA01019394.1_pt1 | contig 10825 bp, 8 predicted proteins | sample 5400061 | NCBI WGS metagenome assembly WNGA01 (sample SAMN13153366, study PRJNA577476) | soil metagenome | isolation source: 100 cm soil or saprolite under grassland replicate 2 | place: USA:California | collected 2016-06-15
AACTCAGAGTGATTCCGGTCACTAACCCTGACAACGACAGTGGGAGAACCACGCGCCAGAAAGTCCAAAACTTGGAAACGCCGAGCACGGCTGAAGCGGCAAGAAGACGCAAATCCACCGCAGAAAAAGAAGCCGCGAATGGTTGCACCGCAAACGGAAGGCTATAAACCACTGAGCCGATAACCAGTCCAGTGAAAGTAAAGGCCAGCGTATGCCCGGTCATGGACTGCCACCATCGCCCAAACGGGCTGCGCTGTCCGAGCACGATCAGCACGTAAAACCCAAGCACCGTCGGCGGAAGAACTATAGGTAAGGCGACGATCGCCTCCACCAGAAACTTCCAGCGGTTGCGTGAAAAAGCAATCCAATAGGCGATCGGCAAGCCCAGAACCAGCAATGTCGCGGTTACAACCAGTGCGAGTCGAACCGTAAGCCAGAACGCCTGCCAATCCATATGCAGAACAGTGTAATCGCAATGGGCTTTTTCATTTTGGGCGGCCATTTCGGGCGTTGTCACAGCGGAAATGTTCATTCGTCACAGAAGCCCGTTGCTGGTAACCCGTAGCATTCGGCGTGAGGTAAAGGCATGGAGATACAGGAAGCGTTGCTCGTGGTTCGCAAACTGGCTGACGGTATACGTCCAGAAACTGGTGAAGTCCTTCGGAGCGATTGTCTGTATCAGCATCCCATCGCGGTTCGCGCTTTGCATCGAGCCATCGGGGCGCTTGAATTCCAGGAAGACCGCGAGCGCACCCGCAAGTTCCTGCCCGCCAATGCCGGCAAGCCGTGGACCAATCAGGAAGATGCTCTGATTTGCGACGAACTCCGCCGGGGGCTCAGTTTCGAACAGATCGCCCAAAGCCATAACCGCACCAGCGGCTCGATTATCTCGAGGCTGGTCCGTCTGGGAAAGATTTCCGCCGGTCCGCAACCTCGCAAGACTGCCTAATATGCGCCTTCTGGGTATTCGCGGGGCAGTGTTGGCGGCCATCGCCGTCGTAGGCATCAGCACGCAGGTCAACGCACAGCAAGGAACATCTCAGATCACTGCGCGACTTCAGCATCTGGTCCGACGTGAGCGCTGGCAGGCCGCCGGACGGCGCAGTGTCGGGACGAATTCTGCAGCCTTGCGAAGCCAAGCAATCAGGCAAAAACTGCAAATGCGTGCTGTGAATATAGCGAATCCGGCGACCGCCATCGTAAGCGGTGCCTGGACTTCGCTCGGGCCCTTCGCACTTCCCTCCGACGCCAGTGGCATCGGCTTGCAGGATTACGGATGGGTCTCAGGTCGGGCCACTGCCGTGGCCATTGATCCCAATGATCTCAGCGGGAATACGGTCTATGCCGGAGGCGCTTACGCCGGAGTTTGGAAATCGAAGAATGCGGGCGCAGCAAATCCCGATCCGGGTTTAGTCCTATGGCACCCACTCACAGATGACCAGCCGACTCTTGCCGTTGGCGCAATTGCGGTTCAGCCGCAGTTGTCGAACCCGAACGCGAACACCAGCGTGGTGCTGGTTGAAACCGGCGAGACGAACAGCTCGGGCGATTCGTATTACGGTCTCGGCATTCTGCGTTCGATTAACGGAGGCAGCACCTGGGCGCTGATTTCTTGCGCCAATGCCGGAAGTCAAGGTTGCTCGCAACCTTCACCCGGGACGCATTCCTTTGCAGGACTCGGCTTCAGCAAGATTGTCTTCAGCAGCGCAAATCCGAATCTGGTAGTAGCGGCGACGGCTTCAGCTTCAGAAGGAATTCTTGAAGGCTTGGAAAATCCGGTTATTGCCAATCGAGGACTCTATTATTCGACCGATGCTGGCATTTCATGGAACGCAGCCAACGTTGCTGATGCGGGAGTCAGCATCTCCGCGAGTTCAGTCACTTCAGTCGCATACAATGCGGCGGCAACAATCTTTTACGCGGCAATTCGATTCCATGGAATCTATTCTTCCCGGGATGGGATCACATGGACCAGGCTTGGCGCGCAGCCCGGCGTCCTCGGCTCCGCACCATGTCCGTCGTTGACGGCATTGCAAAACGGGTGCCCGATTTATCGTGGCGAAATCGCGGTTGTCTCAGTCGCTCCATCCCATTCGGGATGGGAGAGATGTACGTTTGGTACGTAGATGCGAATGACGGAGATGGTGGCATTTGGCGCAGCGTAGACGGAGGAGCGTCATGGAATCCGATCGCCGATTCCGGAATTACAAATTGCGGCGATTTTTTCGGCGGCTGCGGGACCGTGCAGGGTATTTACAACTTGACGCTTGCGCCGTTCCTGCGGGAACTACGACCCATCTTTACGCGGGTGCGGTCAATATTTATAAGTGCGTGATCACGAATGCCTCCCCGAGTTGCGCCGGCAGCGGGAACAACACTTTCCTGAATCTCACGCACGTTTATGGATGCAGCGATATCGCCAAGATCCAGCCGGACCAGCACGCCATTGATTTCCTGGCGGCCAACGGTGTCGAGCTACTCTACTTTGCTAACGATGGCGGTATTTATCGTGCGTTGGACGGCGTCACAGGATTGACCACTGGCACGTGCGGCTTGAGCAATAGCTTCGATAGTTTGAATGCGACTTTAGGTCCGATGACGCAGTTCGTTTCAGTCTCCGAATCGGCATCCGATCCAAACTTGATCTTCGGTGGCACACAGGACAACGGCGCACCGGCCACGGCGTTCGCGCAAAGCAGCGCGACCTGGGTCAATGTGAACGCTGGAGACGACGGCATCACGGCAGTGAATCCTGCGAACCCGAACGAATGGTTTGTAACTACGCCACCGGACTCGGGCTCAGGACTGAACTTGTTCCGCTGTGCCAATGGCATCACTTGCCGCACATAAGAGTTTCAGAGCGATGAGGTTGCGGACAGCAACACCGTCGGCGGCGACACGGGGGGCGTTTTATTTGCCGTTCATTCTCGATCCGCAGAACTCTGGCACCCTGGTTCGCCGGTTCACTCCGCGCTGGTGACTCTGACCGTCACCCCCTGAAAAGCGGTGTGATATCTTCAAGCTTCACTCGACAGTTCAGAGTGCGTGCTGCTGGCGGACTGCTGGCGAGGTCGCTGTTTCATGCGGAGCGCGATAAGGCTCTGGGGAGCGAAGCTGGAGGGAAAAGATGCAGGGAGATTTCTCAAAGAGCCGTATTGCGGTGCTGGGAGCCGGGAAAATGGGTGGCATCCTGGTGAAGGCGCTGATTGAAAAACATCAGCTCTTGCCAGAGAGAGTGCGCGCCACGGTAGGACATGAGTCGCGCGCGCATGAACTCTCCCACAAGCTGGGAGTCACCGTCACTACTGACAATCTGGCTGCTGTGGACGGCGCGGATCTCATTCTGGTGTGCGTAAAACCCCAGGTTGTCCAGGAATTGATGGAGCAGATTCGGCCGAAGGTCTCCCCCAAACAACTCGTGATTTCGGTGGCAGCGTCAGTGCATACCGGCCAGATTGAGAGCGCGCTGGGTGGACAAATTCCTGTGGTACGTGCGATGCCGAATACTCCTTGCGTTTTGGGGCAGGGCATGACTGCACTGTGCAAGGGAAAGTTTGCACAAGTCCAACATGTGGAATCCGCATCAGCTTTGTTTAATGCGGTGGGCAGAACCGTCGTAGTTGACGAAAAACATATGGACGCGGTCACCGGACTCTCCGCCAGCGGCCCGGCTTACATTTACATCATCCTGGAATCGCTGGCTGAGGCAGGAGTGAAAGTCGGCCTGCCACGCGATGTTGCAACTCTGCTGGCGGCGCAGACTACTCTGGGTGCCGCGACGGTTGTCCTTGAAACCGGAGACCATCCTGCGCTGCTCAAAGACGCGGTGACTACTCCAGCCGGCTGCACGATTGATGGGATTATGGAATTGGAAGAAGGCAAGCTGCGAGTGACGCTGATTAAGGCAGTGGTGAAGGCGACGCAGCGGGCGAAAGAATTGGCGCTGGGATAGGAGAATTGCAGATTTCAGATTGTAGATTTCAGATTGAAGAATACAGATGTCCACGCCAACCTGAAGTTTGGAATCCGCAATCTGAAATCCACAATCTGAAATTCTGCGCTCAGCTTTTCTTGAAGAACTGCACCGCTCGCTCATGCTTCTCAGCCGCTGCCAGTGAAGAAAATGTCCCCAAGTTTCTCCGTTTCCCGGTTTTAGGGTTTTTCTTGCGCGAGTAGAGGCGGTATTCTCCGGATTTCAATTTGCGGATCATGAGCGGGAAGATGCGTCCCGAGGGGGTTGGGTTGGCGAAAGCTACACCACGAAGTACTTTGCCGCCGGATGGTGAACCACAATCGCTGATGTGCTCTGCTCGGGATCCAGCAAGAAGCCTGTCGTCAGGCGCACGCCGACATTTTCTTCCGGGTGAAGTAACTCGAACAGCTTAGTCTGATCTTCCAGATTCGGGCAGGCCGGATAACCGAAGCTATAACGCGATCCGCGATACTTTTGATGAAACAGATCACGGGTATGTGGCGAATCATCTGCATTGATGCCCAGCTCTGCTCTCATCAGCTTATGGTGATATTCGGCCAACGCTTCCGCGGTTTCGACGCTAAGGCCGTGCAGGTAGAGGTATTTCGTGTACTCGCCAGCTTCGAATAGTTTTTGTGTTTCGACTGAAGCTTTCGCGCCGATGGTGACCAATGACAATCCGATAACGTCCATCTTGCCCGATGTTTTCGGGGCAAAGAAATCAGAGATGCAGAGGCGGCGGCCTTCGCGCTGTCGGGGGAAAGTAAAGCGGAGGAGCTCTTTGAGCTCCATGGAGGCACGGGCGTCCCCGCCCGTACTTATTGAATGTCCGGGTGGACGGGCGGGGACGCCCGGCGCTCCACAATCATAAACCACCACGTCATTACCATCGCTCTGCGCCGGAAAATATCCCCACACCACTTTCGGTTCGAAGACTCCGCTGGCGATAATTTCTTCTTCAAGCTGTTTCTTGATCGGGCGAAACTTCTGCTCCACCAGGCGTGCGTAGTCTTCCTGCGACGCCGTCTTCAATTGCCACTGGTTCTTGAATAAGGCTGTATCGTTGATATAGGGAAACACTTCGCGCAAGTCATAATCTTTTTTCACACGCACGCCCCAGAACGGCGGAACGGGAATATTCGGAGCGTCGCTCACAACCGGACTGCGCTCGGCGAAGACCGGCCCGGTTTCCTCGTCCACGGCCACAGCCTTCGCGTATTCCTTTACCGTGCGCCCTTCTTTGAGTCGCGATTCTTTCGCGCCATTTCTCGTGGTCAGGTCTTCCATGATGTGCAGGCCGCCGAAGGCGTCGTCGGCGTAGAAAACAGCATTCGTGTATTCGCGCCGCAGATCATCTTCCACATATTTGCGGGTGAGCGCCGCGCCGCCACAGATCACAGGGAACTCCAGTTTCTGACGTTCCAGGTCCTGGATCACATATTTCATCTCAAGCGTGGATTTGACCAGTAGCCCACTTAATCCGATAGCGTCCGCGCGATGTTCCTGCGCGGCTTTAATAATTACGTCACCTGGCTGCTTGATGCCAAGATTAATCACACGGTAGCCGTTGTTGGAAAGAATGATGTCCACCAGATTCTTGCCGATATCGTGGACATCGCCTTTTACGGTGGCGATCACAATCGTACCCTTCTGCGATGAGCCGGACCTTTTCTCCATCTTCGGCTCGAGATAGGCGACAGCTTGCTTCATTACGCCCGCCGCATCGAGCACAGAAGGCAATTGCATTTTCCGCGCGCCGAACAGATCACCGACCGTCTTCATGCCGTCGAGCAGAACCGTATTGATGAGTTCGAGTGGCGAATATTGCTGCAGCGCTTGTTCAAGCAATACTTCAAGCGACTTCTTGTTTGCGCCATCGCCGACGGATTTTTCACCGTTGATGATCGCGTACTTCAGCTTGTCCTCAACGGAGAGGGTTTCTACGTGGATCGCGCTCTCGGCTGTAGTCTTGCCCTTGGTTCCGGCGAAGTGCTGCATGTAAATCTGTAGCGGATCGCCGGCTGATGTATCGCGGAAAATCAGCTTGCGCGCAAGCTCAACTTCTTCTTGAGGGATCTTGTATAAAGGATAGATTTTGGTGTAATTCACGATGGCCATGTCGAGGCCGTGATTTACCGCTTCGTGCATGAAAACGCTGTTGAGCACGCGCCGCGAATACACGTCGAGCCCAAAAGAAATATTGCTGACACCGAGAATGGTCTTCACCTCGGGCAGCTCTTTCTTAATCCGTTCAATGGCCTTCAAGGTCTCGATTCCCGCGGTCCGATATTCCTCCTGGCCGGTGGAAATTGGCAGAGTGAGAGCATCGAAGATCAAGTCAGCGGGGCGCATGCCATATTTCTTCGTCGCCAGATCGAAGATGCGATGCGCGATGGCGGTCTTTTTCTCAGCCGTCAGCGCCATGCCGTCTTCATCAATGGTCAGAGCGATCACTGCGGCGCCATAGCGCTTCGCCATCGGCAGAACTTTGGATGTACGCTTCTCGCCGTCTTCCAGGTTGATGGAGTTGATGATCGCCTTGCCCGGAATGCGTTTCAGTGCTTCTTCCACAACATCTGCTTCAGTCGAATCCACCAGTATTGGCGCAGGAACTCGCGTGGCGATACGTTCGAGGATCGAAGTGATGTAGCCCTTCTCGTCTTCGCCAACGATCGCGCAACACAGATCAAGCATGTGCGAGCCTTCGTTCACCAGCTTTTTTGCTAGCGCGAGAATATCGTCGTACTTCTTGCCGCGCACGAGATTCTTGAAGTGCTCGACGCGAGTCGTCGTGTTCATTTCTTCTGCGACGATCAGGGGCTTGGGATCGAGGTCGAGAGGGACGGACGTGTAGGCACTCGACGCGGCGGCGGCGGGCTTCACTTCCCTCTTCGACGGCTCGATGCCAGAGACTGCATCAATCACAGCTTTCAGGTGCTTCGGCGTGGTTCCACAACAACCGCCGACAATGCGAACTCCGTAATCTTGAACAAAATGCTTGTGATACTCCGCAAGTTCCTCCGGGCTGAGTTTGTAAACTGCATGCCCGCCCTCGTTCTGTGGCAATCCCGCATTTGGCAGAACAGAGATTTCCTTCGTGGAATTTGCGCCGAGATAACGGACGGCATCATTCATTTCCGCCGGGCCTGTAGCGCAATTCATTCCCAGAATGTCGATGTCCAACAATTCGAGCGCGGTCAGCGCCGCCCCGATTTCCGTGCCCAACAACATTGTTCCGGATTCCTGCAGCGTGACCTGCACCTGCAGCGGGAGCCGCTTGCGGGCTTTCTGCATCGCTTCCAATGCAGCGATGGCTCCAATCTTTGCCTGCAACAAGTCCTGGCAGGTCTCGACCAGCAACACGTCAACGCCGCCCTCGATCAACGCGAGCGCCTGCTCGATATAGGCCTCGAGCATTTGATCGAAACTGATATGCGCCAACGAAGGCAGCTTGGTGGTTGGGCCGATCGAGCCCGCCACGAATCGCGGCGTGTCTTTGGTGGAAAATTGCTGGGCAACTTCCTTGGCGAGCTTGACCGCGGTGATGTTGATTTCAGCCGTGCGATCTTGCAAACCGAATTCCCCAAGCACAATGCGCGTCGCGCCGAAGGTGTTGGTCTCAACTATGTCGCAGCCAACTTTAAAGAAGTCGACGTGAATGTCGCGAATAATGTCGGGACGGCTCAACACCAGGACTTCGCTGCAATTCTCCTTGCCCCAGTAGTCGTCCAGAGTGGGATTGCGCATCTGGATGTTGGTCCCCATCGCGCCGTCATAGATGACGACGCGTTCGCGCACGGTTTGGAGAAAGTCCGACATTAGCTACTAACTTCTAGCTGTTAGCTCCTAGCATGCAAGGGTTTGGTTGCTAGCAGCTAGAAGCTAGCAGCTAACGGCTGTTTTCCATACACAAACGCCGGCCCACTTTGCGGACCGGCGTCACAATCTTTGCGTGACAACTATTGAACTCTCATTCTCCTGGAGCGGCTTCCGCGGGCGCGCCGCCAATCACTTCTGCAGTATTGAAGACCGGATTCGCTCCCAAATGCGCCGGCGCCGCCGCGAGCAATTGCTCTTTGCGAAAGATCAAATTCGTCGCATTGAACGTGGCCAGCTCGAATCCATGGCCGTGCGTGATGGCATCAGTCGGGCAACAATTCGCCGGGCAATTCGCCGCGCACAGGAAGCAGGCGACACACTTCTCCAAGCCATTTTCGTCACGCTGCAAAACATGCACGCCGCGATACCGCTCCTGAACCATGGCTCCTCGCAGGGGACCCGGGCCATCGGGATAGTTCTCCACAACCGTGGGTTGGAACATCTCCCTGAAAGTAATGCTCATTCCCTTGGCGATAGCGGCGATGTTCTCGAGGATCGGCATACGTCTTTAAGTATAGCGAAACCCGTGCTATGTGGTGCGGGCGCCCCGCCCGCGAAGTCCCGTTGACACCCTGCCTCGCGTCCGCCTACCCTTGAACGATGGAAGTACATCTCACACCCGATCAAAAAGCCTTCGTCCGGCAGGCGATTGATAGCGGACGCTTGCACCGCGAAGAAGAGGCCGTCCAAGAGGCTTTGTCCCTCTGGGAAGAACGTGAGCGCGCCCGCGCGGAGATTTTCGCGGCGGTTGATGCTGCGGAGGGATCGCTTGCGCATGGCGAGGGACGTGCTATTACCCCGGAATCTATGCGACAGCTGGCCGAAGAAGTGAAACAACGAGGTCGCGTCCGCGTCGCCCCCGAGCAGTCCTCTTCCCGCTGATGGCGCGTCGCGCCGCAAGCCGCTGCCGAACTTGGATGACATCTGGTACTTCACTGCAAAAGAAAGCGGAAGCGTTGAGATTGCGGACAGACTCATTGATTCGATCACTCAGCGTTTCCTCCTACTTGCCCGCCATCCTCATATCGGCCGCCGTCGGGACGAAGATTTGCGTCCAGGTTTGCGTAGCCTTGCGATGGGCGAGTATGTGATCATTTATCGGGTCGAGAAAAACGATGTGCTGATTCTCCATGTGATGCAAGGCAGAAGGGACATTGGGGCGTTATTCAGGCCGTAAGGAAGCTCCACACCCGACTGCCCAAAGCTCTCGACGTATTACAATAATTAGCCGTCCCTTCTGTTTGGCCGGCAACCATTCCAACGCACTTATCGGAGGACTTATGAAGCTTACGCCTGGAAAATTGGCGGGCCTGCAACGGGTGTCAGACAAGCGAGGAGTGATCGCGGCTGCGGCCATGGACCAGCGCGGCTCGCTGCAGAAATCGCTGGCCAAGGAAAAAGGCGGCGAGATCACCGATGCCATGATGGAAGAATTCAAGTCGCTGGTCACCGAAGTGCTAACGCCGCACGCCAGCGCCATTCTGCTCGATCCGGAGTGGGGATTGCCCGCTTCCAAGCGCCGTGCCAAGAACGCTGGCCTGCTTCTCGCCTATGAAAAGACGGGATACGACAAGACCGGCCCCGGGCGCCTGGGCGATCTCCTCGACCACTGGTCTGCCCGTCGTCTGAAAGAAGTCGGCGCCGATTGCGTGAAGATCCTGCTCTACTACACGCCTTTCGACCCGAAAGATGTGAATGACAAAAAGCATGCCTGGGTGGAGCGCATCGGCGATGAGTGCCGCGCCAACGACATTCCTTTCTTCCTTGAGTTTGTCGGATACGAAGAAGGCACTGACGAAAAGGGCCTCGAATACGCCAAGAAAAAGCCGCACATCGTTACCGAGAGCATGCGCGAATTCACCAAAGATCGCTACGGCGTGGACGTCCTCAAAGTCGAAGTTCCCGTGAACATGAAGTTTGTGGAAGGCACGAAGTCCTTCGCTGGACAGAAGGCTTACGCGAAGAAAGAAGCGATTGACCTCTTCCACACAGCGGCAAAGGTCGCAACCAAGCCGTTTATTTATCTGTCGGCAGGTGTCAGTAACGCCGAATTCAGCGAGACTCTTGAGCTGGCCGGCGAAACTGGGGTGAAGTTCAACGGCGTGCTCTGCGGGCGCGCTACTTGGAAAGAGGGCATCCCGGTCTATGCCAAGCAAGGCGCTGGTGCATTTCGCCAGTGGCTTGAGACCGAAGGCGTGAAGAACATTCAGAACGTGAATGACAAGCTGAAGGCCGCAACGTCATGGTTTGCGATTTACGATGTGGAACCGGTGCTGGCGGGAGCATAAGAGCGTTAAACCACGAAGGACACGAAGGTTCACGAAGGAAGAATTCCAGACTAACCTTCGTGGTTCAGGATTAAATTAGGCAGCCCTGAGCCTCTTCTGCGCCTCCGCCTCTTCAATCCGCGGCGGCCGGGTGATGAGCAGAATCATTGTGCTCACCAGCACCATCAGGATTGCCAGAGTAAATGTGAAAGTCACCTGAGAGATTGTCCATCCAAACTCTTTAGTGAGGGGATGCGAAACACGCTCCAGGCATAAACCGCGCCAAGCGCAATCTGCATGACAACTCCGGCAAGGGCGATTCCCCAACGGTTCGCGCGGGCGAACTGCTGATCGGGTGAACGCGCGTCGAGTCTGCCATTTTGGCCTCCGGCAGTCGCAGCTTGGATGGGCGAGCAGGCGCTTAGGTTGACCACACCACTGGCTTACTTTTCCTTTCAACGTTGCTTGGATGTTACTCTCCGCCTTCTGCGATCTGCCCTCACGATCTAAATGGTGGCAGCTCTCTCTTCCAAGATTAACTTCGTCGTCTGTTCAGCTTGGCTCATCATTTAACTCTATGGATAGCAATCATAAAACCGCACTCATCACCGGCGCCTCTATCGGCATCGGTCGCGAACTGGCCAAGCTCTTTGCTCAGGATGGTTACGCCCTTGTCTTGGTCGCTAGGAATGGGTCGCGCCTGTCG
>WNGA01043626.1_pt1 | contig 10825 bp, 8 predicted proteins | sample 5400061 | NCBI WGS metagenome assembly WNGA01 (sample SAMN13153366, study PRJNA577476) | soil metagenome | isolation source: 100 cm soil or saprolite under grassland replicate 2 | place: USA:California | collected 2016-06-15
GTTCGCGCCCTGGATCGCGCCGCATAATCCATTCGACCTCGCGACGCTCAACCTGACCGACGCACTGGCGCCGCCCCGCGGCATGGAGGGCGCCAAGCCGGAGTACCTGCTCGGCACCGACGATCAGGGCCGCGACGTGCTCTCCGCAATCATGTTCGGCACGCGCATTTCGTTGCTCGTCGGGGTCTGTGCGGTAGCGCTGTCGGTCATGCTGGGCGTCAGCCTGGGGCTCGTCTCGGGCTATGGTGGCGGGCGGCTCGACGCCTTCATTATGCGCGCCGCCGACGTCCAGCTGTCGTTTCCAGCGATCCTGATCGCGCTCTTGATCGACGGGGTCGCGCGCGCCGTCCTGCCGCGCGGCGCGCATGGCGATGTCGCGCTCGTCGTGCTGATCGTCGCGATCGGCGTTTCCAACTGGCCGACCTACGCGCGCACGGTGCGCAGCTCCACTCTGGTGGAAAAAAGCAAGGAGTATGTGCAGGCGGCGCGCGTGATCGGAATCACGCCCGCCGCCATCCTGTTCCGGCACCTGCTGCCCAACGTACTCGGGCCGGTGCTGGTGCTGGCCACGATCAACATCGCCACGGCCATCGTGCTCGAAGCGACGCTGTCGTTTCTCGGCGTCGGCGTGCCGCCGACGCGGCCGTCGCTGGGGACGCTGATCCGCGTCGGCAACGATTTCCTGTTCTCCGGGGAATGGTGGATCACCATATTCCCCGGCGCGGCGCTGGTCATTCTGGTGCTGGCGATCAATCTGCTCGGCGACTGGCTGCGCGATGCGCTCAATCCGAAGCTGAAATGACCACGCGCGCGCCGTCCGGAGACGAGTTGATCGCGTTGCGCCACGGCGCGGCGCAGGCTGTTCCAGCGTGAGAGCCGGCGCGCTGCTGGCCGTCGAGGCGCTGCGCGTCGAGTTCCCGACGCGACAGGGAACGCTCGTCGCCGTCGACGGCGTATCGCTGACCATTGCGCCGGGCGAGGTGCTCGGCGTGGTCGGCGAATCGGGCGCCGGCAAGTCGCTGACGGGTGCCGCGGTAATCGGGCTGATCGACCCGCCGGGGCGTATCGGCGCGGGCGAGATCCGGCTCGATGGACGCCGCATCGACAATCTGCCGCCCGAAGCGCTGCGCCGCATCCGCGGCCGCGAGATCGGCGCGGTGTTTCAGGATCCGCTGACCTCGCTCAATCCGCTCTATACGATTGGGCAGCAGCTTGTCGAGACGATCACGACGCATCTCGACCTGACGCCGGCCGCGGCCAAAGCACGCGCGCTCGAGCTCCTTGGGGAAGTCGGGATCACAGCGCCGCAGCGGCGGTTCAACCATTACCCGCATCAGTTTTCCGGTGGCATGCGGCAGCGCGTGGTGATCGCGCTGGCGCTCGCCGCGAAGCCTAAGCTCATCATCGCCGACGAGCCGACGACCGCGCTCGACGTTTCGATCCAGGCACAAATCATCGCGCTCCTCAAAGGCCTGTGTCGCGATCACGGCACCGCGGTGATGCTGATCACGCACGACATGGGAGTGATCGCCGAAACCGCCGACCGGGTTGCCGTGATGTACGCCGGGCGTATCGTCGAGGTGGGACCGGTCGCCGACGTCATCCATCGCCCGCAGCATCCGTACACGCGGGGCCTGATGGGCTCGATCCCGACGATCGCCGCGGAACGCGAAGCGCTGGAGCAAATCGACGGGACCATGCCGCGCCTGACGGCGATCCCCAGCGGCTGCGCGTTTCATCCGCGTTGTCCGCACGCCTTCGACCGCTGTCACCGCGACCGGCCCGAGCTGATGGCCGCCGGCGCGACGCGCGCGGCGTGCTGGCTGGTGTTGCGGTAAGGTGGCTGCGTGAGCGATTTCCCGACCGGGACCACGCCGCTCGTCGAGCTGATCGAGGTGGCGCGGCATTTCGACGTTTCGCCGCCATGGCTGAACCGCGTGCTCGAGCGCAAGCCGCGCGCGCTGCTGAAGGCGGTCGATGGCGTGAGCTTCACCATCGCGAAGGGTGAGACGCTGGGACTGGTCGGCGAGTCCGGTTGCGGCAAGTCGACGGTCGCGCGGCTCATCGTCGGCCTGTACCGGCCGACACGCGGCGAGATCCGTTACGCTGGGCAGCGCGTCGATGCCAACGCTGCCGACTCCGCCGCACGCCGGAACATGCAAATGATCTTCCAGGACCCGTACGCGAGCCTCAATCCGCGCTGGCGCGTTGCCGACATCGTCGCCGAGCCGCTCCGTGCAGGTCGCGGCGACGAGCGGGGGCCCTCGGGCTCGATGGATGCGCGCGTTGCCAAGCTGCTCGAACAGGTCGGCCTCGCGCGGGCTGACGGCGCGAAGTTTGAGGCCAGCGGCAACGCATCTCCATTGCGCGCGCGCTGGCCGGGAATCCGGCGTTCCTGGTCTGCGACGAGCCGACCTCGGCGCTCGACGTGTCGGTGCAGGCGCAGGTGCTGAACCTGATGCGCCGCCTGCAGCGCGAGCTTGACCTCACCTATCTTTTCATCTCGCACAATCTCGCGGTCGTTCACCACATCGCCAATCGCGTCGGCGTGATGTACCTCGGGCGCATCGTCGAGCTCGCGCCGACGCAGCGGCTGTTTGCGCGCCCACAGCATCCTTACACGCGGATGCTCCTCGATGCTGTGCCGGATCTGGCCCACACCGGGAAGCCCCGGACAGCGGTCGCCGGCGAAGTGCCGAATCCGCTCGAGCCGCCTTCCGGCTGCACGTTTCACCCGCGCTGTCCTTACGCTGCCGAGCGTTGCCGGCGCGAAGTGCCGCTGCTTAAGCCCGTACCGCACGCGCCGCTGGGTGCGGGCGAAGTCGCCTGTCATGCAGTGGAGGAAGGCCGCCTCCCGGCGGCGGCGAAGACCGGTGACGTCATCTGGCGACGGCCGCAGGCGGGGAGCGAGTCGGGCCGCGTGGATCGGCTATAATTACGTGTTGAATGCGGCCGGCGGTGGTCCCGCCTGGCGTGTGGCCGCGTGGCGGCGCTCGAATGCGTGTCGGGGACCCGTGCGGTTGCCGATTTCGTGGCAAGCCTACCGCGTTCTACCCCTAGATCAGCCTGTCCGAAGATTCCGAATTGCGCCTCACACAGATCAAGCTGGCCGGTTTCAAGTCGTTCGTCGACCCGACCAGCATCGCTACACCCGGACAGCTCGTCGGCATCGTCGGCCCCAACGGCTGCGGCAAGTCGAACGTCATCGACGCCGTGCGCTGGGTGCTCGGCGAATCCAGGGCGTCGGCGCTGCGCGGCGAATCGATGCAGGATGTCATCTTCAACGGCGCGGGCGAGCGCGCGCCGGTAGCGCGCGCTTCGGTCGAGCTCTTCTTCGACAACAGCCAGGGCCGGATCGGCGGCCAGTGGGGCCGCTACACCGAGCTGTCGATCAAGCGCGTGCTGACGCGCGACGGCGATTCGACGTATTACATCAATAACATTCCCGTCCGCCGTCGCGATATCCACGATCTGTTCCTGGGCACCGGCCTGGGACCGCGTGCCTACGCGATCATCGAGCAGGGCATGATCACCCGCGTGATCGAGGCCCGACCCGAGGAGCTGCGCATATTCCTCGAAGAGGCGGCGGGCGTGTCCAAATACCGGGAACGGCGCAAGGAGACGGAAAGCCGCCTCCGCGACAGTCGCGATAACCTGGCGCGGGTCGAGGACATTCGGGGCGAGCTCGGCGCGCAGCTCGCGAAGCTCGAAGCGCAGGCTGAGGTCGCGACCCGGTATCGCGAGCACGAAGCCCGTCTGAAGCAGGCGCAACATCTGCTGTGGTTCGCCAAGCAGCAGGACGCGGCACGACAGCGCGAACGGCACACCGCCGAAATCGCGAACCTCGCCGCCGGCTTCGAAGCGCTGCAGGCGGAGCTGCGCGCGGCGGAGAACCGCGTGGAGACGCTGCGCGCCGATCAGTATCGCGCGGGCGACCTGCTGCACGAGAAACAGGGCGCGTTCTATGCTGCCAACGCCGAGGTCACGCGCCTCGAGCAGCAATTGCAGTTCGCGCGCGAGAGCGAAGGACGGCTGTCGCAGCAGGCCGCGCAGATCGCCGAGCTGCTGGCAGGCCTCGACGCACAGATCGCGGCGGTCGACGCCGATTCGCGCGCTGGCGAGGAAGAGCTTGCCGCGGCGCTGGCCCGGCGCGAAGCGGCCGCCGGCGAAGAGCGCGCGTTGCAAGCCGCGCTCCCGCAGGCCGAGGGCGATCTCGCCGCCAAGGCACGCGCCTTGGCCGAGGTCCAGCAGCAGATCAGCGACATTGAACAGGCGATACGCATCGCTGAAACGCGCCGCGAAAGCGTAGAGAAAACGCTGGGCGCGCTCGCGCAACGACGCGAGCGGCTCGAGACCGAAGCGGGAACGCTCGGTGCGCCGCTCGCCGCGCAGATCGCGCTGGTTGCCGAGCAGCTCGAGCAGGAGAGCGCCGACCTGGCCGGCAGGGAAGCGGGACTCGCGGGCTTGCACGACGCGGTGCAGGCGCTGCAGGAGCGACAGCGGGCGGCGAGCGATCTCTGGCAGCAGGCGAGTCGCACGCTCGCCGATCGCGAGGCACGTGCGGAAGCGCTTGCGGCGCTACAGGCGAAAATCGGCCGCAACAAGGATGCGGATGATTGGCTTGCAGCGCGCAAGCTCGGTCAGGCGCGGCGGCTGTGGCAGCAGCTCGACATCGAGCGCGGCTGGGAGGACGCCCTCGAGGCGGTGTTGCGCGAGCGCCTCAACGCGCTAGAACTCCAGGAGCTCGACGCTGCGCTCGCATGGGCCGACGGCAGCGCGCTGCCCGGCCGCATCGCGGCGTATGCCGCCGATCCGTCGAAGGACAGCGCCTCCGCGCCAAGCGATTCGCTGCTCGCCAAAGTCAAGCCGGCGGGTCCAGGCCTCGGGCGCCTGCTCGCGGACTGGCTCGCGGGGGTACGCTGCCGCACCGACGTCGAGAGCGCGATGCGCGATCGGAGCGCGCTTGCTTCGGGCGAGGCATTCGTCACGCCGCAGGGCCACGTGATCGCCGCGCAAGGCATCAGCTTCTTTGCACCCGACAGCGAGCTGCACGGGGTGCTGGCGCGGCAGCGCGAGCTCGCCGCGCTCGAAGCTGAGATCGCGGTCGCGCGAAGCGAAACGAGCGCCGCCGCCGCCGCCCGCGACAACGTCGAAGCAGAGCTCAACGCACAGCAGCAGGCATACCACGGTGAGAGCCTGGCGATGTCGTCGCAACAGCGGCGCTGCCACGACCTCGAGCTCGAGCTCTTGCAGCTCAAGCAAGCGGCGGACACCGCGGACAAGCGTCGCGCGGCGATCGCCGAGGAGCTTTCCGCGCTATCCACCGAGGAGGCTGCCGAGCGCGAAGGGCGTGCGGCGATCGATACCGATCTCGCCGCCGCCCGCCGACGCCTCGCCGACGCCATGCGTTCGCGCAACGCCGGAGAAGAGGCGCGCAACTCAGCAGAGCTCGCACTAGCGGCCGCGCGCGACCGCGTGCATGCGGCCGAACGCGCCACGCAAGAAGCCGGTTTTGCCGAGCGTTCCTGCCTGGAGCGCCTCGCCGATTTCACCCGCCGGCGCGAAGACCTGCAGGCGCAGGCCGCGCAACAGCAGGCGCTCGTCGGCCAGCTCTCGACGGAGCGCGCGCAGATCGACTGGACACCGGTCGAGGCGTCGCTACACGAACAGCTTGCCGCGCGCGCCGCCGCAGAGCAGGCGCTGGCGGCGGCGCGCGATCGGCAGGAAGCGCTCGCCGCAGAATTGCGCAGCGGCGAGGAAGCGCGCCTTTCCGTCGAGCATAGGCTCGAGCCGGCGCGCGCGAAGATCGAGGACATGCGTCTGAAGCAGCAGGCGGCCGTGCTCTCCGAGCAGCAGTTCACCGACCAGCTCGCAGAGGCGCACGCCGACCTCGCCGCGCTGCCGGAGCTGCTCAAGGCGTGGGGCCGGGCGAGCTCGCTGCCTGGCGAGATCGAACGGCTGACACAGGCGATCGCCGATCTGGGCGCGGTCAATCTCGCCGCGCTCGACGAGCTTGAGGCAGCCGCCGAACGCAAGCAATATCTCGACGCCCAGGCGCAGGACCTGACCGAAGCGATGGCGACGCTGGAAGCCGCGATCCGCCAGATCGATCGTGAGTCGCGGGAACTGCTGCAACAAACCTTCGACAACGTCAACGCCAATTTCGGCAAGCTGTTTCCGACGCTCTTCGGGGGCGGCCAGGCCCGGCTCATCCTGACCGGCGAGGAGATCCTCGATGCCGGAGTCCAGGTCATCGCCCAGCCGCCGGGCAAGCGCAACACCACGATCCATCTGCTATCGGGCGGCGAAAAGGCGATGACCGCGATCGCGCTCGTCTTCGCCTTGTTCCAGCTCAACCCGGCGCCGTTCTGCATGCTCGACGAGGTCGACGCGCCGCTCGACGATCCGAATACCGACCGCTTCTGCGCCATGGTGCGCACGATGGCGGACGTCACCCAGTTCGTGTTCATCAGTCACAACAAGATCACGATGGAGATGGCGGCTCAGCTCGTCGGCATCACCATGCCCGATCCGGGCGTGTCGCGCGTCGTCGCCGTCGACATCGCGGAAGCGCTGGAGCTCGCCGAAACGCTGCCCCGGCAAGTCGCCACGGCGTCGCGATGAATTCGCTTTTTCTCGGGCTGCTCGTCGCCGGTGTCGTGCTCGTCATCGGCGTCATCGCATACAACTGGCTGCAGGAACGGCGCGCGCGACGGCGGCTCGGCGCTGCATTCGGCGTGCCGGGCGGTCGCGGCCACGAGCGTGCGGAACCCGGCTTGCGCGGTGGCGACCCCGACTCGGGGCCGCCAGCAAGCGTCGCGATCGATCAGACCGCTGAAGAGCTCTCCGAAATGCCGCTTGCCGCGGCCTCTGGCGCCCGCCCAGGCCGCGCGGGATGCCCTCGCGCCCGATCCGGACATCGAGTCCGTCGTGGTTCTTCATCCCGCGGTGCCGGCAGCTAGCGCTACGCTGGCACAGGCGTCGGCGCCGCACCCGGCCAAGCCCCTGCGCTGGCTCGGTCGCCGCGGCGCCGATCTGCCCTGGCAGCAGATCGACGCTGCCGCAGGGCCCTGGCAAGAGATTGCAGCCTGCCTGCTGCTCGCCGATCGCTCGGGCGCCGCGAGCCGCGGCGACGTCGAGGCCTTTCTGCAGGCGATCGCGAAGGTTGCCGCGGCCGTATCCGCCGACTACGCGCCGCCTGAGGCGGGTGACGAGGCCGCGCGTGCGGAGGAGCTGGATCGCTTCTGTGCCGACTTGGACGTGCAGATCGGACTCACGATCCTCAAAAGCGAGCTCGGCCAGATCGCCGGAACGCGGCTGCGCGGTGTGGCGGAGGCCGCCGGATTCCGCCTGAGCCCTGCCGGTCAGTTCGAATACCTTCAGGAAGAAACCGGCGCCGTGCTGTGCAGCCTGCAGAATTACAAGTAGGAGCCGTTTACGATCGAGAGCCTGCGCGCTTCGACCACGCCCGGTGTCGTACTGCTGATCGACGTGCCGCGCGTCGCCGATCCGGTCAAGGTCTTCGACCAGATGCGGCTCGTGGCCAAACGCCTGGCGAAATCCCTCGAAGGCGTGCTCGTCGACGACAACCGCCGGCCCCTCGACGATGCGGCCCTCTCCGCGATCCGCGGCCAGGTGCAGACGACCGCGGCGGCGCTGCGCGCAGCGCACATCGAGCCGGGCGGGATACGCGCGTTGCGTCTTTTCGGGTAGCGCGATGGCACAAGCAGCGTCGGCCGGCGTTTCGCGCAAGGCGGCCGAGCGCGCGGCGAAGCTGCGCGCCGCGCTCGAGGAGCACAACTACCGCTACTACGTGCTCGACGCGCCGACGATCGACGACGCCGAATACGATGCATTGTTTCGCGAGTTGCAGTCGCTCGAGCGCGAGCATCCCGCGCTGGCGACCGCCGACTCGCCGACGCAGCGCGTCGGCGGAGCGCCGGCGGCGGAGTTCGAGCCGGTGGCTCACCGCGTTCCAATGCTCTCGCTCAACAACGCGTTTACGCCCGAGGAGGCGGGCGCATTCGATCGTCGCGTCCGCGAGGCGCTGGGGGTCGAAAGCGTCGCGTACGCGGTCGAGCCGAAATTCGACGGGCTCGCGGTCGGGCTCGTCTATGAAGCGGGCCTGTTCACGCTCGGCGCGACGCGGGGCGACGGCTACGTCGGCGAAAACGTCACCGCCAACCTGCGGACGATCAAGGCACTTCCGCTCAAGCTCGCCGCCGCGAAGGTTCCCATTCCGCGGTATCTCGAGGTGCGCGGTGAGGTGCTGATGCTCAAGCGCGACTTCGAGCGGCTCAACGCGGCTCAGGCGGCGAAGGGCGAAAGGACGTTCGTCAATCCGCGCAATGCGGCGGCAGGAGGCTTGCGCCAGCTCGATCCGAAGATGACCGCCGGCCGGAAACTGACGTTCTTCGCCCACGGCGTCGGCGAGGTCGATTGGGGCGCGTACAAGCGCCCGCCGCAGACGCAGGCGGCGATACTCGATTTCCTCGAGGCGCTCCGCCTGCCGGTCGCGCGCGAGCGCACGGTCGTGCACGGACTCGACGGCCTTCTCGGTTATTACCGCAACATCGGCGCAAAGCGCGATGCGCTGCCGTTCCAGATCGACGGCGTCGTCTACAAGGTCGACGCTCTCGCGCAGCAGGCTGCACTGGGGTTCGTCTCGCGCGCACCGCGCTTTGCCATCGCCCACAAGTTCCCTGCCGAGGAGATGTCGACCGAGGTGCTAGACATCAATGTCCAAGTGGGACGTACCGGCGCGCTCACGCCGGTCGCGCGGCTCAAGCCCGTCTTCGTCGGCGGTGTCACCGTCACCAACGCCACGCTGCACAACGAGGACGAAGTGCGACGCAAGGACGTGCGCATCGGCGATACGGTCGTCGTGCGCCGCGCCGGCGACGTCATTCCCGAGGTCGTGCGCGTGCTGGCAGAAAAGCGGCCCAAAGCTGCGCGCGAATTCGTCATGCCCAGGAAGTGCCCCGAATGCGGCTCAGCGGTCGTGCGGCTTCCCGATGAGGCGATCGCGCGCTGCTCGGGCGGCCTGGTCTGCCCAGCGCAGGTGAAGCAGGCGTTGCTGCATTTCGCCGGCCGTCGCGCCATGGACATCGAGGGCCTCGGCGACAAGCTGGTCGATCAACTGGTCGACGCCAAGATCGTGCGCACGCCGGCAGACCTGTACAAGCTCGGCATGGCGGCTCTCGCCGAGCTCGAACGGATGGCGGAGAAATCCGCCGCCAACGTCGTCGCCGCGATCGCCAAGAGCCGCAAGACGACGCTGGCACGCTTCATCTTCGCGCTGGGTATCCGGCACGTCGGCGAGACCACCGCGAAGGATCTCGCGCACCATTTCGGCAAGCTCGAGGCGTTGCTCGCCGCGGATGAGCCGGCGTTGCTCGACGTTCCCGAGGTCGGGCCGGTGCTGGCGCAGAGCATCCGGCAGTTCTTCGCCGAAGCGCATAACCGTGAGGTGATTGCCCAGTTGCGCGCGGCCGGGGTAGAGTGGCCGGAAACGTCGCCTCAGCGGAAAGCGGCTGGCAAGCTCGCCGGCTTGACGTTCGTCTTGACCGGCACGCTACCGACGCTCGCGCGCGAGGATGCGAAACAACTGATCGAGGAGCAGGGCGGAAAAGTCGCCGGCAGCGTTTCAAAGAAGACGAGCTATGTCGTCGCCGGTGCCGATCCGGGCAGCAAGCTCGACCGCGCCGGCGAGCTGGGGGTGCCGGTGATCGACGAACAACAACTAAGAGCGATGGTTGATCGTGATCGCAAGGAATGAACGTTGGCGCTTGTGGCGGCGATTTCCCTCACCCCTAGCCCCTCTCCCCGGGGGAGAGGGGAACTTAGTGCGCGCCTGCGGCGCGAACCTCGAATGGAGGCGAGAAGAAATGAGTCGCTACGCGACTAAGGAGTGGATGCATGGCGTTCGGTAGGATCACCAAGGCAGTCTTTCCTGTCGCCGGCCTCGGCAGCCGCTTCCTGCCGGTCACCAAGGCGAGCCCGAAGGAAATGCTGCCGATCGTCGACAAGCCGTTGATCCAGTTCGCGGTCGAGGAGGCCGCCGCGGCGGGGATCACCGACATGATCTTCATCAACGGGCGCAACAAGCGAGCGATCGAGGATCATTTCGACAAGGCCTACGAGCTGGAGACCGAACTGGCCGCGCGCAACAAGACCGAGCTGCTCGGCCTCGTGCAGGGCGTGTTGCCGCGGGGTATCAACTGCATCTACATCCGTCAGGCGGAGGCGCTTGGGCTGGGACACGCCGTGCTCTGCGCCGAGCCGGTCGTCGGTGCCGAGCCGTTCGCCGTTCTGCTCGCCGACGACCTGATCGACGCCGAGGTGCCGGTCATGCGCCAGATGACCGACATCGCCAATCGCGAGAACTATTCGGTGATCGGCGTGATGCCGGTGCCGGAATCCGACGTCGGCAACTACGGGATCGTCGAATCCGATGCGCTGCAAGAGCGCACCGGGCGGATCACGCGCATCGTGGAAAAGCCCAAGCCGGGCACGACGCCTTCGACGCTAAGCGTCGTCGGCCGTTACATTCTCACACCGCGCATCTTTCATCACCTGCGAACCATGCCGGCGGGCGCGGGCGGCGAGATCCAGCTCACCGACGGCATCGCGCGCCTGCTTGGCGACGAGAAAGTGCTCGCCTACCAGTTCGAAGGCCGCCGCTATGATTGTGGCAACAAGCTCGGCTATCTCGAAGCGATGGTCGATTACGGCCTCAAGCATCCGGAGACCGGTTCGGGGCTCGCGCGCTTTCTCGCCAGCAAGGGACGATGACGTTCAACGAACTGCGCTACCTCGTCGCCAT
>WNGA01012770.1_pt1 | contig 10822 bp, 10 predicted proteins | sample 5400061 | NCBI WGS metagenome assembly WNGA01 (sample SAMN13153366, study PRJNA577476) | soil metagenome | isolation source: 100 cm soil or saprolite under grassland replicate 2 | place: USA:California | collected 2016-06-15
GGAGTCGCTGGCCCGCGGCTACGTCGCGCGCTTCCGGGAGCGGCGCGATGCGATGCTGCCGGTGCTCCGGGCCCAGGGCTTCGAGCCGGAGACGCCCGAGGCCACGATGTACGTGTGGGTGCCGCTCCCCGATGGCGTCGCCTCGGCCGCGTTCGCGCGACGCGCGCTCACGGAGGTGGGGGTGGTGACGCTCGCGGGGAGCGGGTTCGGGGCCGGCGGGGAAGGATTTTTCCGCATTGCGCTCACGGTCGGCACGCCGCGGCTGGTCGAGGCCGCCGAGCGGCTGGGAAGGGTGCTGGCCGCTGTTTGAGATCCGGAGGCCCTCGCTCGAGTTTCGGCGGCTCACCTGGGTCGTCAGCGCCGTGGTGCACGTGACCATCATCATCCTCGCGTTCAGCGGGTCGTGGCGGATCGATCGGCCGCAGGGGCTGATCACGATCATTCCGCCCGCACGCCCGCAGCCCCCCGAGCTGCCGCCCTTCGGCGGCACGCGACGCGGTGCGGGGCCGAGCGGTGGTCTGGGACGGCCGGTGCCGAGCGCCGCCGTGCCCGACACGATGCGGCCCGTCCCGGCGCCGGTCGGTCGGCCCGACTCGACGCTCGCTGCGAGCCCTGCCGCCGTCGGCCCCCACATCCTGAGCCCACCCCAGGTGGGCGACGGTCGGCTCTGGGTGTTGCCGCGCCCCGCGCTGCCGTCCGAAGTCGCCGACGCACTATACGAGCCGCATGAGAACCGGGACACCATGGTGGTGCGCCGGTTGCGCGCCATGGTCGACTCGCTCAACGTGTTCATCGACCAGGATCAGCGCTCCCGGCAGCGCCCCGTCTGGACCACGGACGTGGCGGGGAAGGTGTTCGGGATCGACTCGCAGTTCATCCACGTGGCGGGGATCAAGATTCCCACGGCGGCGCTCGCCCTCCTGCCGATCACTCTGCCGCAGGGGAACTACGCCGAGCAGATGCGTGCGCGCCAGCTGGACGAGATGCGGCAGGACCTGATGCAGGCGGCCCGGCGCACCGAGACGCTGCGGCTCTTCAAGCAGTACGTGCGCGACCTGCGGGCGCGGAAGCAGGCCGAGCGGGACGCCGAGCGCCGGGCGCGCGGCGATACGACCCAGGCGAAGACGGACAGCGTCAGCGCGGTGCCGTAATGGGTTTCGCAATCGAGTCATTTGCGGGGTCTGTCATCGTGTTGTTCGCGCCCTGAGAGGGCGCGCTCGGCCGGTGGTGCGTCCTTCAAGGACGCACGTCGCGCCGAGCCCGGGCTCTCAGCCCGGGGATTCTCGGATCGCAGCTTCGAGCCTCCGCAGCGCCGCGTCTCTCCCCACCACGAACAGCAGCTCGTTCACCGGCTCCGAGACGGTCCCGCCCGTCAGTGCGATGCGGATCGGCTGAAACACTTTCCCCGCCGCCACCCCGCGCGCTTCGGCGAGGGCGCGCAGCCGTCGCTCGAGCTGCTCCGGCGTCCAGTCTGTGTCCTTCAGCGCGGCGAGGCTCTCTTCGAGCGACGCCTTGTAGCCGGCCGGGTCCTTTGCGATCTCCTTCTTTGCCTTCTCGTCAAGCTCCACGTGCTTGGCATCGAGCCGGGCAGCCACCTGGCGCGCGACATCGAGCGTGGTGCGCGACCGGGTCTTCACGGCGGCGATCGCTTTGAGCACCGCCTCCTTGTTCCCGTTCACACCGAGCGTTTCGAGCTGCGGCGCCACGAGCGGATAGAGCTCCTCGGCGGGCGTCATCGATAGATACTGCCCGTTCATCCACTCGAGCTTCGTCATGTCGAAGATCGCGGCCTTTTGCTGGATCCCGGCGAAGGAGAACAGTCGGATCATGTCGTCCTGCGTCATGATCTCGCGATCCCCTCCGGGACTCCAGCCGAGCAGGGCCAGGAAGTTGCGCATCGCGGCGGGGAGAATCCCCATGTGCTGATAGTCGCCCACGGCCGTCGCGCCGTGCCGCTTGGAGAGCTTTTTGCCGTCGGGTCCGTTGATCATCGGGACGTGGCCGAACACGGGCAGCGGGGCGCCGAGTGCCTGGTACAGGGCGATCTGCTTGGGCGTGTTCGAGATGTGATCGTCGCCGCGCAGCACGTGGGTGATCCGCATGTCGAGGTCGTCAACGACCACGGCCAGGTTGTAGATCGGTGTGCGGTCCGAGCGCAGGATGATGAAGTCCTTGATGTCGACACCCTGGAACGAGATCCGGCCGTGCACCGCGTCCTCCCAGGCGATCTCTCCGGGGGGCAGGCGGAACCGGATCGCGCCCTCGTCCATGTACGCTTTGCCTTCGGCGAGGAGGCGGTCGGCGATTTCCTGGTGGCGCTTCACGCGCGCGCCCTGGAACACGAGGTCCTCGTCCCAGTCGAGGCCCAGCCAGGTGAGGCCGTCGAGGATCACCTGCGTATGCGCGTCGGTCGAGCGGGCCTTGTCGGTGTCTTCGATGCGCAGCAGGAACTTGCCGCCCTCGTGGCGGGCGTACAGCCAGTTGAAGAGGGCCGTGCGGGCGCCTCCGACGTGGAGATAGCCCGTCGGCGACGGAGCGAAGCGTACGCGAACGGTCATGTCGACGCGGTGGGGGGGTGAGATACGGAGAGGGGGGGATTCGAACCCCCGATAGAGGTATTAGCCCCTATAACGGTTTAGCAAACCGCCGCCTTCAGCCACTCGGCCACCTCTCCAAGCTGCTCTAGGTAGGAAGTTAACCGGAACTCGAGCCGGGCCAAGATAGCGGGCGACTTGCCCACTTCAGGCGGACCCTCCATATATAGCCCGGCGCCCGAGACACTCCCCCCAACCGGGAGCCAATCATGAGTCGCCGCATTTCCGAGGCCCCCCGAGCGCTCGCGGCCATGGCACTCGGCACGTTCTTCTGGACCGCGTGCTCCGACCGCAGTCCCGACGCGCTCACCGGACCGTCCGCCGCCCTCTCTCAAGCTCCGGACATCCACGCCGCGATCGTGGCGCAGGAGCGCCACACCGCCGCCCTGCTGCGCATCCCCGGCGTGATCGGCACCGCCGTGGGACTCCTGCCGAACGGCCGGGCCGCGGTGAAGATCTTCCTGGAGGGGGCCGGCGTCCGCGGGCTACCGAGCGAGCTCGAGGGCACGCCCGTCGCAGTGCAGGTCACGGGGCGCTTCATGGCGTTCAGCGACCCCACGACGCGGCAGCGGCCGGCCCCGCTCGGCTACTCCGTCGGCCATCCCGCCATCACGGCCGGCTCGATCGGGGCACGCGTGTTGGACGCTTCGGGCAACGTCTACGTCCTGAGCAACAATCACGTGCTGGCGAACAGCAATGATGCGAGCATCGGGGACCCCGCCCTCCAGCCGGGCCCCTACGACGGCGGCACCGCACCCGCCGACCAGATCGGAACGCTCGCCGCCTTCAACACGATCGACTTCTCGGGCGGCGCGAACACGATCGACGCCGCTATCGCGCGCTCCGACGCGACGAACCTCGGCAGCTCGACGCCGACCGACGACGGCTACGGCGCGCCCAGCGCCGCCATCTACGGCGACGCGAACGGCGACGGCACGTTCGACGACAAGACCGCGTTGCTGGGCCTCAACGTGGAGAAATACGGGCGCACCACCAGGCTCACGCACGGTCAGATCACCGGGATCAATGCCACCGTGGACGTGTGCTACGAGGTGTTCCTGATCTTCTGCATCAAGTCCGCCCAGTTCGTCGATCAGCTCATCATCGAGCCGGGCTCCTTCTCGGGCGGGGGCGACTCGGGGTCGCTGATCGTGACGGACGACCAGAACAAGAACCCCGTGGGACTCCTGTTTGCGGGCAGCTCCACTCAGACGATCGCGAACCGCATCGACCTAGTGCTCAACAACTTCGGGGTGCACGTGGATGGCGGCGCGGCGCCGCCTCCGCCCACACCCGTGACGGACGTCGCCGTCACGAGCGTTACCGCGCCTGCCGCCGTCACTCAGGGTGCCACCGTGAACGTGAGCGTCACCGTGAAGAACGTGGGCAACCAGCCCGTCGGCGGCTTCGACGTGATGCTGCAAGAGTCGCCGGACGGCACGCCGTTCGCGCCGCAGACCGTGACCGGTCTCACAGCCGGCGCCTCGGCGACGCTCACGTTCGGCTGGAGCACTGCCGCCAGCTCCACCGGGCCTCACACGCTCACGGCGAGCCACACTGCTTCGCCGGACGACAACCCGGCTAACAACCAGGGCTCGACGACCGTGACGGTGAGCTCGCCGTCCACGATCATTCACATCGGCGATCTGGACGCCATGACGTCGCGGAGCGGCAACACCTGGGCGGCCACGGTCGAGATCACGGTGCACGACGCCGATCACAACCCGCTGAACGGGGCAACCGTGACGGGACATTGGAGCGTGGCTGGCCTCAACTCCGATACGTGCACGACGGGCGATCTCGGCGGCAACGGGACGTGCATCGTGCTGTTCCCGAGCCTCAAGAGGAGCGTCACCTCGGTGAGCTTCACCGTGGTGAGCGTGACCATGTCGGGACGGACCTACGATTCGACGCTGAATCACGACCCCGACGGGGACAGCAACGGCACGACGATCAAGGTAAAGCGGCCGTAGCCCCGTGGCGCGATGCGGCTCTGGGCGCACGATCGCGACGCTGCTCGTCGCGAGTGCGCTCGCGAGCTGCCCCGCACGGGGCGGCCGGGAGGAGACGCGAGCGGTGACATCGAAGCCCATCGAAGCGGTCCTCGCGGCCCACACCGACTCGATCATGGCGCTGCCGGGCGTGGTCGGCACGGCAGTCGGGCGGTGTGATGGGGCGCTCTGCATCCGCGTGTTCCTCGCGGACTCGAGCGCAGCGGGGCGGCGACAGATCCCCACCCGGCTTGAGGGCTACCCGGTGAGCGTCGAGGTCACGGGCCCGATCCACCCGCGGGGGCCCGACAGAACGTGACCAAACCGCCTCAGTAGCCGCGTTCCATGAGCTTCACGCGCTCGGCCAGGTCGGCCGGCTCGGTCTTGACCAGGTGGCCGAGCGGGGTGACGTAAATGCGCACGGTGGGGGCTCCGGGGATGCGGGTGGGTCCGAAAGCGAAGCGCCACACGCGCGGGTGTCCTGGCAGCTCGGGTGCCCCCTGCCACAGCAAGTCGGTGGATTGCTTGCCCAGCTCGGGTGGCGGCGCGCCAAGCAGGTCACCAACGGTGAAAAAAGCGGCGGCCCACGAGGCCCCGAGCAGCAGGGCGGCTCCGAAGGCGGCGATGAGCGTCCACCAGAACAGGCGTGCCATGTTGAGTCCCGGTTAGGGGGGACTGCGTCCTAACGGATAGCGGGGAAGGCCCGGCGGCACAACGAGCCAGCCGCCGGCCTGGTCGGGTTCGCGGCGAAAATGTCGCAGTCTGGCCACAAAAAGCCGCCTTCGCGATACGCGCCAGGATGCGGCGGAATGCCCGTGAGCCCAGTCACAGTGCAGCCTTACAGCGCGCGGTCCCCATGTGGCACCGCCCTTGCCCCTGCCGCCGGGCATGACGCGGATCGCTGTCGTGCTGATCGTAGTGGCGGGACTTGGCGGATGGCTCACACCATCAGCCGCGCAAAAGGCCTCGAGGGCACCTAGCTTCCGGGCCGTGTCCGACATTTACGGCACACCGAACCTGTTTCGGAGATCGCATCCGATCCGCGTTCGGCCCGCCCATGGGCCGGCCGTGGACAATCGAGCCCTATTTGTCGTTCCCGCCACTGCTCCCGGCCGCGCATCGTGGAGCACGATGCATTTGACGCAGCTTCCGGCGCGCGTGTCGTGGACGCGGTCCCACACGGCGTTGGCGAGTGCCTTCGCCATCACGTTGCTGATCGACGCCGCTCAGACCCGGGAGCTCGCCCGCCAGGGCTGGGTCGGCTTCCGCGAGGCGAATCCGTTGCTCGGCGCGCGCCCGACCGTCGGCCAGGTGAATACCTACACCGCCCTGGCCGGTCTGAGCGTGCTCGGCGCCGCCGCGGCGCTACCGCCGCGCGTACGGCCGTGGCTGCTCGGCGCCGCGATCGCGGTGCAGGCGTTCACCATCCAGGGCAGCGTGCGGCAGGGTCTCCCGATCCGGTTCCCCTGAGCTACCCTTCAGGGTAGTGCTGTACCGGGCCCATCCTTCAGGGTGGGAACTTCGAACGAGACGCATCCGATTGTTCTCTTCGCTCGCCGCCGTCAACCACTCCATCATCCGTTGCGTGCGCTGCCCGCGGTTGCGGGCCTATTGCCGCCGCGTCGCCCGAGACAAGAAACGGGAGTTTCGCGACTGGGAGTACTGGGGGAAGCCGGTCCCGGGCTTCGGCGATCCGGATGCGCGGTTGCTCGTCGTCGGGCTCGCACCGGCGGCGCACGGTGCGAACCGCACCGGCCGCATGTTCACCGGAGACTCGAGCGGCAGCTGGTTGTACGAGGCGCTGTATCGCCACGGGTTCGCCAACCAGTCGCAATCACTGTCGCGCGACGACGGCCTGAAGCTCAGCGACTGTTACATCTCCGCCGCGGCCCGGTGCGCGCCGCCCGGCAACAAGCCGAGCCGCGTCGAGCTCGACCGCTGCCGGCCCTATCTCGCAGCCGAGCTGGGATTACTCCGGCGTGTTCGCGTGGTGGTGACGCTGGGACGGATCGCGCACGAGAGCTGGCTCAAGGCGGCGGGATGGTGGTACCGGCTCCCGCCGCGCGCGCGGCCCCTGTTTGCGCACGGCGCGGTGACGACGCTTCCGGACGGCTGCGTCGTCATCGCGTCGTATCACCCAAGCCGGCAGAACACCAACACGGGCAAGCTGACGCGGACGATGTGGAACGCGGTGTTTAGTCGAGCGAAGGCCGCCCTCGTGTAGTCACGACGCGGCGCATTGGCCTCACCTCGCCATTCAATCTAGTTGCGTCTCCGCCACACGCGCCTAGTCGCCGGGCACCGCAGCGCGCGGCACCTGTCTTGCGACTCCGCCACAACCGGTCTGCAGCACTTTCCGATGGGGTCCATCACAGAGGGGGATTCCAATGAAACGTTTGCTACTCGCCGCCGCACTGCTCGTCGGCACGGCGTGCGACTCGCAGCCCGAACCCGCGGCACCGACCCGCACCGTCGATCCCGCGCTCACGGCGGCGCTCGCGACCGTCGGCTTGAGCGACCGGCTGGTGGTGATCGTCAACTACGACGAAACCGTCACGACGTCGGATGCGATGAGCGCCGCCATCATGAACGTCGGGTCCGGGGTGATCCAGTTCAACAACCTGGATCTCGTGGCCGCCTTCGCCACGCCGGCCGAGATCACCGCGATCAGCGGCCTGTCGGGCGTGCAGGGCGTGTACGCGAACAAGCAGCTTCGCTACTCCGCGATGCTGCACGAGAGCGTCCCCACCATCCGAGCCGACGCGGTCCACGCGTCGGGCATCACCGGAAAGGGCGTCGGGATCGCCATTCTCGACTCCGGGATAGACGGACTGTACAACCCCGACCTGCACTACCCCGACAAGACGGTCCAGAACATCAAGGTCCTCGTCAACCTCACCGACCTGTTCACCTTCAAGGGCTCGCTTAAGAAACCCGCGAAGGCGGCGAATCTCTTCGTCGAGAATCTGCCCAATAGCGAGACCTCGGTCGGCCACGGCACGCACGTCGCGGGGATCGCAGCGGGCCTGGGGACCGCATCCGGGGGCTACTACACGGGGGTCGCGCCGGGTGCGAAGCTCATCGGGATCGGGACGGGCGACGTCCTGTTCATCTTCTGGGCGCTTGCGGGCTTCGATTACATCCTCGACCACCAGCAGGCCTACAACATCAAGGTCGTGAACAACTCCTGGGGGTCGAGCGGTCCGTTCGATCCGAAGGACCCGATCAACAAGGCGACGAAGCAGGTGAGCAGTAAGGGGATCACGGTCGTGTTCGCGGCCGGGAACGACGGCCCCGACCAAAACACGCTCAATCCGTACAGTGTGGCACCCTGGGTGATCGGCGTGGCGGCGGGCTGCAAGACTGTACCCGACCCGACTCACTCGGCCATCCACTGCGTCGACCAGACCGGGCAGAACCGCGACTCCATCTTGGCCGATTTCTCGTCGCGGGGCATTCCGGGCGATCCGCTGTACCACCCCGACGTCACTGCTCCGGGGGTGCACATCGTATCCACGCGAGCCTCGACCGGCACGGTGCTGAACGCCAGCGACGCGAACCACGACTTCGATCTAACGAGCAGCTGCGCCATCAGCGTGGCGAACGAGCAGTATTACACTTGCGCGTCCGGCACGTCCATGGCGACTCCCCACGTCGTGGGCGTCGTGGCACTGATGCAGGAAGCGGCGGGCGGGCAGCTGACCCCCGGTCAGATCGCGTCGGTCCTGACGCAGACGGCACGCCCGCTCCCGGGGTTTGCGCTGTGGGAGGTAGGAGCAGGGTACGTAGACGCGCTGGCCGCGGTGAACGCGGTGCGGCGATAGTCTACCGCACGTCGAACTCGGCCGTGATGTCGTAATCGTCCACGTCGCAGATGCCGACGTGCGCGAAATAGTGTCCCCGCCGGGACGCGGCGTCCTCGGGAAAGTGGATGGCGTCCCGGAACAGCCCGCCGCGCTGCATGGTAAAGCGTCGCGCGTCCGGACTCGGGACGAGCGTGGTGGTGTCCCAGACCGCGATGCCTTCGGCCGACTTGACCGTGAGGCACAGGAATCGTCTCGTGGCCAGGACGAAGAAGATCGGCGCGGCCCGCCGGTTGCGGATCGTGTACACGAGCATCGGGTTGACGCCGGTCGAGGTTCCCGCGCTGTCTCGCCAGGCGAACCGGTTGGGAACCACGGAGAGCGTGATGTCCGCGTGCAGGGTCATGCCGTGGTCGACGGTCGTCCGGGCCGTTCCCGGCGGCTCCAGCTCTTTCGCCTGTTCCACCTCCATGCCGATGCCTGGATTGCCGCGCTCGGGCAGGCGCGTAACGCGCCCGCTGGCCTCGATGTACCGATTGACGTACTTACCCCAGCGCTCCGGTTTGCCGACCACGGGCACCACATAGGTCCGCGTCCCCAGCACCTGGAGCGCCAGGGGCACCACGATGGTCCACACGTCCACCTCGTTGTCCCGCTGGAGGAAGCCTTGGATGGTGAGCGCGGTGTCGACCGGCTCCTGCGCGGCCGCGGGCGCCGCGGTGCAGACGAGAAGGGCGAGTACAAGCGAGGCTCCGCGCATGCATTAATTCTCCGCACGATACCGCCCGTCCGCTAGGGTGCATCCGCGCGACGGCGGCGCACCTCAACTTGGTGGTCTGGCGACCTCCCAGTGGTGGCCAAATGGATCCACGATTCGCCCGAGACGCCATCCGTGGGCGTCCATGACGGGTACTACCTGCGTCGCGCCGGCGGCGATAGCCTGCTGGCACACCGCTAGCGGGTCTTCGACGATGAGCAACATCCGAACTGAACAGCCGCCCAATGACTCGGGACTGAAGTTGAGGTTCTCCGGAGACTCTTCGGCAACCCAGAACTCCGCGCCGGACACCGCCAGCTGCGCGACGCCGCCGCCCTCGACGCGATGCAACTCGGTGGCGCCGAAGGCCGCTTTGTAGAAGGCGACTGCTCGGGCCCAGTTCCGCACCGACAGCGTCGCGGTGATGCGCGGCCTGAAACGACTTGGTGCGACGCGCTTGCTCACGTCGAATCCTTTCTGGTCATAGGGCTCGACCAGGAGGGGTAGTTAGGGGGGAACGCCCGTGCGTCGGCGCCTTACGGGCAACGGAGGGCACAGGACTCGAACCTGTACGGGCTTGCGCCCAGCGGTTTTCAAGACCGCCGCCTTACCAGTTAGGTCTAGCCCTCCCGAACCGGAGCCAAACCTAGCCGAGCGCCCGCGCGCCGGTCAACGCTCGGCCGGGGGAATGAAGCCGTAGCTGGTGTTCTTGAAGACCGAGTCGGCCAGCAGCAGGGCGCCGTTCGCGACCTCCGGCTTGGTCGGCCGCAGCGCCTGCGCCAGGGACTGATACAAGAGCCCGTAGGTCGCGAGGATCCCTTCCGACGGTCGGTCCACCCAGCCGCGCGGGCGGTGGCGCCCGGCGGCGTTCGCGTGATACACGCCGAAGGCGAGCGCTTCGGTGCGGGGCAGGTTCACGAAGCCGAACACGGGCAGCAACTTGACGCTGTCCGTTTGGGCGAGCGGCTGCTGGCGCAGCTTGCGCGCGAAGCCCTGCCCCTCGAGGTACCCGGTGAGGCCGAACTGGTCGGCATACGGGCCAACGGTGCGCGAATAGTAAATCGGCCGCTTGCCGATCTGGTCGTCGATCGCCTTGAGCACGATCACATCCGCGCGCTCGAGATACTGGCGGCCGAGCTGCTGGGGATCGAGGGTGACCGCGACGCCGCCAAAGTTCACGTACCGCTTCTGGTCGAGCCAGTACACCGGCTCCAGTTTCGCGACCTCCTGGTCGCTGTAGTTGAGCAGCTTGCCCGTCGGCTTGGGCCACGCGCGGCCCCGGTATATGGCCGGCCCGCTCGAGGAATCGAAGGTCGCGAGCGGCCGCCGCTGCAGCTGGCGCACGTACCAGTCGGTGTTCGCGAGCGACAGGTTCACGATGGTCACGTCCTGGCGCACGCGCTCGACTTCCTGCGCGTACCACAGGGGGAACGTATCGTTGTCGCCCGCCGTCACGAGGACGCCATAGGGCTCGACCGACTGCAGCAGGTCGAATGCGAAGTCGCGCGCCAGCGTCTCGCCCTTGCGCGAGGCGGTGAGATGATTCCCCCACAGCGGGATCAGCGCCAGCACCAGCACCGGCGTCGCAAGCGTCCAGCGGCGGGCGCCGTCCGGCACGCGAAGCTCGAGGCCCTCGCTGATCCATTCGATGAGCGTCGCCAAGCCCATCCCGACCCA
>WNGA01020130.1_pt1 | contig 10821 bp, 9 predicted proteins | sample 5400061 | NCBI WGS metagenome assembly WNGA01 (sample SAMN13153366, study PRJNA577476) | soil metagenome | isolation source: 100 cm soil or saprolite under grassland replicate 2 | place: USA:California | collected 2016-06-15
CGAGGTACACGCGGTACCCGATGCTCTGCTCGAGCGTGTTGCGCCCCGTGTGAAGCCGGTCCGAGACGATCGGGATCGACCGGCACATGATCGCCTCGAAGAACCGCATGCTCCACGGGTGGTCGCCGGCAGGGCACAACGTGAACCGGCTGGCGCGCATGACGCGGAAGTAGTGATCGTGGAAGTACGTGCGCTCCCCCCACGGCGCCTCCTTCGGCACGAACACGTCGCGGTCGATGGTGGTGTAGTCGAAGGACCCGACCCGCTCGTGCTCCACTGGCGGATCGGTGACGAGGAGGTAGGACCGGTCGGTGAACCGTGCCGCGGCGAAGCCGAGGATCCACGCGCGGTTCGGGTAGGTCTCGGGGCGGTACAGGCCGCCCACGAAGCAATAGTCGTACTGCTTCCCCTCCGGCATCGCCGCCAGGGCATCGACGTACGACCTCGGATAGAGGAGCGCGATCGGTGACTCCCGCTCGTCGATGGGAGGGCACTCGAGCCCTTCCTCCGCATAGGCCTGCTGTATCAGGAGGGCCGAGCGCGGACCGCCGGGCTCGAGGAGCACGGGCAAGAGCCCTCCACCCGGGTTCGGGCTGAGGCCACGCCTCTCCGTCATCGGGCCGCGGCCTCGACGGCGAGGTCGTAGCCGAAGATCTCGGAGCAGACGGACCGGACGGCCGGGTGCTCCGCCAGCATCGCGACGAGCCGACGCGGGACGGGATGCCGGCGGTACCGCACCAGCAGTTCATGTGCCGGGTCGGCGCGCCCGTCGCCCGAGAAGCTGCTTCCGCCCCCGTACGGCGACACATCGGAGACCGCGTCGAGGTTGACCACCCCCAGCTGGGCCGCGAGCTGGTCGCGATAGCCGCGTTCGGTGACGAACCGGTTGTAGGAGACCCGCGTCTTGTGTGGGAGCCGCGTCGACCACCCGAGGTACTCCTCACAATACGCGCCGAACAAGGCAATGTATTGATGATCCACGCGAAACACCTCTGGACGGACCTTTGCGCCTTCGAGGCGTGAGGCGATGTTGTTCAGCGGATCCCGCAGCACGAGGACATGGGACACCTCGGGGCCGACCGGGACGCGGGATGCATAGCACAGGTCGCAGTCCTCGAGTCCGAAGATCGTCACTCGTTGCCGCTCTGATGCGCGGTTGAAGTCAGCGGGCGTGAGCGTGCCGATCGAGAATCCCCGCGAGTGCAGCCAGCCACAATTGTTGTGGAACGCGACCCCTGCCGTCCGGTCACGGAACCCGTCCCGGAGCTGTGGATGGAGATCCGGGGCTTCCAGCGGAGACTTCTCGATTGCACCATAGTTGGCGTACATCCAATTCGTGACCAGATGGATGCCACTCCGCTTCAGCCCCCAGACGAACGTCGTGGTCACAGCATCGGAGGTATCGATGGCGGGATGTTAGCGACCTCTGTGCTTCCGCTCGCCGAAGGTCTATTGTTGCGGCGCTCGCAAGGGGGGAATCTCGGTATGAGCACGCGTGAGCGGGCGCCTGAAGCGGCCGGGAGTCCGATCGTCATCAAGGTGCGAGCCAGGTCGATGGGCGGGGAGAGCGGGCGCAAGTCGCGACGCGAGAAGCCACCCGCTGGGCCGACGACGACCGAGGAGTATCGCCCCTATCTCGACGGCCTACGTGCCGTCGCGGTCTACCTCGTCGTGATGTTCCATGCCGGCAGCACGCGTTTGGCGGGCGGATACGTGGGCGTGGACGTGTTCTTCGTCCTCTCTGGCTTCCTCGTGACGCAACTCCTGCTTCGTGACATGCTCGCGACCGGATCCATCTCGTTCCGGCGCTTCTACTCGCGCCGCGTTCGTCGACTGCTGCCCGCCGCGTTCGTCGCTCTTGTCGTCACCGCGCTCGTGTTCAAGGCCATCGCGTCACCGGTCGAGATCGCCGACGCCGCCGGGGGGTTCAAGGCCGCGTTCCTGTACGGGACGAACTGGTTCTTCATCCACCGCTCGGCGAACTACTTCGGCCGCGATCTCACCGGCAACCCGGTACTGCACTTCTGGTCCCTCGCCGTGGAGGAGCAGTTCTACCTGCTGTGGCCCCTCCTCCTCAGCGGCTTGTTCCTGTTGTTGCGCCGGCTCCGGAGTCCGTGGGCAGCAATCCGGATGGTCGTGACGATGGGCGCCGTCGCCTCGGTCGCCGGCGCGTGGCTGCTGCGCACGTCCGACCCCAACCGCGCCTACTACGGCACCGACACGCGTGCCTATCAGCTCATGGCGGGCGCCCTGATCGCGTTGACACCCATGGCCGTCGGCCGCCTCGCCCGCCATGTGCGCGCAGCCCGGATCGGCGGCGTCGCTGCCCTCGCCGCGTTGCTCTCGACGCGATCCAACGCGGCGTCGCCGTGACCGTGATCACGGTCGTGCTCATCATCGCGCTCGAGACGGCGGGTGGCGGTCTTGCCCGCGGAGCGCTCTCCCGCGACACGGTCGTCTACCTCGGCAAGATCTCGTACGGGACGTACCTGTGGCACTGGCCGGTGATCCTCGTCATCACGCGGTCCTTCCACCTGGGCACGCGCACAACCATCATCATGAGCGCCCTGGTTGCGACCGCGCTGGCGTCGCTGAGCTTCGAGCTCCTGGAGCGCCCCGTGCGATTGTCGCCACTGCTCGACCGCCATCGGACCGTCGTGATCGCCACCGGACTGGCGACCAGCATCCTGGCCGCACTCGTGATCATCCCCGCCGTGACGACACCGTCGACGTCGGCGGCGTCGGATGCCAGCCTCGCCCAGACCGGCTTCACCCCCGTGCCAGATCTCGACTGGCACGCCATCGCCACCGAGTACTCGCCATTTCCCAACTGCGTCGATCGGCCGGCCACCGCGTGTACCCTCGTTCAGGGCAGCGGCCCGCACGTCCTCCTCATCGGTGACAGCCACGCCGCCATGCTCGTGCCGACGTTCGTCGCTGTCGCTCGCACCGAGCACTTCACGTTCTCGGCGTCGGTGAGAGGCGGCTGCCCGTGGCAGCGAGAGCTGTACGTCCCCGAGCTGTCGTTCAACGGCCAAACGGTGCGCACCGAGGACTGCGGGCGAATGGGCGCACGGTCGTCCTCCTCGAACCGATCCCGTTGGCCCCGGGCAGCTTCGACCCGCTGGCGTGCCTGTCCAAGGCGACCGTGGTCGAGCAATGCCGGTACACGGCGCCGACGGATCCAACGTTCCTCGAGAGCCTCTACCGCCAGCTCGACGCCCGAGACGACCAGGTCTGGGCAGCCGATCTCGACAAGCTCATCTGCCCGTACCTGCCGATCTGCGACCCGATCGTGGACCACCAGGTCGTCAAGTTCGACGGCTCGCACCTGACCCGAGCGTTCGCCCGGGCACTGGCGCCGGCGGTGGACGGCTACTTGAAGACCAACGGCATCGTGCCTCGGTGACCGGAGCGACGGTCACGGTCCGTCCCGGCGAACGGGGTGACCGCGAGGGCGTGCTCGCCCTGGCTCGAGACGCCCTGGGCTGGGTGGGCGACGACCGCGACCGGCGCTTCTTCGCGTGGAAGCACGACGAGAACCCCTACGGCGCATCGCCGGCGTGGGTGGCCGAACACGACGGTCGGGTCGTCGGGTTCCGGACGTTCCTGCGATGGGAGTTCGAGGCACCCGGGGGTCGGGTGGTGCGGGCAGCGCGCGCCGTCGACACCGCCACCCACCCCGACTTCCAGGGCCAGGGCCTCTTCACCCGCCTCACGCTCGAGGCCCTCGAGGCGCTGGCGGCCGACGGTGTCGGCCTCGTGTTCAACACGCCCAACCCGAGGAGCCGGCCCGGCTACCTCAAGATGGGATGGGCTGTCGTCGGGCGACCGACGCTGCTCGTGCGCCCCTGCTCGTTGGCAGCGCTCCCCCGCATCGCGCTCGCCCGGGCGCCCGCCGCCAAGTGGTCGCTCGCGGCGGACGGGCAGCCCGCGGCCGACGTTCTGGCCGACGCCGGCCCCCTCCTCGCCCACCTCGGCCCGCCCACTGGGCTGCGGACGCGACGCACACCCGCTTATCTCGCATGGCGTTACCGGTTCCCCGAGCTCGCCTACCGGGCGGTGGTGACCGACGACGGCGTCGCCGTGTACCGCGTCCGGGAACGGGGACACGCCCGCGAAGTCACGGTGGCCGACGTGCTCGCACCACCACACGCCCAGCCGGAGCTGCTGCGCCGCATCGCCAGCGAAGCGCGGGGCGACTTCCTCCTCCGGATCGGCCCTTCCCGCCGCCGGATCGGCTTCGACGTGCCCTTTCCCCGGCAGGGGCCAGTGCTCACGGCCCGTTCTCTCGCCGAGCCGATCCCGCCGCTCGCGAACTGGGAGCTCGCGCTGGGAGACCTGGAGCTCTTCTGATGTTCGTCAGCTCGTGTGGTCGGTCACGTAGCACACCGGGATGGACGTGTCGCAGAAGACGGCCGCGATGAGCCCCGGCCCGTAGGCCTGTGCCCCCGTGAGGTCGTCCACCTGGGGTCCGTAGCTGAAGTCGACCTGGAAGTTCTGACACCCGCTGTGCGCCGGGTTCCCCCGGCCGACACCGTGGTTGTCATCGCACTCGTATCCCGCGTCAGGGCCGTTCGACACTTGGCCGAGCGGGTTCTTCTCGTCGGCGTTGCCGACGCACCCGGCACACGGTTCGCCGACCGCACGCCCGTCGCCGTTCCCGTTCTGCGACGGGCTTCCGTCACAGGTCGAGTCGTACGGGCCGCTCTGATTGGCACCGTGCCCGGCAGTCACCTTCGCCCTCACGGCCTCGCGCATCCGCTCGCGGAACTCGGGGGATGTCCGCATCAATCTGCGCAAGCCGGTCTTCATCTTCGGCGGGATGTTCGGCTCGGCCAGCGGGGCGAAGGTCGGCGTCGCGCTGCACTCGTCGGGCGAGCCGAACACGTCGACCTCGAGGGAGTGCTGCCCTTCGCGGAAGACGCCCGTGTCCTTGCTTATCAGGACCTGCTGGCTGAGCCTCGAGCCGTCGAACGCGGGCGGAGGCGCGCGGAACGAGGCGAAGGTGAGGCGATCAACGCAGCCGGCGGGAACAACGAAGGTCACCCTCACGTGGTCGCCTCGCCGGAGCGAGCCAAGCGGCGTGGACTTGCCGTTCGCGCCGAACACCACTGACTGCACGCGACACTTCGGGTCGAAGCGAGGCGACGCCGCTGCTCCGGTGATCGTAACGGCCGCGAGCAGGGCGCCCGCCAACGCCGGCGGCATGCGAATCCGGAGCCGAGCGCCCACCCTCGTCCTCTCTCGGACACCCCTCCGCCTCATGTGCGGCTTTCCCTATTCTCGCCCATTCGGCCGCACGATTGGGAGACGCGACCCGCGACTCACGCGACGAGCAATCGTTCTGCACCATTTGCCATCTATTACCGATCCATGCCGGCCCCATCGGCTGGCGATGGTGGGCGTCCCTTTGTCGGATCAATCCGGGGATCGAGGCGGCAGCAGTCTGACTGGCATGCTTTCGCCGGAAGCCAATAGGTTGTTTCTGGTAACGTCGGCGCCCGGGCGAATTGACCGGAACATGAGGGCTGGTGGTGTGAGGTCTTACGCGTTCGAGAACGTGGGCCGGATGACCACCGCGACGACGGACTGGAACACGTGACCCTTCAGTTTCCGTGCACGGACCGAATGCGCAGCGACTGGCTCCGATCTCGCCCCGGACGGCGCGATGCTGCGGGCTGAGAAGAAGCCCGGCCGGCGCCCCTGGCTGCGCCTCGAGTCCAGTCCCTTGGCGCCCTTCTGGCGCCAGCGCCGATCGTGGTTCGTCCTGATCGTCGTCGCGTCCGTCGGTGCCGGCCTCGCGGAGGCGGCCGTGCTGGCGGTCATCGCCCACGTGGCCGCCTCGCTGTCGTCACGCGGCTCGCACGCGGCGATCACGGTCGGACCGATCGCGATCTCGGCGAGCATCGGGACGCTGCTCGCGGCGGCCATGCTGCTATCCGTCGCGCGCCTGCTCCTGCAGTTGGCGATCGCCCACCTCCCCGCCCGTCTCAGCGCGGAGGTCCAACGGCAGCTCCGACTGGCGCTGTTCGACGCCTACCTCGATGCATCCTGGGCAGCGAAGGCTTCCGACCGCGAGGGCTACCTGCAGGAGCTCATGGGGGGCCATGTCGCCCAGGCGGGTGCCGCGGTGCTCAACGCGGCGAGCGCGCTGACGGCTGCCCTCGCGTTCGCCGCGCTCGTCTCGTCGGCTCTCGTGTTGAGCATTCCGGTCGCGCTCGCCGTCATGGCGACGGCTGGGATCCTGTTCTCCGCGCTCAGACCGCTCTCCGTCCGCGTGCGGCGGTTGTCCGCGGCGACGTCGGAGGCCCTCGTCGACCAAGCGGCGCAAGTCGCCGAGGCGGTCCGCCTGGCGCAGGAGGTCGAAGTGTTCGGCGTGGAGGACGCCGAACGCGGCCGGTTCGGGCGCATCGTGTCCGTCGTCGAGCAGCGATTCTTCCGGGCGCGGGCGCTCAGCCGCGTCACGCCCGTCATCTACCAGAGCCTGGTGCTATTCCTCCTCATCGGCGGCCTCGCGCTGCTCTACGCCCTCGACACAGCCGACATCGCCTCGCTCGGCGCGGTCGTTCTCATGCTCATCAGGGCCTCGTCGTACGGGCAACAGTTCCAGACCGCCTACCAGACGCTGGGCGAGTCCATGCCCTACCTCGAGCGCGTCAACGACGCCGTCGAACAATTCGGTCGAAGTCGCGTTCGACGAGGAACGAAGCGGATCGCGGCCATCGAGGAGCTCCAGCTCGAGCAGGTCTCGTTTGCCTACAGCGACGCGAAGCCGGCGTTGCGCAACCTCACCTTCACGATTGCCGCCGGTGAATCCCTCGGTGTCGTAGGACCGTCGGGCGCGGGGAAGTCCACGCTCGTCCAGATCCTCTTGCGATTGCGGGAACCGACGGCCGGGAAGTACCGCATCAATGGCCTCGACGCGGCGACGATCGACGCGGCGGCGTTCTCCCGCCTCGCCGCGTACGTGCCCCAGGACCCCGGCGTGCTCGCCGGCACGGTGTCGGACAACATCCGGTTGTTCCGCGACTGGATCGACGACGACGCGATCAGGGAGGCGGCACGCCTCGCGCAGATCCACGAAGAGATCCTCACGTGGCCCGAGGGGTACTCGACGATCATCGGCCAGCGCGCCGACGCTGTATCCGGTGGCCAACGCCAGCGCCTGTGCATCGCGCGCGCGCTCGCCGGTCGTCCTCAGCTCCTCATGCTCGACGAGCCCGCCAGTGCCCTCGACCTGCACTCGGAGCAACTTCTCGGCAAGGCACTGCACGAGCTCAGCGGGCACATGACGCTTGTCGTCGTCGCCCATCGACTGTCGACGCTGAACTTCTGTGACCGCGTCCTGGTTCTGCGCGAGGGGCACGTCGACGGGCTGGCGCCGCCCTCAGAGCTGTACGCGGAGAACGCCTTCTATCGCCGCGCCGTCGAGGTCACGCGGTCGACCACCGGTGCGGGCGCGTTCATCCCGCTCGAGGGGTGATGTCGATCCACCGGGAGACGAATTGACGCGTCCACCAGGACAGGTCGGACCGCCAATGCGTCCGCGCGTTTGACGAGGTGCCGCCATCGAGCGAGAGATATGCGTCAGCCCGCTCGGGCGTCGTCACTTTGCGCCCTCCCACGTTTCGGAGGTTCGCGAGGTCCTGTACCGCGCTTCGAGCGAAAATGGGGCGCAGCCTCGGCTCGTTCGATCGCGTGAACGAGATGGGGCGCGGCGGCCGCCGGGGTGAACGTCGTGCGGGCGCGCCGCCATGCGGCGGCCCCGAGCGCCCTTGCTAGATCCGGATCGTCGGCGATCAACGCCAACGCGTCGCGCAACTCGGGCACACAGCCGTCGCGTACGACGAGCGCCGACCCGGCTGCGGCCCACACGAGCGGAGGCCGACTGGTGATGACCGCAGGAACTCCTACGGCCATCGCGTCGATCAGCTTGACGGGAAGTTGCAGGTCGCCCCACGAACCCGGCCGCGACGCGATCGCCACCGCGTCGCAGGCTTCCAGCAGCTTGCGGCCCTCCATCAACGACGTCTGGCCGACCCATTCCTCCCACGCTTGCGCGTCGGGGGGCGCCGGCGCGGTGATGCGCAGTCGCACGTCGCGTTCTCGCGCGAGGTCCGCGACCGCGGCGCGGATCTCTTCGATGCCCTTGTGTTCACGGGGAGTGCCGACGAAGCCGACCGTGAAGCGGTCATGTTGGTGGTCGTGACGTACCGGCGATGCTGCGGCCTCGCGGACGTGCGGCACCACCTCACCGCCGTAGATCGCCTGTAGCAACGGGTTCGACGTGATGACGTGCATGGACCTCACGACTCGCCGCGCCCAGCCGAACCGGAATTGCGCTGGACCGAAGCGCACGACGCGCTTTGCCCTCAGGACGAGCGTCGACCTGCCCCATGGATCCAGCAACTCGGGATCGTCGATGTCAACGATCACCGGGAGAGTGCCGGTGAACTCGCGACTGAGCCGCAGCAGCTCAGGGCGAGGTTTGCACACGACGAGGATCGCGCCCGGTCCCGTGGAAGCCTCGACCTGTCGCCGGAGATCCGCAAGGTCGCGTGCGGTACGAACATCCGCGCGGAACTCTTGATGCTCGCGCAGCGGTTCCCACAACGAGCCATCGTCGATGCCGATGTATTGGAAGTTCAGACCCGCCTCGCGCGCGGTCAACCAGAGTGAGAAGGCGCGACCGATCCGGTTCCGGCTGGTCGTGCTTCCGACGGCGATGATTCGCGACCGCAAGCTCATCCGCTCGCCGATACACGGGCCGAGCGCCGACGAACCGCGTGACGTCGCGCGGTCCGCGGGGTGACCAGGGCGGCGAGCCGCACCCAATGCCGCGGGTTCCACGGATCGGTCCGCACGGCCAGGAGCATGAGACGACGGGCCTCCGCGAACTCACCGAGCCGGAGCGCCCTGTACGCGGCGGTCGCGGCGGTATTCGCGAGCAACGGCGGATCGAGGGCGAGGCGATCGCGATGACGACGGAGGAGGCGGACGCTGCCGTCGAGCACCGCCCGGTCGTCCGAACGGATGTGGTCGTCACGGCCGATCCGTCGATCGACGAGCGGCCGCATCACCGCGCTGCACCGCAGGCCGCGTTCGACCAGGGCGGGCCCGAGCCGCAGCGCCAGCTCTTGGTGCTGCGCAGCCGCTTGCTTGGGGTCGAAACCGCCGACCTCGAGAAACAAATCGCGCAGCATCATGTAGGAGGCGCCCGTCGCGATCAACTCGACGATGGGGCCGATCGACGGGCTCGCTGGGCGCGGCAGCAACTGCCTGCGCACGACGCTGCTGCCCTCGACCCGCTCGGTGTACCCACAGCTGACGAGCGCAGTCCCGGGTGCCTGCGCCTGCGCAAAGAGGCTCGAGAGCCAGTCGGAGTGAACCGTATCGTCGCTGTCGAGGAACGTCAGCCAGCGCGCGCGTGCATGCCGTGCGCCGACATTGCGCGCTTCCGCCGCGCCGACGTGCGCGGTAGCCACGTACTCGACCCGCTCGTCACCAATGGCCCCGAGCACCGCTCGTGTGTTGTCCGTCGAACCGTCGTCGACGACTATCAGCTCGAGATCGGCAAAGTCCTGTCGCAGCACCGATGTGACGGCGCGGCCCACAACGTCGCCCCGATTGTGGGTCGGGATCACGACGCTGACGCGAGGTGTGCCGGCGATCATGACTTCCGTCCCGCTGAGAGCGCTCGCTCGTAGAACCTCACCATTCCCCGTGCCGAACACTCGATCGTGTACCGCTCGAAGAACCGGCGGCGCGCGGCGTCCGCTCTGCACCGGGCAGCGTTCCGGTCGTCGAGGCAATCGGCGATCGCGCCGGCGAGGGCGCTCGGATCCGACGGCGGAACGAGCCGGGCTTCGGCGGGTGTCAGCACTTCGCGCACGGCCGGGACATCACTGGCGACGATTGGCGCTTGGAGCGCCATCGCCTCGAGCAGCGTGCTGCCGAACCCCTCCCAGCGCGACGGGTATGCGAACACGTCGGCCGCGCAGAGCAGTTCGGGCGCGTCGTCGCGGAAGCCGAGGATCCGGACGCGCCGATCAAGGTTGTCCCGCGCAATGGTCTGCTGGAGTCGCTCGGTTTGCCGTCCGGCGCGGCCGGCGATGAGCACGACGGTGTCGGGCCGACGACGGATCAGTTCGGGAGTCGCGGCGACGAGGGTGTCGTGTCCCTTCTGCCACTCCTGACGCCCGATGGCGACGACCAGCGACTCGTGCTCGCCTACGTCCAGCTCAGCGCGGATTCGCGCCCGCCGATCCTCCGTCCGCCGGCCGAGGCGAGCCGGATCGCGACCGCGCGGCACGATGTCGATCCGCGTGCGCGGGATCCGTAACCGCGCCGCCATCACCACGGCGACATACGACGTGATGGCGTGGAAGCGCACAGGCAATCGCGCGGTCAGTGCATCTGTGGTCTGGGCGGCCCTCAGCTTCCAGGCTGACAACTGCGGAGTCGTCGCCTGATCCCGGCCGTACGCGATGTTCACGAGGCTGCTGACCACGGGCCGCCCGGCGACACGTGCGCCGACGCGTCCGGCTTGATCGGCTTCGAACAGCGTCGTGTGGATGAGGTCCGGCCGCAGCGCATGCGCCAGCTGCGCGATTCTCATCGCGTTCGCGAACCGCCCACCCCGTCCGGCGAGTGAGTAGACCTTCGCCCCGGCGGCTCGAAGTTCGCCGGCGATCGTGTGCGGTCGCTCGCGCAGATACGCGACGTGGACCTCGACACCGAGTGACGAGAGCTCGGGCGCGAGCGAGGCAAGCGAACGCTCCGCACCTCCGCTCGCGTCCAAGGTGTCGATCACACTGA
>WNGA01012772.1_pt1 | contig 10820 bp, 10 predicted proteins | sample 5400061 | NCBI WGS metagenome assembly WNGA01 (sample SAMN13153366, study PRJNA577476) | soil metagenome | isolation source: 100 cm soil or saprolite under grassland replicate 2 | place: USA:California | collected 2016-06-15
GCTTGGCGAGCTCGTCGGCGACCTTCTGCACTTCGGCGGCGTCGAGCCCGAAGCGCTTGCCGAGGTCGCTCCAGCGGTGCGCCTTGAGGTCGTCGAAGGCGTCCTTCACGAGCCGGTAGGCGAGGGTGTCGGTCTCCTTGCGCGCCTCGAGCTGCAGCAGCAGGCACTCGCGCAGGTCGCGCGCGCCCACGCCGGGAGGATCGAGCTTCTGGATGAGCTGCAGCATCTCCTCCGCTTCCGCGAGCGTGTACGGCTGCGGCGCCACGTCGCGCTCGGACTCGTCGGCGTGCTGCTGGAGCACCTGGTTCACCCCGCCGACGATCTCCTCGAGGGTGGCGCCCAGGTAGCCGTCCTCCGCGATGTTCCCGATGAATTCTTCGGCGAGGAGCTGCTGGCGCGGCGTGAGGTCGAGCATCCGGACCTGCTCGCGCAGGTGGTCCGAGAGGTCCTTGGTCTCGACCGGGACCGGCTCGACGTACTCGCGGGCCTCGCTCATGTCGCGCGGCGGCGTGCCCTGATCGCTGCCGTCGTCGAGGAGGATGTCCTCCCAGTTGGGCTCGTCGTCTCCTTCGGTCTCCTTCTTCTCCGTGGTGCCGTCCTCGGCGAGCGGGACCTCGGTTTCTTCCTCCGGCTCCACCAGCTCGAGGAAGGGATTGCCGAGCAGCTCCTGCTTGAGATGCTGCTGCAGGTCGAGCAGCGGCATGTACAGCAGGTCCATCGCCTGATAGAGGCGGGGGTTGATCCGCAGCTGCTGGGACAGCGCCGCGTGCTGCTGGAGGCCGGTCTTCATACCGGTTGCGGCTGTGCCAGACGCGCGCGCAGGCGCGCGGTGAGGGTCGGCCCGAGGTAGAGGTTCGCTACCCGGTCGTCGAACACGAGCTCGCGCACGGTGCCCGAGACCTGCACCTTCCCCTCGAACATGATGTACGCGCGGTCCACGATGTCGAGGGTCTGCTCCACGTTGTGGTCGGTGATGAGTACGCCGATGCCGCGGTGGCGCAGGCCGGCCACGATCGTCTGAATGTCGTGCACCGCGATTGGGTCCACGCCCGCGAACGGCTCGTCGAGCAGCATGAACTTGGGCTCGGTGACGAGGGCCCGGGTGATCTCGAGGCGGCGGCGCTCGCCGCCCGACAGCTGGAAGCCCTTCTGGCGCCGCAGATGCTTGATCGCCAGCTCGTCGAGCAGCCGCTCGAGGCGCTCCGCCTGCTCCGCCGCGGAGAGCGACAGCGTTTCCAGGATCGCGCGCACGTTCTCTTCCACGGTGAGCTTGCGGAACACCGACGGCTCCTGCGCGAGGTAGCCGATGCCCAGGCGCGCCCGCCGGTACATCGGCTCGGCGGTCAGGTCCCCCCCGTCGAGCAGGATCCGCCCCCCGTCGGGGCTCACGAGCCCGGTGATCATGTAGAAGGTGGTGGTCTTTCCCGCTCCATTGGGGCCGAGCAGGCCCACGATCTCTCCCTGCTCGAGCCGCACGCTGACGTCGTTCACCACGCGGCGGCCCTTGTACACCTTCACGAGGCCGTGCGCCTCGAGCAGGCTGCCGCCGGTCACGGCCGGGTGCTCCCCGCTCGCCGACTCGGCCCGCGCCAGCGCCCGCTCGGCGGCATCCAGCAGGCGGTCCGCGGCGGCCGCCCGATCGGCGCCGAGCTCGCTCCACGCCTCGGCCGTGAACCCAATCGGCGCGTCGTCGCTCAGGACGCCGACGGGATACGTGACCACCTTGAGCAGCGCGAGCCGCGGCAGCATGGACGTGCGGAGGCTCGTGCGGAACTCCTCGACCGACAGCCCGCCCAGCTCGGGGAGGCTCGCTCCCTGCGAGCGGGCGCGGAGCTTCAGGAACTCCTCGCGATACGCTACCGACAGGTCGCCGAAGGCGGCGTGGCCGTGCGCGTCCGCCACGCGGGCCAGCGCCGCGGCGGCGAGCGGGAGCGACGAGTCCCGGGCGGCGAGGAGATCGACGATCATGGGCGCGGCGGTTGCTTGGCGGTGGTGTCCGCGGGGGCGGGCGGCTGCGGCTCGAGCTGCACGCCGTCCGCCCGGCCGCCTACGATCACCCGGTCGATCCGGTCGTCCTTCAACGCGATGTCGATCGTCCTCCCGCGCGAGTAGTTGAGCGACGGACCGGTGGTGGAATCGCGCTCGTTGTAGAGGTGCGTGAACGAGCGGGCGGCGCCACGGGCGACGAGCGTCCGCAGCTTGCTCTTCGGCCGCCCGCTCGAGTCGGGCTCCTGCGCCCACCGGGCCGTGAGCGAGTCGCCCGCGATCCAGTTCAGCTCGGCGGTCGCGGACGAGTCCTTCTTCGACGTGGAGAACGCGTGCCCGAACGCGCGGGCTTCGGTGAGCACCTCGTCCGGGAGATCGAGCGCGAGCGAATCGGCCTGGATCGTGTACAGCGTCGACACGGCCTTCGCGTGGGTCGAATCGCGCGGGCCCCAGGCGAGGGCCTGCTGCAGCTTCCGGCGATCGATGTGCAGATGGATCGTGTCCGCCGTCAGCTTCCAGTCGGATCCCGTGGCGACGCCGTTGCCGAGCGCCTTGACCAGCCGCACCTCCCGCCCCTCGAGCGCGAGCTCGATCCGCGTCCCGGTGAGCGTGTAACTGCGCGCACCCTTCCCCTCGACCCGCGGCTTGCCGACCAGCAGCGCGACGCCGCGTGTCTGGTCGAGCTGCATCGAATCGCCGCGCGCCGCGAAGTCGCTGCGGTCGATCGTGACCCGTCCCCCGCCCCACATGCGATCGTTGCCCTTGAACCGCACCCGGTCGGCGACGATGAGGTACGGCTCTCCCGAGTCGGCGGCGGCGCGGTATTCGATCGTCGGGCGGCTCGACGCGTACATCTCGAGCGTGTCCCGCACGCCCTGCACGGCGCGATAGTAGGTCAGGTTCGGCCCGCGCAGCACGGAGCCGGTGTTGCGGTTCACCGCGACGACGTCCTTGTGCGCTTCCAGCCGCTCCTGCCGCAGATAGTACGAGGCGTTGGCGGCGTCGAGCGTGATCGCCGCGTCGCGGATGTGGACCTGGTTCGCCTTGCCGATCATGTCGAACCGGCCCGTGCCCGCGAACCAGGCCACGCTGTCGGCGGCGAGGGTGCTCTCCGTGCCTTCGCAGTGCGCCAGCACGCCGCCTCCGGCAAAGACGTTCGTCTCGCCGCGCCGCACCTCGACCTGCCGTGCCTGCCGCCCGACCGAGTCGATCACGACCTTGCACGGCCGGCCGGCGGCCGCCGTGTCGGCGGGAGCCGCGGGCTGCTGGACGAGCGCGACGAAGAGGGCGGCGGCCATCATTGGTTCGGCAGCGTGAACTTGCCGCCCGTGCCCTTCGGGCGGATCGCCGTCACGACCTTGAAGTCCGGGTCCGACGTGAAGCCCTCGCCTTCGATGTGCCGGTTGGTCTCGTCGAACACGAAGGGGTGGTCGGAGTACACCTGGTTCCGGGCTTGGCTGTAGCGCAGCACCTCCGTCCGCAGCGTCGCCCCGTCGGTCCGCACGACCACCACGCTGCCCCGGGCCTCCATGTCGCCGTTGCGCCAATGGTACGTGCCTTCCCGCGACGTGAGCGTCGAGGTCTCCGCGCCGCGCGGGTCGTAGAACGTGATGCGCACGTTGCGCAGCTCGGCGACCTGCACGGGGGAATAGAAGTACGCCGTGTCGGCGTGCACGTGGGCGCGCTGGATCCCGTCGTCGGTCACGTAGTGCGACATGTTGAGCAGCACCTGATCGGCGGAATCCGCCGCCGCGATCGTCGCGGTCGGCCTGATGCCGGAGTCGCAGGCCCCGGCCGCCACCCCGCCCATGACGGCGTAGCACAATACGGCGTACCACGGTACTGCGTGACGTCTATGCGTGACGCTCTCGCGCGACGCCTTTTTGCACTTCACGCCGCCCCCGCCTTCATGAGGTCGTGCAGATGGACGATGCCCACCACGCGGCGGCCGCCGTCCAGGACCGGCAATGCCATGATCCCGTGCCGCTCCATCACCTGCACGGCGGCGCCGGCCAGCTCGTCCGGAGCCGTGGTCTTCGGCGTCCGGGTCATCACGTCCCCCACCGGCATGTCGAGAAACCGGTCCGTCCTCTCCATGACGCGCGTCAGGTCGCCCGCCGTGACGACCCCCACGAGGCTCCCGGCCGGGTCCACCACCGCCACCGTGCCGCGCTTCTCGGCCAGGAGCACCACGCATTCGCGCATCGGGCGGTCCGGGCCGAGGGTGGGCAGATCGCGTGTCAGCATGACGTCGGCGACGCGCAGCAGGAGATTGCGCCCCAGGGTCCCGCCTGGATGGAGCGCGGCGAAGTCCTCGCGCCGGAAGCCCTTGACTTCGAGCAACGTCACGGCGAGGGCGTCGCCGAGGGCGAGCGCCGCGGTGGTGCTGGCCGTCGGCGCGAGGGTCTCGGCGCAGGCTTCCTCGGCGACGCTGGCGTCGAGCACCACGTCGGCCTGCCGCGCGAGCACCGAGTCGGGATCCCCCGTGATCGCGATGAGCGGCACGCCCAGCCGCTTGAGCTGATTGACCAGCCCGAACAGCTCGTCCGACGTCCCGCTCTTCGACAGCAGGATCGCCACGTCGCTCCGGCCGACGATGCCGAGATCCCCGTGCAGCGAGTCCACGGGGTGGAGGAACGATGCCGCGGTCCCGGTGGACGTGAACGTGGCGGCGATCTTCCGGGCGATGAGGCCGGACTTCCCCACGCCGGAGACGATCAGCCGGCCCGAGGCCTCCCCGAGCAGGCGCACCGCCGCCGCGAAGGCGGGCCCCAGCCGCTCGGCGACCCGTCGGATCGCCTCCGCTTCGAGGGCCAGCACCCGGCGGCCGCGCTCAACGAGGTCGGTGCGCTCCGTGCGCGACATCGCCACGCTCCAGAAAGTACTTCGTGACCAGGCCCTGCCATTCGCCGCGGGCCTTGAGGATGAGCTCGGCCACTTCACGGACGGCGCCTTCCCCACCGCGGGCGGTCGTGACCACACGCGCGGCAGCCTTCACTTCAGCGACGGCGTTCGCGACCGCGATGGGGAGTGCGGCGCGCGTGAGCAGCGGCAGGTCGGCGAGGTCGTCGCCCACGAACGCACACTCACCCCAGGCGATCCCACGACGCTCGAGCAACGCCTCAAACGGCTCGAGCTTCCGTCCGCGGCCGTCGGGATCCTGGATCACTTCCTCGACTTCAAGCTCGCGCGCTCGGATCAGCGTCGCCTCGGCGCTCCGGCCGCTGACGAGGGCTATCGCGATCCCCGCCCCGCGCAGCAGCCAGGAACCCATGCCGTCCTGGCTCTGAAACCGCTTGAGCTCAACGGGGTGCCCGCCGATCATGCCGACGTACAAGCCGCCGTCGGTGAGCACGCCGTCGACGTCGAAGCCGACGAGTTTCAGGCGGCGGGCGACGGCGGCGTCAAGCACGGACCGCCTCCCTGGCCCGGTGCCACACGTCCAGCGCCACGCTCACGATACCCGCCAGCTGGTCCAGCGGGACCATGTTCGGTCCGTCCGACGGCGCGCGGTCGGGGTCGGGGTGGGTCTCGAGGAAGAAGCCGTCGGCTCCCGCGGCGGCGGCGGCGTAGAGCAGCGGCGGGATGAACCCGCGCAGGCCGCCGCTCGAGCCCTCGGGGCCCTGCCCCGGCTGCTGCACCGAATGCGTCGCGTCGTACACCACCGGCACGCGGCACGCGGCGCGCAGCCGCGTGAAGTTCCGCATGTCCACGACCAGGTCGCCGTACCCGAAGAACGTGCCCCGCTCCGTCACCGCGACCTCCGGAGCGCCGCCCGCACGCACCTTCTCCACCGCGCCCGCCATGCCCTCGGGGGACATCCACTGTCCCTTCTTCACGTTCACCGCGCGACCGGCCCGGCCCGCCGCGACCAGCAGATCGGTCTGCCGGCACAGGAACGCGGGGATTTGGAGCACGTCCGCGACGCGGGCGGCGGCGGGCACGTGCGCCGCCTCGTGCACGTCGGTGAGGATCGGGAGCCCGGTGGCTTCCCGCACCCGGGCGAGCGCTTCGAGGCCCGGCTCGAGCCCCGGGCCGCGCGGGCCCTTCAGCCGGGAGCGGTTGGCCTTGTCATACGACGCCTTGTAGATCACCGGCACTCCGAGCCTCGCCCCGAGCTCGGCGAGCGCCTCGCCGACCCGGACGTTCAGGTCGTCGGACTCGACGACGCAGGGCCCCGCGATGAGGAACGGGGCGGCTCCGAAGTGCTGGGCCATGTCAGTCGTGGAGACCGGCGAGTTCGGAGGGTCGCTCCGTCTCGGCGGCCACCCCCTTGGCGCGGCGCTGCTGGCGCGCCGCCCCCACGAACCCCGCGAACAGCGGGTGCGGGCGCGTGGGTCGGGATTTCAGCTCGGGGTGGAACTGGCAGCCGACGAACCACGGGTGGTCCGGCAGCTCGATCATCTCGACCAGCGAGCCGTCGGGCGAGAGGCCGGAGCAGCGCATCCCGTATTCGGCGAGCACGTCGCGATACGCGTTCGACACCTCGTAGCGGTGCCGGTGCCGTTCGCTCACCTCGAGGGCGCCGTACACCTGGGCCACGCGCGAGCCGGGGCGCAGCTTGCAGGGATAGGCGCCGAGCCGCATCGTGCCGCCCATTTCCTGGATGCCTTCCTGCGAGCGCATCAGCGCGATCACCGGATTCTCACACTCGGGCTCGAACTCGCTCGAATTGGTGTCGGCCAGCTTGACGACGTTGCGGGCGAACTCGATGATCGCGGTCTGCAGCCCGAGGCAGATCCCGAGGAACGGCAGCTTGTGCTCCCGTGCCCAGCGGATGGCCTCGAGCATGCCCTCGACCCCGCGCACGCCGAAGCCGCCGGGCACGAGCAAGCCGTCGTAGGTGCCGAGCAGCTCGCCCGCGGTCTCGTGGTCGGTGAAGCGGTCGGAGGCGATCCAGTCGATCTGCGCGCCGCAATCGTTTGCGATGCCGCCGTGCACCAGCGCTTCGTGGATGCTCTTGTAGCTGTCCGCGAGCTCGGTGTACTTCCCCACCACCGCGATCTTCACCCGCTCCGACGGCCGCAGGATCTTCTCGACCATCGCGGCCCACGGCCGGAGATCGGGCTCTTTGGTCTCGAGGTGGAGCCGGTGGCACACCTCCTTGTCGAGTCCCTGCTCGTGCAGCTTGAGCGGGATCTCGTAGATCGACTTGACGTCGGGGCTCTCGACGACGCAGCCGAAGTCCACGTTGCAGAACTGGGAGATCTTGCGCTTCAGCTCCTCGGAGAGCGGCCGCTCGGTGCGACACACCAGGATGTCGGGCTGGATCCCGATCTGCATCAGCTCGCGCACGGAGTGCTGCGTGGGCTTGGTCTTGAGCTCGGCCGTGGCGGCGATGAAGGGGACGAGGGTGAGGTGGATGAACAGCGTGTTGTCGCGGCCGACCTCCTGGCGGAACTGGCGGATCGCCTCGAGGAACGGCAGCGACTCGATGTCGCCGACCGTGCCGCCGATCTCCGTGATCACGACGTCGTGGTCCGGGGCGAGCCGGCGGATCGACGCCTTGATCTCGTCGGTGATGTGCGGGATCACCTGCACCGTGGAACCGAGGTACTCGCCGCGCCGCTCCTTCGTGATCACGGCGAGGTAGATCCGCCCCGTCGTCACGTTGTTCACCTGCGACAGCGAGCGGTCGATGAAGCGCTCGTAGTGCCCGAGGTCGAGGTCGGTCTCCGCCCCGTCGTCGGTCACGTACACCTCGCCGTGCTGGAACGGCGACATCGTGCCCGGATCGACGTTGATGTAGGGGTCGAACTTCTGGATCGTCACGTGCAGACCGCGCTCCACCAGCAGCCGGCCGAGCGAGGCCGCTGCGATGCCCTTGCCGAGGGAACTCACCACGCCGCCGGTCACGAAGATGTACTTCGTCGAACTCACGGACTCACCTCCCTCAGTTGGCGGGTCAGCTGGGCTTCTGCGTATTTGAGATCGTCCGCGGTGTCCACCCCCGGCGCCGCGGCGCCCGGCAAGAGCGCCACGCCGATCGGGATCCCGTGGAGCAGCGGGCGCAGCTGCTCCAGGCGCTCCCAACGCTCCTCGGGAACGCTCGGCAGCCGCACCCAGCGCTCGAGCGCCTCGCGCGTGTAGGCGTAGACGCCGACGTGCTGGTGATAGACGACGTCACCGGCGCCGTCGCGATCGAACGGGATCGGCGCCCGGGAGAAATACACCGCTCGCCCCCCGGCGTCGGTCACGACTTTGACCCGGCTCGGATCGCCCGCGAGGGCCGGGTCGAGAGAGCCTGCGGCCGTTCCGATCGGGTCCCCGGCGCGCACGCGCGCCACGGCGCCGCGCAGCGCGTCGAGCGCCACCAGCGGCTCGTCGCCCTGCACGTTCAGAATCAGGTCGAAATCTTTAAAGGGTTTGTTGCCAATGACTTCCGCCACGCGCTCGGTGCCCGATTGATGCTCCGGCGACGTGAGCACCGCTGCGTATCCCGCCCGCTCCACTACGGCGACGATCTCCCGCGCGTCGGTCGCGACCACCCAGCGGTCACACACACCGGCCTCCGCGACACGTCGGACCACCCAGAGGATGAGGGGTTCACCTGCCAGGGGCAGCAGGGGCTTCTTCGGAAGGCGGCTGGAGCCCAGCCGCGCCGGGATGACGCCGAGGACGGGCACGGGGGAACATACAAAATCCGTGCCGTGGCGTCTAGCCCTGGGCGGGGCGCGCGGCACGGCTCCTGCTGGCGGCGGCTAATCCGCCACGCGGGCGACCCGCAGGAAATTGCCGAGCAGCCGCTTCCCGTGCTCGGTCCCGATCGATTCGGGGTGGAATTGGACCCCGTAGATCGGATAGCGGCGGTGCTTCATGGCCATGATCTCGGCCTCGGGCGGGCGGTCGGCGCTCCACGCCGTGATCACGAGGTCTTTGGGCAGCGAGCGCGGCTCGACGACGAGCGAGTGGTAGCGCATGCCCGTGACCGGGCTGGGGATGCCCTCGAACAGCTCGTCCTCCTCGTGCATCACCTCGCACGTCTTGCCGTGCATGAGCCGGTCGGCGCGCACCACCCGGCCCCCGAACGCCTCACCGATCGCCTGATGGCCGAGACACACCCCGAGGACCGGCACCCGGCCCGCCAGGGCCTTGACGAGCGGCACGAGGATCCCCGCTTCGCCGGGCGTGCGCGGGCCGGGCGAAAGCACGGCGGCCGTGGGTTTGAGGGCGAGCACCTCCTCGACGGTGAGCGCGTCGTTGCGGTACACCACCGGCTCGGCACCCAACTCCCCGAAGTACTGGACGAGGTTGTAGGTGAACGAGTCGTAGTTGTCGAGGACGAAGAGCATGGGAGGAAATCTAGCGTCGCTCCCACTCGTCGAGCGAGCGCGGCCAGTCCTGCTTCAGAAGCCGGGAGAGCGAGCGGTCGGCGAGCAGCCGCCCGTCCGTCTGGCAGGTGGCGCAGTAGTTCACCTCGTTCTCCGCGTAGCGGATCCGCTGCACCGGCGACCCGCACGCGGGGCACGGCTGCCGGAAGCGGCCGTGCACCGCCATCCCGTCGCGGAACGCCGTGACCTTCTCCGGGAACGCGTCCCCGGTCTCGGCCCGCAGCCGCTCGATCCAGCGGGTCAGCGTCTCCCGGGTCGCGCGCCACAGCCGCTCGATCTCGTCCGCGCCGAGCTTCGTCGTGAAGCGGAGCGGTGAGAGCCGCGCCGCGTGCAGGATCTCGTCCGAATAGGCGTTGCCGATGCCGTCGAACAGGCGCGGGTCGGTGAGCGCACGCTTGAGGGTATGAGACTCACGCGTCAGGGCCGCGTAGAATTGGTCCAACGGGGCGCTCAACACGTCCAGTCCCCCGGAGTCGTGGGCGGCGAGGGCCTTCGCCCCCCGCACGACGTGCAACGACGCCCGATGCTTCGTCCCCGCCTCGGTGAGGACCAGCGTGCCGTGCGCGAAGTCGAAGGCGGCGAGCCCGCTGCGCCGCGGGATGGGCGCGCCCGGCGGCTTCCAGTGCAACCGCCCCGCGATCATCAGGTGCAGCACCGCGAAGTACTCGCCGTCGAACGCCAGGACGATGCGTTTCCCCAGCCGCCGAGTGGCTCGCACGGTGCAGCCCGCGAGGTCCACGACGGGCGGGTCCGCCGTGCGGAGCAGGAACGGGCTGGGGATGCGGACCCGCTCGAGTGGCCGCCCGACAACGCGAGGGGCGAGCGCGTGCAGGTAGAGCGCGATGTCGGGCAGCTCGGGCATAGTCGAGGGGTTGGGGGCTAGGGGCTCGCGGCTCGGGAGTGCACCCCTGATCCCGAACCCCTAGCCCCGAATCCCCAGTTCACGCCCGCGGATGATAGCTCTTGTGCACCGTGCGCAGGTAGTCGCGATCGACGTGCGTGTACAGCTGGGTGGTCGCGAGGTCCGCATGCCCCAGCATCTCCTGGACGGCCCGCAGATCCGCCCCGCCTTCCAGGAGATGCGTGGCGAAGGTGTGCCGCAGCGTGTGCGGGGTGACGCGTTTGGTCAGTCCCGCGAGGCGCGCGGCGCGCTTGATGATGGTCCACGCCCCCACGCGCGACAGCGGCGTGCCCCGCGCGTTGAGGAACAGGACGCCCCGCCCCTTCCCCCGGTCGAGGCGCGGCCGGATCTCGCGGGCGTACAGGGCGACGGCGCCCAGCGCGCGCCGGCCCACCGGCACGATCCGTTCTTTCGAGCCCTTGCCGAAGATCCGCGCCAGGCCGTCCTCGTACAGGATGTCCTGGAGCCCGAGCCCGACGAGCTCCGAGACGCGCGCCCCGGTCGCGTAAGCGAACTCGAGCAGCGCGCGGTCGCGGATCGCCAGCGGCTCGTCGGTGTTGGGCGCCGCGAGCAGCCGCTCCACGTCGGCGACGCTGAGCACG
>WNGA01020833.1_pt1 | contig 10820 bp, 10 predicted proteins | sample 5400061 | NCBI WGS metagenome assembly WNGA01 (sample SAMN13153366, study PRJNA577476) | soil metagenome | isolation source: 100 cm soil or saprolite under grassland replicate 2 | place: USA:California | collected 2016-06-15
GCGTGTGTGGCCACGGTCTTGGTGCTGATGTACAGGCGGGCGGCGATCTCGGCGTTCGTCAGCCCGTAGCCCAGGAGCCGCAGGACCTCCACCTCGCGCTTGCTCAGCTCCCCGAGCAGCTTGGGGCCGGTCCGTCCGCCCACGCCCAGCTCCCGCAGGAAGTGGGCCGCCACGTCGGCGTCCCTGGTCGCCCCGAGCCGCTCGAACGCGTCGTGGGCCTGACGCCCGTCCTCTGCGGCACGTTCAGGGTCGTCCCCGGCGAGAGCCCGACCGAGGGCCAGATGGGTGCGGGCCGCCCGGTGTGGCATGTGGACCGCGGTGAACAACTCGATGGCACGCTCCAGGTGGACAGCCGCAGTTCGGGCGTCGCCGGCAGCTCCGGCCACGGAGCCCCAGGCCAGCTCGACCTCGGCCTCCACGCGGGGACGCCCGGACCGCTCCGCCACTTTGGCGAGGGCGTCCGCCGTCGCTCCGGCTCCGGCCTTGTCTCCCTGCGCCACCTGGACCTCGACGAGCTGGGCCAGGAGCGGCGCAGCCAGCAGGGTGTCCCGCCCCAGCTCGTTCAGCCGGCGATGGAGCCGAGCGGCGGCCAGAGCCGTCTGGCCCCTGGCCAGGTACAGGGACACCTGGGGCTGGACGGCCTCGGCGAGGTCCTCGTAGCCCCGGAGCAGGGCTTCGGCCTCCTCCAGCCGTCCCTGCATCACCCGCAGCGACGCCAGTCGTGTGGCGGGATGGACGCAGCGAGCGCTGGCCGCTCGACTCCAGCGCACGCAGGGTGTCGGTGAGCCATCGCTCGCCCTCTTCCCACTGCCCACCCGCGGTGAGCACCTCGGCGCAGCACGTCCCGCAGAACGCGACCACGTCGGGATGGTTGTAGCGCTTCATGTAGCCGAACAGCGCTCGGTTCCACTGCTCGAACCGGTCGGCCTCGAGTGTGACCTCGGCCGCCAGCATCATCGAGCAGAACAGGTCGCCCAGGGTCCGCAGGTCGGCCGGCTCGCCGGCGGTGGCGGCGGCCATCCCCTGGTCGAACCTGGTCATGCCGTCCTCCACCCGGCCCACCCAGATCTCGGCCAGCCCCACGCGACCCAGGGCCGCCAGCTCGAGGTCGGGGTCCCGGAACGCGCGCCCGGCTTCCAGCGCCTCCGAGGCGAGCTCGAGGGACTTCGCCGGATCGACCTCGGCCTCGGACTCGGCCAGCTTCACCCACCCGTGGATCGCGGCAGGCGGGAGCGGGGCCACCAGGTCGCGCGCGCGGGCCAGCCATCCGTTGGCCACCGCGTGATTCCCCAGCGTGTCCCCGTGCTCCGTGCGCAGGAATCTCGGTTTCCGCGACCGCGGCCTCGAAGGCCGCCCGAGCGGCGTTCCAGTCGCCGGCGCGCAGCGCCTCCCATCCGTCGGCCGGTTCGCCGAGCGTCGCCGCATGCTCCACGCGGCGATCATCGCACCGCCCGGAGCGGGGACGCTAGGACCGGATGAGCATCGCGCGGGCCGGGCCGCCGTCGCCGTCCACGATCCGCAGTGGCATGCACACCAGGGTGTAGCGGCCCGGCTCGACGTCGCCGAGGTTCAGCCCCTCCACGATGACCACGGCGTTCTCGAGCAGCGCGTGGTGGGCGGGATGGCCGGGGGCCCCTTTCTGCTCCACCGACAGGAAGTCGACGCCGATCAGCCCGATGCCCCGGTCCACCACCCACCGCGCGCCCTCGGCGGTCAGGCACGCGTACGTGTCGGGGAACTCAACCGGGAGGTGCCGCCACAGCTCGGAGTTCGCCGTCCGCAGCAGGACCCGCTTCGCGCCGGCCGGGATGTCGAGCGCGTCGAGGTCGGGGGGCTCGATCGGCCGGTCCAGGTGCCGGGCGTCGACCACGACCGCGTCCCCGTACAGCGCGTCGAGCGGCACGCCGTCGATCCCCTCGGTCCCCGGCACGAAGTGGTTGGGCGGGTCCACGTGGGTTCCCGTGTGCGTGCCCATCGTGATCTCGGAGACGTTGGCCGGGTCGCCCCGGGCGATCTCGATGCGCGGCGTGATCGAGACCGGCGGATCGCCCGGCCACACCAGGAGGTCGGGGCCGATCGGGAGCGTCACGTCGATCAGCTGGGTCATGTGGTCCTCCCGCGCGCCCGCCGGTACCGGCGGATCAGGGCCCGGGTCGACGAGTCGTGCGCGGCCGCCGGCCCGGCCTCGGCGTCGGCCACCAGCTCGGGTTCGATCCGCGTGGCCAGGGCCTTCCCCAGCTCGACGCCCCACTGGTCGAACGAGTTGACGTTCCAGATGGCCCCCTGCGTGAATACCTTGTGCTCGTACAGCGCGATCAGCTCGCCCAGCACCCGCGGCGTCAGCTTCGGCGCCAGGATGGTGTTCGTGGGGCGGTTCCCCGGGAAGGTCCGATGGGGGACCTGGGGCCCGGGGACGTCCTCGGCCGCCACCTCCTCCCGCGTCTTCCCGAGGGCCAGTGCCTCGGTCTGGGCGAAGAAGTTGGCCATCAGCAGGTCGTGGTGGGTGCCGACCTCGTGGTTCGGCTCGACGAAGCCGATGAAGTCCGCCGGCACCAGCACGGTTCCCTGGTGGATGAGCTGGTAGTAGGCGTGCTGTCCGTTCGTGCCGGGCGTCCCCCACACCGCCGGCCCGGTCTGCATCTCCACCGGCCGGCCGTCGAGGTCGACCGACTTCCCGTTCGACTCCATGTCGAGCTGCTGGAAGTAGTCGGTGAGCCGCCGCAGGTACTGGCTGTAGGGGAGCACGGCATGGGTCTGTGCCCCGAAGAAGTTCCCGTACCACGTCCACAGCAGCCCCAGGAGGACGGGCATGTTGCGCTCGAGGGGCGCCGTGCGGAAGTGCACGTCGATGGCGTGGAAGCCGTCCAGGAACTCCCGGAACCGCTCCGGCCCGATGGCGATCATGAGGGACAGGCCGATGGCCGAGTCCACGGAGTACCGGCCCCCCACCCAGTCCCAGAACTCGAACATGTTCCGCTCGTCGATGCCGAACTCCCGGACCTTCTCGGCGTTCGTGGACACGGCCACGAAATGGTGCCGGACCACCTCCTGGCCCGCCCCCAGCCCGTCCAGCAGCCACCGCCTGGCCGTCGCCGCGTTCGTCAGGGTCTCCACGGTCGTGAACGTCTTCGAGCTCACGACGAACAACGTCTCCGCGGGGTCCAGGCCGTGCGTCGCCTCCCACACGTCCGTGCCGTCCACGTTCGACACGAACCGGAAGTCCATGGAGCGATCGGAGTAGTCCCTCAGCGCCTCGTAGGCCATGGCCGGCCCGAGGTCCGAGCCCCCGATGCCGATGTTCACGACGGTGCGGATGCGGGCGCCGGTGGAACCCTTCCATTCGCCGGAGCGGACCCTCGTCGAGAGGTCCGCCATCCGGTCGAGCACCGCGTGGACGTGGGGGACGACGTCCTCGCCGTCCACCTCGATGCGTTCGTCGCGCGGGGCCCGCAGCGCCACGTGCAGCACCGCCCGGTCCTCCGTCACGTTGATGCGCTTCCCGGTGAACATGGCCTCGATGCGGTCGCGGAGGCCGGCCCGCTCCGCGAGCGCGACGAGCAGGCGAACCGTCTCCGCCGTGATCCGGTTCTTCGAGTAGTCGAGGAAGAGGTCGGCTGCGTCGACCGTCATGGCCTCGCCGCGACCCGGGTCGTCCTCGAACAACGTGCGCAGGTGGACCTCGCGCAGTTCCTGGAAGTGCTTCTCGAGGGCCCGCCACTCCTCCGACTCGGTGATCGCCTCGTTCATGGCCGGCCCTGGTCGCTCATGGACTGGACGACCTTCTCGTCGTGGCCGCCGAACTCCTTGCGCATCGCGGACAGGAGCTTGTCGGCGAAGTCCCCCTCTCCGCGGGAGCTGAAGCGCTCGTACAGTGCGGTGGTCAGGACGTACGCGGGGACGGCCTCGTCGATCGCGGCGATGACCGTCCACCGCCCCTCGCCGGAGTCGGACACGCGGCCGCCGAAGCTCGACAGCTGGGGGTCCTTCAACAGGGCGACGGCCGTGAGGTCGAGCAGCCACGACGCGACCACGCTGCCCCGGCGCCACACCTCGGCCACCTCGGTCGTGTCGATCTCGTACCGGTAGTACTGGGGGTCGCGGAGCGGCGTGGTCTCGGCGTCGGCCTCTTGCTGCGTGGCGCCCACATTCGCTTTCTCCAGGACGGCAAGGCCCTCGGCGTAGGCGGCCATGATCCCGTACTCGATCCCGTTGTGGACCATCTTCACGAAGTGCCCGGCGCCGCTGGGCCCGCAGTGCAGGTACCCGGCCTCGGCGGTGCTGGCGGCGTCGCGGCCCTCGCGGCCCGGTGTCCTCGGCGCGGCGTCGACCCCCGGCGCGAGGGCGGCGAAGATCGGATCGAGGCGCTGGACCACCTCGTCGTCTCCCCCGATCATCAGGCAGAACCCCCGCTCCAGGCCGAACACGCCGCCGCTCGTCCCGACGTCCACGTAGTGGACTCCCTTCTCGGCGAGGATGGCCGCCCGGTCGACGTCGTCCCGGTAGTACGTGTTGCCCCCGTCGATGACGATGTCGCCCCGGTCCATCCGCTCGGCCAGGTCCATGACGGTCTGCCCGGCGAACGCCGCGGGGACCATCACCCACGCCGCCCGGGGCGTCGCGAGCTTTCCCACGAACTCGTCGAGCGAGGTGGCGCCCACCGCTCCCTCCCCCTCGAGTTGCCGGATGGCGGCCTCGTTCACGTCGTAGACGACCACCTCGTGCCCGCCGCGCATGAGCCGCCGCGTCAGGTTCGCCCCCATCCGCCCCAGCCCGACCATCCCCAGCTGCATGGCTCCTCGTCCCCTTCCTGCCGCGCCCGGTGGGGCCGGCCTCACGCCTCTCGCTCTTCCGCCACGTAGGCCTGGACTTCCATCTCCACGAGCCAGCGAGGGTCGAGGAACCCCGCCACGACGATCAGCGTCGAGGCGGGGCGGATGTCGCCGAAGACCTCCCCGTGCGCCCGGGCGACCTCCTCCCAGTCCTTGTGCCTTGTCAGGTAGGTGCGGGTCCTGACGACGTGCTCCGGGCGCGCCCCGGCCTCGGCCAGCGCCGCCAGGACGATCTCCAGGCACCGTCGGGCCTGCGCGGCCGCCCCGGTCGGCGGGGCGGCGCCGTCCGGCATGACCGGAGCCGTCCCCGACACGAACACATGCCGACCGGCTCGCACGGCTCGAGAGAACCCGATGACGGGCTCGTACGGCGAGCCGGAGGAGATCGTGCGGCGGCCCCCGGCATGCTCCTGGTTCACGTGGGACATCCTCCCGCAACGGGCCTCTCGGCGCTGCGCGAGAACCTTCCCGAGGCCGCGGCTGTCGGGGCGCGGGCACACTCGGCTAGAATCGCGCGGCCGGGTGGCTCGGCCGAGCCTGCCGACGCGACGCGGAACCGAGGGCGAGGAGGTCAGGTGGACACTCGTGGGGCGGTGGACCAGCTCGCAAAGGTGCCCATGTTCTCGGGCTGCACGAAGCGGGAGCTCCAGGCCATCGTGCGGGCGGCCAAGGGGGTCTCCCACCCGGAAGGCCACGTCATCGCCAGGGAGGGCGACCGGGGCATCGGCTTCTTCCTGATCACCGAGGGGAAGGTCAAGGTGACCATCGGCGGGAAGCCGCGCGGGTCTCTCGGGCCCGGCGACTTCTTCGGCGAGGTCTCCCTGCTGGACCGGGGGCCCCGCACGGCGACCGTCACCGCGACCACGCCGGTGAAGCTCATGGGCATCACGTTCTGGGTGTTCCGGGGCCTGCTGGAGCAGCATCCGTCCATCGCCATGAAGGTCCTGGAGGTGGTGGCGCAGCGCCTCCGGAACGTGTCGAAGGACGCGCGGTCCTGAGCGCCTTCAGCGCCTTCGCCTAGTCCCCCTCGTCGCCGCCGTCTCCGCCCGGCGCCTGGACGTCCGCGGCCGACGCCGGCTGGGCCTGCATGGCGGTTCCGAGGGCCTGGATCGCGGCCTTCAGCTCGGCGGCGAATTCGGTGGACGTGATGTCGCCCTTCGACACCATCTCGTCGATCTTGGCGTTGACGTCGTCGAGCTTCTCCAGCGCCTTGTCGAGGTCGTCCTTCTCGTACTCCCTCAGCGCGTCGTCCACGTGGTGGGCGATGTCCCTCGCCGCCTTGTCGTCGATGAACCCCGCGGCCACGCCCTGGGACAGCACGTCGTCGACGTGCTTGGCGGCGTCCTCGACGCTCGGGCCGGCGGCGGGGGAGGGGGAGGAGGTGGGCGTCGTGGTGGCGGGCGAGGACGGTGCCGTGGTCGGCTGCGTCGACCGGCCGGTGGGGCCCCCGGACGAGCTCGTGGGGCCGACGACGGGCGAACCCAGGCTCCCCAGGAACGCCCGCACCAGGAGGAACGCGATCACGGCGATCGCCACCAGGGCCCCGACCACGACCCACGGGCCGATGCGCCGGGCCGGCCGCGCTGTGCGGGCGGGCGGAAGGATCGCCGTCCGCTCGTCGGGCAGCGGCTCCGTGTCCGGCGCGGGGACCGGGACCGCCGCGGCCACGCCTCCTCGCGCCACGGCCTCCAGGTCGGACTGCATCTCGCGGGCCGACTGATATCGGCGGGCCGGCTCCTTGGCCATGGCGCGGAGCACGATCCCCTCGAGCGCCGGCGGGATGCCCGGACGGACCGCCGAGGGTGGCCTGGGGTCCTCGCTGACGTGCTTGTAGGCCACCGCCACGGGTGACGACGCGACGAATGGGGGGTGGCCGGTGAGCAGCTCGTACAGCACGACGCCCAGGGAGTACAGGTCGCTGCGCGGATCGACGGGGTCTCCCCGGGCCTGCTCGGGCGACAGGTACGCGGCGGTTCCCAGGACGATCGCGGTCTGTGTGAGGGTCTGGCTCGAGACGGCCCGGGCGATCCCGAAGTCCATGACCTTGACGTCGCCCCGGTCGGTGACCATGGCGTTCCCCGGCTTCACGTCGCGGTGGACGAGGCCGGCCTCGTGGGCGAACGCCAACGCCTCGGCGACCCTGGCGCCGATCTCCGCCGCCCGTTCCGGGGGAAGGGGACCCTCGGCGGCCACGATGTCGCTGAGCGTGCGCCCGGAGACGAGCTCCATGACGATGAAGTGGACGTCGCCGTCCGAGCCGGTGTCGAACACGGCCACGACGCCGGGGTGGTTCAGGCGGGCGGCGGCCTGGGCCTCCCGGCGGAACCGCCGCACGAAGGCGGGGTCCCGCGCGTAGTCCGCGGACAGGACCTTGATGGCCACGGGCCGCGACAGCACCGTGTCGGTGCCCCGGTACACCTGGGCCATCCCGCCCGCTCCCAGGAGCTCGTCGACCCGGTAGCGGCCCGCCAGGACCTGGTCGAGCATCAGCACGTGGCCTCTATACCCATTCCCGCCCGCAGAACCACCCCGTCCCGCGGGCGGGTACCCTTCCGGCCGTGCCCGAGCTCGGGATCGTCGTCGGTGGCGAGCTCCGCGGACTTCCCGCGCTCGCGCGGAGGGCCGAGGAGGCGGGCTTCGAGAGCGTGTGGGTCGCGGAGACGGCGCGTTCCGCGTTCGTGCAGGCCTCGCTGGTGGCCCAGGCCACCGAGGGGGCGACGGTGGGAACCGCCGTGGCGCTGGCCTTCCCCCGCAGTCCGGCCATCACGGCCATGGCCGCCCGCGACCTGGCAGAGCTGTCCGGCGGGCGGTTCGTCCTGGGCCTCGGCTCCCAGGTGAAGCGCGTCAACGAGCAGCGGTTCTCCGTCCCGTTCGAGCACCCCGCCGCGAAGATGGCCGAGGCGGTCGAAGCCATCCGCGCGGTCCTGGGCGCCTTCGAGGGCCGGCCGATCGACCATCGAGGCCGGTTCTACACCATCACGATGCCGCCGTTCCCGGGAGCGCCACCGGCGCCCGGGCCCATCCCGATCTATCTCGCGGCCGTGAACGAGCGCATGGCGGAAGCCGCGGGCCGCGTCGCCGACGGGATCTCCGGCCATCCCATGACCAGCCCGAGGTGGGTGGGGGAGGTTCTGCGCCCCGCCATCGAGCGCGGTGCGCGCGACGCGGGCCGGGATCCGGCGGAGGTCAGCGTGACCACGAACCTCATCGTGCAGGTGGGGCCGGACCGTGAGCTGGCCCGGCGCGAGGCCGCGCTGCAGCTCGGGTTCTACGCCACCACGCGCACGTACGCGCCCGTGCTGGCGCTGCACGGGTTCGAGGACCGGGTCGGCGCGCTGCGGAAGGCGTTCGCCCGCGGCGATACGGCCGGCATGATCGAGATCGCGCTGCCCATGGTGGACACGCTGGCGGTGGCCGGGACACCGGACGAGGTGCGCGAGCGCGTGGCCGCCTACGACGGCGTGGCCGACCGGCTCATCCTCGGAAGCGCCTGGATCGGCCCCTCGCCCGAGCGCATCCGCGAGAGCTACGAGCTGCTGCTTGAGACCTTCGCGCCTGGCCGCTGACGATCAGTGGCAGGTCGTACCTGGGGGCGCCACCACCTGGATCGTGTAGGGAAAATAGGCGGTCGTCTGCCGACTCACGCCCAGGACGTGAAACGCGACCGGCTCCTGCCCAAAGGCCATGAGACTGTTCGAATCGACGCACGCCGTGAAGCGGACGGTGAGGACGACCTCGCGATAGGTCCGCGGCGGCAGCGAGAATGGCTTGAATGGCACGAGCTCGTTCGAGAACTCGCTGGTGGCCATCGCGACGGACTCCACGACGAACGGCTCCCCTTCCAGCCCCACCGCCCCGACTCGGGTGACGGTCACGCCGATCGGTCCGTTATTCCACAGCGAGAAGCCGAACGAGAACGTGTCCCGCTTGACGAGCTGGACCTCGTAGACCTCGAAGTTGCCGGCCTGCGGAGAGAAGAAGTTCCCGAGATCGCGCGCCCCGCTGGGGGCCCGGCTGGCGCCGCCGTCGCCGACGAGCGGCTGGTAGTTCGAGAGGAACGCCCCGGCGTAGCTTCCGAAGCCGGCCAGGACGACGAGGAGCGCGATGGCGATCCACCGCCGCCGGCGTCGGGGTGCTGAGCTGGCACTTGACCTGATGCCATTCCTCGAGCGTCCCGACGGGTGCCGGCTGTACTACGAAGTGCACGGGGATCCCGCCCGGGAGCCGATCGTGCTGCTGGACGAGCTCGGGGTTCCGTCGGCCAATGTGTACGGGCAGTCCTTCGGCGGCATGGTGGCCCAGGAGCTGGCGCTTGCTCACCCCGAGCGCGTCCGCACCCTGATCCTCGCCGCGACCCACTGCGGCGGTCGGCACGCCGTCCGGTCGGAGGCCCGGTCGCCGAAGGACCGGCCGTACCTCGCGCTGTACTCGGAGGCGTTCGCGCGCGCGCACCCGGAGCACGTCGTCGAGGACCTCCGGGTGGGCTCGGCGACCCCCCAGCGGCCGCACGCCCGGCGCCGGCAGTGGGAGGCCGTGCAGGGGTTCGACGCCTGTGGCCGGCTCGGCGAGCTCCGGGTCCCGACCCTCGTGCTGCACGGCACGGAGGACCGGCTGGTCGATCCCCGAAACGCCCGGCTGCTGGCCGAGCGCATCCCCGGCGCGGAGCTCGTGCTCCTGGAAGGCGCCGGCCACGTGTACCACTCGGAGCGGGCGGAGGAGGCGGACCGGGCCGTGCTGGAGTTCGTGGAGAGACGCGCAGGTGGGTGACCTCCCGGAGGACGTCGAGCGGCTGGTCGCCGAACGGGAGGAGCTCCGGCGGGCCCGGGACTTCGCCGCCGCGGACGCCGTCCGGGACCGGCTGCGCGAGCTCGGCTACGAGGTGGAGGACACGCCGAACGGGCCCGCGGCACGCCCCATCGGGCCCGCCGGCCGGCGTCTCGCCCCCGACGAGGTCGATTCGGTCCTCGATCGGCCCCCGACGCACGACGCATCGGTCCAGTGGCTCGTCCAGGGGTGGCCGGACGACGCGCTCCGAGGCGTCGAGGCGTTCCGCCGGTGCCACCCCGGGCGCTCGATCCAACACGTGGTGGTCGACGCGGCGGGCACGGACGCGGCGCTGTGGCCGCCGGACGTGGAGGTGGTGCCCCTCGACCGCGATCCCGGGTGGGGCGTCGGCCGGAACCTCGGCCTGGGGCGGGCGCTCGGCCGCATCGTCGTCCTGGTCGACGGCTCGATCGAACCCACCGGCGACGTGATCGGACCGCTGGAGGAGGCGCTGGCCGACCCCACGGTTGGCCTGGCCGGGCCGTTCGGCCTCGTGACCGGTGACCTCCACGAGTTCAGGGAGTCCGAGGGCCCGGACGTGGACGCCGTGGAGGGCTACCTGATGGCTCTGCGGTGGGACGTGCTGGCTCGCGCCGGCGGTCTCGACGAGCGGTTCCGCTTCTACCGGGCCGCCGACATCGAATTCTCGTTCCGCATCAAGGACCTCGGACTGCGGTGCGTGGTGGTCCCCCTCCCGATCGTTCGCCACGAGCACCGCATGTGGGCGAACACCCCGCCCGAGGAGCGAGATCGACTGTCGAAGCGGAACTTCTACCGGTTCCTGGACCGGTGGCGGGGACGGCTCGACCTCACGGTGGAGGGCCGGGGGAATGAGGGCCAGGACGGGCCCCGCCCCACGGAGTGAGGTCGGGCGACCGCCGTACTGCCTTACTGCTCGGACTTCGGCGACGCCACGATCTCCGGGCCGGCCAGCTGGTCGGTCTGCTCCTGCTCCCGGGCGACCGCCTCCGGCTCGGGAATCGGCTTTCGCCCCTCCACGTAGGCCTTGAGGTCGGCGCCCTCGACGACCTCGGCCGACATCAGCACCCTGGACAGCCTGTCCAGGAGGTCCTGCCGCTCGCCCAGGATCTCCCGGGCCCGGTCCTGGGCCTCGGTCACCAGCCGCTTCACTTCGACGTCCACCAGCGCGGACAGCTCCTCGGACAT
>WNGA01026538.1_pt1 | contig 10820 bp, 10 predicted proteins | sample 5400061 | NCBI WGS metagenome assembly WNGA01 (sample SAMN13153366, study PRJNA577476) | soil metagenome | isolation source: 100 cm soil or saprolite under grassland replicate 2 | place: USA:California | collected 2016-06-15
CCGTCGCCGAGCGAGAAGGTCACGTCGTACTTCTTGAAGATCTCGCAGATCGCGTCGAAGTGGGTGTAGAGCGGGTTCTCCGCGCCGTTCGCGAGCATCCACTGCGCCATGAGCGCGCCGCCGCGCGAGACGATGCCGGTCACGCGCTTCGCCGCGAGCGGGATGGCGGCCCGCAGGAGCCCGGCGTGGATCGTCATGTAGTCCACGCCCTGCGCCGCCTGCGCCTCGATGATGTCGAGGAGCATCCGGGGCGTGAGGTCCTGCACCTCCTTCACGTGGGCGAGGCACTCGTAGATGGGGACCGTGCCGACCGGGATCGGGCTCGCGCGGAGGATCGCCTCGCGGATCTGGGGGATGTCGCCGCCGGTGGAGAGGTCCATCACGGTGTCGGCGCCGTACTTCAGGCAGACCCGCAGCTTGTCGAGCTCGCCGCGCGTGTCGGAGGTGACCGCGCTGTTGCCGATGTTCGCGTTGATCTTGCACGTGGCCGCGATCCCGATGCCGATCGGCTCGAGCTCGGGGTGCTTCACGTTCGCTGGGACGACGAGGCGGCCGCGGGCGACCTCGTCGCGCACGAGCTCGGGCGCGATCCGCTCGAGCTTCGCGACGTGGGCCATCTCCTCGGTGACGAGCCCGCGCCGCGCGAAGTGCATCTGCGAGACGTTGGCCTGCCCCCGTCGCTTCGCGATCCAGTCGGCGCGCATAGGCCCGCGAAGCTAGCGATCGCGCGGGGGCGTGTCAACGCATCGGGTGCCACTCGCCGCGCTTCCGCGCGGCTCGCGCCGCCCCCCGATCGCCCGCTCGCTTACTTCAGCCCGGCGAAGGCGTTCCGGCCCGCGTAGCGGGCGGTCCTCCCGAGCTCCTCCTCGATGCGCAGGAGCTGGTTGTACTTCGCGATCCGGTCGGTGCGGGAGGCGGAGCCGGTCTTGATCTGCCCGCAGTCGCAGGCGACCGAGAGGTCGGCGATGGTCGTGTCCTCGGTCTCGCCGGAGCGGTGGCTCATGACGCTCGTGTAGCCCGCGCGGTGCGCCATCCGGACCGCCTCGAGCGTCTCGGTGAGCGAGCCGATCTGGTTCACCTTCACGAGGATCGAGTTCGCGACGCCCTCGGTGATCCCGCGCGAGAGTCGCGTGACGTTCGTGACGAAGACATCGTCGCCGACGAGCTGCAGCTTCCCGCCGAGCTTCTCGGTGAGGAGCTTCCAGGTCGCCCAGTCGTCCTCGCCGCAGCCGTCCTCGATCGAGACGATCGGGTACTTGGCGGCGAGCCCGGCGTAGAAGTCGACGAGCCCCTTGCCGTCGTAGGTCTTCCCCTCGCCCTCGAGCTCGTACTTGCCGGTCTTCTTGTCGAAGAACTCGCTCGCGGCGCAATCGAGCGCGAGCGCGACCTGCTCGCCCGGCTTTAGGCCCGCCTGCTGGATCGCCTCCATGATGACGGAGAGCGCCTCCTCGTTCGAGCCGAGGCTCGGGGCGTAGCCGCCCTCGTCGCCGACGCCGGTCCCGGCGCCCTTCCCCTTCAGCACCTTCTTCAGCGCGTGGAAGATCTCCGCGCCGTACCGCAGCGCCTCGGCGAACGTGGGGGCGCCGAGCGGGACGACCATGAACTCCTGGATGTCCACGTTCGAGTCGGCGTGCGCGCCGCCGTTCAGGATGTTCATGAGTGGCACGGGGAGCGTGCGCGCGCCTGCGCCGCCGACGTACCGGTAGAGCGGGAGCGCGTGGGCCGTCGCGGCCGCCTTCGCCGCCGCGAGCGAGACGCCGAGGATCGCGTTCGCGCCGAGCTTCGCCTTCGTCGGCGTGCCGTCGAGCTCGATCATCCGGGTGTCGAGCGACGCCTGGTCGGAGGCGTCCATCCCGACCACCGCCGGGCTGATGACGTCGACGACGTTCGCGATCGCCTTGCGGACGCCCTTGCCGAGGTACCGTCCCTTGTCGCCGTCGCGGAGCTCGAGGGCCTCGTGCTCGCCGGTGGAGGCGCCGGACGGAACCGCCGCCCGGCCCACGTCGCCCGTCGCCACCGCCACCTCGACCTCTACCGTCGGGTTGCCACGGGAATCGAGGATCTCCCGTGCGGTCACGTTGATGATCTCGGTCATCGGCATCCCTCCAATGGGCTCGGAATGTGCCCGCCTGCGCCCGCCGGCGTCAATCGGTTTCGCTCCACCCGCCCCCTTGATCGGCCGCTCGCGCGGCGCTACTCGTGCCGGCATGGCCGGACTTCTGCAGGGCAAGGTGGCGATCGTGACGGGCGCGGGCGGCGGCATCGGGCGCGAGCACGCGCTCGCCCTCGCGCGCGAGGGGGCGAAGGTCGTCGTGAACGACCTCGGCTCGGACCGGCATGGCGGCGGCCGCGGCGCCGAGCTCGCGGACGGCGTCGTCGCCGAGATCCGGGCGGCGGGCGGAGAAGCCGTCGCGAGCTACGACTCGGTCGCAACGCGGGAGGGGGCGGACGGGCTCGTCTGGACGGCGCTCTCGAAGCTCGGCGGCCTCGACGTGCTCGTGAACAACGCGGGCATCCTGCGCGACCGGACGATCCTCAACATGGCCGAGGAGGACTTCGACCGGGTCCTCGACGTCCACCTGCGCGGCACCTTTCTCTGCTCGCAGGCGGCCGCGCGGGCGATGAAGGTCCAGGGGCGCGGGGGCCGGATCGTGAACACGACGAGCGTCTCCGGCCTCGTCGGCATGTTCGGCCAGGGGAACTACGCCGCGGCGAAGGCAGGCATCTACGGCCTCACGCGCGTGTGCGCGCTCGAGCTCGAGCGGCTCGGGATCAACGTGAACGCGATCGCGCCGATCGCGCTCACGCGCATGACGAGCGATCTCCCGATGATGAAGGGCGCGACCGAGCGCGACCTCGGCCCACAGTTCATCGCGCCGGCGGTGGTGTTTCTCGCGAGCGAGCTGTCGGCGGGCATCAGCGGCCAGGTGATCGGAGTCCAGGGCGGCCGGATCTTCGTCTACCGGATGGAGACGACCGAGGGCGTGGAGCGCGAGGCAGCGAGGGGCCCCTGGACCGCGGCGGAGATCGCCGAGGCGTGGGCACGGATCGCCCGCTGAAAAAAAAAGAAAACGGACGCGAGACCCTTTGGTCTGGCGCCCTCCCGTCTGGCGGTTCGCCCCTGGCGAGCGCCGCTACCGCTAGCCGGAGTAGTCGATGATGACGACTCCGCGGTCGTCCTTCCGATCGTCTTCGGGGCCGGAGCCGGGCCTCGCGGGGGTGGACGGCTGCGGGAGAGGCAGCTCGATGGCAGGGCGCTCGTCGCGGTTCCGTTCGCGCTCGCGACGTTTGATCTCTTCGATGACGTAGGCGTCCAGCATCTCGACTCTCCTGCCTCGTCTTCGCCCCCAGCCGTTGACTGCAAGCCACGTTCCCCGGGTGGCCTTCGTCCTCCTGGTTCTCGCGTCCGTCCTACATAACGATGCCGCGGCGTCGCGGCTGGATTCATGTACCCCGGATCGGGCTCTCTTTTTTCCTGTAGCACCCGCTCCGAGCGGGGGTCAAGGCACGCTCCGGCTCGCCCACAGCAGTGCCGCCGTCCGACATTCGCGCCTGGGAAGGACCGAGCGGGCGTGGCTCGGGCGCAACGCCCCGTGCACTTCCCGCGTGCGCGGCGCGCCCGCTGTCCCGGTTACGCCCGCCCCTCTGCGCGCGCCTTGAACGCGTCGAGCGTCTTCGGCAACTGGATCCGCGTGAGCTCGTCGCTCACCCGGTCGACGAGCGCCTGAGGCACGAGCGGTGGGCGGGAGATCTGGATGTCGACGGAGTAGACGGCGCGGGTGCGCCCCTTGTCTTCCGAGAGCTCCCACGAGCCGCTCGAGACCTTCATCATGTCGCCCGACACGAGCGACCAGGACACGCGCCGCGGCCGCTGCTCCTCGTGGCGCAGCACGTACTTGATCCGGCGGATGCCGAGATCGAGCTCGTACTCGACCTCCTTGTCCCCCTTGCCGTTGCGGACGCGGCACGCGCGGATGCCCGGGACGAACTCGGGGTAACGCTCGTAGTCCACCACGATGTCGTAGAACCTCTCGACGGGGGCCTCGATCAGCACCTGCTTCGTCACGACCGACATGTTCGACACCCCCGGGCCAAGGGCCCTCGAAGGAGCGTAACCGGCGCGGCGACCGGGCGCAGCGCCGGGCGCCCCGCGTCACCCGCCGTAGTCCGGCGCACGCGAGAACCGGTGCACCGTCTCGATGTAGCGGATCGTCCCGGTCTTCGAGCGCATCACGACGGAGTGCGAGCGCGCGCCCTCCGCGGTGAAGCGGACGCCGCGCAGGAAGTCGCCGTTCGTGACGCCGGTCGCGCTCACCATCACGTTCCCGCCGGCCAATTCCTCCGCCGTCATCACCCGCTCGAGATCGACGAGCCCCATCGCGCGCGCCCGCGCCTTCTCCGCCTCGCTCCGGAACACGAGCCGTCCCTGCATGTCGCCCCCGACACAGCGGAGCGCCGCCGCCGAGACGACGCCCTCCGGCGCGCCGCCGACGCCCATGAGCACGTCGACGCCGGTCTCCGGGAAGCACGTGTTGATCGCGGCCGCGACGTCCCCGTCGCCGATGAGCTTGATGCGCGCGCCCGCCGCGCGGACCTCGGCGACGAGCCGCTCGTGGCGGGGGCGCTCGAGGATCACGACGGTGAGGTCCTCGACGTACTTGCCGGTCGCGTCGGCGATCCGCCGGAGGTTCTCCGTGGGCGAGAGGCGCAGGTCGACCGCGCCCCGCGCGCCGGGGCCGACGGCGATCTTCTCCATGTACGTGTCGGGCGCGCGGAGGAGCTTCCCTTTCTCCCCCATCGCGACGACGCTGATCGCGTTCGGCGCGCCGCTCGCGCAGAGCGCGGTCCCCTCGAGCGGGTCCACCGCGATCTCGAGCTCGATCGCGCCCGGCTCGCGGCGCCCCACCCGCTCGCCGATGAAGAGCATCGGCGCCTCGTCCCGCTCCCCCTCGCCGATGACGACCTCGCCGTCGATCGCGAGGTCGTTGAACGCCCTGCGCATGGCCTCGACGGCGGCGCGATCGGCGCCGTCCTCGTCGCCGCGTCCCATGAGCCGGGCGGACGCGAGGGCGGCGGCCTCGGTGACGCGGACCACTTCGAGCGCGAGGTTCCGATCCATCGTCACTCCTTCGCGGGGCCGTGCGCCCCCGGCGAGCCGGCGAGGCGATCGAGGAGGTCCTGCGGCAGGCGTCGGATCCGCCCCTCCAAATCGACGCACGCGTGCTGGGTGTGGCCCGTCGCGAGGACCTCGCCCTCGCGCAGGATCCGGTAGCCGAACCGCGCCGAGACGCGCTTCACTTCCGCGAGCGACGTCTCGACGGTGAGCAGGTCGTCGTAGCGGGCGGGGACCCGGTAGCTCACCTGCGCCTCCGCGACGGGGAGCCGGAGCGCGAATCGCTCCTCGAAGTCGCGGTACCGCAGGCCGCGCGCGCGGATGAACTCGTTCCGCCCCGCCTCGAAAAAGCGGAGGTAGTTGGCGTAGTACACGACCCCCATCTGGTCGGTGTCGCCGTAGATCACCCTGATGGAAGTCGCGACCATGGTGCGCCCGCCGCCCTAGACGTCCTCGATCCGGATGAGCCGCGTCCTCGCGAGCGTCGTCGGGTCGGCGTCGATCTCCGCGATCGCGGCGCGGAGGTCCGCCTCGCGCGCCTCGTGGGTGACGATGACGAGCGGGACGGGCTTCCCCTCGTCGTTCTGCTCGCGCTGCTGCACGGCGGCGATCGAGATGCGCCGCGCCGCGAGCTGCGAGGCGATGCGCGCGAGCACGCCGGGCGTGTCCTGCACCTGGAAGTGCAGATAGTACGCGCAGCGCACGTCGTCGTGCGGCCGGAGCGCGACCCGCGGCTTCGCGGGCGGCAGCGGGACGCGGCCCGGGCTGCCGGAGAGGATGTTCCGGGTGAGGTCGATGATGTCCGAGACGACCGCGCTCCCCGTCGGCATCGCGCCCGCCCCCTGCCCGTAGAGGAGCGAAGGGCCGAGCGCGTCGGAGTGCAGCACCACCGCGTTCATCGCCCCGCGCACCCCGGCGAGCAGCGAGCCGGCGGCGATGAAGGCGGGGTGGACGCGCGCCTCGATCTGGTCGCCCGCGCCGCAACGGCGCGCGATGGCGAGGAGCTTCAGCGCGTAGCCCATCTCCCGGCCCCACCGGAAGTCCTCGGGCGAGAGCCCCATGATCCCCTCGGTGAGCACGTCCTGGGGGGCGAGCCGCGCGCCGAAGGCGAGCTGGGCGAGGACGCAGAGCTTCTGCGCGGCGTCGCCGCCGGAGACGTCGAGCGTCGGGTCCGTCTCGGCATATCCGAGCCGCTGTGCCTCCGCGAGCGCCCGCTCGATGGGCTCGCCCGTCTCGGCCATCGCGGTGAGGATGAAGTTCGTCGTCCCGTTCACGATGCCGTGGAGCGACTGGATCCGGTCCGACGCGAGCGCCTCGCGGAGCGTCCGGATGATCGGGACGCCGCCGCAGACCGCCGCCTCGTAGTAGACGTCGACGCCCTTGTCCCGGGCGAGGCGGAAGATCTCGTCGCCGCGGGTCGAGCGCCCGCTCCTTGCGCGGATCGCGGACGGCCACCTTGCGCACGACGATCCGCGCGCCGAGCCGCGCCTCGATGTCCCCGGCGTGGCGCTGCAGGATGGACAGCACCCCGCCGCCGACCGTGCCGAACCCTGCGATCCCGATCCCGACCTCGCGCATCGTCATCTCCCCTCGACCCGGTACTTCTCGAGGAGCGCGCGAACCTGGGGCGTCGCGGCGGCGCCGACCACCGCGAAGGTCTCGATCCGCACCGGCCCCACGCCCGGCGCGTAGGTGATCTCGAGCACGTGGTCGGTCCCGGGAGCGGCGCGGTTGTGCGCGCGGACGCGGACGCAGCCGTCGAACTTCCCCGCCGGCGTCTCGACCGACTCGCCGACCGCCGCGATCTCGTACCGCTCGGTCGAGCTCACCGAGACGACGGACGTCCACGTCGTCCCCTGTACGAGCGGGCCGCACAGGAGCCGGCGGCTGCGGTCGTGCAGGCAGTCCCGGTCGGCGCGAAGCTCGCCCCGCTCGCTGTCGCGGAAGTAGCCGTCCTTCGTCCGCTCGAGGATCCGGACGGTGCGGCGAGCGCCGCGCCGTGCCTCGGGGAGCGCCGGCGACTCGTCGCGGTAGATCCACTCGTTGCCGACCGCGAGAGGGAAGAAGGTGGCGGGCTCGGGGGCGCGGGCGGGGCGCGCGGGGGCGCCGGCGCAAGCCGCGGCGAGCGCCGCGAGCGGCAGCAGGATGCGGGTCTTCATGGTGGGCGCATCTTAGCGGAATCCGGTCGCACGCTGCGCGAGCGCGATGGGGGCCGGGCGGGCGCGCGTGCGCGCTCAGTGCCGCGCAGCGACCGCCGCTTCCTTCGCACGGACGGCCAGGTCGTCGAGCGCCTCCCGCGCCGCCTTCCGCACGCGCGGATCGGGATGGCCCGACTCGACCGTGAGGAGGAAGCCCTCCGCCTCCGCGCCGCCGATGTCGCCGACGAAGCGGACGATCCGTCCGGTCAGGGTCGGGTCGGCGCCGCGCGCGACGTCGATGAGCGCGGGGACCGCCCGCTCGTCGCCGATCTGCGCGAGCGCGCCGAGGATCCGGTGGGTGAGGCGTGGTTCCTCCTGCTTCAGCCGCTCGACGAGGGCGGGCACCGCCGCGCGCGCCTTGCGCTCGGCGAGGACGCGCACCGCCTGCTCGCGGACCCGCAGGTCGTTCGCGGTGAGGTCCGAGACGAGGCCCGCGACCTCCTTGCGCTCCGCCGCGACCCCGAGCCCGAGTCCCTCGGCGGACCGCTGCGTCGCCTGTACGAGCGCGGCGCGCCACGCGTCCCGCGGCGTCAGCGCCGAGCCGAGGGCGATCGACGCCGACGCGACCTCCCGGCGCGAGCCGCCCCTCGCAGCGGGGTCGGCGGGCGTGAGCTCGAGCTCGACCGTCACCTCGAGCCTCGGCCCCGAGTCGCCCGGCAGCACGCGCACCGACGGCACGTCGAGCAGGGCGCGGTGGGGGCTCGCGCCCTCCCCCACCTTGAACCCCGCGCCGGAGAGCGCGGCGCGGGCGGCGACCTCGAGCGTGGTCTCGTCGAGCCCTGCCTCGCGCAGCGCCTCCGAGGGCGCGCCGTCGGCGAGCCGGATCGCGGTCACGTGAATCGGTTCGGGGCCGCGCGCGCACGAGGCGGCGACGAGCGCCGCGAGCGCGAATGCGCCGCGCCGGAGCCGGCCCGGCCTCGGCCCTGCCGCGGACACCTCAGGCGCCCTCGCCGCCCGACGGTTCCTGCGCGGGCGGCGGCGGCGCGGGAGGCTCGGCCGACGGCTCGCGCGCTGCCGGCTCCTGCGCCTGCGGAGCACCGGCCGGTCGCGGCTCGGCGCCCGGCTCGCCCGACCCTGCGCCCGGGGCGCCCGGCTCACCCGGTGCGGCGGCGGCGCCCTCGCGGGCTCCGCGGCCGCGTCCACCGCGGCGCCTCCGGCGGCGACGGCGGCGGCGACGCTCGCCACCCGGCGCGGCGCCCGGCTCCGCGGGCGCCCCCTCCACCGCGGCGGCGGAGCCCTCCCCGCCCGCGATCTCCGGACCCTCGTCGTCGCCGCCCTCGTCGCCCTCGTCCCCGTCCTCGTCGTCCTCGTCGGCCCTGGCGTTCCGGGGCACGAGGGAGACCTCGATCTCTCGCGGGGGCGGAACACGCGCGGGAGCGAACGACCGCTCCTCGGCCACGACGCCCTCCCCGGCGGCGGGCTCCTCCGGCGCCGCGGCGCTCTCCTCCGCGCCCTCCTCCGGCGCTGGGGGACGCACCTCGCGCCGCGACTCGCGCTTGTCGCGCTCGTCGCGCCGCGCGCGGCGGGCCGCCTCCTCCCGCTCGGCGAGCTCGGCGGCGGACCGGAAGAAGAGCTCGTCCAGCTCCGGCACGATGACCGGGGCACACCCGAGCCCGGCGTCCGAGAACGCCTCGGCGAGGGCCTCGCCGCAGAGGAGGACGACTGGCAGCTGCCCCGCCGCGGCCGCCTCGCCGCGCGCCTCGCGCGCGGCGTCGCCCGACGAGAGCACGATGCCGATCTGGGCGCCGTAGTGGCCCAGATCGCGCCGGAGGTCCGAGACGTCCCGGCGGCCGGCGTCGGCGCCGCCGCGGATGATGCGGATGGCGTGGCGAACGTCGCCGAGCCCCATCCGCCGCTTGCCCGTGCAGACGACGTGCTCGCGGCCGCGCTTCGCGACCTTGAGCTCCTTGAACTCGAGCTTCTCGAGGAGCCGCATCGCGACGTGCTCGACGGTCGGACCGTCCAACTCGCGCAGCCTGCGGCGGAGCGCCGCTAGCGCTGCGCGCCGGAGCTCCCCGGCGCCCTGCGCCGCGCGGGGGGCGGCCGGCGCCGCGACGCGCTCGCCCGGCTCGGGCTGCGCGACGAGCGTCACGGCGTCGCCGTCGAGCTGGAAGAGCGGCTTGCGCCCCATCCCCTCGCGCCGGCGGTTGTCCTCGAGGAGCGCGGCGCGGAGCGCGCCCACGTCTCGGACGAACGCGTCCGGCATGAGCTGCCGCTCGGCTCCGGTCGCGGCGATGTCGCCGACGGGCAGCGGCCCTCCGGCACCCGCGAGGATCTCGTAGGCGACCTCCGCGGGAGGGGGGAACCGCCGGCCGCGGCGTTCCTCCTCGTCGCGCCGCCGCGGACGACCCTCCGACCGGCTCGCGCCGCGGGCGAGCTCGCGCGAGGGGATCGGGTGGCGCTCCCGGTTGCGGTACGGGAGCTCGCCTTCGGGCGGGACCTCGATGAGCCCCTCGAGTCCGGCGGGGTCTTCCTCGACGCCCCACTCGGCGAGCGCGAACGTGCCCTGCTGGACGGGGATGACCTTCCGCTCGGCGCGCGGCAGGCGGCAGTGGGCCGCGAGCTGGTCCGCCATCGTGTCGTCGGGGACCTTGCCGACGTGGTCGAGCAGGTTCTCCCGGACCGCGATCTCGGTGAGCTTCTTGAAATGAAGAGGCTTTCCCTCGCGCCGCAGCACCTCGATGGCGGCTTCGGTGAACGTCATGCACTTCCTTCGATAGAGGGGAGCGACATCTTCGTGCCGGCCCCCCTGCCCTGTCAACGTTGAAACGCCGTGATTCCGCGGTGATGCTCCATGTCGGAGATGGTCCGCATCCGCACCGGCGCGGCCTGGCGCCACGACCCCGACCTGCGCGCCGCGCTGCGACGCGGCGTCGGACCGGACCGCGCCGCGGCCGCCCGCGGCGTCGTGGACGCGCTCGCGCTCGAGGTGGACGGCGTCGACATCGCCGCGGGGCTCGCCGAGGGGCCGCTCCTCCCGACGCTCGAGGCGCTGCTGCACGCCGTCGCGCGGATCGTCGGGGGCGCGCCGCATGCGACGGTGACGTTCCCGGAGGGCGAGGTCGAGCTCCTCCTGCGGCGCCGCGGGCGGGCGGTCCTCCTCACGGTGCTCGCCCTCACCCGCCCCTCGCGCGTGCTCGCGCGCGACGTCGAGGTGGAGCTCGACGCGCTCGCCGCCGCCGCGCTCGACGCCTCCGCGGCGCTCTGCCGCGAGCTCGCGGAGCTCCTCCCCGGCGCCGAGGCCCGCGAGGCCCGACCGCTCCGCGCCGCTGCGCGCGCGCTCCGGCGGACGGAGGAGGGTGCGCCGCCGGGACCACCGCGCCCGGCTCGGCGCGCGCGGGAGCCGCGCCGCGTGCGCCGGTCCGCGCCGGTCTCCTGCGTGCTCGAGCTCGGGGACGACGACGGCCTCGCCGCCGGGTACGAGGGGGGCCGGCCCGACCTCGGCTCGCTCCTCGGGCCCGGCCGCGTGGTCTTGCGCGCCGCCGACGGCAGCGAGCTCGCCGCGATCG
>WNGA01028207.1_pt1 | contig 10820 bp, 10 predicted proteins | sample 5400061 | NCBI WGS metagenome assembly WNGA01 (sample SAMN13153366, study PRJNA577476) | soil metagenome | isolation source: 100 cm soil or saprolite under grassland replicate 2 | place: USA:California | collected 2016-06-15
GCATCGGCGGCACGCGTGTCGTCGACATGCTTTCCGGTGAACAACTTCCGCGAATCTGTTGAAAGCTCCGCGATGGTTGGAGAGCGAAAGTCCACGATATGGATGACTTCATATTAAGCTTCAGCGCTGAGGGTCTCCTTTCTCGCCGATCGCGTGGCACCGAGGTGTGCCAAAAGCTAAATGTCGGCGGAACACGATCATGCCAGATAATTGTATCCCCTAATTGTATCCCCTAGACTCAAAAACCAGCAAATCGGAGCTAATACCGGCTAAAGCCGAATCGTCATAAGTCGCTGATTTGCAAGATAAAGCCAAAAATAACTAATGCCGGCAAACACCCGTTTTCTAATTACAAATCAGCTGCTCTACCAGCTGAGCTATGCCGGCGAAAAAAGGCCTAGAAAGCTACAAGAGCGACAACGGTAAAGCAGAAACAGCAGAAAGGCCATTGTAACTTTGAGCCTCTGGACCGTGTTATTCGCGAATTCGCGAGTAAGCGGAAAGAGGCCCGGCTGTCTCTAAATTCTTGATCACGGTACTGAGATAGACCGACTTGGGATAGAACGCTTTGTATTTTGTGATCTCCGCCCGATTCAGAACCTTGAACCCATAACGCTCGAACATTTTCTCTCCGCGCCGGCTCTCGAATGTGATGATCTGGCCGTAAACACGTTTTTCGCCGGAGCGATACAGATAACTGAGATACGCGCTCATGAGCGCACGCGTCGTCGAGACTTTGCGGGCGTCCGGCAACAGATTGATATGGAAATGCGGCGTGCGTCGCGGTGCCGCGGGGACTTCGCGCCAGCCATGCACAAGAAGCCAGCGGATAAACCGGCGCGACCGCGCATGGTAGCGGAAGTAGCGTGTTAGCGCGCGGAAGAAGAGCCAGACGTTTTGGTAAAGGGCGTAGAGTTGGTTTCGTAGCGGCTTACGCGAGCCGAGTAGATAACCGCGTATTTCGCCGTCCACTTCCAGGAGAAAACAGGATTCGGGTTCGTGATCGGTGTAGTAGGTGGTGAGAAAATCAGCGAACAATTCTCGATCCTCGTACACGGGATCAATAGGGTCGCCGAGAAAGCCGGTGTCGCAGCAGAGCTTTCGGACCGCTTCGCGGTCTGATCTGCGATAGCCGCGAATGAGGAACGGCTGGTGATCGTCGTTCGCCATTTAAAATTGGCGGTAGTTTGCGCGAACCTCGCGATAAATGCAAAACAGTTCGTCAAACACCCGCTCCCAGCTATAGAGGCTCCGAGCCCTCTTTGCCGCATTTCTGCCGACGGTTAACAATTTTTTTGTCGCGCAACTGACAATCGCACCCGCGAGCGCATCCGCGCTGTTCTCTCGCGCCCATGATTTCTGCTCATGACAAATAATATTGTCCATGCAGCTGCCACGAATTCCCACCACGGGCGTGCCGCACGCCTGACTCTCCAACGTCGCTAGGCCAAAAGTTTCCTGAACACCGGGGTGAACGAAGAGATCGGCGGCGCGGTAGTAGCGGGCGAGCTCGCGCGGATCAGCGCAATAACGAACCCACGAAATGTTTTTGGTTCGCGCTTGGAGTTTCCGAAGCTGAGTTCGCTCGGGACCATCGCCAATGACGAGCAAATGAAACTCATTCGGACGGCGTTGCTGCAGAATTTTGAATGCCGCAAACAGAGTTGCCGTGTTCTTCTCTTTCGCCAGACGGCCGACGTAAAGAAGGAGTTTTTTTTGTGAATTGAGACCAAGCGAGCGGCGCGTTGTTTTCTTCTCGGAGGCGTCGGGACGAAAGATATCAGGATTAACACCGAGACTCAGGACCCGCACGTTATGCACTCCCCAATCGCGCAGCACGCTCGCAAGCCGCTCTGATGCTACCAACGTTGCCGCGTGCTCATTGTAAAGTTTACGCACGTAAGCCCGGGAAAGCTTCATCACCCGGCGCGTCGCAATTTTTCCAAGAACTTTAGCGCTGTTACGCAGATATGCTTCCGGAAAATGCGAATGATAAAATCCGATCACGGGGGCGCGCAGGGCACGGCCAAGCTTCACCGCTTTCCACCCGAGTTGATAAGGATCGGCGGACTCAATCAGGTCCGGCCGTTCCTCTTCCAAAATTTCCTCCACTGCGCGCAAATTCAGTAGAGCGCGATATTGGCCCGTACGTGAGACAAGAGGCGAACGAATCGAGTAGACACGCGAGCGCCCATTTGCCTTCACGTTTGCTTTCGGGCCGGGAACAATCAGAACGTGCTCGTCGCGCGGCGCGTGCTTCTCGATATAGTGGATCTTTTCGTGAAGATAACGTTTCACCCCGCCGCTGACCGGAGAGTAGAACTGTGTCAGGTCACAGATCTTCATCGGACTGCCGAGTGCCGAGTGCCGATTTCCGCGAAGCAGCCATGATCGCTACCAGTTCCCCAGCCTCGGCGAGCAGGGGACGAATCTTTGCTTCAGTGAGCAAGGCTGAATCAATGATTAACTCTAACCAAAAGGCAGTTTCATCTGCTTCTTCTTCTACGACTCCAATCTTCGCAGCAAATTCAGCGCGCGACCGTGCTCGGCATGCTGCCCGATAATTTGCGGCCACTGAAGTCGCACTCCGAATAATCTGGTTTGCTATAGCGCGTCCTTGAATTGTCCGAGGCAGTGCATCGATTAGTTTCATTACGCGCAATGCAAACTGCTTCGTTCGCGCTTTTAGGTCCGCCGTGCGAACGATCCTCTCTGATTCGGCAATCGGCATTTGGAAATCGGAAATCAGTGCCCTTCCAGCTCGCTTAGGTACTTCTCCGCATCCATGGCCGCCGCACAACCAGAACCGGCTGCAGTTACCGCCTGCTTGTAAATCCGATCTGCAACGTCGCCCGCCACGAATACGCCGGGATACTTGCTCTCCACGAGATTTTTCGTGACCAAATAGCCATCGGTGTCCATGTCGAGCTTGCCTCGATACGCTCGCGTGTTCGGGTCATGACCAATTGCCATGAAAACACACGCCACTGCGAGTTCGCGTTCTTCTCCTGTCTTCACATTGCGCAAACTAACGGCGCGCATCTCGCCCTTTTCATCGGCAATGTATTCTGTCACGACGGTGTTCCAGATGGGCTCGATCTTCTTGTTCGCAAACACACGCTCCTGCATAATCACCGACGCGCGCATCTTGTCGCGACGATGAATCAGATAGATCTTCGAAGCGAACCGAGTGAGAAACAGCGATTCCTCCGCGGCTGAATCTCCGCCGCCAACGACGCAGACCGGCACATTTTTGTAAAACGCGCCGTCGCACGTTGCGCATGAAGTCAGCCCATGACCGATCAACTTCTCTTCGTTTTCGAGTCCGAGATAGCGAGCTGACGCTCCGCTGGCAATAATGAGCGCCTGCGTCTCGAGCCACTCGTCATCGGCTTTGATTCGGACATGCTTATTGTTTCCGTCAAAATCAGTCACCTCTGCGTAGGAGAAACGGGCACCGAATTTTTCGGCCTGCCTGTGCATGTTGAGGATGAGCTCCGGTCCATCGATTCCATCAGGAAAGCCGGGATAATTTTCCACCAACGTCGTGGTTGAGAGTTGTCCACCAGGCTGCCGACCTTCAAGCACCAAGGGGCTCAGGTTAGCTCGAGCAGCGTAGATCGCAGCTGTCAATCCGGCGCAACCGCTTCCGACGATAATCACTTTCTCCATCGATAGAACTTAGCACACGGCGCAAGTGTAAAGTCACGAGCTCCTGCTCGAAGTCGTGCAGCGGAACTCAGGCCGCCAGGCGGACCATAATCTTGTGAAAGCCGGTGGCGCCGGAAAACGGGCTGCGATCCTCTTCCCATTCTTGCACGTCGCCTTCGCCGTCAGTAGCCCGGACGACTAGCGTGTAGTCACCTGGTGCATCGGGCGTCCAGTCCGTCTTCCAAAGCGACCACGCTAGATCGCCGCCAGCATAATAAATCTCCGCATCCCGCCACGATTTGCCGTCATCGAAGCTGAATTCAACGCGCGAAATCCCGCGGTCCCCGCCGTAGGCGATCCCTTTCACTTCAATCGGCCCGTTCGATTTACCTAACGAAAATAACGACCAATCGTCGGGCACATCGATCCTCGATCTTGTCGGCGTGACAAAATCTGGTCCCCAGCCTTGCGTTTCGTAAAAGCCTTTCGCGTTAGCATCGGTCAATTCGATGCGCGTGAGCCATTTCACATGTTTTTCGCCGAAATAGCCCGGCACAATGACGCGCAACGGATAACCGTGCCGGTGAGGCAATCGGACACCATTCATATTGTAGGCAAGTAAAGTTGTCGGCTCCATCGCTTTCTCTAGCGGGATGGTATCGGTGTAATTATCAACTCCATGGAAGCGGACCCGTGCGGCGTTCGGAAGCGGGGCCGCTCGTTCAAGTAAATCGCGCAAGGGAATACCTTTCCAGATCGCATTGCTGATCAGGCCCGCGTCCAGCCCGTTGCTGATGCACATAAGCGTCGTTTGCTGCTCATGCGCTGGGAGCCCGAGGAGATCCTGGATTCGCCACGTGGCACTATTTTGCACCAGCCCGTTCAGTTCGAGGTGCCACAGGTCGGCATTCACCTTGGGATCGACCACGTTCTTCGTCACGCAATAAAACAATTCGTTAGGCGTAATCGGCTGGACGATGCGGCCTTTGTATTGCGTGCCGTCGTAACTGAATGTTGCCACGCGATAAAGTCTTCGAGCCAGCGCGAAGCCGCCACCGGCTACGGCGACTCCGATTGCGCTCAAGACAAACGCACGCCGGCCAATCGCCGGACTAAATTCGTAACGGTGCTTTGTCCAGATCGCCCGGACGCTCGTGGGGTTGCGTCGGGCGAACAAACCGAAAATCACACCTGCAATCGCAGCAACCAGGAGTTGGCCAGCAATTGTCGATCCAACGCCAAGTTGTTTGAGGTGATTGTATCCGCCCACTTTGCCCATGAGTGAAAGGAACGGACCGGGCGGTATAAAAACCGAAAGGCGATCACCGATGATCACGAGCGGTGTTGCCACACCAAGCGCGGCAAGCAATAACATCGCCGCCGTCATGACAATTCCGCCGACCAATCCGGCGAGCAATCCAGTAAAAATCGCCTTTGTTCTACTCATGCGCCGCAAATATGAGTTGTAGAGGCGCTTGTGCCAAGCGCCCTGATGATTCGACCGAGGGCTTTCGCCGCGTCGACGGCGCTACCACAATTCACTTTGTAGTCGCGAGGATCTTTTCGACCCGCTCTACGACCATCGCAGATGTAACCTGTTTCATGCATGCGTGGTCAAACGGGCATTGGCTCAGCCGACGATAGTTGCATGGCGAACATGGCAAATCCACGCGCACGACCGATTCTGGCCGTTCGTAAGGTCCGATGTGAACGGGATTGGTTGGTCCGAAGACGCTTACCATGGGCTTGCCGAGGGATGCTGCGACGTGCATCGAACCTGAGTCGTTTGTCACCGCCACCTCGGCACGGCGAATAAGCGCCGCCAACTCGGCCGGCGTGGTTTTGCCTGAAAAATCACATGCACCGGGCGCGGCGGCTGCGATCTGCCGGCAACGCTCCTGGTCGCGTTTTGTGCCCGCAAGAGCCACGGCAAATCCATCGCGAAGAAATTCGCGCGCGACACCCGCAAATCCTTCGATGGTCCAGTGCTTCGTCTCCCAAATGGTCCCGGGCACCAGAACAACAAGTGGCGTATCAGCGGACACGCGGTGCTCCTCCAGCAATCGCTGCACCTTAAATATCGCTTCCGGTGGAAGATGAATTGTTAGGTCTGGTGGATCGGCGTTGAATCCGAGCACTTCTCCGACCCAAAGATATCGATCGATTGCGTGAACATCGAGCGTCGGAATCGCGATGCGGTGCGTGTACGCTAGCCATGAGCCTTCGCGCGCGCCGCGCCAGCCATGGCTGGGTACGTTCTTCAGAGCGTGCTCCGCAGAAACTGTCAGTGTGCGTTTGACTGGTCGATCAAATCCGATCCGCACGCGGGCGCCGCTGATGAGAGCGAAAAAAGCCGAACGCACCTGACCATGCATGTCGATGATCAAATCATATTTCGCGCGGCGGATTTGCTTGAGCAGATCAAAGAACGCTACCAGTGCGCGCCATTTATGGCCGGGCTTCGAGAAATCGCGACGCGCAAAAAGAACAACATTGGTGAGCGCCGGATGGCAGCGCACGACTTCGGCGTTCTCCGGGGTGATCAGCCAGTCAATTCGCGCGTGCGGATATCGCGCGCGCAGCTTTACCAGCACCGGTATCGTGTGGACGACGTCGCCGAGCGCTGACGGTTTGATGAGCAAAATCCGCGAGAATTCTGCCGATTGCAGTTCCGATGCATCGCTGCTTTTTGTCTGCGCGCTTTCGATCCGGCCGTTCAATTGCCCAAGGTAAATTGCGCCTAGGCCGCCTGTCTTTCCCCCGAGAATGCGCCGCGAATTTTCTTCATCCAAGCGGATAACCGATGCCGGTTCTGCTCGCGTCGCACTACCGCTTCGCTAGTGACCCAGTTAAATTGAATTACACGGCGGGGACCTGAGAACGGCTTGTGTCCATGCCAGGAATTGTTGCTGCGACGGAATGCCAGCAGCGTGCCTTCGGTTGGCGGCACTTCACAAATCACATCCTCGAGGTTCTGCCCGGAGCGCAGTAACCGCAGTTGGCCACCGGCAGATTCCCAAGCCGAGTTCATATAGATGAGGATCGTGATGATTTTTGTCTCGGAATCTGTGTGGATTTTTCCATCCTTTTCGCTGCAGCGGCCGCGCACTGTGATCATATCCGGGCGGTTAGCCAGATCGACCTCGAATTTTTCTTCAAATGCTTTGCGGAATTCCTCGCTACGCATCTCTTCAATCAACTTTGCAAATGCCATGCCGTACGTTACCTCGCGCAGCGGAAAGCTGCCGGGCCGGCTGACCCCTGGATAGTCTTTCTCGATCGCAGAGCGCGCCTCGGCCTTGACGAACTCTGGAACGATCAAAAAATCGAATGGTTGACGCGTGAGCGGCGTGTTCCGAAATCTGTCCAAATCGAGCATCGAAAGCATTGGCCGACGCTACACGAAGAGGCCGGAATTTCCAGCGCTCTCCCTCTCGACGAGTCGCCTTATTATTCGAGCGCCACACGCACGAGAGTCGCAATGATGCGACTGCCAGCGACAAATGTGCCGCGCAACGTGCCTGAAACTTTCGATTCTCCACCAACCCGCCGGCGATGGTCTACCGGAATCTCCAGAACACGCAGACCACAGCGGGCGGCTTTCATCTGCATCTCCAGATTCCAGCCGTAAGTTTCCTCGCGCATGTTGAGTTTCGCGAGAGCCTCGCGACGGATCGCGCGAAAGGGGCACATGTCAGTGTAACGAACGCCGTAGAGTAGTTTCATTATCCATCCGGCAATTCGCCCGGATGAAATCTGTTGGAAATTCATGCTGCCGATTTCGCGCTGCCCGCGCGTGCGTGAGCCGATTACGAAGTCATGCGTTTTGCGCGCAATCGGTTCCACGATCTGCGGTATCAACGCTGGAATGTCGCTTCCATCGCCATCGAGAAACACTACGATGTCACACTCCGCCGAAACCGCGCGCGCGCCTGCCGCGCACGCTCGCCCGTAACCGCGCGGTGCAGTAATGACGCGCGCGCCGGCTTCACGTGCCAGCTCGGCTGTGCGATCGGTGCTGCCGTTATCAACGACAATTACTTCGTCGGGCACGCCGGTCGCGAGGCATTCGCGAACCACGGCTGGGATCGGTTCCTCCTCGTTTAATGCGGGGATGACAACGGACACCTTGCTCATCGCAAAACGAGCCACGCGCTTGTGAAATAAATCACCAGCGCAATGAAATCGGCCAACACGAGCGTGACAGGGCCCGCGGCAATTTTGGGGTCGAGGTTGAACCGATGCAGAAGCGAAGGCACAGCCAGGCCCAACGCGCATGCCGTGACCAGCGAGAGCGCAATGCTTCCGCCGATAACGGTTGCCGCACGCAGATCGTCGCGCCAAACCCAGGCGATGACGCATACAACGAACCCGCAAGAAACGCCGAGAAGCACTGCGGTTGCCAGTTCACGACGAAACGCAGGCGCGACCCAATCCCAACTCACCGTGACTGAGCGCAACGCATGAATCGTCACGCTCATCGATTGCATGCTGACACTTTCGTTTAATCCCAGCACCATCGTCAGGAAAAACGCAATGATCAGACTGCCGGCCAGTGTTGCCTCGAAAAAGCCGGCCAGAATAGCCGAGAGCGTTCCGCCTGCCACCGTGACGAGCAGCCACGGGAAGCGGAATCCAAAAGCGCGCCACGGCGATGCACCACGGATTTGTTCGAGGCGAAAACCGAGCGCCTCAAAAAACTCCGGACCGACCGGCACAGCCCCAGGACTGCGGGATTGATCCTCAGTATCGCCTGCTTCCAGAATTTCCTCCGCAAACAAATTCGCGTCGATGATACCAACCACGCGGCGTTGTTCGTCCACGACCGGGAAAGCGAGGAATTTGTAAAGCACGAAGAACTCGCACGCGTCGAGCACCGTTGCCTTCGCCGGAACAGCCACGACCCTCCGCACCATCACTTCGCGCAGCGCGGTTTCCAGTGGCGCGGTCAGCAGGCGCCGGGTCGGCACGACGCCCACGAGCCGCTTCTCTTCATCGATTGCATAAAAATAAATTACGCGCTCGCCCACGCCCTCGCGCCGGATCCGCTCCAGCGCTTCGCCAACCGTCATGTCCGCGTCTAGTAGCGGAAAATCCTTCCGCGCATGTTCGACAACAGACGCGTCGAAATTCGGGATGCCCGTAGCGATATTCATCTCGCTACGCGGTGAACGATACCTTTGTTCTTCAAAATTTCGCTCGCTTCACTGAAATAATCGCGAATGTCTGATTGGGCACGGATCCAATCGATGTAGCGTGCAATGCCGTCGCTCAGATCGACGGTCGGTTCGTAGCCGGCGGATCGCGCAAGTCTCATGTCGCTGGTAAGATGACGCATTTCGCCGGGACGAAATTCGCCATTGATCTCGGGCGCGATATTGATTTTCAGAATATCGGAAAGTTGTTCAGCTATTTCGCGAATCGGTACACCACGTCCGCTGCCGATGTTCACGGCTAATCCGTCGAGCTTGTACGTTTCGGCAGCGAGCTGATTGGCACGCGCGATATCTTCAACGAATGAAAAGTCACGCGTCTGCTCGCCGTCCTCGTAAAGCACCGGCGGCAAATTATTCAGCAAACGCGTGCAAAAAATCGCGATCACCCCCGTATAAGGATTAAATATGGACTGGCGGGGGCCGTAGGTGCAGGAGTAACGCAGCGCGACCGTGGGGACGCCGACCTGTTTTCCCCAGAGCAGCACGAGCCGCTCTTGATCGACTTTGGTAAGGCCGTAAACGGTTTCGCCGCTGACGGGTGCGTTCTCGGGAGTAGGAGCGCTTTTGGTGATTGCTCCGCAAACTGGGCAATGGACTTGCCAGTCGCCTTTACGCAATTGCTCGATCGGGCGCACGTTCGGAAAGACCAGTCCGTGCTTCGGACATTCGGCCGCGCCTTCGCTGTAAACGGCCTGCGAGCTGGCGACGACGATTTTCTGAATCGGCAACTTTTGCTCGCGAATAACTTCGAGCATTTGCGCCGTGCCGAATGAATTCACATGGACGAATTTCGTGATCTCCGGCATGTATCCGCCATAGGCGGCCTGGTGAAAGACGACATCGACGTTATCGAGCGCGGCCGTTATTGTGCCGCGATCGCGCAAGTCACCTTCAATGAATTCCACTTTCTCGTTAATCCACCGCGGCTTTCCGCGACGGTGGGTTTGCGGTTCAAAGTTGTCGAGGCCGCGCACTTGCCAACCCTCATGGACGAGAAGATCGACAATGTGCGAGCCGATCAGGCCCGCAGCACCAGTGACTAACGCGCGTCTCGTCATGGGTGTTTGTAGCGGCGGTCTCGAACCGTCGCAAATGCAGATCGGCGCTTGGACTAGGCGGTTACAGCTTCTTCTGCGCCGTCAGCGTCCGCAAAAATTCTCGAGTATGCGGGGCGATATCTGCTGATACTGTGTCGGTCAGCAGTTCCTTGCACAACCGGCATAAACTTGCCCCGTCATCGACGTCATATCCGGGCGGCAATAGTTTGATTTCCAGCCCGATTTCGCGCGCACGTTGCCTTGTCTGGTCCAGTACCCGCCCTGTGCTCCAATCGATTCGTTCGAAGAGTTCCCGGTGCAGTTTCTTGAGTCCAATTAGGTAATAGCCGCCGTCGTCACATGGGCCGAGGACAACGCGATCGCCAAGTTTCGCCAGTTCAACAACAGCCTGAGAAAAACTCGTCGCCGGAACAGTCGGGCTATCGGAATCAATCAGGCACACCGATTCAAATCCATACTTGAACAAATCTTCTGCGGCAAAATAGAGACGCTCGCCAAAGGTTTCACCCCGTTGCGGAAGCAAATTGAAATCGCTTGTCAGAATATCAGTATAGGCTGCCTCGCAGCCGACCGGTGTGTAAACGGCGATTGCACAGGCATTGTTGTCAGAAGCCGCTCTGGAAATCGAGGCTGCCGTGTCGCGCAAAAAACATTTGTTCAACTCTGCGGCTTCGCCAGGCGTAAGTGGCGGAACTAGGCGTGTTTTTACGTGCCCTGCCTGCGGCACTTTGGTCATTACGGCCAGGGCACAGAGCCGGCGTGTATTTTGATTCGCAATAACAGGATCGAGAACACAAAACGAATTCATCTTTTCGCGGAAAAGTTTTTCACAGCCTGCAATGATGATTTTGAGTGCTAGGTTTCTAATTTTCTTCTTCTTAATCGCGTGAACAAC